>JAABUJ010004582.1_pt1 | contig 14411 bp, 10 predicted proteins | sample 5559131 | NCBI WGS metagenome assembly JAABUJ01 (sample SAMN10711875, study PRJNA513366) | rock metagenome | isolation source: Antarctica rocks | place: Antarctica: Victoria Land, Mt New Zealand nord | collected 2016-01-07 | reverse complement strand
AATCAGAATGTTGCACGTCGGGGAATCCCTCCCACCGAAAATGACCGAAAAAACTACCTCAGGTTTGATCAACGCCAATCGAATCGTCTAACGCGAAAAAGAAGCGGGAATGTCAACACGCCCTAGATCGAGAATGAGATCGGTTGCGCACGGTCTGCCATCGAAGACCGGCTCGATGAACCAAGAGTCCCGGCGCGCCCTCGCCGCGAGCCATCACGAAGGTCACTGAGACGAAGCCGGTCCAGGTGGCGACGTAGGCTGAAGTCCGACGCTTTGAGATGAGACAGCCAACCCTGGCAAGGGTCTTGTCTCTGGAGTTTCGAGGCTCCGCGTACGATGAAACAGGAGACCCCCGGCTTTGGCAAGCCGCTTGGGTTTTTCGTGTTTGTTGTCCCACTTAGCCGCAAGCTGTTGCCTTGGTGCAATGATTGCACTACCTTGCTCGACAAGGGAATGGTGATGCCGCAGATCCAACTCACCGCGTCGTTGTCGATCTGGTTCTATCCAAAGGACCACGCACCGCCGCATTTTCACGTGATCGGACCCGACACCGCCGTGCTGGTGGACCTTCGCGACTTTCAGGTCATGGAAGGCAGTTACAAGCGGAAGGATCTTCGTGCGGCGCTGGCGTATGCGACGGACCACCTCGACGAACTCTGGCAGGCATGGAGAGAACAACATGACGAGCTTTGATGATGACGAAGAGGTCGTGGTTGTCGGCCGGTCGCTGCCGCGGCTCGTCTCGATCGCACCCATGGATGGCTTCAACGTCGCCGTGACATGGCACGCCGGCACGCGCGCGAAGGAGAGGGAAATCGTCGACCTCGCCCCGCTTGTGGCCCGTTACAAGGTCTATGCGCCGCTGCGCGACGACCCCGATCTGTTCCGCACCGTGCGGCTGCATGAGCACCGCTACGGCGTGACCTGGGGCGATGGCAGCATCGACATGGGGGCCTCGACCATCGCAGACGTCTCCGACGAGGCAATGACAGCCGACGACTTCTCAGCCTTCATGGATCGGCATAACTTCACGCTGGATCGCGTCGCCGCCGAGTTGGGCATCAGCCGGCGGATGGCGGCGTACTACAAGAAAGAGCATCGGGTTCCGCGGACAGTGGCGCTGGCGTGCCGGTACATAGATAGCAAATCTGCTCAGATGTCGGGCGACATTGAACTGAGCGATGGTTTCGTTATCGATGGGGGAGCAGACCACATACGCACGTTGGCAGCCATCGCGAAGTCGGAAGGCGAACCCTTTACCAGTGCAGACGTGAAGGCTGCTATTGAGGCAAAAAGGGCCGTCGATGCGGCGTTCGGTCGGATCAAACGTACCGAGATCGGCAAAGTCTTTCGAGTTCCAGATGATTATCTCGCAGCACCAGCGCCCGCAAACGATGTAGGGCTGGAGTCGCTCGACAGCATCAAAGAACTAGTGGCTGAATTAATGGCCGGACAGTCTGCCGATATAGCCGACGTGCAAAGAATTGCGGCTTACGTTCTCCGGCATATTGAGATTACCCAAATCGTCCTAAATTCTAGCCTCGATCCAGAAAGCAGTGACCATGCCCAGCTTGGTTGAGCAGCTACAACGTGATGCAGCGGATCCCGCAGTTTCCGTCCCCACCCTGCTGCGTCGAGCAAAGATCAGCGCAAAAAAGCTTGGTCTCAAGAAGGTAGAGACTTGGATAGAACACGAATTGAACGGATACTCATCGGACCTTCCAGAATATCGGAAGGTTAGCGGCCGTTTAATGGCTTGGAACCCGTATCGTGGTTGGATTCCAATGATGGGCGAGCCTGAGGTCATCAGCACTCTCTCGCAAACGTCAACAGCGCAGTCGGTCGACGAACTACAGAGCCTCCTTGATCAACAACCCGATGGAACGTTAGCTGTTGAACTTAATCCGCGGCTTACCGGAGTGCTTAATGGCATGGTCGAAATGCCAATGCCTCGCTATGTCGTCAGGGTTGAGAGATCTGCCCTTGTCGGTATCATGAATGCTGTCCGCAACGCCGTCCTGGAATGGGCGCTTTCACTAGAAGAGCACGACATCACGGGCACGACATTTTCATTCACACCAGAAGAAAAACAGATCGCACGGGAGCAGAACGTGGCAATCCGCATCGACAACATAGGATCTTTTGTCGGAAACCTCGGATCGAAAATCAACTCTGGTGACATTCAAGCCTCCGACGTCGATGTAAAGCAGGTCCAGCGTCTCGTAGGACAGATCAAGCCTGCAATTAAGAGTGAAATGTTCAACGCCGACGAGCGGCGTAAAATTACGCCCTTGGTCCAAGCACTCGACGCCGAAAGCGGAAAGAGCAAGCCTGATAGCGGCAAAATCGCGGGACTGCTCAATGACGTTCGGAACGCTCTGTCAAGCGCTTCAGGTAACCTCATCGCCTCCGGCCTCATTCATGAAATCAGCAAGCTCTTCATGCCGAGCTAGTCCCTCACTCCCCCAACATCCCGTGATCCACCTCGCCATAGGTCGCGAGGATCACGGCGTCTCCGAAGTCGCCCGTGTTCGGGTCTCCAGTCCGGCTGAACGCGACGGCCCCGCCATGCTTCGCGGCAGCGGCCTGGGCACGGCGCCGGGCGCCCTCCCCGTTCGGCGCCTCCACCTGCCGCGGGAGTCAGTAACAGCCGCAATGGACGCAGTGCCGAACGTTGGCAGTCGGGCAAGTCGCCAAATTGACAGTTGGCGCGACCCAGCCGTTGAATTCCCAGCCTAGCGCACGGTACGCGGTTCTTCTCGTGTCCTCAGGAGTTTTTCCTCCGGCAGTGCAAGGTTGAGCCAACCGCGCGGGGTCAGGAGGAATTGGGCGTCGCCCTGCGGCCCGGGCTCGTCGGCTGCGCTCGAACCTGCTTCGCCGTTTCGACCCTTCGGGCTCGATCCCTGACGCACAAGACGCGCGCTAGAGAACGCCCCGCTCCGGGCGGAGATGTCGGAGCGATGGTCTTCTGCGGTTGGCTGACGGCGGCATGATGGCTCGCTCGCCGGGACCAGGGCGGAGCGAACAGCAGGCGAGCAGCGGGCGCGCTTGGCCGAGGAATGCCGGTGACGTGGAAGCTCTGTCTGGCCGTGCCAGGGCTCGTTGCCGAGGCGCAAACAGCGGGAGGAAGGGTCGCTGCGAATGCGCCGACTGCGGCCTTCGCGTTGAGGCGGTTTGTTGCACGGCAGAGGTGGGTGAGCCCTGATCGGTGGCGCGTGTCCCAGATCGTCTCGGGGCCTGTCCGAGGGGCTGCGTCCCACGCGTCCTCTCCTGGCTTGATCTGGCCGAAGGACGGCTGCGCCTCGATCGCCTTTGCCGCAACGGCGTCCGGCAACTTTCTTCCCCTGCGGGACCACCCCAGGCGACAAGTCGCCCGGGGACCCCGGATCCCGCATTCCTCGCGAAGCAACAAAGCCGCCTCCCGCCGTCCTTCGCTGCGCTGCGGGCGTGAACGCTGCGTCGTCGATCGCCTCCGGCCTTGAGATCGCCATCGAGGCCGCGGTGGGCGCGGTCCCGAGAGACAGACAGGAGACTTCATTATGGCGACCATCGGCACCTTCACCAAGTCGGGCGACACCTTCACGGGCTCGGTCAAGACCCTCAGCATCAATGCCAAGACCACCATCAAAGCGGCCGAGAAGAGCAGCGACAAGGCCCCCGACTACCGGGTTTTCGCCGGCTCGATCGAGTTCGGCGCGGCCTGGAAGAAGACCTCCAACGAGGGCCGTGCCTACTGCTCGGTCAAACTCGACGACCCCAGCTTCCCGGCTCCGATCTATGCCACCCTGGTCGAGGGCGAGGAGGCCGGCAGCTACAGCCTCATCTGGTCCCGGCGCAACGGCGACTGAGCCGACCGGCCAAGCCCCGCTCCACCCGGAGCGGGGCTTTCGCGCGATATCAAGGCCCCGGTCATGGATAATGTTTCAGGGGTTGAACGCTATCGACCGTCCTCGCAATGTGCCAGCCGGATCAGGTCTCCCACGCGGCCTTTGGCGCATGCCAATGCTCGTCAGCCGAGCCGCGGAGGCGGCTCGGCTGCGGCTTCGCTCCCCTGCCGGCAGAACCTATCCCGAGCGGTTCGGCCTGGAGAGGCCGTGAGAGGGAGAGGGCAGAAGGAAAGCCGTGACGGGCAGGACGCCGGAGAGAGTGGCTCTCGGGCGGCCCGTCGCGGAGCTTCGCCATGCAACAGATTCTGTCCCCCACCGACCGCCCCTCCCCGGCCTCCTCCGGCTACCGCGTCGATCCCGGCCGTGGTGAGCGCGTCGGGCGCGTGTCGTCGGAATGGTTCTCGCGTCCCGCCGACGAGCGTTTCCTGTCGCTGTCCGCCCTGCACGGCTCGGTGAAGGGCCGAGCCGACCGCTCGCGAGCCCGCACGGTCGAGAGCCGCGACGTGCGGGTCGAGGCGGCTCGGGACAACCCCGAGCGCCTCGGCCTCGTGTTGCCGGGCGAGCCCGAGCCCGTCATGCCGACGCACTGGAGTTTCGGCCAGCTCGCAAGCCTCGTCGGCGCGCCGGCCGGCTACCTGCGGGGGCTCCCGGCGCCGATCGCGGGCATCAATCTGCAGTACGGCCTGACCCACCACCGAGCCGAGATGGTCAAGACCTACTCAACCGAGGACGGCCGCACGGAGCTGCGGGCCGTCACGGGCCCTGACTACGGGCGCATCCACGACCACGAACTTGTGGATTCGGTGATGCGCATCGCCGGCAACGGCACGGGCGACACGCGCTGGAAGGTGCCGGGCGTGCTCGACTGGTCGACCATGACGTACAACCCCCGGGTCGACATCAGCAAGGACACGACGACGCTCTACGCTTCGGACCGCGACGTGTTCCTGTTCCTCTGCGACGACCTGAACCCGATCGAAGCCGGCCGCCTGCCCGACGGCTCGCCCGACCTCTACTTTCGAGGCTTCTACTGCTGGAATTCTGAGGTCGGCTCGCGCACGCTCGGCATCGCCTCGTTCTACCTCCGTGCCGTTTGCGCCAACCGCAACCTGTGGGGGGTCGAGCAGTTCGAGGAGGTGACGATCCGCCACTCGAAATATGCGGCCGGCCGCTTCGCCGCCGAGGCCGCGCCGGCGCTCCAGAGCTTCGCCGACTCGTCGGCCGCTGGCTTCATCTCCGGCATCCGGGCGGCCCGCGAGCAGATCGTGGCACGCACCGACGAGGCGAGGGTCGAATTCCTGCGTCGGCGCGGCTTCTCGAAGGGCGACACGGCCAGGATCATCGACACCGTGCTGGTCGAGGAGGGCCACCCACCCTCCTCGGTGTTCGATTTCGTACAGGGCATCACGGCAATGGCGCGGACCGAGCCGCGCCAGGACGTCCGGCTCGACGTGGAGCTGAAGGCCAAGCGCCTGCTGGACGGGGTCGCGGCGTGATCTCTCGCCCCTGACCCCTCCCTCCGTCGGCTTCCCAGACCGGCCAAGCCGGCCCGGGCCCTTCAGACCCCACCCAGACCCGCATTGCGGATCTGGGACCCTGGGGTCCTCCGCCCAAGCCGACTTCGCCCCGGCGTCGAGCCCTTCCTTCCCCCGCGCGCGCCCTCCAGCCCCCACCCGGACCCGCTCCGCGGGTCTGGGCGGAGCAGGCCTTCCCAAAACTCCCCATCGTCCTTCGGACGCGGGGTCCCCAGCTCGCTTTGCCCTGGGGGCCTCCGCCCCAACCTGCAGCGCAGGCTGGGCCCTCCGCAGGCTTCCCTACCCTGCTGCGCAGCGCAGGGTCTCAAGCCTGCTCCGTCCCTGGCTAGCTCCGCCCGTCCCGTTCTGCCTCGAACATCGAGAGGCAGAGAGGGGCGGGGATTTTCGTGGCGGAGACGCGGGAAGAGAGAGGCTCGACCCGGCCCGCCACGGAGAGACGACCATGGGTAAGATCACGTTTGTACCCGCGCAGTCGCTGCCGCTCGACAAGCTGGCGGCATCGAGCGCGAACGTGCGCCGCATCAAGGCGGGAGTGAGCATCGCCGAGTTGGCCGAGGACATCGGCCGCCGCGGCCTGCTGCAATCGCTGAACGTACGGGCCGTGCTCGACGAGAGCGGGGCCGAGAGCGGCAAATACGCCGTGGTGGCGGGCGGCCGGCGCTTTGCGGCGCTGCAGCTGCTCGTGAAGTCGAAGCGCCTGGCCAAGAACGCCGCCGTGCCCTGCATCGTCAAGGGTGAGGGCATCGCGGCCGAGGAGGACAGCCTCGCCGAGAACATTATGCGCGAGGCCCTGCACCCGCTCGACCAGTTCCGGGCCTTCCAGGCCCTGCGCGACGAGCACCTCATGGGCGACGAGGAGATCGCGGCCCGGTTCTTCGTCACCCCGGCCGTGGTGCGCCAGCGCTTGAAGCTCGCGGCGGTGTCGCCGAAGCTCCTCGACCTCTACGCCGACGACGCCATGACGCTGGAACAGCTGATGGCCTTCACGGTCACGGCCGACCATGCCCGCCAGGAGGCGGTCTGGGAGGCACTGAGCCGGAGCTACAGCCGCGAGCCTCACGCGATCAGGCGCATGCTGACCGAGGGCGCCGTCAAGCCGACCGATAAGCGGGCCATGTTCGTCGGGCTCGAGACCTATGAGGCCGCGGGCGGCGTGGTCGAGCGCGACTTGTTCGCCGAGGACGGCGGCGGCTTTCTCAGGGACGCGGCGCTGCTCGACCGCCTGGCCGACGAGAAGCTCGCGCGCGAGGCCGACACGGTGCGCCAGGAGGGCTGGCTTTGGGTCGAGGCGGCGCGCGACCTTCCCTACGGCCACGTCTTCGGTCTGCGGCGGCTCTATGCCGAGGTGGCGCCCTTGGGCGTTGAGGAGCAAGCCGAGCGGGACCGGCTCCAGGCCGAGTCCGATGCGCTCGAAGCGGAGTACGCGACCAGCGAGGACCTGCCCGACGATGCCGACCGGCGGCTCGGTGAAATCGAACAACGCCTGGCGCAGCTCGACGCTCTGCCGCAGGTGTTCGACCCTGCCGAGGTCGCCCGGGCCGGTGCTTTCCTCAGCGTCGACTATGTCGGGGTCTTGAAGGTTGAGCGCGGCTACGTCAGGCCCGAAGACGAACCGCGCGAGGCGGAGTCCGAAGGCGCTGTCGAAACCTCCGAACCGGGGTTGACCGCGGATGCCGCCGGTAGTGCCGAGATGACGAACGGCGGCACGTCGATGGGCGATGATCCCACCACTGCAATTGCTCCCGTGCCGGACGATGACGACGAGGAGGACGGCGGCCGCATCTCCGACCGGCTGATGACGGAACTCACGGCGCATCGGACCCTGGCACTGCGGGCGGCGCTCGCGGCCGACCCGGATGCGGCGTATCTCGTGGTGTTGCACGCCCTGGCGCTGCGGACCTTCTACGGCACCGGCGCCGATAGCTGCCTCGAGATCGAGGGCAGGAGCGTCGCGCTTGGGAGCGTCGCGCCCACCTTGAGCGACACCCAGTCCAGCCGGACACTCGTCGAGCAGCACGGGCTCTGGCAGGGGCAGCTGCCGCGGAACTCGCGGGAGCTGTGGCTGGCGCTCGTCGCCCTCGACGCCGATAGTCGCGCGGCGCTGTTCGCCCTCTGCGTCGGGCGCAGCGTCAACGCGCTCGTGCAGTCCTGGGACCGCAGGCCGGCCGCCATCGCCCACGCCGACCGACTGGCGGAATACCTGCGTCTCGACATGGCGGCGGAGGGGGGCTGGGTGCCCACGGCCGACAACTATCTCGGTCGGGTCACCAAGGCCCGCATTCTCGCGGCCGTTGGCGAGGCCAAGGGCGAGACCGCGGCGGACAGCATCGCGCATCTGCGCAAGACCGAGATGGCGGAGGCCGCCGAGCAATTGCTCGCCGGCACCGGCTGGCTGCCGGGACCGCTGCGCACCCCGGGCGGAGCGAGCCAGGGCCCACGGCCTGCGGAGCAGGCTGGGGTGGCGAACGGAGGGCTGGAACGACCCAGACCTGAGGATGCGGCCGACACCAGGGCCGGCGCCAATGCCGCGTCCGGGTCCGAGCCGGAAGCCTTGCCGGCGTTCCTCACCGAGGTCGGTGAAGCGGACGGGTTCGCGCCGGTCACCGAGACCGATCCCGATCCGGCCCCGGCCCACGCAATCGCCGCCGAGTGATCGATCCCGAGATCAATCCCTCCGCCGCCGACTGACCTCGACCCACCATCCCGATCCATCGACGGCCCGCCCCTCGGCGGGCCGTCGCCGTTGGAGGAGCACCCACGATGAACTGGAACAAACCTTGCGGCTACGATGAAGATCAGAAGCGCCGCTTCCACACCACGGCCCGCGTCCGCTTGCGCCAGTTGGCGACGGCGCTGCGCCTACGTGCCGGCAGCTTCGATCTCCGCTCGAACAAGGCCGGGATCGCGATTTCCGGCGAGGTCACGCTGCACCACGCGCGCGTCTACATCCAGGTGAGCCAACCTGCCTTCGGTGGCGATACCAGCGGAGGTGTGCTGATCCGCACCTGCCGCGGCCGGTGCGACTATGTCGGCGGGCTCAACCATTTCGTCTCGCTCACAATGCTCGACGATATCGACGCGCTCTCCGATCGCGTGCGCCGGATCGCGCCGGATCTGCACGGGGCTGAGGCTGCCTGAGAGTGAGAGACGGGCCTGGAAGGGGTGAGTCGAAGGGGTCGAGAGAGCGCCCGTCGGCTCGTTCCCGCCTCGCTCTTTTCGGACACGTCCCATGCCGATCGCCTGCAGCATCGCGGCTTCCATCCCGCCGTCCCTGCCCTCCGCAAGGCCGGAGCCCTGGGCTTACTTCGCTCACACCTTTCGTCGTGATGGCGCGGCGGCCCTGTTTGCCGCGGCCGAGCTGATCCTGCCAGCCCTCGCTCGCGGCGAGGCGATCGACGCTGCCGCGCTCCGCGCCGCCATGGAGGCGGCATTCGGCGGCTCCGACGCGGCCGGGCTCTGGGCCTGGAAGGACGCCTATGAGGCCTGCGAGGCAGCGGGGGTGTTGTTCCTGCGCCGCTTCGGGCCGGCGATGCGCATGCGCTCGCCGGCGGCCCAGCTCACCATGCTGGCCAAGGTCGCGGCCCTGCTGCCGTCGCAGACGCGACGCTCGGAAGAGAGCCACACGTTGCAGCAGTTCTCGACCCCGATCGGGCTCGGCTGCGTGGCTGCTGCCGCCGCCGCGATCCGGCCGGGCGATCTCGTGCTGGAGCCTTCGGCCGGAACCGGGCTTCTCGCCATCTGGGCGGAACTCGCCGGCGCCGAGCTGGCGCTCAACGAACTCGCCGAGGCCCGCGCCGGCCTGCTGGCGCGCCTGTTCCCGGCCTGCGCCGTCACGCGGCACGACGCCGAGGCCATCCACGACCGCCTCGATGCGGCCCTGCGCCCGAGCGTGGTCCTGATGAACCCGCCCTTCTCGGCTCGCCAGCACGTCGAGGGCAGGTCGGCCGAGGTCGCGCTGCGCCACGTGGCTTCGGCGCTGGCGCGTCTCGCCCCGGGCGGTCGGCTGGTGGCCATCACCGGGGCGAGCCTCAGTCCCGACGGTCCAGCCTGGCGCGACAGCTTCGCCCGCCTGCAGGAGCGGGCTCGCGTGCTGTTCTCTGCCGAGATCGCCGGCAGCGTTTTCGCCCGCCATGGCACCACCGTCGGCACGCGGCTCACCGTGATCGACCGCGTCCCCGCCGCCGATCCGACCAGCTTTCCATCGCAGGTCGGGCGGGCCGAGAACCTCGCGACCCTGCTCGACTGGGTGACGCGGTTCGTCCTGCCGCGGTCGCAGATCGCCTACGCGCCGACGCTGCCCGGGTTCGGCTCGCGCGAAGTCACCAGGATCGCGCCGGCACGCCGCGCGCCGCAGCCGCGCGCCATGTTGGCCGTCGCGGTCGAGCCCGACGCAGAGGAGATCGCCTATGAACTCGTCGACGCCGCCCCCCTGGATGGTGGTCGGCTGACCGAGGCCCTCTACGAGCCCTACGCGGTGCAGTCGATCCGCATCGCGGGCGCGCGACCCCACCCGACGCCGCTCGTGCAGTCGGTCGCCATGGCGTCGGTGGCGCCGCCGCAGCCGCGCTACCACCCTCGCCTCCCCGAGCGGGTCGTCGCCAAGGGGCTGCTATCGGACGCGCAGCTGGAAAGCGTCATCTACGCCGGTGAGGCGCACGGGTCCCATCTGTCAGGACACTTCACGGTCGACGCCATGTGGGACCGCCTCACGGCCGCGGACCCGGACGCGGAAGGCGTGGTTAGGTTCCGCCGCGGCTGGTTCCTCGGCGACGGTACCGGGGCCGGCAAGGGTCGCCAGGTCGCGGGCGTCATCCTCGACAACTGGCACCAGGGCCGACGCCGCGCCCTGTGGCTGTCGAAGTCCGACAAGCTGATCGAGGACGCCCGGCGCGACTGGACGGCGCTCGGCGGCGAACGTCACCAGATCGTGCCGCTGTCGGCCTTTAGGCAGGGCACGCCCATCCGTCTCGACGAGGGCATCCTGTTCGCCACCTACGCGACGCTGCGGACCGAGGAGCGGCAGGAGAAGCCCTCGCGCGTCCGGCAGATCGTCGACTGGCTTGGCGCTGATTTCGATGGCGTCGTCGCGTTCGACGAGGCCCATGCCATGGCCAACGCCGGCGGGGGCAGCGGTGAGCGCGGCGAGATGGCGCCCTCGCTCCAGGGCCGGGCGGGCCTGCGGCTCCAGCACGCCCTGCCCGACGCTCGCGTGCTCTACGTGTCGGCGACCGGCGCCACGGGCGTGCAGAACCTCGCCTACGCGCAACGCCTCGGACTGTGGGGGACCGGCGACTTCCCGTTCCCGACCCGATCCGACTTCGTCGCCGCGGTCGAGGGTGGCGGCATCGCCGCCATGGAGGTGCTGGCGCGAGACCTCAAGGCGCTCGGCCTCTATGCGGCCCGTTCGCTGTCCTATCACGGCGTCGAGGTCGAACTCGTCGAGCACGCCCTCACCCCCGAGCAGGTCGCCATCTACGACAGCTACGCGGCCGCGTTCCAGGTCATCCACCAGAACCTGGCCAAGGCGCTGGAGGCCACCAACATCACGGGCCAGGGTGGACAGGCGTTGAACCGCCACGCCAAGGCGGCGGCGCGCTCGGCCTTCGAGTCGAACAAGCAACGCTTCTTCGGCCACCTGCTCACCGCCATGAAGGTGCCGACGCTGATCGCGGCGATCGAGCGCGATCTCGCCGACGGCTGCGCTCCCGTGATCCAGCTCGTGTCGACCGGCGAGGCCCTGCTCGAGCGGCGCCTCGCCACCATCCCGGCCGAGGACTGGACCGACGTGCAGGTCGACGTCACGCCGCGCGAATATGTGCTCGACTATCTCCTGCACTCCTGGCCGACGCAGCTCCACGAACTGCGCTCCGACCCCGAGGGCGATCTGTTCTCCGTGCCGGCCACCGACGATCAGGGCCGGCCCGTGCTGTCCCGCGAGGCGGTGGAGCGCCGCGACCGCATGATCGAGCGCCTGGCCTCGCTGTCGCCCGTGCAGGGCGCCTTGGACCAGGTCGTGCAGCGCTTCGGCACCGACCGGGTGGCCGAGGTCACGGGCCGCACCCGCCGGATCGTCAGGACCAAGGGTCCGGACGGCGAGGTGCGCCTCGCCGTCGAGGCCCGACCCGCCTCAGCCAATCTCGGCGAGGCCCAGGCCTTCATGGACGGCGCCAAGCCCATCCTGGTGTTCTCGGACGCCGGCGGCACGGGGCGTAGCTACCATGCCGACCTCGGCTGCAGGAACCGGCGCCGACGCATCCATTACCTGCTGGAGCCCGGCTGGCGGGCCGATGCCGCCATCCAGGGGCTCGGGCGTACCAACCGGACCAATCAGGCGCAGCCACCGCTGTTCCGGCCCGTCACCACCGACGTCAAGGGCGAGCGGCGCTTCATCTCCACCATCGCGCGACGGCTCGACAGTCTTGGCGCCATCACGCGCGGCCAGCGCCAGACCGGCGGCCAGGGCCTGTTTCGGTCGCAGGACAACCTGGAGAGCGACCACGCCCGGGCGGCACTGCGTCAGTTCTATCGCCTGCTCCATGCCGGGCAGGTCGAGGACTGCACGCTCGACCGCTTCGAGCAGGCGACTGGGCTCGATCTGCGCGACCGCGACGGGAGCCTGCGCGAGGAGCTGCCGCCGATCTCGCAGTTCCTCAACCGCTGCCTCGCCTTGCCGATCGCCCTGCAGAACCAGCTGTTCGCCCGCTTCGAGGCGCTGCTCGACGCTCGCGTGGAAGCCATGGTGGCGGCCGGAACCTTCGACACCGGCGTCGAGACGCTGCGGGCCGAGTCGCTCACCATCGACGAGCGACGCGCTCTCTACACCCATCCGGGCACGGGGGCGGTCACGCAGGTGTTCCGTATCCTGCGCCGCGACCGCAACGAGCCCATGCCCCGATCCGAGGCGCTGCAGTTCGGACGAGAGCGCGGTGCCCGTCTCCTCGTCAACACGAGTTCGCAGCGGGCGGCAATCGCCATCCCGGCCCCGACCATCATGCGCGACGACGGCGGCCCCGATCACCGCGTGCGGCTGCTGCGGCCGCTCGGTCGCGAGAGCCTGGACACCGACAGCCTGGCGCGCTCGCACTGGCGCGAGGCGGACACTGGCCACTTCGCCCGGGCCTGGGACTCGGAGGTCGAGGCGGCGCCGGCGTTCCGGGACAGCACATTTCACGTCGTCACCGGGCTGCTGCTGCCGATCTGGGACCGGCTGCCCGACGAGAGCCCGCGCGTCTACCGCTTGCAGACGGACGACGGTGAACGCGTCATCGGGCGGCTGATCGCACCTGATGCCCTGGCCACGCTCCGCGGCAGGCTCGGCGTCGACGCCGACGCCCCGTCCCTCACGCCGGACGAGGCCTGGGCCGCGGTGCTGGACCATGGTACCGTGCTGCATCTCGCGGGCGGAGCAAGCATGGGGTCCCCTTCCGCAACGCGGACAGGGGATGCTTGCGGAGGGGACCTGCAGCTGCGCCGCTCGCTCGTATCTGGCCGGCACCGGGTGGAACTCGCCGGCGTCGTGTCGGCCAGCGTCGACGCCTTTAAGGCACTCGGGCTCACGACCGAGATCATCGCCTGGACGCTGCGGCTCTTCATCCCCGTCACCGATGCCGGCCCGGTCATCCTGGCGGCCGTGCTGGCGCGCCACGCCATCCTGCGCCGCGTCAGCAAAGCGAGCCCGTCATCAAGGAGAAAACAAAGAGGGGACTGACGCCATGGCCGATCATCGCAACCAAGCCGGCGAGCTGGCCGAGGCGCTGTCTCGCAGCGCCGAAGCCGTGTGCCGCCACTACCTGTCGGCTGGACGCCGCTCCGGCCACCACTGGCTTGTCGGCGACGTCGACAACACGCCGGGCCGGAGCCTCTACGTGCGCCTGACCGGGCCGACTTCGGGCAAAGGCGCAGCAGGCCGCTGGTGCGACGCCGCTACCGGACAGAACGGCGACCTGCTCGACCTCGTCAGGCTCAACCGCAATTATGGCAGTCTCCGCGATGCCATGGACGAGGCCCGCTCCTTCCTGGCGCTTCCTCGCCCTGTGCCGACATCGACATGTCCCGCGGACCGCCACCCGCGCGGCTCCGACACCATCGCTATGGCGCGACGCCTGTTCGCCTCCGGGACGCCGATCCGGGGCACCCTGGCCGAGCGTTATCTCCGGGCACGCAGCATCGATCTCACGGCGATTGAAGCGCGCGCCCTGCGCTTCCACCCTGCAGCGTTCTACCGCGACGCGCCCGAGAGCCCACGCCAGACCTGGCCGGCGCTGCTCGCCGCCGTCACCGATCCTGCCGGCACCATCACGGGCGTGCATCGCACCTACCTCGATGCATCGCTCGACCCTGGGCGTCTCGGCAAGGCGCCCGTCGCCTCGCCGCGCCGTTCGCTCGGCCAGCTCGCCGGCAACGGCGTCCGCCTGCGATTGCGCGACAGCGCGGTGCTGCTCGTCGGCGAGGGGATCGAAACGGTGCTGTCGCTCGCCCCGCTGTTCCCCGACGCCGGCGCGATCGCGGCACTGTCGGCCGCGCACCTCGCCATGCTGGTGCTGCCTCAGTGCCCCACCACGCTGCTGATCGCACGCGACAACGACGCGGCCGGGCGCAATTCTGCCGAGCGACTACGCGGCCGGGCCGAGGCCGCCGGCCTCGCCGTTGCCGTGCTGCGGCCACGCCTCATCGACTTCAACGCCGACCTCCGCCGCTGGGGGCACGATGCCCTGGCGGCCCGGGTCCGCTCGCAGCTGCCGGCGGAGCGGCGACGCTGGAACGTTGCGTAGAGGGGCGGAGCTCGAACAGGCCTCCACCGTCGCACGGGAGCGCGGTAAGGCGTGGATCGCCTCGCCGCGGCGGGGCGCCCCCATTCGGGGCAGCGGGAGAGGACCGCTGGCCGGCCTTCTTCAGAGCGGCGATCCGGCCGCAGCCGGGCCTTCGAGCCGCAACGGCTGCGCGCCGGCTTCTTTCCCCGGACCGGCCATCCCTGGCGGGATCATGTTGC
>JAABUJ010004581.1_pt1 | contig 14426 bp, 13 predicted proteins | sample 5559131 | NCBI WGS metagenome assembly JAABUJ01 (sample SAMN10711875, study PRJNA513366) | rock metagenome | isolation source: Antarctica rocks | place: Antarctica: Victoria Land, Mt New Zealand nord | collected 2016-01-07 | reverse complement strand
TCTCTTCCCCTGTTGTTGTTAACTCTGCCGCAGAAGTTCCACTTCATGCCAACGCTCTATATGTAACGAAGAACGGCCTGGAGACACTTCACTTGAGAGGTACATCTCGTTGCGCATCCCGTGGGATCTTCCGCGAAGTTGATGAAAACTGCTTGCTTGTTGACAAAAAAGCTTATATGAAGTAGCCTAGGAAGCGGATCGAGGAATTTGAAATTTCTTCCAAATCCCCTTCTATAACTCCTCATTCCTGAATCATCAACTTCGCGGAAGACCCGCCCTCTCCTACGGATGTGTGCATCTGGACGGAGTGTTACATTGCTTGCATCAACTCACCATATCAGAAACATCAACCGCACCACTCGACCTCACAGATCGTCCCCAACTTGATGCCATTGGCAATCAGCCCGTTGATTTGTCGCGCTATGAACAATTGTTGAAGCTGTCCTGGTAAAGGAGAAGAGGTATGCAACATCAAGCCTTGTTGGAGAACTACTTACGGCAACTTCGGCTCGCCACATTCGCTCAGAACTACCAGTCCTTTGCCCAAGATGCTGCCAGAACCAATCTCCCTTACGAACGCTATTTGTTGGCACTGTGTGAGTCAGAGGTCTCCCAACGAGAAGTTCATCGCGTCGAGCGTGCCATTGCTCAAGCCAAGTTTCCTGTGACGAAAGAACTCTCGTCATTCGATTTCAGTGCCGTTCCTGATTTACCGAAAACGAGGGTGTTAGAACTAGCTCAGGGTGACTACATGGCGCGAGCAGAACCCATCATTTTGATTGGCAACCCTGGCCTTGGCAAGACGCACATTGCGACTGGACTTGCTTTAGATGCATGTAAGCAGGGGAAACGCGTGCGCTTCTACAGCGCAACAACACTTGTTAATGACCTGTTGTCGGCACAAAAGGACTTACGGCTCTCTAAATTCATGGCGCAAGTTGGCAAGCACGATTTGGTTGTGTTAGATGAACTTGGGTTCATCCCTTTCACAAAAGACGGTGGTCAACTTCTTTTCCAACTGTGTAGCGAACTCAATGAACGCGTTTCTCTCATCGTCACCACAAATCTCCGCTTTGCTGAGTGGAATCAGATTTTTGGAGACGAAAAAATGACGGCGGCCCTCTTGGATCGACTGACACACAAGGCGCACATCCTAGAATTTGTGGGCGAGTCGTACCGCTTCCGGCAACGTATGCGACAGGAAGAGCAGTTGGGCGGAGAAAACAAGTCGGAAGTTGGCTAAAGAGAACGTCTGACCAACTCCCTGTGCAGTATACATAGAGGGTTGGTCAGATATGAACCTGTTACGAGAGGCTCATCGCTTGAGAGACTACACGGACCAAAGCTCCTCTCAGATGTACGACTCCATTTCGATACTGACTCCTCGCGCAAATTCTCGATATCCAGCGGCGCCGGCTAATCGAAGAGAAGCTGTATTGTCGGCAGAAGCACTGTAGAGTGGGAGCAACCCTTCCCTCGTGACAGCATCAGTCCACAAGACCGTCGCTGCAAGTGCATATCCTCTCCGACGGGCTTCGGGTAAGGTATCGATCCCGAGTTCACATGCAGCAGCAGTACGACGCGAACTATGTGCCACACTCAGTAAACGCCCTTCGACAATGACTCCAATGTGGGGATGGAGACCTGCATGGAAGAGTTCATCGGCAGAACCCGGTTCAAAGCTTTCTACAAGCGCACGATCATGAGAGGTCAGGGGACGTGCAAGGAGCTGAGCTGCGGAGAAACTCATGGTTGGGGATGCTCTTTGATGAAGGACCACTTCACGGCTGATAGTAGGTGATGGAGGGACCGTTGGGGGCAAAGTGAACGCGTTGTTGACGTGTGCGAGGAGTGCCTTACGCTCAGTTGCACCAACATCTGGTCTCCAAACGTGAACATGTGCATTGAAAAGCTCAGCAATGTAGAGCTTCCAAGATGGACGAGCGCTTTCTGGTAAAAGTTCAACAGTATTTGGGAGAAGGGGAGGCAGTTGTACGCCCCAAACAGCCTCGATATGTAAACGAAGCATGATTCGATCTGAAGATATCATGACAATCCTTTCTCAAGGTTGAAGTTCGATGAATAGGAAAAGACACAAAAGGTCCCTGAAAAGGTCTCATTCCCATCAAATGCCTCCAATCATTGAGGTGGACTATCAAGCTAAAGTACGTACTGCTCCATCTTACTCCATTTTTGACGGCTCTACAAGATGATTTATGACAAAAACGATGGCGTCACCCATGCTACCATGCCGCAATCCTGTGTCAAGGCCAAGCCCTTCGGGTGCTTCGCTTCGCTACGCAGCCTTGACACAGGATCACTTGCATGGTTATGGAAACGTGCGCCATTGTTTGAACAAAAAACAGTAGAGTTTTTTGCTGTTTGTGGAAGAGAATGGCTGGATTTGTTACTAACACATGGCAAGGTTCTTCCGCTAACACTTTAAGGAGTCACAAGAAATTTGGTAGGATTTTACTGTAACACATGGCTGGTTATTTCATTATCAGAAACATACTTGCACATCGCGTTAATACTACTCTGTTAGTTTGGTGATACGATAGGAAGATGAAGACACTCGCCTTACCAAAGGGATCACCGGACTCCTTACCAGAATTAGCAGCGTACTTGGAGCCGTTTGCGTCCTTGTTTCGACGCAACACCAGTCGCCGTTCACTAGAACGTTACGTCACCGGCTTGCTGAGCGATCTCCCACGCAAGAACTGTGAGGCCATCGCTCAAGCAGTAGCCAATACGTCGCTGGAACAATTGCAACATCTCTTGACTGATGCTGCCTGGGACCCGTTGGCCCTGGATGAACAGCGCGTGCGCCTCTTAGTAGAACGTAGTCCAGCAAATGGTGTTCTCGTACTTGATGACACCGGATTGCCTAAGCAAGGAAAAGCTTCGGTGGGCGTACAGCATCAGTACACCGGAACGTTAGGGAAACAAGGCAACTGCCAGATCGTGGTCAGTGCTCAATATGTCGTCGATGAGCCGAGTACAGGCAGACCCTTGCATTGGCCCATCAACGCACAACTCTATCTGCCTGAGGTCTGGACCGAGGACCGGACTCGCTGTCGAGACGTGCGTGTCCCGGAAGCAGTGACCTTTGCCTCCAAACCGGAATTGGCCTTACAACTGGTAGACCGCGCCCAAGCCTGGGGAGTCCCTTTCGCCACTATCGTGACCGATGCAGGTTATGGTATTCCCAGCTTTTTGCAAGCCCTAGACACGCGAGGGCGATCCTACGTCTGTTCGGTCGCCTGTGACTTCGGAGTACGCTTGCTTTCTGAAATGCAGCAGGCCGAAGTTCAACAAGCCGAGTATACAAACCGAACTCCGCGCAAGCGCGGTCAACCGAAGAAACCTCGTCCTGCTCCACGTCATGATGCTCAGAAGGTCACTGATGCCCAGGCAGAAGAAGCATGGCAGACAGTTGAGTGGCGTGAAGGCAGCCATGGGACGTTACGCAAGCAGTTCGTCGCCATCCGTGTTCATGCTGGTACTGGCTGTGCTCGTCACAGTGAAAGTCATGGGCGCAGTTGGACGGGACCTGAAGGCTGGTTGCTTGGGGAACGGCCAGTCCCAGGAGAGGAGGGCGATCCCAAGTGGTTTTTTAGTAACTTGCCTACCAAGAATTCTTTGTCTCGCTTGGTGGAACTGGCACATCTGCGTTGGCCTGTCGAGCAGTTCTACGAGGATGCCAAAGGGGAATGTGGCCTCGATCACTTTCAGGGTCGTAGTTGGAATGGCTTGCACCGACACCTCGCCCTCGTGATGCTGGCTTACTCCTTCCTTATGATCCAATCATTAGGGCAAGAGATTCAACGTGATCCTGCTGTTGATGGAGCTTTCCCCCCCTGTGCGGCAGATCAGTCTGCCTGCTTGCCATCGGTTGGTGCTCGTTCTGCTGTTTCAGGACGTGGTTTTGTGGTTGATTGAAACCGAACAAGTCAAAGCGTTTCGTCCTCGACGAAACTAACAGAGTAGTATTAATTAAATTATGGAAACACATTTTAAGACAAAGCAAGACAAAATAATAACATTTTGAGAAATTTAGTATATAAGAGCTTATCCGAAAACCTGTGATACAATGAAAACAAAATTAGATTGAGGTGAATACCAACGATGCCACGAACACGACCTTGGGAAGTCAGCGACGAATTGTGGGAGCGAGTCCGCCCTTTGACTCCGCCACGTCCTCCACACTCCAAAGGAGGACGACCCGCCGCTGATGATCGACAGATGTTTGCCGCGATTGTCTATGTGCTGCGAACAGGCATCCAATGGAATGCGTTGCCACGAGAATTGGGCGCATCCAGCACGGTCTACGACCGCTTTTCGGGAGTGGGAAGCGCAAGGCGTCTTCCAGCGGCTGTGGCAAGCCGAACTGCAGCACTACGACGAACTGGTTGGCATCGCGTGGGACTGGCAAAGCGTGGATAACTCGACGGTCAAGGCCCCTTTCGCTCAAGCCGTCGTCGGACCCGCTCCCACCGACCGCGGCAAACAGGGGACCAAACGGAGCGTCTTGTGTGATCGTCATGGGCTTCCTTTGGCTCTGTGCATCGAGGGAGCCAATCCGCCATGATAGCAAGTTGCTGTTTCCCACCCTTGATGCCCAGCAGGGTGAGCAAGCGTCCAGAACCAACGGTTGAGGCTCCTCAACATCTGTGCTTGGATGCTGCTTACGATCATGATCCCATCTATGGCGAGTTGTACGAACGGGGCTACGAGTCGCATGTGCGTCTCAATGCTCACTACCACAAGTGGTATCGGCCTCCATAGCAGAGCATCAATAGCTTGGAACCAGGCAAAACACCTCGTCGATGGGTCATCGAACGCTTGTTTTCTTGGCTCAATCGCTGGAGTTGCCTCTTGGTTCGGTGGGAAAAGCTCGGTGAGACGTATCAAGCCTTTTTGCAGTTGGCGTGTGGACTCATTTGTTTTCATTTCACCTCTCACCTCTAGGTTTTCGGATAAGCTCTAATACTACAGCCGCACTTATGTGGTAGAATGAGAGGGAAACAAGAAACAGGAGGAAGAGATGGAAGGGTTTCCCTCAGTAGAAGATCTGCGCACATGGGCGGATCGTTTAGAAGAAGTGCAAGAGCGGTTAGCTCCTTTCTTTGAGCGTGCAGAGCCACGCCAACGGGCGATAGCCTATATGCGTGGGTTAATGAGTCAGACCAAGCGAAAAAACGGGTGGCAGTTAGCCGAGTTGGCGGAGGAAGCCACACCCGATGGCATGCAACGCTTCTTGAATACAGCTCATTGGGATGCAGATGAGGTGCGTGATGACTTGCAGCAGTATGTCCTGACTCACCTGGCCGACCCGGAAGCGGTGCTGGTGGTTGACGAGACCGGTTTTCTCAAAAAAGGCAGTAAGTCAGTGGGGGTGGCCGCGCAATATACGGGAACGGCAGGCAAGATCGCCAACTGCCAGATCGGGGTCTTCCTCGCCTATGCGACGCGCAATGGACCCGTCTTGATCGACCGAGAGCTGTATCTACATCAGGACTGGGAGAAGGATCCCCAGCGGTGTCAAGAGGCAGACGTCCCCGAGGAACGGCGCGCCACAGTTCCCAAGCCGACGATGGCCAAAGAGATGCTCGCGCGTGCCTTTGCTCATGGAGTGAAAGCCGCTTGGGTGACAGGCGACAGCGTGTATGGTGGGGATTACAAACTGCGAAGTTGGCTGGAGGAACGCCTGCAGCCGTACGTCTTGGTGGTTGCGAAGAACCAGCGCATCGGCCTGAGTCGTCGCGCTGATGAAGTCGTAGCGACTTGGCCAGCCGAGCACTGGCAGCGTGTGTCAGCAGGAGAAGGAAGTCAAGGGCCACGCTTCTATGACTGGGCTTGGCAGTCGCTCGACTTCCACTGGACCGAGCCCGGGTGGAAACAGTGGCTACTTTCCCGACGGAGCTTGTCCGATCCCACCAAGATTGCGTATGACTTCGTCTTTGCGCCGGAGTCGGTCAGCTTGGAGCAAGTCGTGCGAGCGGCTGGCAGTCGATGGCAAGTGGAAGAAAGCTTTGAACTGGCCAAGCAGCAGGTCGGGTTGGATGAATACGAAGTGCGTCATTGGCAGGGGTGGTACCGACATATCACCTTGGCGATGTTTGCTCTGGCATTTTTGACGGTGGTCAAAGTGACAGGGCAAAAAAGGGGGCTCAATTTCAGGAGCAAGAAGCCGCTCAGCTCCTTCCTTTAACCGTTCCCGAAGTGCGCCGACTGCTCTGGAGGCTGGTGTGGCAAGCTCCTGCGACTCCAGAAGGAGTTTTCTCCTGGTCGCGCTGGCGTAGGCGGCATCAGGCCAGGTCGAAACAATTCCATATCAAACGGAGAGCCATTCGCCCGGCTACTTAAGTGCGGCTGTAGTACTAAGTTATCATAAAGGGGAAAGGTTACATCTTACGAACTGTTTACAGGTTATATAAGGAGGCTTAACATTATGGCGCGTGTTGTTGTAATAGGAATTGGTTTTGTTTCTCCTTTGGGAAACGATGTAGCATCATCATGGAATGCATTATGCCGAGGTAAATCAGGTATTGGCGAAATCACGGGATATGACACAAGTAAACATCGCGTTCACTTCGCGGGCGAGATTAAAAACTTTGATCCCTCACCCTATATTGATCGCAAGGAAATACGACGTAACGATCCCTACGAGCAATTGGCAATTGCTACAAGCAAGCAGGCATTAGCACAGGCAAAGCTTAAAATCACGGATGAGAACGCCGACGATATCGGCGTGTACATAGGAAGTGGTATTGGTGGTCTTGTGACGCTGCATGACCAATTCAATGTATTGTTTGAAAAAGGGCCAGATCGCATTAGTCCCTTCTTTATTAACATGATGATTATCGATGGTGCTCCTGGTATCGTCTCCATAATGACAGGTGCTCGTGGCCCCAATTGGGCAGCGGTATCGGCGTGTGCTACAAGTGGCAATACGATTGGTGAAGCATGGGAAACAATTCGTCGTGGTGATGCAAAGGCGATGATCGCAGGTGGGGCTGAAAAGGCGGTGACACCAATTGCGATGGCAGCTTTTGATAACATGCATGCATTATCTAGACGCAATGATGATCCACAAGGAGCAAGTCGTCCATTTGATGCAACGCGAGATGGTTTTGTAATGGGGGAAGGTTCGGCAATGCTGATTCTGGAAGATTTAGAATTTGCAAAAGCTCGTGGCGCGACCATCCTTGCCGAGATGATAGGCTATGGTTCTACAAGTGATGCTCATCATGTCACCGATCCTGCCCCAGATGGCTCTGGTCTTGTGCGTGCAATACGGCGTGCTATAACAAAAGCTGGTCTGCAACCTGAACAAATTGACTACTATAACGCACATGCTACTTCAACGCTACCTAACGATCGTACTGAAACTCAGGCCATCAAAACCGTTTTTGGTGATCATGCATGGAAACTCCCAATTAGTGGCACCAAATCAATGATTGGTCATACATTAGGGGCGGCGGGAGCCATTGGAGCAGTTGTTTCCATCCAGACCATTAGCACAGGAATCATTCCGCCAACAATCAATCTACACCACCCAGACCCGGAATGTGACCTTGACTACGTGCCGAACGAGGCTAGACTAGCTGCTGTCGATATTGCTGCCTGTACCGCTTTGGGCTTTGGTGGACATAATACCTGTCTGATCTTCAGACGATATACCGATTAAGACCCACTACCGAGATACGTGTAAAATAGGACAGAGGGGAAACGGGTAGAAACGGTAAAAGCATCTCCCCTTTCCCCTCTTCACATCTTGTATTACGCAGACATCTCTTCCGAAAGTCAGAGGCGAGATGACCTAGACATGCACCTATAGTGTGTAGGTAACTGCACTTGCAAGCCGGTTGTAGAGCATCTGTAAATGTTGAGATTCGATGAGGTAGTTTCTGTACAATTATCTGAGGTACTCCTGCTTCTCTCTTTCTCTTCCGCTGCCACATACATCGCTTCAGAGGCTGGTCGAACCACTCTTCCTCCTCATGACGTACCTCAGATAATTGTACAGAAACTACTTCACTGAATTCTGTGATTTACACAATATGGCAAAGTTGTTTTGCACACCTCTTTAGCACACTTTCACAGAAGAGAGGCGAGGAAAACGTAGGGAAGCAGTAACTTCGGTATCGTTCCAAATGAGGATGACGTGTCAGAAGCGCATTCATCTTAACGTAAAAAACAAATACTATGATGACGCCCCCTCCCCATTTTTGTTAGCTGGACAAAGGGTTTATTCTAGGAGGTACCGCCCATATATGATACCCATCACAAGAGTCGGTGTCCTACGGCATGCTTCCGCAGATCAAGCTTCCTGATCTCCTGCTGGAGGTAGATAATTGGACGGGTTTTCTTCGGCCCTTTACCCACCTGACCAGCGGCGACGCGCCAGTCGGTGATGAGAAACTGGTCCTGGTTGCCACGTTGATGGGAATGGGGATGATGGTAAATGGCGCGAATCTTCGACGATTTTTGAGCTGAAATGTGGGATTTTGGCGCGAAACATGGGAATCGACCATTCATAGCCTAAGAAAGCCGCTCCACAAGCGGACGTTTGCGCACCGTTTTTGTAAATTCGGGAGGTCAGCGCTGCGTACATCTCGTGCTTTACCTGCACCAGCCCATACAAGAAAGTGGTCTGAAGGCTCGACATCTGGCATGCGCGTTCAATCCTTCGGCCCTTCTTCGGCCAGAAAAGGCGGAAATTTCCCGATCATCCTGCCGCGAATTTACAAATAACGAGTGCTGCGAGCCGCTTCTGGAGCCATGTGTTCAGGCAACCAATGCTCGATTCCCAACATTCGCGCTGATTTCCCATGTTTCGGCTCAAAAATCGTCGAACATTCACCCTATTTACCAGATGAATCTCGGACTGACCAAAATGGAGCAGTCCTGTCCCTATTCCTATCGGCAACTCTCCTGGTCTGGAGATTGGCATATCCGTGAGGAGACACTCCTGGCCTCACTGGCCTGCCTGGATAACTTTGTCCTTTCCGCACCTCTCTCACGGAGCTGGGGGGATGGAACCACTTCGTCTTCTGACGGCATGCGGATGCACGTCGGGGTGAAAGCGGCCAATGCTGAGTACAACGCCAAATATTTTGGGCCAGGGCGAGGGACCAATATCTATACCCATGCGGCTGACATCTGGATGCCCTTTGGCAAACCACAGGTCATTGGGACGAACGAGGAAGCGCTATATACCATCGACGCGTTATGTCATCATGAGAGTGACTTGCATATTCGCGAGCATTACACCGATACTGGAGGAAGTACCGAGCATGTCTTCGCCCTGGCCTCCTTGCTTGGTTTCCGCTTTGCCCCACGCATCGCTGACGCCCTCTCCAAGAAATTGTATCTGCTTGATGAAGCAGGAGAGTATGGACCTCTCAATTCACTTGTGTTCGATCAGGTGAACAAGAAGCTCATTGTTGAGCAGTGGGATGAAATGCGGCGTGTGGCTTCTTCCATTCGTCATGGTATCGTCTCGGCTTCCTTGCTCATGCGCAAACTCGCAGCCTACCCACGCCAGAATCAGGTTGCCCGTGCCCTGACAGAAATGGGAAAGTTAGAGCGGACGGCGTTTCTGTTAGACTATTTCCGCGATGCCGCCCTACGCCGCCGCATTTTGATTGGTCTCAATAAAGGTGAGGCCCTCCATGCCCTTGCGAGGCAACTCTTCTTTGGCCGCCTGGGGGAACTGCGTGATCGCGCCCTGGAGGACCAGATCCATCGAGCCAGTTGTCTGCATCTGCTCATGGCAGCCATTGCCACCTGGAATACGATTTATCTGACTGAGGCGTTCGCGACACTGCGCAGAGGTGGCGAAGAGATTGCAGAGGCAACGGTTGCGCATATCGCCCCTTTGGGGTGGGAGCATGTAAATCTGATCGGGAACTATCATTTTGCACCACAGCCAGGACGCTCGCTGGACAATCTTCGACCCTTGCGCCTGAGTGGAGCAAAAGGGGAAGGCGAAGCCGTTCAGGAGGTAGCAGATTAAAGCACCACCGTGTGTGCAAAAACCGTTCGTTTGATGCGACGATAAAAAAGTGTGAGAATATTGTGGAGTAAAAGCATGAAGTCACGTCGTATAATCACATGCATAGTTGCGCAAGAAGGGTAATAAGAAGAAGAGGAGAATAACAAGAGGGATGCAGGAAATAATTACTGCATCCCTCTGCACACTTTTCTCAAAGCATGCGACGCTGTAGTTGCCAGTAGGTCAGCACTGTAACCAGAATTGTCAGGACAAGCAGCAGGGCTGTGGTTACAAACTGTAAAGGCCAGAAACGTTCGTCGAAACGTTGATACTCAACTAATGGTGTAACATGATATTTATTGAGGCATTGCTTTACCTCTTTTACCTCCTGCACAGAGCCGCCAGCGATGATATATGGGCCAGTAAGACCCATACAGTTGACATTTTCAACAACTTTCCCATCTGGACCCACGTATTTCACTGCAACAATCAGATCCTGAGAATAGTCACCGAACTTTCCTACGAGATGTTGCTGCTGTATCTTGTTGTAATAATCAAGCTGGCTTGAGGGAGGAAGCAGGTAAGGGTATCCCATGCTGATTCCAGCCTGGATGAGAAGCAACAGAACCAATGTGAGAGCCATCGCTGGAAGAGTGCGACGAATGAATGCTCCAATCATCACCCCAACCATCAGACCCAATAGCGCGTTCGCAACCGGCACGCTGCCCCGTATGGTGAATGTATCCCAGGGCGAGAATGCGATATTGTCTTGAACAAAGCCCCACCAGGTTGTGACACAGGAGAGTAATCCGAAGCCAATGAGTGTAGCTCCCCCAATCAACACCAGTTTGATACTGAACCAGCGAGTAGGCGATATACTTTGTGTCCAGGCGGAGAGATGTGTACGCTGATCATATTCTCTTGGAAGTAAGGGTGCACCGAGAAAAACCCCTATGACAAGAGGAAGCCACGGCAATAGCATACCTGCTATCATGCGCCACTGCGCTGTGTTGCCAGGTACAATCATGATGCCGCAGGGAATGTAGTGCGCGGATGTATCAAAACAGTGCGTAAAGTGATGCTGTTGCAGTGCTGAATTCAGTGTATTTGCATCCATTATAAAGACGAGGCTCAAGGCCACGAGAATCACCATACCCATGATCGTCGCTACACGATATTGTCGCCAAGTAAGCCAGATCATAACAGAACCTCTTTCATCAAGTGGATTGGTCGAAGTTGTGGATGAGAATGCTCTTGCGAAGCCAAGTAGGCAAGCACAATATCTTCAAGTGAAACATCCTTAATCTGCCAGGCAGGGTCAGTAATAGGGAGCGTCGTGCGCACCAGTGCGATACTCTGTCTTCCGGTATGGCTGGCTTGGATAACTGCATGGGATCTTGCGATTGACTCAAAGCCTTCACGTGGGCCGATAAGCCGTTTGTGCAGCGCTCCCATCTGCTCCGTACTTTCGGCGAGCTTCACCTGAGAAGGAGTGAGGATAATGAAGTAATCACAGATATTTTCGAGATCAGAGACGATGTGCGATGACACGACAATCGTGAGAGGCTGTTCCACAGCAGTTTCCATCAAGATTGTGGTGAGCTCACGCTTCACAAGTGGATCAACATGGGCAAATGGCTCATCCAAGAAGAGGATCTCCGGTCTTTTGGCGAGAGCCATGACCAGGGCAATCTGTGCCTGTTGCCCGCCTGACAACTTTCCAATAACTTGTTTCCAGGGAAGCTTGAGGCGTTCGAGGAGTTTATGAGCACGTGTCTCATCCCAGCGTGGATTCAGTTTTTTTCCCATCGTAAGCGTATCACCGACGGTGAAGTACCGATAGAGTGAGCGCTCTTGCGAGACAAAACCGATATGTGAGAGGAGAGATGCTGTGTTTTGTGAAGAGATGCCCAAAACGTCTAGAGTTCCCTCGGTTGGCTTGAGCAAGCCGACCGCAAGGTGCAGCAAGGTTGTTTTTCCTGCACCATTGAGCCCAACCAGTCCTGCAATGCATCCTTGTGGGATGTGCAAGGTGCAATTGCGCAAGGCCCAGTGTTTGCCGTAACACTTGCCAAGCTGGTTTGCTTCCAATGCATTGATCATAGATGCTCCTTCGCGAAGAATTCAGGTGTCTCACCAGGAGAACTGGGAGAGCAAAGAGATACATAAGTTCATTGAAGGTTTCTCTCTTTAGATAGTGTGCGTCGATCCTTCCTTTTGCAGATGGTGGAGCGTGTTAGAAAAGAGCGCCGAGATGCTCTCGGAATCCAAACCAATTGCGAACGCTCTCCGCAGCCACTGGGCCAAATCCTCTCGCAAGGTTTCCTGCTCGGCAGGAGACGAACTGGTGAGACTTTTGAGAACGAATGTTCCTACCCCAGGACGGCTTTCGACGAGACCTTCGTGCTCCAATTCCCGATACGCTTTGAAGACGGTATTGGGATTGATTGCAATCTGTGTGACGACCTCTCGTACAGTTGGCAACTGATCTCCAGGTTGAAGCAAACCGAGCCGCAATGCCTGTCTTACCTGCTGTACTAATTGCATATACGGGGCCACCCCAGTGCGTTTTTCTAAGTGAAACTCAATCATGTTTTGGCCTCGCCTTTTACCAAAGTACTAAATAACTATGAACATAGTAGAAGTATAGCAGAGGCGAGAGTAAGTTGTCAAGCAAACAGAATACCCACTGAAATACCTCAAAACCGACCGTTTTTCGGCACAAACTGTTCAGTTTTTCCAGGGGAGCTGCGCATCACCTCCGCAAGCGTGAAATGGACGCTTGACGAATCTCAAAACTTATGTCAAAATCAAAATGTCAAAACTATCGATCTTAGATGAGTAAGTGTCACTTACAGCAGAGGTTCTATGAAGATTGGCTATATCCGGGTTTCCAAGCAAGAACAAAACGAGGCATTACAAAGGGATACGTTGAAAGAAGCGGGATGTGAGAAGTATTTCAGCGATAAGATGACCGGATCAACCTTTGAACGCAAAGGCTTGGAAGAACTGCTGGCATTTGTGCGCCCAGGTGATACGGTGATTATCTGGAAGCTCGACCGATTGGGGCGTTCACTCAAAGATCTTATTGAGACTCTCAACCTCCTCAACAATCGAGGAATCGATTTTATCTCACTGACGGAAAGCATCGACACCACGACCCCTAGTGGGAAGCTCATCTTCCATCTTATGGGAGCGCTGGCCGAATTTGAGCGCGATCTGATTCGCGAACGCACCAATGCCGGACTCGCTGCAGCCAGAGCGCGTGGACGTATCGGAGGCAGGCCGAGAAGACTGGCCACCAATGGAAAAGTTACTCTCGCTCGCCGTCTGTTCGCTGATCCCAACCATTCCATTCCTGAAATCTGCTCGACACTCGGGATATTCCGCTCAACACTTTACCGCTACGTGAGAGAGATCAGGAAAGAAACTTCAGGTTCTTAAATCCAGACGCCGTTTTCAGCTTAGCGGGAACTATTCTGGCTCATTCTCGTTCAGGGAAGCCTTAGCGGGGAAAAGTGTACGAAAAAATGTTATGACCCCATATTGAGAATAAGATGGCCTGGTTCTTCAAAGCGTTGCGTCTGGAAGTCCTCAAGGCCCTGCTTTCCTATGAGGGTGCAGCACCCGTTACTGAGGAGCTGCACCAGGAGGAGCCAGAAACTCCAACCCACGAGGCGGCACCGCTCAACCAGGAACAACAAACACCATCAATACCTGTCGAGCAGGGGAGTGAAGAGCAGCCATTCCAGACGCATCGTGTCAGCAGAACCCATCGGACCCTCGCGCAGAAGGCGGCCAGGGCGTCGTATGCCAGCCAGGTGCGCGATCAGTTGCGGCAGCACGGTGTTTCAGGAGCACTAGAGATGGTCGTGGATACCGAACATAGCTGTGGGTGTCCCTTGAAACATGGGGACTGGTCCTGTGTGCGCTGTCATCCGAACAGGGAATGGGAGCAAGATGTCCTGGTGTATCTCGACTCCATTGTTGAGCAGTAAGCACCCGGTGATCACCGGCGCTAGTGTGACGCCACAACACTGTCACATGATGAGCTTGGACCGGAGGATGTGACACGAGACAGGCATCTCGTTTCGACGCGAGGCCGGAGTGTTCTCGTTCAACGTGACTGCTCTACGCGTCACACTGCCACCGCGAGCTGGGGACTGAGGGTAATGTAGTAACGGACCTGGAACGTACAATAAGAGCTATATACATTCTGAAAGAAGGGCATAAAGAACAAATACACGTAAAAACTGCTTGCTAAAACATTCTTACTGAGTAGAATACCTTTTTTCCCTCTTTCCTAGAATGGCTTCTGGAGTGGTTGTATCGCTTACCGTATGTTCCAGGTCCATTACTACATTATCCCCTATCCTTCTTCTTATCTTGTGGTGACACACCCTTTGGAAGAGGCCCCTGGCCT
>JAABUJ010004580.1_pt1 | contig 14427 bp, 13 predicted proteins | sample 5559131 | NCBI WGS metagenome assembly JAABUJ01 (sample SAMN10711875, study PRJNA513366) | rock metagenome | isolation source: Antarctica rocks | place: Antarctica: Victoria Land, Mt New Zealand nord | collected 2016-01-07 | reverse complement strand
CGGCGCGGGGCACCGCCCGGCCCGGCGGGCAAGGGCGGGGGGCAGCGCCGCTGGGCCTGCTGGACGGCCAGATGACACAGCGTGAACAGATGCAGGCGCGTCACCAGCGTGAGCGCGTCGATGTGCAGCGCGGGGCCACGTTTCGTCAGGGCGCGCTGGTATGCTGGGGGCGGGACCGGGGCCGTGGATACGCACGGAGCTGGGACCATGGGCTGACCTCCTCGGCGCGGGGACCAGACCGCACTCTTGAGGTCAGCCTACCCCATCCCCAGCATGTTAGGAAACGCCCTCTATTGACGAGTAAGCCACGAGCCCAATGATTACGCGCATTGAGCACGAGGCCACCATCGGCGACCCGCAGTGAGTGACCTGGGCTGTCGGTAACGCCTGCCGCACAGGCTCCTCATCGCAAGCGCAAGGATTGCATAAGCATGCAAGCCGGTGTTGCACCCGCCACCTGGTGAGAGTCGCGGCGAGGATGGCGGACAGGACGTGTGGGCGGGCCGTCGGGGCGCGTGATGGGCGCGCATCTCTCGTTTTTGCACCGCCTTCTGGACGCCATTCCGAGAGTTGGCGAGCCGTATTATACGCGGGGATGTGCTTTTCGGCCAGGACAGCTCATGTGATGGTCCCGAGGACGGGCGATTATCCAGGGATGACGCATACAGTCGTGGTCCCACCTACTTCGACGTGGGCCGAAGCGCGCCCTCCTGGTGACCTGTCCACGGCTACATGAGCAGACTCGCCAACTGGAGTGAATCCCTGGCGCGCGTGCGGCATGCATGTTTATGCCGTATCACAGGAGCTGATGCGTGGCATGCGAGATCGTCCAACGGGCACCGGTCAAGGAATTATGACCGCGCGTGTAACAGGGGCGTGGGCTGGCCTGGCTGCGCTACGATCGCGCGATACGCCCTCGGGCCTCCTCAGCGCGCGGCGGCAGCCAGGCCGGCGAGACCCTGGCCACGGCGGAAGGCCACGGCCGCGAACGAGAGGATGTAGGCGGCAATGACGAGCACGAGCAACTGGTGGTAGCCGAGTTGCAGCGAGGCGTACTCCAGCGCGCCGCCCAGGAAGGCCCCCAGCAGGTTGGAGGCCAGCGCGACGTCGGGCGACACCGTGTCGCCGAACAGGCGCCCGAAGATCAGGTTGGCCATCAGAATCGGCGAGAACAGCACCGCGCAGCCCAGCGCGTAGCGCAGCGCCAGGTTCGGGACCAGCAGCGTATGGAACGGCAGCAGCAGGTTGAGCGCCAGCGTCGCGGCCAGCCCGACGTAGAGCCAGCGGATGTCCAGCCGCAAGTGCGAGCGCGCGTTGACCCCGTTGGCCAGCAACACCGTGAGCAGAATGCCGATAATCACCAGCGCGTTGACGAGCCAGGTGACGCCGAAGAGCAGCGAGAAATTGACGATGCTCTTGGATTCGAGCAATAGGAAGGCCAGCCCGGTGAAGAACAGCGCCGGGTCGAAGCGCCGCAGCGCGCGCCGTCCCGTGCTCAGGAACACGGCCACGATCGCGATGAGCAGCGTGACGGCCACGCCCTGCAGGTAGATCGTGGGGACGCCGCGCTCCTTGAGGTAAAGGAAGGGCCAGTCGTCGGTGGCGTTCTCGATACCGGCCTGGCGTGTAACCGTGTGCGCCCGATACAGCGCTGGCGATAGCGCGCGCAAGCGCGGCCCGTCCATCAGCACGGCGGCCGACGCATTCGCGTAGAACCGTCCATAGGGGGCCTGACCGCCAAAGGCGTCGGTGAGCATGCCCGCGATCTTGTGCACGATCCAGGGCTGGCGGTAGTAGTTGTAGAGCACCAGCACGCCGTTGGCACTGAGGTGGCGGCGCGCGGTGGCGAACGACTCCTGGGTGAACAAGTAGCTCTCCAGGCGCAGATTGGCGAAGCTGGAGGTCAGGGCCAGCGAGTCGGGCAGGGCGAAGACGATCAGGTCATACGTAGCGTGGGTGCGTTCCAAGAAAGCGCGGCCGTCGTCGAGCACGACGTGGACGCGCGGATTCTGGTAGACATGGTCGGGGTGGAAGTCGCGGCCCAGACCGTAGATGGTGGGGTCGAGTTCCACGCCGGTGACGCTGCCAACGCCGTTGTGCACGGCCATATCGGCGTCGGTACCCGAGCCAGCGCCGATGATCAGTTCGCGCGTGGACGACGGGAAATGGAACGTCTGGAACGGCGCGAGGTAAAACGGGCTGCGTGCGCGCGCCGCATAGGGACCCATCGCCTGGTGGCCGATGTTGTTGACGAAGATGACGCGACCGCCGTCGGCGAACTTTTGGACGTCGATGCGGTAGTAGGGCGACCACAGCGAGGAGCGACCCAACTGCGTGGTCCACACGACCACGCCAAGCAGGATGGCGGCGTTGGCCACGCGGACGGCGCCGCGCCGCTGTGGCAACGCTAGCGCCGCCAGGGCCGCGACGGTGAACCAGACGCCGGGTGGGGCGCTCAGGAAGGAGATGAGCGCGAAGAGGGCCGAACCGGCGATGGACCCGGCCACGTCCAGCGTGTAGGCCGTCAAGGGTGGGCGCACCCGCGTGAGCAGGCGTCCCAGGTTCTGACCAAGCAAGGTGAAGATCGCCCCCACGAGGACGAAGACGAGCGGGACGAGGAAGAACGCCTCGGTCCCCTGCGCCTTGATGGCCCCATCCTTGAAGAACACCTCTTGTGTGGAGCTGGCATTGAGTTGCAGCTTGAACGTAGCGACGATGGCGACGAGGATGGCCAGCGCGACCGGGAAGAACGTTTGCAGGTCGACGCGCCGGCGTGCCTGCAGGATGCCGAGCCCGATGCCCAGGAACGAGGCCAGCAGCACGAAGTTGGTGAAGTAGCCTAGGTAGCGAACATAGGACGGTATCCAGCGGATCAGAGCGAGCTCGACGAACAGGATGGTGAACGAGCACAGGAACAGGTTGAAGCGGTCCCGACCGGTATCCATCATATCATCCCCTTCTGACAACGGGCGCCGTCTAGCAACGGGCGCCGGCGGCTTGGCATCTGGCATGATACCAGGTACCCGGTCATATCGTGCGCCACATGTACCTGCGCTCAGGGCTTGTGACGTATCGGCGCGAGAGCCTGTTGGAATGGAGGAGGCGGAGGGCTTTGCTCGGATGGGCGGAGGGGTGGTGGCGGTAGGCGCTGAACGCCGTATCGCCGGCGCGACGGATGAGCGTGGACGCGGGGTCTGTATCGGCCGAAAAGGACATCCGTGCACTCTAAACTCTCGCCACCCATGAGGTGTCAACTGACTGTGCTGGCCGAGAAGTCCGTCCGCACATGATTCAGCCGCTAGGGTCAACGTTTACGCTCACAGAAACCATACATACAATGAGCATGAGCATCATGCATGATATCGGCGCACAGCACGCGCATAGTACTGCCAACTAATCACGGAGGACAGGTGACAGGCGCGCTCGGTCGCAGCGCCAGGCGCTCTTGGGCGACTGTACGGCTATGCATGGCCTTGCACGTTCATGCACATGCCGGCGCTCCCCGATCCACTACAAGGGTCGCCTCATGCCGCACGTAAAGGCCGTTGTTGCCATCCGTGTCGCCGCGACTCGTGGCGTTATCCTACAGGGCGAGTGTTCCGCGCCGGGCGCGGATATCGGGGAATAGGGGAAAAGGCATAGCGTATGGCGACGGAGGGCGCGGGGGCCGGTGATCAGGATAACGACTTCCGGCGGCGGTGCCTGCTCGCGGCCGCGGCCGACGCGCGGGCGTGCTGGGAGGAGTACGAGGTGCTGGTGCGCGCGGCCGCCGAGGACCCGCCCTAGGAGGGTGGCGCGACCCGGCGCACGAAGTTGCGCGGTGAGTTACACTGGATGCGCACGGCGCTGATCACGGTGACGACGGTCCGGCGCCTGGCCCTCGACGAGATCGACGCGGGGCGAGACGGCGACGACGATGAGGACGACGAGCCGCTGTGAGGGCCTGAGCCGTGTCTGAGACAGCCCCTCCGGCGCGCTCGCTCGGCCCGTCAGCGCGGCGGACGCCGCAAGAGACGGAGGGGCGCATGCCCGCGTTGGAGACCGCGCGCCTGCGCGTCACGCCGTTCACGCCGGCCCTGGTGGCGGCTGCGCTGAGAGGGCGAGCGCACCTGGGGTGGGCGCTGGGCGTACGCGTGCCCATCGACTGGTTACAGGACGAGGGCGAGGGCGAGGAGGTCCTGCCCGTGATCGCGGAGATGCTGCGGGCCGACGCGGCGCGCGGGGCGTCAGAGCACTGGGGCTGGTGGCTGATCCTGCACCGAGCGGAGCGCACGCTCATCGGAGAGGTGACGTGTCGGGAGCCGCGCGACGGGACCGGCACGGTCGAGATCGGCTACGGCGTGGTCCCCGCCTACCAGGGCCAGGGGTATGCGACCGAGGCGGCCGGCGCGGTCGTGGAGTGGGCGCTGTATCAGCCGGGCGTCGCGCGGGTCGTGGCCTGCTGCCTGCGGGACAACGCGGCCACCCGGCGTGTCCTGGAGAAGCTGAACCTGCGGCAGGTCGGCACGGACGGGGCGCTGCTGGTCTGGGAGCGCCGGCGGCGGGGCAGGACCCCATCGTCCCGCGCCACGTCACCGGAGCCTGGGCGTGGATAAGGGCGGGCCGGCGACGCGTGGGCGTGGTATCGCTGTAGGGACATGACCGCACATGCTGCCGCGCGCGGCGGAAGGAGGACGGCCCAATGGCGTTATCACCGGCAGCGACCCCCCGACACCCCGGACACCCCGGATGATCCCGGCGGCGCGCCCCACGCGCGAGGAGCGGTACCGGGCACAGCGGGCACGGGCCGGGCGCGTCGTCGCCGCTGGCCTGTGGCTGGTCGTCCCGGCCGTCGTCGCGCTCGTCGTCGGTTGGGCCGTGCCGCTGTTTGCGGGCGTCGTCCGTGCGGAGCTGCGCGGGGCCGGCCTCATTCTGCTGTTCGCTGCGGGCGCACTGGTGCTGCGTGGCCGTCTCGGGATCAGGCGAGCGCGGCGGGCGTATGCGGAGGAGCGGCGCGTCCATGCCGTGCCCGTCGGGCGTGGCTGGGCGCCGTAACGCAGCGTCGCACCCATGTATGGCCAGCGCGCAGGCGCTGGTGAGCCATCGCCCTGGGCGTCGTTCCCGCCAGGTCGGCCAGGACAACGGCAACGACCTCCTTTACGATGGGTGCGCTGCCGTATACTAGGACCGATGGCTACATCCTTATCCCTCGACCTCCCGACGTTCGTGGCGCGCTGGCAGCGGAGCGCGCTGACCGAGCGCAGCGCCGCGCAGCAGCACTTCCTCGACCTCTGCGCCGTGCTCGGCGAGCCGACGCCGGCGGCCGCCGACCCCGATGGCACCTCTTACACGTTCGAGAAGGGCGCGCGCAAGACGGGCGGTGGAGGCGGCTGGGCCGACGTGTGGAAGCGCGGCTACTTCGGCTGGGAATACAAGGGCAAACACAAAGACCTCACGATGGCCTACCAGCAACTCCTCCAATACCGTGAGGACCTGCGCAATCCTCCGCTCCTCGTCGTCTGCGATCTCGACCGCTTCGAGGTGCATACCAACTTCACTGACACCGTGAAGCAGGTCTATGCGTTCGACCTGGTCGATCTACAAAGTAACGTCCCGACGGCGACGTGCGCCCTGCCACCCTTGGAGGTGTTGCGCGTCACATTCACGAATCCGGAGCGCCTACGCCCCACGCAGACAACGACCGGCGTCACCGAGGATGCCGCTCGCGCCTTCGCCGCCTTGGCCGAGAGCTTGCGCCGCCGTGGCGAGGACCCCGAGGCCACCGCGCACTTCCTGATGCGCCTGCTGTTCTGCCTGTTCGCCGAGGATATTGGGCTCCTCCCCGAGCGCCTGTTCACCACGCTCGTCGAGCGCACGCGCACTCGCCCGGCCGAGTTCGCCACGCGCTTGGGTCTGCTCTTCGCGTCCATGGCTACCGGCGGCAGCTTCGGCGCCGACGACATCGCCCACTTTGATGGCGGCCTTTTCGCCGATGCCACGGTGCTCGCCCTCGCCGGCGACGACCTGGCGACCTTGGCGCGTGCGGCCGCCCTCGATTGGGCGAGCATCGAGCCGGCTATCTTCGGGACGCTCTTCGAGCGCAGCCTTGACCCCACCAAACGCTCGCAACTCGGGGCGCACTATACGAGTCGCGACGACATCCTGCTCATCGTCGAGCCCGTCCTGATGGCCCCGTTGCACCGGCGCTGGGCCACTGTGCAAGAGGAGGCGCGGGCAATCATTGCTAAGCGCGACGCGGCTAGCGGCGGGACGCGCACCCGGCAGCAGCAGGCTCTCGAACGCCTGCTGCTCACCTTCACCGACGAGATCGCCGCCGTGCGCGTGCTGGACCCCGCATGCGGGTCAGGGAACTTCTTGTACGTGGCCCTCAAACGCCTGCTCGACCTCTGGAAGGAGGTCAGCCTGTTCGCCGCCGCCAGCGGCGTCGCTGGCCTGCTCCCCTACACGGTCGGCCCGCAGCAACTCTACGGCATTGAGGTCAACGTCTACGCCCACGAGTTGGCCTCGATTGTGGTCTGGATCGGCTATATCCAGTGGCTCCACGACAACGGCTTTGGCATCCCGGAAGATCCTATCCTCAAGCCGCTGCATAATATCCAGCATATGGATGCCATCCTGGCCCACGATGATGCCAATCTTTCGGTAGAGCCGGTCTGGCCTGAGGCTGACGTTATCATTGGCAACCCACCCTTTTTAGGCGGCAACAGGATACGGCAACAATTGGGGGATGCCTACGTCGACAACCTATTCACGGTGTATCAAGGGCGCGTGCCTGCCTTCGCCGATCTGGTGTGCTATTGGTTCGAGCAGGCACGCGCCCTCATTGCCGAGGGCAACAGTCAGCGGGCCGGTCTGCTGGCGACGAACTCTATCCGTGGTGGTGTCAATCGCCGCGTCCTGGAGCGCATCACGGAAACGGGCAACATCTTTTGGGCCGAGTCCGACCGCGCATGGGTGCTCGACGGCGCGAATGTGCGCGTGTCGATGGTGGGATTCGATGCCGGCACCGAGATGGTCCACCGACTCAACGACCGGCCCGTCGTCAGTATCAACCCTGACCTTACGGCGACCGCCGCGCTGACAACGGCGCGCGGCCTCAAGGAGAACGTAGGCATCTCTTTCCAAGGCCCGTCGCCGAAGGCCCCCTTCGATATCCCGGCAGCCGTTGCCCGACCGATGTTGCACGCACCAACCAATATCAACGGTCGCCCCAATTCCGATGTCGTCCGTCCGGTGGTTGGCGCCGCCGACTTGGTGCAACGATCCCGCGCCAAGTGGACCGTCGATTTCGGGCTGATGACGCTCGACCAGGCGGCCGCCTATGAGATGCCTTTCGCCTACGTTAAAGCACATGTGTACCCCATTCGATCGCAGAATCGTCGCGTCGCGTATGCCGAAAAGTGGTGGCAATACGCCGAGGCACGCCCGGGGATGCGCGAAGCGCTGCGGGGGAAGACGCGCTTTATCGCGACGCCGAGGCACGCGAAACACCGTGTCTTCGTATGGCTGACGTCTGATGTGCTAGCTAACGACGCCACGATCGCCATTGCCCGCGACGACGACTATTTCTTTGGCATCCTGCACGCGCGGTTACACGAACTATGGGCGCTACGCATGGGCACATCGCTAGAGGATCGCCCGCGCTATACGCCCACGAGCACGTTCGAGACGTTCCCCTTCCCGTGGGCACCGGGGACGGAACGAGCCGACGACCCGCGCGTAGAAGCCATCGCCGCCGCAGCGCGCGCCCTCGTGGAGCAGCGTGACCGCTGGCTCACCCCCGAGGGTGCGACGGACGCCGATCTCAAGGTGCGCACGCTCACCGCCCTGTACAACGCCCGCCCGACCTGGCTCGACCTGGCGCACCGCCGACTCGATGACGCCGTGCTTGACGCCTACGGCTGGCCGCACGACCTCGGCGACGAAGAGATCCTGGGTCAGCTCCTCGCCCTCAACCATGAACGCGCGGGGCTGCTCACCCCGCGCATAATCCCCGCTGTTGTCCCGTCGTGAGCGGCCCGTCGCCCTCGGGTGCCCACGCCACGGTGCTGCTGGGCGGGTAACTGGCGGCGGATAAATCGGTGGAAAATCGGACAACAGGGATTGTCCGAGGGGGTATACTGGGCCTGACGAACGATTAGGAGAGGACAGGTGGCGTGGCCTTCGAGAGCCCTATTTTCGACAGCTCCAAGCGTTTCACCATCGGCGCGGTCGGCCTCGACTACGACCAGGTGCGGGGGGAGGGCGGCCCTGACGACGCGCGCCTGGTGTTCCCCCTGATGGTGCGGCTCCATCCTCAGAAGGAGGAGGCCACGCTGGCGCTGACGCGTCTGTCGTGCGCCCTCCACCTCTCTAGTCCGCCCCAGTCGAGCAATCGGATTGGGGACGTCGTCGACCTGCCCCTGACGGGGATGCATACCTCCACCCCGCACGGGGGGTTCTACACCTTCGAGATGCGCTTGCCGGTGAGCCAGCCGTTGGTAGCCCGCTTCGAGGAGCACAGGCACAGCGCGCCCGACAAGGCCTTCAGGGGCACCTTGAGCGTAGCCCTGGCGGTATCCTGGGTCTACCGGACGAACTCAACATACGACGAGGCCATGCCTGCGTCGCGCCGTTTCCCCAAGGACGAGTGGCCCTTCAATTTCGACGTGGGGGCTTCATTTCTCGTCCCGTTCTGGAACTTCGAGCCCGATCCGCTGGAGTTCCGCATCCCGGCCGCGAGCTGGATTGATAACGTGCTCCCCGGCCTCGGCCTGGACCGCCTCCGCCTGATCGAGATCGCCGTGCCCGTCGCCGGCGGGCCGCTGCCTGCCGGCGTTGTGTCCATGTTCGACGACGCGCAGCGGGACTACGACGCCGGCCGCTATCGCGAGTGCGTCGGGAAGTGCCGCGACGTGCGGCACGCGGTCGAGCAGCACCTGGGGGCGACAAAGGCGCAGCCCGTTGCCGATGTCGTCGCGGCTCAACTGTCCCTCCCCGCCGGCGGTGCCGAGCAGACGTTCCTAGACGACGCGTGGAAGGCGCTGGGGGATTTGACGAATAGCGCCCACCACATCGGGACCGCCGGCGTCCCGGCGTATTCGGCCGCCGCTACCCGCACTTGCCTGTTCCTGACCGCGACGCTGCTCGACTACCTGCGCCAGCTGTACATGCCGCCGCCAATTGGACGCCATCCGTGACCTATATAAACACGAGTGCTGACACCCTCGAAGCATTGCTCACGCGGCTCGAAACTGACGTATCTGTGTCCTTGAGCGCACATGAACGCGCTGCCCTCTTCGCCCAGGTGGCGCACATGCGCGCATCACAAGGGGATGACAGCGAAGCGCAACGTGCGGAGTGGGAGGCGAGGCTTTTCAGCAGCGCGCAGTGGCACACCTCAGCTAAAGACCAAGAACCCTACGCCGACTGCTCCGCATGGGCAATGCCACTTGCCATCGAGTACTTCGTCGCGCGCCTCGCACAGACGGCCAATCCCTTCCACGCTGCGCGGTACGCCGATTTCTTGTGGGAGAAGAGCGCGCAGGGCCGACAAAAGTTTGACTATGGACGCCGCGCGGTTGCCGCGCACCTTACGTGTGTCGAGATCTACGCGCAGGCCCAAGAGGAGCGTCGCCGAGAGTGGCGTGGTCAGCCCTGGCCGGACGGGCATTACTCTCCACAGATCTCCGACGCGGCGCAACGCGCGTGGCGGCTGGCGTGCCAGCTCACTACGGTGGAACTCATCGACAAGGTGAAAGCAGTCCTGTTCGGGACGATCGCGCGGATGGAACAGTGGCACAACTATCAATGGTGTACAGGACTCGTCGCGGCCCTCACCCATACGTCGGGGCGTCCAGCTCGCCAGATAACCTCTATGGACTGGGAGTCCCTGCTCCACACTGTCGATCGCGCGCTCACGTTCCTCGTAACGTGTATTGACGAGAGGCCGGGGCAGGCTCAGCTGTACTTCGAGTTCCAGCGCGTCTATCATCGACTGAGGGTGGACGTCTTGCGGGCTGGCGGCTACCCTGAAGCCGATCGGCGCGCGGCCCAACGTGCTATCGCCACCCTCTACGAGTCGCAGACCAGCTACGCCGTGACGCATGGATGGCAGCAAGCTGCTGTCGCGGATTTTTTGGCGAAAGCTCTGGATATCTACCAGCAGATGGGTGATGTGGCCGGGGCCGACGCGCTGAAATTGCGGATCAAAGAGGCCCGCCGCGCCGCTCGGGGCGAGATGCGTTCCTTCGACGCGACGGATACGATCCAGGTCGAGGGCCTCAACCGGACGTTTGCACAGTGGCAGAGGGACCTCTCGCCGGATCGCGCGCTAGTAGCACTTGCAACCCACCTTCTGCCCCACGTTGGCATGGTGCGCCACGAGGTGGACGGTAGGATGGCTGAATCTCCAGTCCTTTCGCTATTCTCCTATGCTGCCGTCGACAATGACAATCTCGAGGCGACAGCGCGGACAGCCACGGAGATTGCTGCCATGCACACCGCGCAGTTGACCGCTCCTCTCTTGCAATTTGGCGCCCAATATTTCTTCTATGCCGTTCGCCACCTACGCACGGCCCACGGACTCAAGGCGGACGGGCTGGCGCGGGCACTAGCCCGGAGTCCATGGGTAGAGCCCCGCAACCGAGTATTCATTCAACGCGGCCTGCGCCGTTACTACGCCGGTGACTATATTAGCGCCCTGCACGTCCTGATACCGCAGCTAGAAGACGTGATCCGCCACATGCTGCCGGCCCTTGGGGTTGCGACAACATCCTCCGAACAGGGAGTTGAGCGCGAGAAACCCTTGGAGGTCATCTTCGACAGGGATCGAGAACGAGCACGTCTCCGCCAATCCTTGGGAGAGGATTTATGGTACACGCTGCGTGTTGCTCTTATCGACAAGTGGGGGTGGAATTTGCGCAACCAGATTGCCCATGGACTGGCGAGCGAGGAAGAGTGCAATGAGGTGCGCGCCGCGGCTGTCGTTCTGCTGTTGTTGAACGTCACTCATGTAGAATTGACGCAGGCGAGCACGGTACCGGAGGCGGACGCCCCCGTGGAGGAGCAAGGCCATGAGTAGCACTAGCCTTATTCCCTACGGCGGCGGCGACGTCATGCAGCGGGCGGACGCGTGGAAGGGCCTCCCGCCCGACGAGCGCCGCCGCCGCGCGGTGGAGGCGTGCCTGGCGCACGACGCGGCCGCACTCTGGCGCTTGACCGAGGCGTGGACGACGCTGCACGGCCGCGCCGGCGCGCTCGTGTCGCCGCACACGCGCAAGAACTATCGCCACGGCGTCGAAACCCTTGTCGATGCGTGGAAGCAGGAGAACGTGCTGCGACCGGCGCGCGACGCGGCGGCGTTCTGGCTGCGCCAACTTGAAGCGCAGGGGCTCAAGCCGGCCACGGTGCAAATCCGCCTCGCCGCTGGGCGCGCCCTCTACGGCGCGCTGCGCTGGGCCGGGGCCACCGAGGCCGACCCCTTCGACGGGGTGCGTGTGGCCAAGGACCCGACGCCGGCGTGGGAGAAGCGCGCCCCCTACAGCCCCGCCGAATTCGACGCCCTGCTCGCCGTCGCCCACGGCGAGGACCGCGTGCTCCTGCTGCTGGCCGGGCACGGTGGCCTGCGCATCTCGGAGTGCCTGGCCCTGGAATGGACAAACGTGGAGTTGCCCCAGCGCCGGCTCGTCGTCGCCAAGGGTAAAGGTGGCAAGCGGCGCACGGTGCCGCTCTCGGGGACGCTGCTCGCGGCCTTGCGGGCGCTCCGGCCTCCCGACGGCCGTGGCTACGTGCTGCCTTACCGCTCCGACTTCCCCGCGCGCGCGCGGATCAAGCGCCTGGCCGCGGCCGCGCGCCTCCCCGACGCCGAGGAGCCAGGCATCCCCTACCGGGGCATCCACGCGCTGCGCCATACCTGCGGCACGCGCCTGGTGCGCGAGACCGGCAACCTGGAGATGGCCGCGCGCCATCTGGGCCACAGTTCCATCGAGACCACCCGCGTCTACGCCAAGTGGAGCGACGAGGGTCTGAATAGCACTGTCGGGGGGTGGTGACGATGGACGAGGAACGGATAATCGTCAGCGATGCTGATTGGGATAGGGGCACGCCGAGCGTGTGGGAGCGCATACGCGGGCGGCTGCTGACGGTGATCGAGGGTGCTGAACGGGCTGCGACGACGCTGATGCCCTGCCAGCGGTGCGGGATAGAGCGGACTTTGCGGGAGACATGGGGCGCGACACGCGCAGAGCGTCCATTCTATGCGCTCGCGGACTATACTGCCGTCCTCAGTCTGTGCCCTGTCTGCTTTGAGATCGCCCGCGAGGAGCGCGCGATCGAGGCGCAACGGGCCGAGGAGGAGCGCGCCCTGCTTGTGCAGCAGGCGGGCTACCCGCGCGAGGCGCGCCGGGTCCAATTTCACCTCGATCGCGCCCGCGAGCAGCGCCAGCCTGCAACGCTTACGGCCGCACAGTGGATGCGTACTCTCAACCACTACGGTTGGTGCTGTGCCTATTGCGAGGACGGCCCCTACGAGGCCTTGGAGCATATCCTGCCCCTCGCGTTGGGCGGAGGCGGAGGGACCACAGAGGAGAACTGCGTCCCCGCCTGTCGCTTCTGCAATAGCCTCAAAGCATCCCGACACCCCGACGCCATCATTAAAGCGGCGCGTGGGCTGCAACGCGTCTACCACGATGCCAGGGCGGTAGAGGAGTCGGGCGCGACGGTTGTTGTGGGCGAACCGGTGCCAATAGCTTTCGTGAATGCGACCGAGGGGGTCTCGTGAGCGAGGGCACGGACGCGAAGGCATTGGCGGGCACTGGCGGCATGGACGTCGCCTACGACGCGCTGCTGGCCGACCTGCGCGCCATCATCGCGTCCGGGCGTGGCCGTGCTGCGGTGGCCGTCAACGCCGAGATCGTCGCGACCTACTGGCACATCGGCGAGCGCCTGGTGCGCGAGGAGCAGGGCGGAGCCGAGCGCGCGGCGTACGGGGCAGGCCTGCTCGCGCGCGTGGGGCGGGCGCTGGCCCACGAGTTCGGCCGCGCGATGAGCGAGCGCAACTTGCAGCAGATGCGCCAGTTCTATCTGGCCTACCCAAATGCGAACGCACTGCGTTCGGGATTGACCTGGACGCATTACCGGCGCCTGATGCAGCTTCCCGATCTGGGCCAGCGCGCCTTCTACGAGCGCCTGACCGCGACAGGGCGGTGGAGTTCGCGCGAGCTAGACCGGCAGATCAACTCCATGCTCTACGAGCGCACCGGGCTCTCGCGCCGGCCCGACGAACTCGTTCCTTCGCTCCCCCAGCCGCACCGCCCCCTCACGCCCGAGGACGAGGCCTTCCGCGATCCGTACGTCCTGGACTTCCTGGGATTGGAGGATACCTTCTCCGAGCGCGATTTGGAGGCGGCGCTGGTGCGCAACATCGAGAAGTTCCTGCTGGAGCTGGGCGCGGACTTCTGCTTCGTTGGCCGGCAGCGCCGGCTCTCCATTGGCGGCGAGGATTATTATGTCGATCTCGTCTTCTTCAACCGACGCTTGCGCGCGCTGGTTATGGTCGATTTGAAGCTTGGCAAGCTCACCCACGCCGACATCTCGCAGATGAAGCTCTACCTCAACTGGGCGCGGCGCTACGACACGCAGGAGGGCGAAAATGACCCGATCGGTCTGATCCTGTGCGGCGCGAAGGATGAGCAGGTCATCGAACTGTTGCTCGCCGACCCGGCTGACAGCGTCGACGAGCGCATCAAGGTGGCGCAGTACCTCCTGCTCGACGGCCAGGAGGCCTTGCGCGAACGCCTGGCGCAACTCGGCGCCGCCTACGAGCAGGCGCACGAGGGCGATCTCGACACTGGCGCCGCAGACCAGGATCAATAGAATGTCGTCGATGCGCCGTCTGGGACGCCAGACACTGCCACCCGCCGCCGCGCACTTCCGCGCCTACGTCCACCTGCGCAGCGTCGACCCCGCGCGCAACCGCGACCGCGGCTACACGCTGACCTGGACCCCGGCCCTTTTCGAGGGTGGCGCGCTCCTGCGCATGTGGGGCCGCACGGGCGGTCCCGAGCGGACGCGCCTCGACTACTATCCCGACCGCGCCGATGCTCAAGTTCACGTCGAGGCGATCCTGCGCCGTCGCCTGCGCCACGGCTACCGCGTTATCGCTTGGGAATAGCCAACTGTGGTATACGGTAACGATTCCTGATTTCTTGGGCCACAGAACATAACATGCTCGGATAGTGCTCCTTTGGTGGCCGAGAGTACGTTTCGCGCTGCCACCTGCCAGAATGAGATGGAGGATGGAGCAGATGGACATTCAACTGCCCGTAGAGCTAGCTGCAACTCTTGGGCCGATCCTGGCCGTGGATACGCCGGTACAAGGGAGCGCCTTTGAGGTCGTGGTCGTGACGACACGTCGCGGGCGCGTCGTCATTAAACGGGGGACGACGC
>JAABUJ010004579.1_pt1 | contig 14429 bp, 12 predicted proteins | sample 5559131 | NCBI WGS metagenome assembly JAABUJ01 (sample SAMN10711875, study PRJNA513366) | rock metagenome | isolation source: Antarctica rocks | place: Antarctica: Victoria Land, Mt New Zealand nord | collected 2016-01-07 | reverse complement strand
GCGGCCGTAGCGGCCGCAAAAGCACGAGGCCCACCGGGTAGGAACCGGTGAGCCTCGTGCTTGCCCTGGACGAACTATCTATACTGACCGGCGCTGGTGTAACCAAACTGAGAAGGAACCACCAGAGCCATTAACCGAAGGCCGTCACCCGAAGGAGTTACCAGCTCCGAACCGGGTTGCGGGCCTGCATAGGAGGCGTTTATGCTTCAAAGCACACCCATGCTCTATAGAGAGCATAGCAACGACACGCCCGCCTGTCAACAACATGCCAGCCTGCCCCCGCGAACGGACGTACAACAGGTCATCGCGGCCGTCGCGCGGGCCTATGCCGACGCGGGGGCCGAGGCCGCCATCACCCCCGCAGCGATCCTCGGCCGCGATCGCTCGGTCGAGGTCGCCCAGGCGCGCCACCTGTGCGCTTACCTCCTCATGGAGGACTACGGCCTCACCTGCACCGCTGCGGCGCGGGCGCTGGGCCACTGCGACCACACCACCATCCTCAACAGCCGGGCGCGCATTGCCGCGGCGCTCATACACGATGACCTCCTGCGCCGGAAGATCGCGGCGGCGCGCGCGGCGCTGGCGCACCGCCCGGATGTCGGCGCGCCGCGCCGCGTGGCGCGCCGCCGTCAGGAGTACGACGCGCTCACGTCAGCGGAACTGGCCGAGTACCGCTACTGGCGGCTGCGCGCGTTACGCCCTGGCATCGATGCCAGGGGAGGTGTGTGATGCCGTTCGCCCGACCCACCACCACCGCCACCCCCGACGAGATCTTCGAGGAGTGGGTCCACGTGCTCACCCACGCCGAGCTGCTCGCCCTGCTCTACGTCGTGCGGCGCACGCTCGGGTTCAAGAAGGCCGCGGATGCCATCAGCTACACGCAGTTCCTCACTGGCATCACCACGCGCGAGGGCAGGGTGCTCGACCGTGGCTGCGGCATCAAAAGCCGCACGACGCTCGCGGCCGCCCTGCGCCACCTCGAGGAGTTGGGCTTGATCCACTCCGATAAGACACGGGACGCGAGAGGGGATCGGGCGACCACGCGCTACGGCCTCCGGTTCGCGAGCGATGGCGCGGACGCCACCGATGACCACGACGCCGGGGGGCGCGGCGCCTACCATGCCGCGCCCCCCGCGCATGCCGTCGCCGGGGGTCGTGCGCGGACCATACTACCCCCGTGCGCGGGCCGTACCACCGGTAGTACGCCACCTGTACTACCGGTGGTACGCGGATCGTACCAACAACAAACAGTCGAGACAACAAACACAGTACAACAGACAGATCTATCGAACCGAGAGGCGCGCGCGACGACAACCACGCGCGACGACGGACAACTCGACTCGACCGATTCGACGACAGTCCTGGGATGTGTGGCCCCTATCACGAGAGGTGATCCCCCGGTATCGCCCCTTAGCGACCACGTGGCGCGGCTCGCGGCCGAACTCGGCGACGATGCGCCCCGCGCCAGCCGGACACGCGTGCTCACCCTGCGGCATGCGGCGGGTCTCGGCGACGAGGCCGCGGGACAGCTCCTTGACGAGGCGGCGGCGATCACGCGGGCGCACGGAGCGACGATCACCAAACGGGGCCGCGACGGAGGGATCGTGCGTATGCCCTATCTGCTGGCGACCTTCCGGGATCTCGTCGAGGCGCCGCGCGACGGCGCCGGCGCCCTCGACCCCGCGCCGTCTGCCTCGGCGACCGTCGCCGCGGCGCCCACCGACGCCAGCGTGCCCGACATCACTCTCGGCGCGGGGGGCCCGCTCCCGGGCGTGGAGACCGACCCGGTGTGGCGGGCGGTGTTGGGCGAGGTACGGGAGGAGATCACCGCGGAGAACTACGCCGCCTGGTTCGCCCCCGCGCGGGTTGTCGCGCGAGACGGGGACGTGCTGCGGGTCGGCGTACCGACGGCGTTCCATCGACAGTGGCTCATGGATCGGTTGTCCGGGCGGGTGGAGCGGGCGCTGCGGCGGACGGGCCACGCCCATGTGCGCGTTACCTACGACGTGGTTTCCCTCGATGCCGTTCTCCCCGACGGCGGCGCGCCGCGCGGGGACGGCGTGGATCGCGTGTCGGATGCGTCCCCCCGGGCGGCCGCGCCCGACCCCGTTCGGGCCGCGCCCCCGCTCCGGGCTCCCCGCGCGGCGTCCGCCCTCTCCCCGAACGCGGCTCTCCCTGACGTCGTGTGCCCCTCGTGTCACGCCGTGTCCTACGACGGCCGGTGCGCCGACCGTCCGCGACGCGCGCCAACTCCAGGGGGGCCGATGGCGCGGGTCCCCCACGCGACGGGAGGTCTGGCGTGAGCGCTCGTGTCGCTCGCGCTCGACGGAGCGGGGGGTCCCGGCGCGGGGGGCCCGGGTTAGGCGGGCGACGGTGTGCCGTCGTCCAGCGCCCGCTGGGAGTCGCGCACCCACCCCATGACCGCGGGGAATTGGTCTATCGTGATCTCGCGATACGAGGGCACGCGGAAGCGACGATAGAGCTCGCCGAAGAGGCCCTGGTAGTGGTTCTTCCCCGGGTCGGCGCGGGTCAGCGATTCGGCCAGGGCCTTGATGCCGGTCGAGATCTCGGCGGCCTGCGCCGTCGTGATGAGGGTACCGGGAGCGAGCGCGCCCTGCAGCGCCTTGAGGTCCCGCAGCAACCCCCCAACCACGGCGGCGGCGCGGTCCATGCGCCCGTCGAGCGCCTCCACGTGGTCGCGGACGTCGGTCAGGTCCCGCTCGAAGGTGAGCTGCTGACGGGCCATGTGCGCGATCGCGAGAGCCATCTGTTCGATGTACTCGAGGGAGGCGGGCGCCGCGGCGCTCGACGGCGCGGGGACGGGGGGGCCGGGGCGTCCCCAGCCGATCTCGACGGCGAAGGCCTCGTAGACCCGCCGCTGCATCCACCGCTTGTAGGCGATCAGCCGCGGCCGCAAGTCTTCCCGCACCCGGCCGGGTTCCAACGTCCCGAGCCACAGGGGCACGCTCTCGATGTGCAAGGCCTGCACGGTCTGCGGGCCGCCGGGCGTGGCGAGGCGGACGCGCCGCAGGTTCTCGGCCATGACCTCGTCCGCCTTGATGCGCGCGATCTGCATCTGGGAGGCGACCCCGAGGGCCTGGCACATGGGGCGGATGGGGAGATAGATGTCTTGCCCCTCGATGAGGACGGCGGGGATCTCCGCGTCGTCGACGATCGTGACCAGGCGCTGCTCCGTGGGCGCCAGGACGGCTGTGGTCATCGTGCTGTCACCATCCGCTAGGGAAGCCGTCGTCGTCTGTGCGCGCCGTCCCGTGTGCTCCGGCATCTCGTCCTCCTCGTCGCCGTTAAGGGTGTATGTTTAGCATACATCCTCTCGGTTCGCTCATTTTTTCAGGGGCTTTCACAAATGATGCCTACTATATCTAGTAGTCTGTCGTGAAACCCTACGACATGCAGAGGTGTGTCAGTGTGCCAATCGACTCGCACGATCATTGGATAGTGCTGACGCGGGCTCGGTAGGCTCTCGAAGCTTGCTTTTGCCCTGGCAAAGGCCCAATCGAGCATCGCGCACCCTTTCGATTGTGCTATTGTCGCCGAAAATGAGCGAACCGAGAGTACATCCTTAGAATAAGGGGTGTATGGTCACGATACACCCCTCATACAAAGGGGTACCTATGGAACGGCCGTCTATAGACAGCGTGGAGGTGATAGCATGACAGCGCCGATCAACACGGCAATCGGCGTGCTCGACGCGGATGGCTTGCATCTGCCCGACAAGCCCTTCATCCCCATCACGGGCGCGATCCGCCACGTCGGCGACCTGTACAACGGCGCGCGGCGGCACGGGCTCACCCAACTCTGGCTGACCGACGCCTGGGTGCGGGCGGCCAGGTTGCCCGAGACGCTCGCCGCGTCCGGGCAGTTTCGCGAACTGCGGCACCCCTTCGTCTCTGACGGGCTGGACGCGCTGCACGCCTTCCCGGCCGCGCTCACACCCTGGCTCGACCTACGCAAAAAAGGTGAGGCGGGATCGGGCGTGTCGATCGTGTTTCCGCTCTATGACGAGCACGCCGTATGGGGGCTCGACACCGACGGGACGACGCTCCTAACGGCGCTGCGGGCCTACGCCCAGGCCGTGGGCGCGCCGTACTATCGCAGCCCGGGCAGGACGGGCCTGGACTTACAGCAGGAGCTGGGCAAGCGCGGGGCCGACGCCAAGCGGGAGTTTGCCGCCACCTGGCCGCCGCCGGCGCTCCAGGCGGACACGGTGCGGGAAACGAGTTGGATGCGCACCCTCTCCTTGGCCGAGCGCGCGAAGCCCTACCTGCACAGCTACGACAAGAACGCGCAATGGCTCTCAGCGGCTGGCGTCGTCGAACTGGGCTTGTCCGGCATCGAGGAGCGTCGCGACCCGGCCGGCAAGGTGCTCTTCGACAAGAAACTGCCGGGCTACTGGCTGGCGCGGATCGCGGGCGCGGAGGAGCGATGGTGCTGCACGCCGACGGTGGCCTAGGCTGTGGAGCGGGGCCAGGCCGTGTCGATCACCGAGGCGTACGTCTGGACGGAGCATAGCCGGGCCATGGAGACGTGGTATGAGCGGCTGCGGGGGGCGCGGACAGCGCTCTACGCCGACCCGACGCCGGCGGGACAGCTGGCCCTGGGCGCGCTCAAGTTCACCTACGCGCTGACGATCAGTGGTTTCAACAGCGCGTGGCAGCGCGACCGGCGCAGCCCGCTGTACCGGCCGGACTGGCGGCACGCCGTCCTGGCGCAGGCGAACGCCAACCTGTCGCGGGCGCTGCACAAGATGGACGCGGCCGGCTACACGCCCGTGGCCGTCCACAAGGACGCGGTGTACCTCGTGAGCGACGAGCCCGATCCTATTAAGGGGTGCCCGCCGTCCGTCACGCTGGGGACGGGGCTGGGACATTTCAAGGTGCAGGACGCGGCGATCCCCCTGGATAGAGTGCTGCCGGCGTTCGACGGGACGCGCGGCGGGCTAGGGACCCTGTTGAAGCTCTTGAAGCCGTTGCGTGAGCGCACGGCCGCGCAAGGAGCGGCGTAACGTGTCCGACCTGGGCGAGGACCTGGCGCGCGTCTACGACGCGCGGGTGGCGGCGGCGGACGTAAAGTTGACGCCGGCGGCGATCCGCACCGTTGTGCGGGAGCTGGGCGGCGGCGAGGGGCGCGCGCAGATCGCCGCGGGCAACCGGCACCTGGCCGGCCAGCTCGGCGTGTCGGTGCGTACCGTGCAGCGGTGGCAAAAGGAGGGTGGCGAGGCACGCTCGATCGCACGCTCGACGCCCGGCTTGCGGATCAGCGTACAGGGGATCGCCATGGCGCGGCAGCGGGCCGCCAACGCGCGTGGACTGCGCGCGCGGGTGCAGGAGCAGGGCTTGGACGTGGGGGCGTGCCGAGTCATGGTGTTGGTCTACAACGAGGACCGGGCGCGGCCGCGCACCATCGGCCCACAGCACATTGAGGGGGACGCCCTGACCGAGGCGTTGGACGCGCTGGAGGATGGAGACGCGGAGGCAGCGGCCGAAGCGTTCGGCGATGCATGGCTAGAGACCTACGGGATGGACGTGGACGCCGCGGTGACCGATGTGGTGGGGACATTTACCCTCGGCCAGATGTAGCTACGGCGGAGTGCTGCCCGCGACTGTCATACACGGTTGCCGGCGTCCTCTTAGACAAGGGGGGCACCGCCCTCATAGCGATCCCTGATGATCTGTAACCCGCGCTCAAGGGCGCGCTCCCCCTCCTGGACATCGGCATGCAGCCGGTCGAAAACGGCGCGCGCGTCCTGGAACGCGGCGATCGTGGACACGTCCGCCACAACCGCCGCTATGATCCCCGCCACCCAGCCGGGCGGGGGCGGATCGCTCGCGCTTAGTGGGGTGCGGAAAATAGCTTCGACACTGGACGTGGCCCGGTCGGGGTGCCCGGCCAGCAGCCAACCGACCGTCGGCATCTCGGCCGCGGGGGTCGGCCAGAACGTCGCCCAACTCCTGGCCAGCGTGTCGACAAGACTGTCGATGCTTTCCCCCGGGTGTAGCAGGTTGTCCGCGAGCCACGCGACCCACGAGCGGTCGGGCGGGTAGAATACTCCGGCAGTTAGTGGCTCGGCTCGGCGCCGCACCAGTCCCTCGCGCGCGTGTTGGTAGGTGGAGCTTGCCACGATCCCCTCGATGGCCACGTCGATGTGCGGTTTGAGCGCAACGACGGTTGCGTTGACCGCGGCGTCTACGGCGGCGTTGTAGCGCCGCGCCGTCTCCTGCGCGCGGTCGAGAATCGCGCGGGCCGACGGCGAAAAATCGTCGGCATGGTAATTACCTTTGAAGTCGGACCACGCGCGCAAACACGGGCCGTCACGATCGGGCATGCCTATGAAAGGTTGTGTCGCGGCGAGGTCCACCGCGATCCTGCGGGGATAGGGCGCGTGGCCGGCGTGCGCCGCATCCAGGACCGCCCGCAGCGCCTTCATCTCCTCGTGCAGCGGGCCGTAAGAGTCGGTCTTGCGCCGCAGATTAGCTTCTTTCGCGTATTGTTGGTGGACAGCCTCGCGCCCGGTTAGCGTCCCCACGACGACGGTCAGCCCACTCCCGAGCACGATCCCTCCCACTGTCTTCCAGGTGTCGTCATGCGCCCGCGCCCCCACGACGAACATAATACCCCCCGCGATCAGCAGAAGCGTCGCGACGACGGATAGGCTATTGAGTCGCGGCCACCGGTACAACGTCGTTCGCATGACTCATGAACTCACGAGTCCGGACGCCATGCGCGGATCGAGGGCGCCGGCGCGTTCGAGGTTAAGGGCAAGGAGCCGGCCCAGGATCTCCTCATCGCCGAGGTCGTGCGGCCAGCCGTAGGCGTCGAGCACGGCCCGATCGAGCCGGTCGTGCGCGAGGGCAAGCCATGTGGGGCGGGCGTTGTAGAGGTTCGTGAGCGTGCGTGTCCTTAACTCAATCTCCGTCACTTCTAGAGGATTGAGCCAACGGTCACGTTGCTCCATTAAGAAGATGCGTGGCCTTGGCGATAGCCTCCATGCGCGGGTCACCAATCGGCTCCTCGTCCGGTGACCACGGGCAAGGGAACGTTTCAAAGATGCTTGTAGCAGTATAGCGCGAGCCACTCTCCGCTTCGCGCAGCTGCGTCCCCATGCTCCTTGCCCATAATTCATATGCCCGTGAATGGAGCACTCCCATGAAGTAATCATCCTCTCGCGCGAACACGATTACGAGGTTCTCGGGGACAACGTGGACAGGCACCCACGCGAAGGCACGGTGCTTAGACACGAGCGGCGTGGCGATGTAGCGTGACAGGGACGCTAAAGCCGCGCGCATCTCAGGGCGTGGTCGTTCGAAAAGCCACCACTCCGCGCGCGTCGTCCGCGACCGCTCCCGGACCGGCTTGACGCGTCCCCGTACATACTCGAAGGGGGCCTCATACAGCGCGGCATTCTCTTCTGAGAGGGCCGCGCCGAAGTCAACGATCCACAATCCGCGCGGCCGTCGCATGATGTCTAGTCCGTTGATGCATGGTCGAACGACATCGCTGTTTGGGCGTCCATTCGGATTGGGAGGCGCTGCCAGCATAGTCTCTGCCGTTGTTCTATCTAAATCGAAGGGACCTCCCTTCGTGGTCCCCATGAAAGCGATACCTCGGTTCACTGTTAGTTGACGTGCTGTAGTCATATCGAGAGCACTTGTGAGATCGGCATTTATGGCCGGGACAAGCATTCCGTTCAACGTGTGGTCTTGTTCTCCTATGGCGTTGAAGCCGACCATAGAAACGTGGACCGTAGCGCCATTAAGTACCCAGGGGCGATCACTCCAGGCCATGAAGATATCGCCCGTTTCTTTAATGCGCTCCAGAACTTTCCGATTGGCGCCACCCCGAATTCCTTGAGTTGCCAGCAGGCCAACCTGTCGCACGCGCCCGGCCGCAAGCAACGCGCGGGCACGTTCGAACCAGTAGCACACAAAGTCGGCTTCGCGTGGGACGAACCCATCGTAGAGTGTGAATATCGCGTTCACGTAACGGTCCCCCAGCTCGGCGCGCAGACGCTTGCCTCCAAGGAAGGGCGGGTTCCCGATGATGACGTCGGATTCGGACCACGCTGGTTCCACCGGGTGACCAGCCTCATCGTAGGCCAGCAGGGCATCCATATGCTGAATGTTGTGTAGGGGCTTGAGGATCGGGCTGTCAGGAATGCCGAAGCCGTTGTCATACAGCCACTGGATGTAGCCGATCCACACCACGACTGAGGCCAGCTCGTGGGCATACACGTTGAGCTCGATGCCGTAAAGCTGTTGCGGCCCGACCGTGTAGGGCAGCAACCCGGCGACGCCGCTAACGGCCGCGAACAGGCTGACCTCCTTCCAGAGGTCGAGCAGGCGCTTGAGGGCGACGTACAAGAAATTGCCGCTCCCGCAGGCGGGGTCCAGCACGCGTATGGCGGCGAGCTCGTCGGTGAAGGCAAGCAACAGGCGTTCGAGAGCCTGCTGGTGCCGCGTTCGCGCCCCGGCGCTGGCCGCGTCGCGTCTAGCGATGATACCCTGCGCCTCCTCTTGTACGATGGCCCAGCGCCGACGCAGCGGGGCCATCAAGACCGGCTCGACGATCAGCAGGATGTCCTCGCGGCCGGTGTAGTGGGCGCCGAGCTGCGATCGCTTGGTGGGGTCGAGGCTACGCTCAAAGAGGGTGCCAAAGATGGCCGGCTCAATGCTGGCCCAGTCCAAGGCTACCGCGCGGGACAGGATGGCCAGGTCGTCGCCGGTAAGGGGGAGCGTCGTCGCGTCGGCGAAGAGGCCCCCGTTGAAGTGCGCGATGTCGTCGGCGCCGAAGGAGCCGCCCGTGGCCATGGCAACGAAGAGTAGGCCCAGGCGTGCGGCGAAGTCGGCCGGCCGCGTGCGGGTGCGCTCGACGAGGGTGGTAAATAGGCGCTCCGGGAGCAGTCCGATATCCTCGGCGAATAGGCAGAACAGCAGGCGCATCAGGAAATGGGCGGTGGCCTCGGAGTCCGCGCCGCGCTGGCGCAGGTTGTCGGCCAGGGCGGCGAACTCGCGCGCCGCGTCCTCGGTGACGCCGGCCGCCGTCCGCGCTGGGCGCAGGCGCTCCGGGTTGGTGAAGGCGGCGCGCAGGACGTCCAGCGGCGCCAGGAGGCACGTGGCCGTCGGCGCGTTACGCGCCAAGTCGTCCAAGTCGAAGGCGTAGACCTGCTTGACGGTGCCGGTAAAGTTGGTGTGGACCTCGAAGCGGTTGAGGTCGCAGACGACGAGAAGGGGCGGGTTCTCCAGATCCTCACGATATTGGAGGAGCTGTTGGTAGGCGGCCGCCAAGTCCTTGCGCTTGCCCTTGTACTCCCAGGCGAAATAGCCGCGTTTCCAGACATCGGCCCAGCCGCCCCCACCGGCGGCCTTCTGCGCGCCGCGCTCGAATGTGTAGAAACGCCCCTCGGGGTCGGCGGCCGCCGGCGTGGCCTCGCCGAGCACGGCGCAGAGGTCGAGAAAGTGCTGCTGGGCGGCGCTGCGCTCGGTCAGCATGCTGCGCTGCCAGCGTGCGACGAACGTGGGCACATCAAGACGTGATGACATGGGGCCTCCTCCTACAGCAGTGTAGCAACACGCTGCGGAGGCGTTGAGAGGCTCCAGGAGGCGTGTCCCACTCCGTCAAAGAGTAACGGCGCGTCCCGGCCGTCTGACGCGTCTCTCCAGCTACCAGTGTACAAAAGAGGTCGGCGTGACATAACCGCGCGCCAGGCCCGCGAGAGGGCTGGTCAAGCGCGGACGGGGAGCGATCATGGCCGCGTGTCCGGTCGTCGGAGGGGACGGCGCGTGCCGCCCCCTCCGACGCGGCCAAGCCCGGCGTCTCGCGCCGGGCCTGGCCCTGATTGTGGCTGTTACTTAGCGAAGAAGGGGGTGACGGCCTTGACGACCGGGCCCATTTCCAGGCCGCTGTCGAACGCGCCCGGCGCGACATTTACGCTGTGGTTGAGGGTCGTCCACGCGGCGGCGTGGCGCGCCTCGACGGTCACGATGGAAGCCGCCGTGAGCAGGATCGCGAGGGTCTTGATGTGCGGGGCCTGGCCCAGGTACGCCTGCACGCCCAGGTTCTCCACCGTCATGCCGAACTTCAGCGAGAGCGGCGGGAACGTGTACATCTGCTCTTTGACCGGCATGCCGCCGTTCTGCTGGATCGCCGCCGTCAGCGCGTCGACGTGCGCCTTCTCATGGCCGGCGATCTGGCCGACGTAGCGGCGGATCTGGCGCGTCGGACCCTCGCCCTTGGCGTACGCCTGACGGTAGAACGTGGCCTCGATGTGCTCTAGGGTCAAGGCGTAGTTCAGGATCGCAAGGTCGCTCGACGGCAGCGCGCCGACACGCGTCTCGCTGTCGAGCCCGAGCTCGGCCGCGCTGACGTGATTGGTCGTGAGCAGCCCCGCGCCCACGCCCGCCGCCGCGACGCCCGCGCCGGTCGCCAGGATCTTGCGCAGGAAGTCGCCGCGCCCCGTGCTCTTATCGAACGCGTCGATGATGATCTCGCGGTACTCTTCCTCGGACTCGTAGAACGTCGTCATGATGGCTGTCCCCCTTCGGGCGATGATGCCGCGACGCCGGACACGTGCCGGCGATCGGTCGTCCGCTGCGGTGGCCGCGACCCTGGAGCGCGATCGCGGGGCGGCGCATGCGTCATGACGGGCGAGGACGTCACCACCTGGTTGGCCTCCCCGCGGGTCAGGGGGTCAGCGGCCAGGAGGGTGAGCTGCCGCGCGTGGCGGTCCCCACGCCGTTTAACACGGCATCGTTGGAGCAGAAGCTGGGCGGCCGTGTGGGCGGCGCGTTGCACACGATCGACGACGACGCCCTCGGCGCCCGGCGCGTCGCGTCTACACAGCGACCATGTGCGGTACGAGGAGCAAGAGGCCCTGCACGGCATGGGTCCGCAGGCGGTCACCGTGGACCTCGTGTGGCCACCAGCCCTCTTCCTGTGAAAGGCGTCGGGAGCGGGCAGCGCCACATGACGAGAGGTCGTAAGAGATTTGTAAGATCTGGGGCCTATAGTGATAAGGGTCGGCGCACGTATCGCCCCGATCGGACTATATCGCGTATTGGAGATGTGTACCATGACTCTCGCTCCCCGTGCGCTCGCCCTCACCGGCGGCGTCGCCCTTGCCCTGACCGGTTTTATCGCGTCGGTATCCGCTGCGACAACCCACACACTCGCTCTGCACCCGACCAAGATGGCGAGCCACGCCCTGGGGGCCGCTGTCGTGACGCAAACGTCGGCAGCTGATTACAAGGTCACGATTACCGCCTCGGGCCTGCCCGCCCCCTCCACGTTGCTCAAGCGTCACGTCTATGTGGCGTGGGTCAGCGATGGCAAGGGGACGCAGAAGCAGATGATGAGCATGCTCGCCCGCATCCCGCTCCACACGACGGGCACGGGTGCCTACACGGGAAGCCGTGTGGTCATGGTCTCGACGGTGGCGCGCGTCTTCATCACCGCCGAGGGCTCGGCGATGGTCCATGCGCCCGCGATGCCCATCCAGGGGGTGCTCATTAGCAGTATGACGCGCTAGCCTACCGAGGGTCCGCCTTGGGCGAGGTTCGGCCAACACGAAGGGGGGCGCTATATAGCGCCCCCCTTCGTGTTGGCGTGGAATGTCGAGGGCGGGATCGGAGCGGGGGGCGAGGCCGGCGGCATGGAGGACGGCGAGGAGGAGGAGGGGGCGGCGATGAGGAAGGTCCCGTAGTAGGCGAGGCCGGAGAGGGTGACGGGGCAGGCCCTGGAGCGCCTGCTTCAAGGAGGCGCTCATGTCCACCGTGCGCGTCTTGCCGCCCTTCGAGACCCGGATCGTCAGGTCGCGACGGGTCATGTTCACGTCGCGCCACCGCAGGCGCACGCACTTCCCGGCGCGGAGGCCACCGTGCGCGCCCAGGAGCACGAGCGCGCAGTCGAACGGGTCGGCGGCGCTGTCGAGTAGCGCCGCGATCTCGTCGTTGTCGTAGGGCATGCGCTTCTCCCAAGGCGGCGTCGGGTCGTGGGGCACATGCACGTCGGCGAAGGGATCGTACAGGGAGGCCCGCGCCCAACGTAGGGCGCTGAACAGGGCACGCGCGGCGGCCACGCGCCCGTAGATCGTGCCCGCCTTGAGGCCCTGCCGCTCTATCAGACGGATATAGCGGGTCGCCGCCTCGATGTCAGGCTTGAGCAAGTCCTCCTCTGTCCAAGCCGCCAGGAGCTTTTTGATCCCGTGCTTGTGGTTCTCGACGGTCCCCGTGGCAATGGTCGCGCCCGCCTTGCTGTAGGTGCGCAGCCACGCCTCCGTCAAGCTCAACAGCACGGTCACATCTTTGCCGCGCGCCGCCTCCATAGCGAGTCGGCGGCGGTCGGACGTGTGCATCCTGACCCAGGCGTCGGTGCCCTCGTCGCCGTAGCCGAGGAACGGGACGAGGGCGGTGGTCCCAGGGGGGATGTCGGGCATCGGCGGGACCTCCCCGCTAGTCGGTACTTTGTTGACCTAGGAGGCACGGTGTGTTACCCCGGAGGCAGGAGGTGGCGCCATGACCCGCCGCATTGACTGTCTGCCTGCACCCGGCCCGCTCGAGGAGTACGCCGCCCACTTCGATGACCTCTTCACGCAGGTGGCGCAGCGTCGTGGCTTCCGCGATTACCTCGCGGGGCTCCTCTTGCCCCGTGATCGCAATAAGACCTTGACCGGGCTGGCGGGGGCCGCGCCGATCGTCGAGGCGCAGGATGCCCCCGTCCAGCGGTTGCACTTCTTCCTGTCGGAGTCGACGTGGGACGCCGAGGCGATCAACACCCGCCGCCTGGAGGTGACGTGGGCGGACGCGGAGATCGCGCCGCACGCGGGCGGCGTGTTGGTCATCGACGAGACGGGCGACCGCAAGGACGGGACAAAGACGGCGCATGTGGCCCATCAGTACCTGGGCTCGGACGGCAAGATCGCCAATGGGATCGTGTCCGTCACGAGCCTGTGGGCCGACGAACGCGCCCACTATCCGCTGCATGTCGTCCCCTATGCGCCCGCCGCGCGCTTGCCTCTGGGCAAGAAGGACCCCGCCTTGCGGACGAAGCCGCAACTCGCGGTGGACCTCGTCGAGCGTGCCCGGGACGCGAGCCTGCCCTTCCGCGCGGTCGTCGCCGACAGCGTCTACGGTGAGAGCGCGGCCTGCGAGGGCGCTCTCTGGGGTGCGGGCGTGCCGTATGTCCTCGCGCTGCGCCCCTCACGGGGGACGTGGGGGCCGGCCGACGGGCCGCACACACCACAGGACGCCGCGCGGGAGGTGCCGTGGACGAGTGCGGAGGAGCCGGGCGGCTGGACGGCGGTGGAGCGGCCCTTCCGCGATGGGCATAGCGAGTCGTGGTGGGCCGCCGACCTGGAGTTAGCCGGGTACGGGCCGGGCGGCTACACGCGCTTGGTGGCCGCGACGACCGACCCCGCGACACTGCCCACGGCGAGCACCTGGTATGTCGTCACCAACCTGCCGCACCCCGCAGTCGTGCCCGCCGTGAAGTCAGCGCTCACGCCGGCGGACTTGGCGGAGATTGTGCGCCTCTACGGGCTCCGTCAGTGGGTGGAGCAAGGGTACCGTCACGTGAAAGGGGCGCTGGGCTGGGCCGACTTCCAGGTGCGCAGCGACCGGGCGATCCGGCGGCACTGGCACCTCGTCTGCTGCGCCTTCTCGTTCTGCTGGTGGGCCTACCTGCGCTGGCACGCCACCGTCGTGGTTGACCAAGCGCTCGACGCGGCCCCCGCCCCGGCGGTCGGGCCGGCGGGGGGGAAAAGGAGGGCCAACACGGGAACGCCCGACGCTGTCGTGGCCGGTGGCGTTGCGGCAGGTCCAGGGCTGGTTGGACCCGTGGACCATGCTCTGGCGGTACTGGCGCGCCTGGTCGAGCGCGCCCCCGCCGCCCGCCTTGCGGGCACTGCTTGACGCCGTCGCCAGCGGACGCCCTTTACACCTCCCTCTCCGTATTTAACAAAGTAGCGACTAAGTGGGTCGCTGGTCAAAGTTCGTAGGAATTTCCGTGTAAGAACTACGAACGTACACCGCCTAGCCGCTTAGTACACGGTGAAGACATCGAGCCATACGCCCCGACACAGTGCGACGCCCTGGGCCGTCGCCTTTTTGCCGCGCGCCACATTTTAAAGAGGATGTTTTGCAAACGTAAGCTTGGGGCGCATAAAATGCCGAAAAGGGGTGATCCAAACGGTAAGTTGCGACGTATTAGATGCGGACGATAGGACTTCCTATCCTCCGCACCTTACCGTCGTGACGGTCAGAAAGCAACCGGAGATGGACGGCGGCGACAGCCCGAGCGACGGCGACCTACTAGTACACGTTGGCTTAAATAGCCTTGCGGTATAATAAAGGGAGGAGGAGACGGCGCATGGGCGCGCCGCAGCCAGCGGGTAGGGGGGATAGACATGCGAGCAC
>JAABUJ010004575.1_pt1 | contig 14436 bp, 8 predicted proteins | sample 5559131 | NCBI WGS metagenome assembly JAABUJ01 (sample SAMN10711875, study PRJNA513366) | rock metagenome | isolation source: Antarctica rocks | place: Antarctica: Victoria Land, Mt New Zealand nord | collected 2016-01-07 | reverse complement strand
CCATCCTGGCCGGCGACATACGCGCCCAGGCGGCAGGCGGCTTCCAGCACCATGCGCGTTTCCCATCCGTGCGTCAGCCCTACCACCAGTCCGGCCATGAACGCGTCTCCGGCCCCAATCGTGTCCCGCACCTGAACAGGCGGGGCGGCGGCAGAAACTATAACGCCCTGATCCCACAACACCGCGCCCTGCGCCCCGCGCGTCACGCAGAGCCGTGTTGTGTTTGTGGCGCGCGCCAGTGTGGTGCAGTCAGCCGCGAGAGCCTCCATGCTGGGCGGCGTGCCTGCTGCCACTCCGCTTGCCGCCACTCCGCCTTTCTCCACCCAGCCTGCCAGCAGGCCAAGCTCGTCCTCGTTAAGCTTGATCACATCGGCATGCTGTGCGATGTCCAGCACGCGCGCGGGGTCAGCAAACGGGGGCCGCAGGTTGACATCCAAGAACTTCATGGGGCCAGATAAGTCCAGCAGCCGACGCAATTGGGCGAAATTGTGCGGCGAGCGGACGGCGAGCGAGCCGAAGACTAGGGCTTGACTTTGCCTGACGGCCTGCACTGCATCGGCAGAAAGCGCGATTTCGTCCCACGCCACCGGCTCCACAATCTCATAGGAGGCATTGGCGCTGGCATCCAGCGTCACCTGCACGGTTCCGGTGGCAAGGCCCGCGCGCGCCCGTCCCACAAACTGGGTGCCAATGCCTTTGCTTTGCGCAAGCTGAAGAAGCTCATCGCCCAGAGCATCGTGGCCGATGGCGGAGAGCAGCGATGCCGAGACGCCAAGCTGTGCCAGATGCGCGGCCACATTGAACGGTGCGCCGCCGGCGTGCCTTGCCGTCGGCAGGCAGTCCCAGAGCATCTCGCCAAATGCGTAATAGTCATTGTTCATGTTAGTCTAGAGGCATCAATTCACGGTCGGCGGCAGGCACGAGTTCCTGCGGCGCGGCTGGCACAAGCTGGTGGTCTTCCGGGCGCGGAGCGTGATACTTGTCACCGCTGCCTTGGCGGTCTTTATCCGTGTCATGCTCAAACCATGAGTAGAGCGTGGGCAGGACATACAAAGTCAGCAGCGTAGACGTAATCAGGCCACCGATAACAACGCTTGCCAGTGGACGCTGCACTTCCGCCCCCATGCCTGTGGAAACCGCCATCGGGATAAAGCCAATAGTCGCCACCGTGCCTGTCATCAGCACGGGACGCAAACGCTCGCGTGCCCCTTCCTCCACGGCCTCCTTGACACTCTTCCCCTGCGCGCGCAGGCTGTTGATAAACGACAGCATGACAATGCCATTCAGCAGTGCAATGCCCCCCAGCGCGATAAAGCCGACTGCCGCCGTCATAGAAAACGGCAGTCCGCGCACTGTCAGCGCAATGATGCCGCCGCTGACGGCCAAGGGTATTCCCGTGAAGATAATCAGTGCCTGACGCATGCGCCCGAACACAACAAGCAGCAGCGCGAGGATGGCGGCGAGCGCAATCGGTACGACCAGCGCGAGACGCGAGCGGCCTTGCTGAAGGCTCTGGTACTCGCCGCCATAAGCGAGCGAGTAGCCGGGTGGCAGATGCACCTGCGACTTGATCTTCTGCTCTGCCGCCTGCACAAAGCCGCCCAGGTCGCTGCCGCCGACATTGGCGTTGACCATGATACGCCGCTTCTGGTTCTCGCGGTCTATTTCTACCGGGCCGTCAATGTTCTGGATATGGGCGACTTCGCTGAGCGGCACTTGCAGCCCGTGCGGGCCGGGCACCAGCACGCGCCCAATTTCCTGCGGGGTTTGGCGGGCATTGGAAGCCAAACGCACAGTGACTTCCACCTGTTCATTGCCATCCACCACCATGGTTGCGGTGCGGCTGCCGATGGCCGAATCAATGACGTTGTTGACATCAGCGATGTTGATGCCGTAGCGGGCGGTAGCCGTGCGGTTGATGTTAATCACTAATTGGGGCAGGCCCGTGGTCGTCTGCACTTTGACGTCCTGCGCGCCTTTGACTGTCTGCACCACACTGGCGATCTTCTGTGCCTGCTGCCGGATAACATTCAGGTCGGGGCCGAAGACTTTGACGCCGAAGTCCGAGGTTTGCCCCTGCCCGTAGATCATCTCGTACATGCGCATTTGGATTGGTTGCGTGTAGTCGGTGGAGAAGCCCGGCAGCTCATTCATCTCTTTGGTAATCTTCGCCGTCAGTTCCTTCTGGTCTTTGGCATCGGTCCACTGGGAGCGGTCTTTGAGCTGGATGAGAATATCGCCCTGGCTTTGCAGCATGGCGTCGGTGGGCACATAGGGCCGCCCGATGCGCGTGAGGACGTGGCTGATCTCGTGCGGGAACTTTTGCAGCAGCACTTTCTCGGCGAGCGAGGAGCGTTCAATCATCTGCGGCAGGTCGGTGCTGGGGTCGTAGTAGACCGAAATGGCGATATTATTCTCTTCCAATTGCGGGATAAACTCGCTGCCCAATCGGGTTGCCAGAAAGCCTGCCACGCCAACAAGGGCGAGCGCGACGCCTACTGTCACTGCCCGGTGCGCGACAGCCCAGTCCAGGCCATGCGCGTAACGCTTTGTCAGCCACTCTAGCGGCGCGTTGCGCACGGGCTTGCCGCCGCGCAGGGCGAACGCGCACAAGGCCGGGATCAGCGTCAGCGACAGTAGCAAGGAGCCGAACAAGGCGAACATGACCGTGGCCGCCATCGGCTTAAATAGTCTGCCTTCAATGCCGCTGAGCGTCAAGACAGGCGTGTAGGTCGCCAGAATAATGATGATGCCCCACACGCTCGGCGTCAGCACTTCGGTCGCGCTTTGCCGGATAATCTCGTGCCGTGCCTTGTCGTCCAGGGCTTTGCCGCCCGGCTCTTCGCCTTCCCTGTGTTCTTTGTGCGCGGCGCTCAAACGGCGCACGGAGTTTTCTACAATAATCACCGCGCCGTCCACCACCATGCCGAAGTCAATCGCCCCCAGGCTCATCAGGTTGGCCGAGATATGCAGCGCGCTCATGGCAATAATTGCCACCATCATAGACAGCGGAATAATTGCGCTGACAATCAGCCCGGCCCGCAGTTGCAGCAGAAACAAGAACAGCACGACAATGACCAAAACGCCGCCTTCCACCAGGTTGTGAACCACGGTAGCAAGCGTTTCTTTGATCAAGCTGGTGCGGGCAAACTCCTGCTGGAAGTGCGCGCCCGGCGGCAGCCCTTTTGCCAGTGACGCGAGCTTCGCCTGCACGCCCTTTGTCGCTTGGCTGGTGTCCGCATGGACGCGCAGCAGCGGCTGGATAATCACTGTTTCTCCCTGGCCGTCCTGCGTGGCGGACCCCTGGCTTGGCGCGGCTCCCTCCTGCACATCGGCCACCTGCGCGAGTGTTGTGGGAATCCCGTTCTGCGCCCCAACCACGACCTGGCGCACATCGTCCAGGCTTTGCAGAAAGCCGACCCCGCGCACGATCCGCTCGCTCGGCCCCTGGTTGAGAAACCCGCCGCCCATGCTGGCATTGTTCGCGGCCAGCGCCGTGTCCACAGCGGTGATTGTCAGGCCGCGCGCCGCCAGCGCCTGCGGATTGACCGACACATGCCACTGCCGTATCTGCCCGCCTAAAATGTTGACATCGGCGATGCCCGGCACTTGCAGCAGTTGAGGCCGCACGACCCAGTCGGCATACGTGCGCCGCTGCATCAGCGTCATCGGCCCGCCCGCAAGCTGCACGTGCAGGATTTCGCCCAGGCCGGTTGTGTCCGGCAGCATGCTCGCATCCACGCCCCCCGGCAGTTGACTTTGCACGTTTTGCAGCCGGGCGGTCACTTCCTGGCGGGCCGTGTAGAGGTCTACCTGCTCGTCAAAGTAGCAGGTGACCTGCGATAAGCCAAACTGCGAGATGCTTTCCACATGGTCAAGGTGGGGCATCCCGGCCAGCGCGATCTCCACGGGAAATGTGACGCGCTGTTCCAGTTCCTCCGGCCCGAGGGAAGGGGCCAGCGCGCTGACAATCACCTGCGTGTTGGTGACATCCGGCTCGGCATCCAGCGTGAGCTGCGTCGCGCGCCACCCGCCAAAGCCGAGCAGAAACAGGGTCATCACCAGCACGGCCACCCGCTGCTTGATGGCGAAAGCGACAATTTTATCAATCATAGCGTTTTATTTTCTAACGGTGTGCAGAAGTTTCGTTCGGAGTTTTGCCCCCGTGCTTGGGACTCCTAAAGCCTTCGCATACGTATTGCTCCCACTTCTCAAGCCACAACCAACGACGGAAAGATTTTCTCCGTCGTTGGTGCGCGCTCGGCACGCCGAGAATACGCCTTTGCTGTCCCGGCGGTTCCCCTTCCCAGTGCCCTGCACAGGCTAATCCAGCGTGTCTTTAATCATTTGGGATTTCAAGACAAACGCGTTTTTGCTGACATAGGGCTGGCCCGGTGCCAGGCCGGACACAATTTGGGTCAGGCCGTTGACCGTCTCGCCGGTCTTGACAGGCGTGGCGGCAAACTCGCCGGGTTTGCCGGTGGGCGTGAACACGACCGACCCGCCACCCACCTGCTGCACGGCGTTCTCAGGAACAGCGACCGCGTTTTGGCGCGACGCCCCGTAGATGGTGCCGCTCACATAAACGCCGGGACGCAGCAGCCCCTGCGGGTTTTGGATCAGGCAGTTGACGCTCGCCGTGCGCGTGCTGGGGTCAAGAGCGGCGCTGACCACCGACACAACGCCATAAAACGCGCGGCCCGGCGCGGTGTCGCTGGCGATGCGCACGCGCTGGCCGACCCGCACATGCGGCAGGTCTTCCTGGTACACGGACAGTTGGACAACCACGCTGTTCAAGTTCAGCAAAGTCAGCAAAGGCTTGTCCGGCGTGACGTTCTCGCCCACGGCAACCATGCGGTCGCTCACCGTGCCTGCAATGGGCGCGGTGACCTGGAGCAGGCCGCCGCCGGGATCGGACTCGTCCATCGGCACGCCGCCGAGCAGGCGCACATTGGCCGCCGAAGCTTCCACCTCGTGCGCGGCCTGCACATACGCGGAGTAGGCGGGGCCGACCTGCTCGGCATTGAGGGCACCGCTCCCGGCAAGCTGGGTTTGCCGCGACAGCGCGCGCCCGGCAATCTGCGCGCGCTTTTGGGCATTCACCTGGCGGTCGGTGGCCTGGCGCAAGGCGCTCAGGGCGGCATCCCGCGCCGCAACGGCCTGCGCGGCATTGGCCTGGGCCTGTTCCAAGTCTTGCCGCGAAAGCAGCAAGGCATCAAACAGCGCCTGGTCGCGCACGAGTTGCCGGGCGGTCAAATCCACCTGCGCCTGCGCGTGCCGCGCCTGCGCCTGGGCGACATTGACGGCATCTTTATCGGTCTGCACCTCGCCCTGCCCCTGGGCGAAAACCGTGCGCGCCTGCTCCAAAAGCGGCTGGCTGTACTGGCCCAAACCAGCCAGGCGGCGCAAACGCAGCAGCGCGGCTCGGGCGGCTGTGCGGCGCAGCTCGGCATCACGGAACGCGGCCTGGGCCTGGAACAAGTCCGGGCTGGAAATAACAAGCAGAGTTTGCCCGGCCTGCACGGTTTGGCCGACATTAGCGGTCACCTGGGCCACCTTGCCGCTCAGCCGCGCCATGACGGGAGCCTGATGATTAAGGTTAGCGGCAACGCTGCCCAGGGTGCTTAGCTTGGTGGGCAATGTCAGGCGGGGAGCATTGCTCAGGGCGACATCCGCGTACTGAAGCTGCTGCGGATCAAGCGCAATAGTCGGGGGGCCGGGGGGCGGGGCGGGCGGGGCGGGAGCTTTGGCAGCCACAGGCGCGGGCTTTTTTGCCGTGCCGCGCCCCAAAAAGAACGCTCCTACGGCGACCAAAAGCAAAGCAAGAATGCCCCAAACACGCGGGGCAATGCGCCGCTTGCGCGGGCCGGCTGGGCCAGGGGCTGCGTGCGCTTTGTCTTTGATGTCCTCGGCGGCATGGTGGGCCTTTTCGCGCGTATGATCGACAAAGGCGTGGGTCTTGGCCCGTGTGCGCTCGGCAAACTCGTGGCTTTTGTCGGCGGCGCGGTCAACCGCCTCTTTGGCCGACTCCGCGGCCTCTTTGACCTTCTCGGACGTGCTCATTTGCCACCTTGATTTCTAATGCTTGGGCTTGTCTGCAATTCTTGATAAAGCGCGGCGAGCAGCGAGGGCGGCACGCTGCCAATGGCGCGATCCAGCGCGGCCTGGGCTTCAGCGACAGAGGTCTGGGCCTCCAAACGGTCACTCAGGATTTGACGGTAGGTGCGCTGGGCTTCCAGCACAGAAATAATGGTCGTGCCGCCGGCTCGGTATCCCGCCAGAGCGGACAAAAGCACGGCATGGGCACTGGCGAGCAGGCCCGCATCGTACTCGGTGAGCACGGCTTGGGCGGCTTGGAGGCGCACGACGGCTTGTTCGGCATCCAAACGCACTTGTGCCTGCGCGCCGGTTAGCCGCGCTTCCTGCGCCTCGGCCTGCTGCCGGCTTTGGCGGATCAGGCCTCGGCGCGTGCCGTAGTCAATCGGCACGGAGATGACGACGCCCACGCCGGCATCCATATAAGTGGGCGTAATCTGGCTGATGCGAAACGACGGCGAAAGGTCCGGGCGTCCTTGCGCGCGGTACAGCGACTCCTGCGCGCCGGGCACATCGCGGTAGGCGCGGGCGACGGCGACTTCCGCGCGGCCATCCAGGGCCAGGCGCTGCGCGTCGGCAATGCTCAACGCCACTGTCGGCGCAGCGCTGGGGGTCAGCCCGCGCGCCGTGCCGATAGGGTCAAGCGGGGCGCGGCCCAGATAAGCATTCAGGGCGGCGCGGGCGGCTTGTTCTTCGCCTCGGCTTTGGGCGGCAAGCTGGCGGGCGCGCGCCACTTCAATGGCGGTTTGGATGGCTTCAATGCCGGGCCGCGCGCCCAGCTTTACCTGCGTGCGGGCGATTCGGTCAAACTGCTGCGCGGAAAGCAGCAGGTTTTGCTGAAGGGCGACATTCGCCTGGGCACGGGCGAGGGCATAATAATACAAGCGCGCCGTGTAAACCAGGGCTTGCAGGCCAAGCAAAGCCTGCGCCTGGGCCAGCCGAAGCTGGGCACGCGCGACACCCGCCCGCGCCCCGCGCGTGCCGTTCAGCTCCAGCGGCTGAAGGAACAGCAGCCCATCGGTCGTGCCGCCGGTCTTGAACGCAGGCCCAATAGTAAACGACGGCGGGGCCAGTGCGCGCGCAGACTGTACGCCGCTTCCGGCGGCAAAGGCATCGCGCAGAGCCGCCCTCAGCCCCAAATTGCCGCGCACTGCCAGCCTCGCCGCCTCATCGGCGGTCAGCGGCAAAGACGCGGCTCCGGGCGTGCTGGCTGACAGCGCGGCAGGCGGCGCGGCAGGCAGCGTTCCCTGTCCGGGGGGCGGGGTAGGGGCGCTGCCAAGACTGGGCAGCGGCGAGGAAACCAGAGGCACAGCGGGCGAAACCGGCGCATAAGCCCCGAGGCCCGGCGCGGCAGGCAGGCCGCCCGGCCCGGCTGATGCCACAGGCGGGTTGGCTGTTGTGGATGGGGAGCTTGTCGCTGCATCGCCGCCAGGGGGGGCAGACATCGGCGTGGAAGACGCCGCAGGGCTGTCTGAGGGCGTGCCTGGCCCGGCGGCAGAGGAAGAAGTGGGGCTGACGGGCTGCGGCAGCGTGCTCTGCGCCCCGGCGGCAGGGGCAAGCAGAAGGCCGCCGCAGACACCGAACAGCGCAGCAAACAAGTAGGGGCGCGGAAAGAACATAATGGGTTTGCTGCCATTCTACCCACGAGGCAGCAAATGTAAAAATGGAAGGATGCCCAGAACACAGGGGAGTGCCTCCTCCCGCCTCTTCTGCCGAGGTTTGTGCAAACGGGCAAAAACCATGTTATAATAAAGGGGACGCCTCCGCCTTACCCTTTGTGTTCGCCGACTTAAACACAGGTCCCAAAGCAAAAACAGTTTTTGGAAACAGCCCGCGCTCAATGGCGAAGCGTTGGCATGGTTCTTGCAAAGACGAAAGGCGTCTCGCAAGACTCCGCGCGACTGAGCATACAGGAAAGTAGATTTGATGCCGCAAAACCTCCCCGCCCCCACTCCCCGCGCACTTCCGGGCAGCGCGGCGAACGGTTTGTTTTCGGAAGCGCCCACGACGACGCAGGATGGCATCACGTTTGCCGAGTTTTTGCAGATATTGCGCCGCCGCCGCGCGGTAGTCGTGCAGGCCTTTGTGCTGATTACGGTTGTTGCTATCGTGCTGACACTGATGACCCGGCCCGTCTACCGCGCCACGGCCCGGCTGCTGATTGAAAGCCCCACGGCCTCGTACAACGCTATTGATACGTCCAACCCGCTGTCGGGCATTCTGGCTTTGAGCCAGCCGCAGTCGGTGAAAACGCAGGTGGAAGTGCTGCAAAACCCCGATTTGCAGGAGCAGGTGATGAAGGCGGTCGGCCCGGTCGCGCTGACTGTCAAGCAGGTGGAAGACACCAATCTGCTGGAAGCGAGCGCGGAAGCCACCGACCCTAAAATGGCTACGGACGGGGCGAACAAGCTGCTGCAGCTTTATATTGACCAGGACACCAACGAGAGCCTGGGCGAGATGCGCTCGGCGTCAGACTTCGCGCGCCGCAAAGAAGTGGAAGCGCGCGGGCAGGTGACTCAGGCGGCCAATCAATTGGAGGCGTTCAGGAACAAAAACCATATCGCCGAGATCAATGCCGAGCGCACCGTGCAGATTCAGCGTGTTGCCAACCTCACAAACGATGTGGAAACCGCCACGTCCAACCTGAACGCCTACCAGTCGCAGGCTTCCACGCTGCGCGGCCAATTGGCGCATCTGCCCGCCACAATAACCTCCCAGGTGCGCACCACCAACCTGACGGCCAAAACCAAGCAGGACCGGCTGGCCGAGCTGAAGCTGGACCGCGAAGGCCTGACCCAATCCGGGGGGTTCACCGACCAAGCCCCGCGCATTGTCGCTCTGGACGCGCAGATTAAAGCCTTGGCCGCGCAGATCAAGGCGCAGCCCAGCCTGTCCTCCACGGAAACCATCACGCCCAACACCCGCCGCGACGACCTGACCAAGACCCTGGCGGATTTGCAGGTGCAGATCGCATCAGTGCAGACCGTGCTCGCCCATAAAAAGCAGGATTTGGAAAATGCTAAAACCCTGGTCAATCACTATGCCAGTTGGGACACGGCCCTGAACCGCCTGACGTTTGCGGTCAACAGCGCTGCGACGCAGGACAAGATGTTTTCGGACAAGCTGGCGGATTTGTCGCTGCGCGAGCAGGCCCACCACTCCACCGCCCGCATTGAGCAGGCCGCACTGCAGCCGAGCGTGCCGGTGCGGCCCAAAAAGGCCTATGACATCACCTTGGGCGCGCTGTTCGGCCTGTTCCTCGGCGTCTGTCTCGCGCTTTTGCAGGAGTTCCTGGATGACCGTATCAACACGGTGGAAGATGCGGGCCGGGTGCTGGGCCTGCCGTCCCTGGGAAACGTGCCCGCCCTGAGCGCCGCCGATGCGCGCCTTCTGCCCCAGATGAAGGGGCTAGACCCTGCCTCGGAAAGCTACCGTATCCTGCGCACCAACATTCAGTTTGTCACCGTGGACGCGCCGCTGCGCACGCTGCTGGTGACGTCGTCCAGTCCGGGCGAGGGCAAAACCACCACAGCAGCGAACCTCGCGTTTGCCATGGTCATGGACGGCAAAAAAGTAATTTTGGTGGACACCGACCTGCGCCGCCCGTCCCTGCACAAGCTGCTGGAGCTGCCGACCATGCCGGGCGTCACCGATGTGCTGTTGGAGCGGGCCACTCTAGACAACGCCCTGCTGCCCCATGCCGAGCTGCCGCTGCTGTCTATTCTCACGGCAGGCTCCACGCCCCCGAACCCCAGCGACCTGCTCAACTCGCGCCGCTTCCGCACACTGGTTTCAGAGCTTGCCGAACGGGCCGACCTGGTCATCTTTGACAGCCCGCCGGTCACAGCCGCTTCGGATGCGTCCATCTTAGGCTCGCAGATGGACGGCACCATTCTGGTGCTGGAAAACGGCAGCACCCGCAAAGCCGCCGCGCGCCACTCGCTGGAGCTGCTGCGCAACGGGCGGGCCACCATTCTGGGCATCATGTACAACAAGATGCGCGCGATCCACGGCGGCGGCTACTACTACTATCAATACAGCAATGCCACCAAACTGCCCGGCGGCAAGAGTTCCAAAGAGGCCAAAACGCTGGCCACGCCCGCAGAAGGCGACACCGAATGAAACAAAACACCGTTTCTTGCACCCGCCGCGCCGCCCTTGTTGCGGGCAGCCTGGCCCTCGCCTTGCTTGCCGCGCCGCCTGCGCTGGCACAGGCGCTTGGCACCTCGCCCCGGCCTGTGGCTGCACCTTTCCTGCCGACCACGCTCCCCGGCCAACTGCCGGATGTCACGCCGGGAGCCTACATTATCGCGCCGTCCGACCAATTGCAGATTATCGTGCAGGGCCATGACGAGCTGTCCCAGACCGTGCCGGTCTTGGGCGACGGCACGTTCAACTTCCCGATAGCGGGCGCGGTGCAGGCGTCGGGCAAAACTGTCAGCCAATTGGAAGCGACATTGACGCGCGGCATCTCAGGCATTGTCAAACAGCCGCAGGTGACCGTGCTGGTGCGCGAAAGCCACACGCGCAAAATCAGCGTGGCGGGGGCCGTCAAAGCGCCCGGCCTGTACGACTACCACCCCGGCATGCACCTGCTGGAATTGCTTGCGGCAAGCGGCGGGCCACTCGCGGCCCCGGAACTCACCCAAGCGACAGTGATCACCGACCAGGGCACCAAAAGCATCCCGATTGACCTGCCGCGCCTGCTGACCAGCGGCGATACCACGCAAAACCTTGCCCTCGCGCCCGGCGACCTGCTGCTGCTGTCCCCGCGCGACCCGGCCACGTCCATGATCCAGGTGATCGGGCAGGTCGCAAAGCCGGGCCAGTACCCGGTGATGACGGGCGGCGAGACTTTGGCGGTTCTGCTCACCGAAAGCGGCGGCCCCACCGAGGCGGCGGCCCTGACCCATGTGCAGTTGATGCATGCGGGGACTGTCCGCGCGCTGAACCTGCACCCGCTCAAGTACAACCTGGGCGACCCGACGGGCAAGATCGTGCTGGTGGCAGGCGACACGCTGCTTGTCCCTGAAAACAAACAGAAGATAGCCGTGCTGGGCGAAGTGCGCGCCCCTGCCGTGTACCTGATCCCCGATGGCGAAGACCTGCCGATTACGCAGGCCCTGGCCGAAGCGGGCGGGCCGACGGCGGATGGCGACAAGCGGCAGGTGGGCATCCTGCGGCGCGGCGCGAACAACCAGCGCCATTTGATCGCCGTCAACATGGACGCTTTGTTCAAAGGCGACAGCACGGTGACGGATGCCAACTTGCAGCCCGGCGACATCCTGGTGGTGCCCACGCGGCATCGCAAGCAGGGGCTGGGCGACTACATCAACCAGGTGCCTGGCCTGTTCTATATCTCGCGCCTGCTCGGCCTCTAGGCTTGCCCGTAATGAGTGACACCACAAACGGCGAGAACATAAACATTCCGCGCGAATGGTGGGAGGAGTTTGAGGCTGCCGCGCGGCGGCCCCTGGCTCAGCGGATGCGCTATGCCTTCATTAAGACCTGCAAGCCAGTGATGGACGACGCTTCCTACCGCTCCTTTGAGACGATGGAAGACTACCGCCGCTGGTGCGAAGAGAACCTGCCGGACTGGCTAGGCTATGGCCGCGTTTGAATATCAACAGGCGGCGGAAATTCGGGACGCGTTAGCTGCTCGCGGCGTCCTCTGCCTTCGCGCGTTCCGTAAGTATTGGAAACAGACCCATTAGCAACACTCTTGCTACAACTGAAGTTGAAGTCGTTCCTAGCCCGCGCCGCCAGGCCCTAGACAAAGCCAAGCGGTGGAGCAGCCTTCTCGCCAAGTTCGTCTCGGTGCAGATCATTGTCCAGGCGCTTGGATTGGTGACGGGCATCTTTCTGGTACGCAAGCTCAGTCAGCAGCAGTACGCCTACTTCACTATTGCCAACACGATGCAGGGCACCATGAGCGTGCTGGCGGACAGCGGCATTAGCATTGCACTGTCGGCGATTGGCGGCAAAGTATGGCAGGACCGGTATCGGTTTGGGCAGCTCATCAACACGGCCCTACACCTGCGTAAGTTCCTCGCTGGGGCCGCTGCCGTTGTTGTCACGCCCATTTTGGTGTGGATGCTGATGAAGGCGGGAGCCTCCGCGCCATATGCCGTGCTTGTCGCCGCTGCCGTGCTGCTGGGGCTGAGCGCACAACTGACTACTGGGGTGCTGGAAGTGGTGCCGCGCCTGCACTCACAGGTGGGCCGCCTGCAAGCGATGGACTTGTACGCGGCCTTGTCTCGGCTGGCGCTGCTGGCGGGAGCATTGCTCGCGACGCTGAACGCGGCGGTGGCGGTGCTGGCGGCATCGGTGTCGCTGCTGTTCAAACGCTCGCTGCTGAGCCGGTGGGTGGCGGGAGATGTGGACACGCAGGCGCCGGTGCTTCAGGCCGATCAGGATGAGATTGTCGGCATTGTCAAGTATCAGCTGCCGGTGTCTATTTTCTACTGCGTTCAAGGTCAAATCATGGTTTGGTTGATCAGCATCTTTGGCAGCACCAAAGGGATTGCGGAGGTGGGTGCGCTGGGGCGGCTGGTGGTCGCGTTTAGCATTGTGGGGTCTGTGCTGACCAACATTGTCATGCCGATCTTCGCACGGTGCCAAACATACCAACTGCTGCGCCTGCGCTATTGGCAGATTTTGGCAGGCTATGCAGGGTTCTGTGCGTTTGTTCTGGTACTGATTGCGCTGTTTCCGAGTCAGGCTTTGTGGATTTTGGGCAAGCAGTACGCACATCTCCAAGTGGAGCTGTTTTGGATGGCGCTCGGCACAGTCATCAGCGGGTTTGCAGGCATGACTTATTCCCTTGTCACAACGCGAGGCTGGGTGAAGTTTAAGTGGCATGGGATTTCGTTGTCCTTTATGGGCATCCCGCTGACGCTGGCCCTGCAAGCGGTTTTGCTGCGGACGCTGAATGTGTCTTCCGTCAAGGGCGTTATATTTTTTGGCATTCTTTCCACTTTTCCTGGCATTGCCCTTAACGTTTATGCCTCATTTCTCGGCTTCCGCCAGGCGCGGCTTGTGCTGGATTGGCAGTAGCCGTGTCTGCCAAAGTCAGCATTATTACCCCTTGCTACAACTTAGAAGCTTTAGGCTGAACACTGCGAGACTATATGAAAACTGTTCTCACGCCCATAAACACGTTCTCTACTAATGACTTGCCTGATGTTCTTCAGACCGCACTAAAAGAAGGAAAAGTCTATACACCAACTGGCGAGCAGGTCGGCCTTGACTCCAACATCTCGCAAGACGAGGCTGTCGCTTTATATACTGTGGTGCGAACTCTTCAACCTGTGACTACGGCTGAAATTGGATTTGCTAAGGGAGTATCCGCTGTTACGATTGTCAAGGCTCTCAACGATAACGGCCAAGGTGAACATCATGTGGTTGATCCATTTCAGGCCAAGTACCAAAATGCAGGGATGGAAATGGTGAACCGAGCAGGCTATGCCTCACGACTGCATTTTTATGAGAAGTTTGCCGAAGATGTGGTGCCGGGGCTGCCTGAACTCCAGTTTGCTTTCATAGATGCCTCCCATTTGTTTGATTTGACGTTGCTAGAGTTTACGCTTTTGGACAAGAAACTGCGAGTTGGCGGCGTGATTGGCCTGCATGATTTGTGGATGCCATCGCTACAAAAGGTTGTGCGCTATGTGCTGAACAACCGCTCCTATGCTGTGTATGACCAGCATATTGTGACAAATCTAAAAGAAAGCCGTCGTCTAAAATCACGAGTGATTGAGCCTATGGGTAAGTGGCTGCGGAAAATTAAGAACGCCGAACAGTATTTCGCCCCTGAATTGCTTCAACCCTGGTCAAATTGGGAGTTTCCAAACATGGTTTTTCTGCAAAAAATAGAGGACGATACACGATACTGGACTTACCATAAAGTTTTCTAGATATTGGAAGAGAAAGTGCCCAAAGTCAGCATCATCACGCCTTGCTACAACTCGGAAGCCTTCATTGGCAGAACCATTGAAAGTGTCCGTGCCCAAACATTGACTGATTGGGAGCACATTATCGTGGATGACGGCAGCACCGATGCCAGCGCGGCTGTGGTGGAAGTCTGCACAAACGACCCACGCCTGCGCCTCATCAGGCAGACCAACGGCGGCGTGTGCAATGCTCGCAACAACGGCTTCAAGGCTTGTTCAGCAGAGAGCAAATATCTTTTGTTTTTAGATGCAGATGATTGTCTGGAACCGGAGATGCTCGCGGTGATGACGGCAGACCTGGATCAAAACCCAAACGTGGGACTCGCTTATTGTGACTACGTGAATGTTGATGCGACAGACAAACCTTTGGTGACAATTACTCAGCCTC
>JAABUJ010004573.1_pt1 | contig 14438 bp, 17 predicted proteins | sample 5559131 | NCBI WGS metagenome assembly JAABUJ01 (sample SAMN10711875, study PRJNA513366) | rock metagenome | isolation source: Antarctica rocks | place: Antarctica: Victoria Land, Mt New Zealand nord | collected 2016-01-07 | reverse complement strand
TTCTGGTGCAAATAGTGCAAAGCCACGCTGACATATGGGCGCGCATGGACAGCCTTCAATGGCTCGGCAGCGTCGGCGTTCTGCTTTATCCGGACAATCATCCCAAATACTACTTTGAAGACATCCACCTTAGCCCGGAACAGGCCAGGCAGGCTCTGCATGAAACCCCTGACTTGGAGGCATTTGTCACGCAAAATCTCCTGCCTGTCGTGCGCCGTGCGGCTCATGACCCCGACTGGCGGGTTCGCGGGGCAGCGATGCAGGCAGGGGCCGCATTGCAGGACATAACACTCATCCCCGCTATTGCGCGCAACGCCGATGCAGACATCAGGGGAAGTAATACCGACCATTCTTTGGCGGGGAACGCTTATTGGCTGACGGAGTACCGCGTTCCCACTGCGGTGCGGCCTCTTATTTCGCTGCTGAGCTATGACAAGCCCGCTGTGCGCGGGGAAGCCGCTGGAGCGCTGCGCGGCATTGCCGACCCTCTGGCGATACCGTTTCTGCTTGACCGTCTCAGCCGGGAAACAAACACGGATGTTCTTGTCATGGATTTGCGCGCACTCCACGACTGCGCAGGCGAGAAGTCTTTCATGCCGGATTACTCAATCGCAGGGCAGACGGCAAAAAGCGTGTCTTACTGGCGGCAATGGGCCATTGTCCACAAAGCCCAGGTAGATGCCCTGCGCGCGCAATACGCCGGACACTGACACGATGACTCGCTTTTTTGTCGCGCCCCACCAAATTAGTCAAGGACTGGCGACGCTGGACGAGGGCGATGCCTATCACCTGCGCGTGGTGCTGAAGGCGCAGCCCGGCGAACGTGTGTCCATTCTGGATGGGTCGGGGCGCGAGTGGCCCGGCGCTTTGCTGGAGCTTGGCAAAAGCCGTGCCCTTGTCAAACTCGGCAGCCCAGCACAGCCCGGCACCGAGCCGCGCACGCAGGTTACCGTGGCTCAGGCCCTGCCCAAAGTGGCGGACAAGATGGAACAGGTCTTGCAGCACGGCACCGAGGTGGGGGCGGCAGCATTTTGGGCTTATCAAAGCGCGCGTTCTTTGACCCATCTGACCGGCGAGCGGCACGACAAGCGCCTGGTTCGCTGGCAGGCCATTGTCAAAACTGCCGCCGAGCAGTCCCATCGCGCCCGCCTTCCCCTCGTCCGCGCGGACGGCACACTGGGCGATGTTTTGCGTGTCGCCCCCGCGTTTGACCTCGCCCTGCTTGCCCATACAGCCTCGGCGCCCGCTTTGCGCACCGCGCTGTCGTCTTCCTCTTTATCCGTGTCATTCCCTTTATCCGTTCTCATTATTGTTGGGCCGGAAAGCGGCTTTGCTGACGCGGAGGGCGACGAGGCGCGGCAGATGGGGGTACAATGGGTGTCGCTGGGGCCGCGCATCTTGCGCACGGAAACCGCCGCTCTGGTGATGCTCTCGCAGATACTTTACACCCTGGAAAGCTCTTAATTCTGTTTGCCGACATTCACAATCATATCCTGCCGGGCATTGATGACGGCGCGGCAAACATGGCAGAAGCCCTGCTGATCGCCCGCCTTGCCGTGGACGGCGGCACGGATATTATGGCCGCCACGCCCCATGAAATCAGCGGAGGCCGACGCACCGCCCCCGCCGACTGGCTGCGCGGCCAAGTGTATGAGTTGCAGCAGATGCTGGATGCCAAGTCGGTTCCCCTGCGCGTTGTGCCGGGCGTGGAGATCAAGCTTGGCCCGTCTGTCGCGGCCAATCTCACCGCTGGCAAGGTGATGACTTTGGGCGATGCCGGGCAGTGGGTGCTGCTGGAGCCGCCGTTTGACCGCCTTCCTCCCGGCGCTCTTGCCCAAGTCCAGGCCATCTTTGACGCGGGCTTTCAAGTCGTGATTGCCCACCCTGAGCGCTGCCGCGAGGTTCAGCAGACCCTGGCCTTTGTGGAAGGCTGCGCGGCCCTCGGTGCGGCATTTCAACTCACTTCGGGCAGCCTGCTCGGGCACTTCGGCGGCGCGGCCCTTCGCACCGCTGAACTCCTTCTGAAGCATGCAGGGGAGTTTTCCCTGGTGATCGCGTCTGACACGCACGATGCTTTTCAGCGTTCCCCAAACCTCCTGGCTGCGGCCTGCGACCGTGCCGCCGAGTTTGTGGGCATTGACGAAGCGTTGGTCATGGTAGACACGCGCCCCCGCGCCATGCTCTTGCCGTCCCGCTAGGTTTTTGCCACTTTCCCCGACGCCGAAGAGTCCCTCCCCCATGCTTTGGAGTCCCTCCCCCACCTCGCATACTGCTCGGCTTCCCCTCCCCTAAAGGGGAGGGGTGCCTATTACGCTAGGTTGATCTCTTCGGTGATTGGCTGTGCTTTGTGTATGGTTTGGCAGAGCAGAAGACTTGCATGCCAAGATTAACCAACTGCCACAGGCACCCCTCCCCTTTAGGGGAGGGGAAGTGCGAGCCACGCGAGCACGGGGGGAGGGACTCTTAAGCCCCTGCCAACGGCGCTCCCCACGCTTTTCCAGCCCGTACCAACGACGGAAGAAACTGTTCCGTCGTTGGTTCGCGCTGACAACGCCTGGAAAACACCCTCACGCTTCCCGTGCAAAGCCGAAAAAATAAAACTAAAAACCCGCAGAAATGCCCCTCAAGATCGCGCGTGCGCCTGCCAACAATGAAGGTATGGACAACAGCACCATCGCCGCCTTGACCAATGCCCTGGACTTCGGCTCCACGCGCATGCAGGCGATCTCCAACAACCTTTCCAATATCAACACGCCCGGCTACAAGCGCAAAGACGCCTCGTTCGCGGCGCTGCTGAATGCGCAGGACGGCGGCGACGCGCTGCGCACATCGGGGCAGGCGGGCGGGGCGCGGCGTCTTTCATTGGACGGCGACACTGACCCTTCACACCCGGCCATTGTCACTCAGGGAGGCGATTCGGCGCGCGCCGACGGCAACAATGTGGATGTGGATACGGAAGGGGCGCGTTTGGCGCAGGCTGAGCTGTTTTACAATGCCAATGCGCAGATGCTGGCGGGGCAGTTTTCCGGCCTGAAGTACGTGATTGAAGGGCGATAATGAGGTGGTTGGAGGGCGGTAACTGATGGGATTCATGGATTCACTCAATATCAGCGCGTCGGGCATGACGGCGGAGCGCCTGCACATGGACGTGATCGCCAACAACCTGGCGAACGCGAACACCACGCGCACCCCGCAGGGCGGCCCGTACCGCCGCGAGCTGGTCATATTGTCCCCGGCAGGCGGGTCATTTGCCGATGCCCTGTCGGCGTTTGGGGGCGGCGGCGGCAGCGCGACCAAGGGCGTGATTGTGGACGGGGTCACACCCGATCAGTCGCCGCTCAAGCGCGTCTACGAGCCGGGCCACCCGGACGCGGACAAGCAGGGCTACGTGTCCATGCCAAACATTGACACCGTGACCGAGATGGTGGACATGATGAACGCCACCCGCGCCTATGAAGCCAATGTCACCGCAGTCAACGCCGTCAAAGGCATGGCAATGAAGGCACTGGAAATCGGCAGAGCGTAGGAGTGTGCGCGCGTAAAGTTTCAGCCCGGCCTGCACAGGCCGGGCTGTTGGTGTTTGTCTATTGTCAATTGCACCCCAAACATACACAAAACCCAAGCACTTGGGTAATATAGTGTATATACGGGTTACCTGAGCGAGAGCAAACTATCACAGTCAAAGGAGGAACGCGCCATGAATGATACCCATGAATTGCTGTATGCCACGCCGTCTTTCGCCGAGGGCATCGGGCGCATCCTTGATTTTGGCAATACGCTCACTGAGTACAACACATTCAATTCAGGGGAGCAGGCCGATTTCTTGGCCCTGCGCGCAGACTGGCGGGCAGTTGCCGCCGACCTTCGCGGTGCGATGGCGGAAGCCGACGCAGAGCTTCAGAAGCAGTCGCTTCACCCTTAGCTGACACCCAAGAAGCAAAGACGCAGTCGCGGCGTGCCGCGTGTCATTAGCACAGATATAGCCAAAAAAGCGAGGCAGATACAGGGAAAGCCGGAGGGGAACGATACTCCCGCCGCTTCTTTTGTGTCTGCCTCGTACCAGTTTAGCGGGCCAATCCCTTCTCCGCAAGACCTCGCGAACTATGAAAGTGTCATGCCCGGTCTCGCCGACCGGATTATCACTCGGTTTGAGCGGCAGTCCGAGCACCGCATGGAACTGGAAAAGTACGTCACCCGCACGAATGCGCTGCGGGCGAGCCTAGGGCTGGCGGCAGGGCTGGTCGTCTCGCTCGCGGGGCTTGGGGCGGCGGCGGTTCTCGGCCTGCATGGGCATGATTGGGCGGCAGGCGTCGTTTCTGTCGCCGACCTAGGGGTTTTGGCGGGCGTCTTCGTCTATGGCTCCAACAACCAAAAACAGGAGCGTTTGGAGCGGGCAAAGCTGATGCTCGGCCACAAAAGCGACAGCCAAAACAGCGCACCGGGCAGCACGGACGATGCGTCTTAGGATGTGTCAAGCATCCAGTAAGTTTGGCACATGGCAGCAGGCGGCTCTGTCTTCAGGCCGGTCAATGTAGCGACGCAGAGTGACCTCCAAATCGCCGTAAATCTCACCATAGCGAACCGTGGTGACATACGGCTCCCTAAATACTTCAGGGTGCTGGGAGAGCGCGTGAGAAAGCGCATAACCCTGGCTGACATTGTCGCGAACACTGTCTAGAACTGCACAAAACTCGGCCTTGCCCTGTTGCTGTGTGGCCTGCTGCAATTAGTCAAGCAGCGAATGCCTGCCATCGTGAGTTTCCAGGGCGATACAGAACGTGCGCGTCCAATCGCAAACTTCTTCCTCGGTAACCATCATCGCTTCTCCTTTCGCCAAGCACAATCTTTGGGAACGCAGTCCATCGGCGTCACCACGCCTCCTGTCCCACACCGGGGCTAGTTGAGAACTCACCGGGCAGATTGTCCGGGGTGACAGCCGCAAGCAGGTGTTCCAAAGTAAACTCTCTCCGAAGAACACTGCTCTACCGAAGCCCGCCTACCCTCGCGGATAGCCTCGCGCACTCCCGGCACAGGAAGCAAGTAGAGGGTTTCCTCAAGGGAGCGCCAATCTTCCTCGGCAACAAGAACGGCGCTCGCCGTTGTTCCATTGAGTTGAACCGGCTCATGGGAAATCGCCGTCTGTTCCAGCAAGGCGGGCAGTTCGGCCTGTGCCTGTTTGTCAGTGATGGTTTTCATAGCCACAGTTTACCCTCACCCACAATCACGCACACTATCTGCCTGCCTGCACCTCAACAGGTCAGAGAACAGGGCATGGAGTTATGGCGGCATGGGTGGTGTGGGAGATTTCTTGGCTCCTGCACGGCGCAGCAAACGTACAATATGAGAGTAGCGGCCACTAGTCGCCACCGCAAGGGGCGTAAGGTCATAAGCCGGGTAATTCGCGTTGACATCAGCGCCTCGGCAGATAAGCAGCCTCACGACCTTTGCGTTGCCACCCCACACCGCCCAAATAAGCGGGGTGAAGCCTCCGGTACACGAGGCGTTGATGTTGGCCCCGTATGCCAGCAGTATGTTCACGGTGGCAAGTCGCTTTCGGTTGTCATCCCCATAATGAGTGCCTGCGGCGGCCAACATGAGCGGCGTCATATCTACGGCAGAGCGGGCGTCCGACCCACGTCGAGTGTCCACGTCCGCTCCGGCTGTCAACAAGCGTTTGACTTGGGGCGCGTCGCCTTTGGCAGCCGCAACCAGGAGCGCCGCGTTCAAAGCGGCATGGTTGTTGGCCTCCTTGTGGGCAGGCACGGCAACGGGGCAGCACGATAAGATGCCGCACAATAAGATTACCAACGCTGGAATGAATGACACTGTTGGCGCTTTCAATCAACTACTTCTAACCACGACAAGTACAAGCAAATCCATCTTTTACTCGTTCGGTGCCACTCTACCAAACTCCTGCCTTGCCATCATTGGCGACCTTAGCCTGTTCCAAAACCCAGCAATGTTGCTCCTAAAAAAGCCTGTGATTCGCACGGGAAGGTGTGGAACAATCCGGGTGTCAGGAGAAAGCCGCCAGCGTTGCCGGCCCTGACCTAGTTTTCAGCAAGCCTATTCTCGCCTTGTTATGGAGCCACCATGAGCCTTCTTCCTGCATTGACACTGCCTTCGCTGCTGGCAAAGTCCCCGTTGACGCCTAATGTGAATGGCGCATCTTCCGACCCCAACGTCCTAACGCCCTCGTTTGGGCAGACACTGCAAAATGCTATGACGCAGGTGAATAACCTGCAATTAAAGTCCGGCGAGATGACGCGCGCGTTTGCCTCGGGGCAGATTAGCGATGTGCACAGCGTGATGATTGCCGGGGAGCAGGCGACCATCGCCGTGCAGATGGCGACCCAGGTGCGCAACAAAGTGGTGGAAGCGTACCAGGAAATCATGCACACCAGCATGTAAGATGTTAGCCCCGGTGCGTGAGGCATCGGGGCTTTGGCGTGTGGAAGTGAATGCGGACGTTGACGGCGAAGGAGACCGAGCGAAGTGGCAATGCTGACCAACATGGGCGACGCGCTGAGAACCTGGTGGGAGGCCGCCACCGCGTCCAACCGCGCCCTCGCTATCGGCATGGCCGTGCTGATTGTCATCGCACTGATTGTCGCCGGCTCGCTCGCGTCAAGCCCGGACTTCACGCCCATTTATCATGGCGTGTCGGGCAAGGATGCCTCGGCGATTGAAGGGACGCTGCGCGAGCAGAACATCACCATGCACTTTGACGACAAAGACGGCACGGTGATGGTGCCCTCCAAGGACGAAAGCAAAGCGGTCATGGCGGTGGAGGCAGCGGGCATCCTGTCCAAAGACACCAGCATCGCGGGCTTTGAGCAATTACCTGCCATCGGCATGGGAACCAGCACCGAAGTGGAGCGCGCGCGCATCCTCAACGCCGACGAAGGCGAAATGGATCGCAAGCTGATGAAGCTGGACCCGGTCAGCAACGCCGCTGTCACGCTGTCCCTAGGCAATTCATCGTCGCTGTTCGGCACGGATGTCGCGCCCTCCGCCGCTGTTATCTTAACGCTGAAGTCGGGGCAGTCGCTGAGCGACATGCAGGTCAAGGGCATTGTAAACTTAGTCGCCCACGCCGTGCCGGGCCTGACCACGGCCAATGTCGCGCTGACCGACCAGAGCGGCACGCCGTTGTGGAAAGACAACGGGGCAGGCGACAACGGCATTGGCGGCGTCAACCAGACGTGGAACGACAATATCAAATACGCTGAAAGTGTCCGTGCCCGCCTGCAAAGCCTGTTAGACTCAACGCTCGGCCCGCGCAAAGCCATTCTGACAGTCAATGCCGAAGTGGACAACGATCAAACGCAGATTGACCAGGTGCAGCACTCGCTGCCGCTGGGCCTGCACAGCCCAATTGCCATCAGCACCCGCGAGAAAGACACCAAGTACACCGGGTCGGGCACGCCGCCCTCAGTCGGCGGCGCGGCGGGCAGCGCGAGCAACCTGGGCGGGCCGCCCACCTACTCGTCGTCGGGCACGAGCGGCGGCGGCACGTACACCGAGACCGACACGACCCAGAACAATATCGACCCCGATATTACGCATACGGTCAAGCAGCAGGCGCCGGGCAGTGTCAAGAAGCTCACGGTCGCCGCTTTCGTGGACAGCAGCATCGCCGCCACCGATATTCCCCGCATTCAGAGCTTCCTGGGCACGGCCATCGGCGCGCTGCCCGGCGACACGACGCGGCTGGTGACCGTGCAGACCATGGCGTTTGACACCAGCGCCATTAAAGCCGCGCAGGCACAAACCAAATCGCTCGCCTCGCAGGAGATGATGAGCAATGTCGCCAAGGCCCTGGCCGTGTGCGCTGCCGCAGGCATCTTATTGTTTATCCTGATGAAGTCAAGCGGCGGGGCGCGCAAGGTGTCCGTCTCGCAAGCGCCCGAACTGGCTTTGGAAGGCGATGGGGCCAATATCGGGCTGCTGGAGGCTGCGAGCGATCAGGACTTGGAAGCCCTGCTGGAAGAGCGGCCCCTGAGCATTGAAGACGTGCTTTCTGAGATGCCCGAAGCCGCCCCACGCCCGCGCCGCCGCCGCCATGCCCCAAGCATTGAAGAGCAGCAGGATATGAAGCTGGAAAGCATCCAGAACATGGTCAACACGCACCCTGAGTCAGTGGCCCTGCTGATGAAGGGCTGGATGGCGGAAGACCTGCGCCATGCCGCTGTCTAGCGCGGCACTGAGAAACACAAACCTAGAAACACAAATCTATGGCACTCCGACCCCAACCGCTCAATAACCGCCAAAAGGCCGCCATTCTCATGGTTGCTATCGGCCCCGACGCCGCCACCGAGCTTATGCAGCACATGAGCCAGGAAGAAGTGGAGGTGCTGACCGTGGAAATCGCACGTATGGGGCGTGTCAACGCCGACATGCGCGAGAACATCATTGAGGAGTTCCATGAACTGTGCGTCGCGCAGGAGTTTATTGCCGAGGGCGGCCTAGATACCGCGCGCGACCTGCTGATGGCGGCCTTCGGCAACGACAAAGCCGAGTTGATTGTCGGGCGGGTTATGCAGGCCCTGCAAGTCATGCCGTTTGACTTCCTCAAGAAGGCTGATGCGTCGCAGATCATTACGTTTATCCAGAACGAGCATCCGCAGACTATTGCGCTGATACTGGCCTATCTGTCACCCAACCAATCCGCCAATATCATTTCCGGCCTGCCGCAGGACTTGCGCGCCGATGTCGCCCGCCGCATCGCCCTGCTAGATAAAACGCCGCCGGAAGTGATCCGCGAGGTGGAGGCCGTGCTGCAGCGGAAGCTGTCGTCCGTTGTCTCCACAGACTTCTCGCATGCAGGCGGGGTCAAGTCGCTGGTGCAGGTGCTGAACTGGGTAGACCGCTCCACAGAAAAGACTATCTTAGAGTCATTGTCGGAGAACGACCCGGAGATTGCCGAGGAAGTCAAGAAGCTGATGTTTGTCTTTGAGGACATCGTGCTCTTGGATGACCGCGCCATTCAGCAGGTGCTCAAAGAAGTGGACGCCAAAGAGCTGGTGCTCGCGCTGAAGGGCGTAGGCGAGAACACGCAGGCGCGCATCTACAAGAACATGTCAGAACGCGCGGCGGCAATGATGAAAGAAGAAATGGAGTTTATGGGGCCAGTGCGACTGCGTGCGGTGGAAGAGTGCCAGCAGCGCATTGTCAACATTATCCGCAAGCTGGAAGAGGCAGGCGAGATTGTGGTCGCGCGCGGCGGCGGCGAGGAGATGATCGCTTAGCATGAAAGGAATGAACGATTAGCATGGCCGTCACTTCTTTCCTCGCCCACTTGCAGCCGCTCAAAGAAACGCCCCGCGCCCAGCCGCTTGGGGAGCAGGCGCGCCCCAGCCTATCCCGCGCGCCGGTCGCGTCTCCTACCGAACGGGAGCAGGAAGCCCAGGCGCGCGCGGCGCAGATCACTGCCGAGGCGCAGCAAGCCTGCGCGCAGGCACAGCGGGAAGCTTCCGAGCTTTTGGAAGACGCACAGGTGCAGGCCGAGGCCATGCGCGAAGCCGCCTGGCAGGAAGGCTTCCACGAGGGCCGGGAAGCCGGGCAGACTGCCGCCGCTTTGGAGCTTCAGCGTGACCAGGAAGTCCAGACTGCCCAAGCGCGCGCCCAGCTCCAAACACTCGTTGATGCTGTCGGCGCAGCCCGGCAGGAACTGTGGAACGCCCAGGAGGCTGAGATGGCCGCGTTTGTGCTGACAATCGCCCGCCAGGTGGTCAAAACCGAAGTGACCCAGAACCCCGAAGTGATTGCCCATGTGCTGCAAAATGCCCTGCGCCGTGTCACCGACAAAGACCAGGTGCGCATTCGTGTTTCTCTGCCCGATGCGGCACAGGTGCGCGGCATGCGCGAAGACCTGCTGAACCTCATGGACGGCGTGAAGAACTTGGAGATTGTGGACGACCGGCGCATTGGGCAGGGCGGCTGCGTGGTGGAAACCAATGCGGGCACCATTGACGCCAAGATTGAAACACAGCTTGATGAAGTGGAGCGCGCGCTTGCCCATGCCCTTGACAACTGACACGCCCAGGAGTGACACTGCTCCGCTTCCCACGATAGATTTGCCTCGCCTGCAATCGCTGGTCAGCCGATTGGATACTGTCCGCGCCAACGGCCTGGTGACACAGGTGATTGGGCTGGTCGTGGAAAGCGCCGGGCCTGCCGCGCAGGTAGGGGAAATCTGCACCATTCGGCCCGGCGGGCGCAATGCGCGCCTGGTCAAAGCGGAAGTGGTTGGGTTCAAGCAGAACCGCGTCCTGCTCATGCCGCTGGGCGAGATGGCGGGCATCAAGCCCGGCTCGGAAGTGATTGCTTCGGGCGAGGCGCAGCAGGTGGCAGTCGGCGACGGGCTGCTGGGCCGCGTGCTGGACGGCCTGGGCGACCCGATGGACGGCAAAGGAACCCTGGGGCAGGCGGGGGCAAAGCATTACCCAATCAATGCCGCCCCGCCGGATGCCCTGACTCGGCGGCGCATCACGGAGCCTTTGCAGCTTGGCATCCGCGCTATTGACGGACTTTTGACCATGGGCAAAGGCCAGCGCATGGGCATCTTCGCCGGGTCGGGCGTGGGCAAAAGCACTGTCCTGGGCATGATTGCGCGCAGCACGACCGCCGACATCAATGTAATTTGCCTCGTCGGCGAGCGCGGGCGCGAGGTGCGCGAGTTTCTGGAAAGCGATTTGGGCGAGGAGGGCCTGCGCCGGTCAGTCTTGGTGGTGGCGACTTCCGACAAGCCGCCGCTGGTGCGCCTGAAAGCGCCCCTGGTGGCGACCAGCATCGCCGAATACTTTCGTGACCAGGGCAAAGATGTCATGCTGATGATGGACAGCGTCACCCGGCTTGCGATGGCGCAGCGCGAAGTGGGGCTGGCGGTGGGGGAGCCGCCCGCCACGCGCGGCTACACGCCCAGCGTCTTTGCCCTCCTGCCGAAGGTTTTGGAGCGGTCGGGCACCAGTGACAAGGGCACAATCACTGCTTTGTACACCGTCTTGGTGGAGGGCGACGACGAGAACGAGCCGATTGCCGATACCGTCCGGGGCATCTTAGACGGCCATATCTGGCTTTCGCGCGACCTGGCAGCGCGTGGGCACTACCCTGCCATTGAGATTGGGCGCAGCGTGTCGCGCGTGATGGGGCAGGTCACGGAGCGCGGGCAGAAGACTGCTGCCCAGAAGCTGCGCGAGACATTGGCCGTTTACAAAGAAGCCGAAGACCTCATCAACATCGGCGCTTACCAGGAAGGCACCAACCCGCGCATTGACCAGGCCCGGCAGATGATTGAGCCGGTGCGGGCATTCCTGCAGCAGGGCATCCATGAGCACATGACATTCGCCGACACCGTAAGCGCACTGGAAGGGCTATTCGCCGAATGAAACACTTCAAGTTTCGCATGCAGACTGTGCTGGAACAGCGCGAACGAGTGGAGCTGGTCGCTAGGCAAAGCTTCGCTGAGGCTGAGGCGGCCCGCGTGCGCGGCGAGCGCCTGCTTCAAGAGCTGCATGATGTCAGGGCCGCCTTGCTAGACGAGCTGCGTGACTGCCATGGACAATTTGACCCTTTGGAGATGCGCGTGTACCAGGACTACATGCAGACCATTACGCAAAGCATCCGCGAACAGGACGAGTATGTGCGGCAGACCATCATCCAGCGCGAAGTGTGCAAGATGCACATGGTGGGGGCCGCGCAGAACCGCCAGGCCCTAGACACTCTCAAAGACCGCGATAAGCAGCGCCACAGCGCCCAGGGCCAGCGCGCCGAGCAGGCGCTGATGGACGATTTATCCACCGCCCGCTTTAACTTCAGACAGCGCGAGGAACACCGCCCCGCTTAGGAACACCGCCCCGCTTAGTGAGGAACAACCCCATGCTTGACGAAATCAACGACATCCAGGCACGCATTGCCGATATTCAGTCCCGCCTCGCCGCGCTGGCTCCGCCCACCCCGCCGTCCCCGCCGCCTGCGGGCACGGCCTCGTTCGGGCAGGCATTGGCGCAGGCCCAGGCGCCGCCGATGTCTTCCCCTACGCCGCCGATGTCTTCTCCTGCCCCCGCTTTGGACGGCCCGCCTATCGGGCGCGGCACACCGCCGGTCACAACTCTAGACGGCCAGACAATTCATGTCCCGCCCGCGTCGCTCGGCCCGCTGCCGCCCATGCCGGTGGCGCCCACCGACGTTGTCCCCCTGCCTGCCCAGGCGGCCAGCGTGGAGAGTCTTATCCAGACCTACGCCGCCAGGCACAACCTGCCGACAGGCTTAGTCAAAGCTGTCATACAAACAGAAAGTGGCGGCAACCCGCGCGCTGTTTCGCGGGCAGGGGCGATGGGGCTGATGCAGCTGATGCCTGCCAATGTGCGCGAAGCAGGCATCTCCGACCCCTTTGACCCCGAACAAAACATCGCGGCAGGCACGCGTCAACTCGCTGACCTGATGGGCCAGTATCACGGCGACCTGGATTTGGCTTTGGCGGGCTACAATGCCGGGCCAGGCAACGTGCGCAGATACGGCGGCGTGCCGCCCTTTGCCGAAACACAGAACTACATTCGCAAAATCCGCGCCGCGATGGAGAAGGGGTAACTTCCAGCCGTGAAAGTTGTCGTCCCCATTCTCTGCCTTTTTGTCGCGCTGGGCGTCGTGTACGGCATGGCGTTTGTCGGCATTCTGCCCGCGCAAAAGTGGGCTGACAAGAACCCGCAGATTGCGCCCCTGCTGCGTGCCGCCCATCTCGCCAAAGCCCCCAAGGCCAAGCCCGCGAAGCTTGCCGCCCATGCGCCCGCGAGGCCTGCTCCGCCCCCGGCTCCTTTGCCTTTGCCTGCCGCGCCTGCGCCCGCCCCGTCTGCCGCGCTTGCCGCCGCTCTGGCTGAACCGGCCCCCGACACGCATGCCAAGCTGGATGCCATTTACGCCGCCATGGCCCCCGACGACCTGGCCCGCATCTTCGCTAGGCTCCCCGACCCCACAGTCGTGCAAAGCCTGATGCCGATGGACGAAAAAAAAGCGGGCAAAGTGCTGGCCGCCCTGCCCGATGACCGGGCCGCCCGCCTGAGCCGCCTGATGCTGGCCTCGCCCGCGCGCACCGTCTCCACCAACACCCTCCCGGCCACAGCCCTGCCCTAGCGGTTTCCCCCGGTATATCGTGCCCTTCTCAAGCCACAACCAACGACGGAACAAATCCGTCCGTCGTTGGTGTGCGCTGAAGACGCCTTAGCAATGCCCAAGCAAAGCCGATGAGCAGGGCAAAGCTGCCGGTTTTTAGCCCGCCAAAATCAGCAGCAAAAGCAAAGTCGTTGTCAGGTTTTGCAGGCAGTGCGCCGCCATAGACGGCAGCAGCGATTGGCGCGTTTCCACCATCCACGCGAACACGCCGCCCAGCACAGCAATTGCCAGCATTTCTACAATGCCGACCGGATGCACAAAGCCAAAGACCAGCCCGGTCACGACAATCGCCGGCCAGACGCCCAGCTTCAGCCGGGCCGCCTGATAAAACACGCCCCGAAATAGCAGCTCTTCCACCACGGGCGCGGCAGCCGAGGCCAGTGCCACCAGCAGCAAAGTTGTCCCAAGACTCGGCGAACCCACGAGTTGCGGGATGGCCGGGTTGGAAGGATCGGGGGCGTGGCGAAACAGCGCGCGCCCAAGAATGGCGGCAGGCACCATCAGCGCGGACGCGAGCGCAAATCCCCCCACCCCGGCCAGCAGATTGGCCCCAACAGGACGCGCGCCCCACCCGATTTCCTGCGCCAGCGAGGCCCCCCGACGCCGTGCCATGCTCCACAAATATATCACAGGCGGCACCGCACTGAGTAGATAAACCGCAGACTCTAATGCGATGCTGACAGTAATGCGCTCTGCACCAGGCATCTGCACCAAAGCCGAACGGTACGGTGACAGCAGGCCGGGCACGCGAAAGAGGTGCGGCACGCCAAAGCCTGTCAGAATGTCGCCAATCACTTCCCGCGCGAGCAGGTACACCACAAACACGGCCATCAAATCGCCCGCGCCCAGCCGCCGCTCGCTGTCTGTCAGGGCGTGCGGAACGGTGGGCCACAGGTCGGTCGTGCCCGGCGCGGGCCTGCCGCGCGCCAGCAGGTACAGGAGCAGCAGAATGCCCAGCAAAATCATCACGACCCGAAAGCCCGCCAGCACCATAATCGGCACCAGCGAGCTGATCGTGTGCCGCTGCGCTTCGCGGGCATAGCGGGCCGCTTCCGACGCATCCCCCTGTCCCTGGTACAGCGCAGACAGCGCAGGATATTTCCACCAGCGGATATTGGGCAGATGGGTAATGGCATCGGCGGCGGCCTGGGTCTGATGGGGCGACAGTGCGCCGCCTGCAAAGACAGTCTCCCACAAGCGGCGCTCGCCCGCATAGCGCGCTTTGTCCGGGGCGGGCAGGCTGGGCGGCAGGCTCGTGGTGAACGCGT
>JAABUJ010004572.1_pt1 | contig 14447 bp, 15 predicted proteins | sample 5559131 | NCBI WGS metagenome assembly JAABUJ01 (sample SAMN10711875, study PRJNA513366) | rock metagenome | isolation source: Antarctica rocks | place: Antarctica: Victoria Land, Mt New Zealand nord | collected 2016-01-07 | reverse complement strand
GAGTCGCGATGATCGACACAGGGGGCGACGCGGGGCACGCTCCGGCGCGGCGGGTGTACGAGAAAGCGGGCTACACATTGTTGCCGGTCGCGCGATATTTCAAGGCAATCTGAAACGCCAGCTGCGCTCCGCACCGGGATCCTGTAACGGGATCAGTCCGGCTGGTCACAGGTGGCGTGGAGCGGACAGATCAGCCGTCTCGCTGCGTCGGCCGGAGGGAAGTGAGTGCGAGCGCCAGCAGTTCCTCCAGCCCGGTGTCGCCGTCGATCGTGCGGGGCTCGTGCAGGTGTTTCGTGATCTGTAGTTGCGCGAGGCCGTGCAGGAGCACCCACAGGACGGTCGCGAGTTCACGTGGCGGGGCGGTGCCGAGCTCGCCTTCGGTCTGGGCGCGCTCGACCAGCTCGCGAATGGCGAGCATTGCATCGTCGGCGGCGGACTCGAGCTCTTGGTCGGGCTGGTCGATCGGGGTGTCGCCGAAGATGAGCTGGTAGTGGTGGGGTTGCTCCAGCGCGTGGGCGAGGTAGGCGGCACAGCCTCGGTGCAGGCGCGAGTGTCGGGCGTTGCCCTCGGCGGCTCTGCGGATGCGTGTCGCGAGTTCGGTGAGCGTTTGAGCTGCGAGCGCGCGCAGCAGGTCGGCCTTGTCGTCGTAGTGTCGGTAGGCCGCTGACCTCGAGACTCCGGCGGCCGCGCCGACCGAGCGGAGCGTGACTGCGTCTGGGCCGCCGGACTCGAGCAGCGTGCCCGCTGCGGCGAGGATCGCGGCGCGCGTTGGGGCGGCGTTGCGGGGGCTCACCGAACCAGACTAAGACCGAAACGTTGACAACGTCCACATTCGACGTATGCTGACGGCGTCAACAAACCCGACTGGACAGAGGCGAACCGATGACTGCCCACCCGCTGAGTGAGTTCGACCGGCAGTACCTCGAGACCTGGACTGAGCCGGACCCCGAACGGCGCCGCGCGAACCTTGAGCGGATGTGGTCACCGGACGGCCGCATGGTCGTCTCGTCCATCGACGTGACCCTTCGCGGTGTCGATGAGATCGCCGCGCACATCGCACGTGTGCACGAGCAGAACATCGCCGAGCGAGGGCTGCGCTTCGTGTACGACCAGGCCGTCGAGGCGGACGACGCGCTGCTGTTGCGCTGGTCGATGCTCGCGCCCGATGGCGGCGCCGTCGGCCGCGGCGTCGACCTGGTGTTCCGCGATGCCGACGGCCGGGTGCAGACGGTCTACATGTTCATGGGCATCGACTGAGCCTGATCGACGTCCAGAAAGGCAATCGTCATGGATCTCCAACTCGCCGGCAAGACCGCGGTCGTGACCGGAGCCAGCCGCGGCATCGGCTTGGCTGTTACCGAGGCGCTCACGGAGGAAGGGGTGCGTGTGGTCGGAGCCGCGCGCGCGGTCACCCCGGAGCTGAACGAGTCGGCCGCCGTGGCCGTGTCTGCTGACCTGTCCACTCGTGAGGGAACCGAGGCCATCGTCGCGGCGGCGATGACGAAACTGGGCGGCGTCGACATTCTCGTGAACAATGTCGGCGCTGGCGATGCCGACAGTCTGAGCCTGGGCGGCTTCCTCGACGCCGACGACGAGCAGTGGCACCGTCTGTTCGACCTCAACCTGTTCAGCGCGGTCTGGACGACCCGCGCGGCGCTGCCAAGCCTGCTCGCCCGGGGTGGCGTCATCGTGAACATCTCCTCGATCAACTCCCGAGTGCCCGCGACCGGGCCTGTCGGCTACAGCGAGGCCAAGGCAGCCTTGACTGCGTTCGGCAAGAGATTGAGCGAGGAGTTCGGTCCCCAAGGAGTGCGCGTAAACACCATCTCGCCCGGAGTGGTCGGCACCGCGTTGTGGCGGGGTCCGGACGGCATCGGCGCCCAGCTCGCGGCCGCCCGCGGACTCGGACAGGATGAGTTCCTGTCGACGCTCCCGAACACGTTCGGGATGGCCTCGCCCAGGATCACCGAGCCCGAGGAAGTCGCCGCGCTCGTCGCCTTCATCGTCTCCGAGTCCGCTACCAACATCATCGGATCCGACATCGTGATCGACGGCGGCACCATCAAGACGTCCTGACCCACATGAGTGCCCGATCAGCGAACGAGTATCGGATCGCTGCTCGCGTAGAGCACGCGCTGCGCTCGGCCGCCCAAGGCCGTCCCGATAGACCCGTCCGAATTGAAATCCCGCAACGGGAGGTCATACGGACGCCTCCACCACACCCGCATCGAACCGATGCGCTGTCCCCGGCGGCGCCAAAGGCTCTCGGCTCAGGACGAACCCAGCGGCGCAGCACACCCGCTTGCTCACTTCTGGATTCTCCTGGCGATGCGGAAGGTTCGGCCATCGTTGCCGCTCCTGAGCAGCTGCGGCGTTCTCAGATGATGGCCGGGTCGCTGTCGCTCCTGATCGATGCGAGAGCATTCGCGGTCGCCGTTGCGTCGGGCGGAGTGGGCTGGTCCGCCTCGTTCCGCGCCTGCGGCGGTCGCAGGGTTTCAGGTCCGCAGGCCGCGTGGTGGGGTTGGTGGGGTGCTGACTGGTTGTGGTGGTGGCAGCGGCTGGACCCGGCCTGCTGCGCCGGTGGGGGTCGCTCGGAACACGCAGACGCAGAGGCCCGCGGGGCGGGCAGCGGAGCGGTAGAGCACGCCGTCATAGCCAGCGGCGTGGAGCTGCTCGCCGGCGTCCTGGAACGCCGGCCATTGGTCTGCGGTCGGTTGCGCGACGGGCAGGCCGAGCACGGCGAGCGCTTCGATCGTGGTCAGCTCAGCGACTCGGCGCAGGGTGACCTGGTAGCGCCAGAGCTCGCGCGGGAGTCCGCGCAGCGGCTCGATCTGGTGCTCGGCCAGCCAGCGGTACCACTCGGCCCATGCCGTGTCGGCGTCGGCGGCGAGGTAGATCCCCTCGATCGCTGCGCCGCGCTGCCAGCGACCGTCAGCTGGTGTCGAAGGGCGGTGCAGCGGGTCGCCGCCGGCTGGTATGTGCCGCAGCCAGGTGCCCGATACGGGGACCTCGACCGGCGAGGGCGGCATTGAGTTAGGTGAAGGTCGGGGACTCGAGCCCGGCGACGATCCGGGAGAGCTCCTCGTAGCCGCCGTCGGCGAGCACCTCGATCGGCTTGCGATGCCCGAGTGCCGCGATCGGCTTGTTCAGCCACACCGGCACGTACTCGGCGTCGAGCACGGCGGCGAGCCGCTCGGTGATCGCCGAGAGCTCGACGAGTCGCTCGGCGCGACGCCCCCGCGGAGCGCGAGTGCGGTGAAGCCACGCGCTGACCGTGGAGACCCCGGCGCCGGTCGCGCGGGCGATGTCGCGCTCGGTCAGTGGGGCGAGCTGCCTGATCCGGATCGCCTCATCGGCATACGCCAAAGTCACGCCCTCAGAGTAGCAGCCAACGGACATCAAACGGAAATCTTGTAGCAGAAAACCGAGCCGCCGGCCGTCGGTCTCACGATCCTCGTCGACTCGCCGCGTTCCGGGTCGAGCTTCGTGAGAGCGCCCCGCCCAAGCGGGGCGCTCCCCCAGTCGGTCGACTGGCGAACCCGGGTCTTACAGCTGAAGCCCGGCGGTCGCGTGCATCATCGGCGCGCGCCGCTCGTGGATCGTGGCGATGATCTCCTCAACGTCGATGCCCTGCAGGTACACCGACGTCGTTGAGACGTACGAATGGCCGAGCTGGCGCTGGATGATCGGCAGCGGCACACCCTCGCGGGCGAGCTCGACAGCGTGAGCATGGCGGAGCTGATGCGGGGCGAAGCGGCGACGAACGCCCGCTTCGGCACCGTGGCGGCGAAGCTCCGCGCGGACCGCGGACGCCGACCAGGCCCGACCGCGGGTCGGTCCGTCGATCACACAGAACAGAGCGCCGACCGGCAGCTCCAGTCGATCGGTCTGCCAGCGCGCCAGGTGCTCCCACGCCCACGCATCCAGGCCGACCTCGCGGCGCTTGTCATTCTTCCCGTGCCTGATCAGCACGCTACCGCGACGCGGGTCAAGATCGGTCTCGCGGAGCGCGAGCGCCTCCCCGATCCGAAGGCCGGCGCGCCACAGAACGACGATCAGCGCCCGCAGCCGCCGGCCGTGACGGTCATCGCCGACGTGGCGCATCACCGCCACAAGCTCATCGACCGTAGGCGGGTCAGCCGGATATCGAACACCTTTGTTCCCGGGCGCCGTGCCCGCGTGATGGCCCGGCATCGTCGCCGGTGAACGCCGCCTACCGGCGGCGTCGAGCAACTGTGCAGCAGAAGACATAGCTCCTCCTTACGAGGATCGATGAGTTTGACCGTCGTGCTTTACCGGCCATCCACCACCCCGCGCGCGCAACCGAAGCAGGCAAGCCGGCCAACCCCGCGACCGTCTCGAACCGGCGGGCGTGGCTGCGCGCGACGCGTCGAGCGGCACGCGAGCGGCGCCGTGAGCCCTCCCCACGCGGATCAACCCGGCCGATCAGCCGGTCCGCTCGCACTACGACGACGAGCTGGTGCTCGCACGTCCAGGTTCTCACATGCTGGACGCCGCCGCGTCCCCGGGGCCGTCCTCGCCGAAGGACTCAAGACACGCGAGGTCAAACCCGCAGCCGACCCGGAAATTCCGAGAAGACCGCGGCGAACAACCGCCGCCAACACCGGCGACGGACGTAGGATGCCCGGAATGACGATCGCGCACTACCCGCCGGCCGACGAGCGAGGCGCCGAGCGGCTCCGAACTGCGACCACAGCGTGGTCGGGGCTGATCGGCGAGCTGCACGCGGTCGGCCTGCGCCCCTACCTCGAGCTCGAACACGGAGAGCACGACGATCCGCTACGCCTCTACTGCGATCTCGACAACGACCTCCTGCTCGACGTCACGATCGGCGACGAAGGGATCCCCGACACCCCAGCGCGCAGCATCGACGGCGACTGGATCGTGTTTATCCAGGGGCAAGACGGACACCTCGCCGAGGTTTACATCGAGCCATCGGTCACATTCCCGACCCTCGCGCGCAAGCTCGCCGACCTCATCGCGGCAGTCGACCTCGGCGAGCGCCCGCTCCTCGAAGCCTGGTAGCCGAGGTACACCGCCCCGGCGCGTTCACCCAGCAACCACAGACGGCCTGCACGCCCAGTGACGGCTGCCGCTCCGCCAGCGAGCGACAGCGCGATCAGGATCGACCGAGAACGCTGGTCTTGCTCGTGGCCGTCGGGAAACGGTCTGAACCGAGGTGTGCGTCGATCTGGCTCGTGCGGGATCGCCCGCCAGCTGGGCGGATTGACCGCATTCGGGGCCTTCTCAGGCCCCGGCGATGGCGATCCGGTGGCTGTGGAGCTTGATCAGATTGTGGGTGGCGGTGGCTAACCGCCACTCTGAGCGCACTGCGGCGTGTCCTCGTCGTTGGAAGCGGTCGATTTTGCGGTTGAACTTGATCTGCCCGAACACTGGCTCGATGGTCGTCTGCCTGGTCTTGTAGAGAGCCCTCGCGTGAGCGGTCTCGAGCAGCGCGCGCATACGCGCGTAGGGACCCTTGTCCCATCCTGGCCGGGTGGTTGTGCGTAACCGTGAGTCGGGCGGGATCAGCACCTGCATCCCGCGGCTGCTGACACTTTCCATCTGATCGGTGTGCCAGTAGCCAGCGTCCGCGACGACCGTGTCTGGCAGCGCGGTGTGACCGATCGCGCTCAGTTCGCGCTCGGCGGCTTCGACCATCGGACCGAACAATCCGAAGTCACCTGACCGGCACGCGACCTCGGCGGCGATCACGATCTGCTGCTCGTTGACAGCGGCCTGCGCGTTGTATCCCTGCTTGCCGGGCTGTCCCATCGTCTTGACAACTCTCGAGTCAGCGTCGGTTGTGTTGACCTTGCCGGCCGGCTCCTGCGTTGGCACCCACGGCTTGCGCGGAGCGCTGCTCAACCGCCGGCCTTGCCGGTCGCGGCCGTGCGCCCGGAAGTGCTCATAAGCTCGCATCGCCTCAAGCTCTGCCGCGTGGTCCTCCTCCAAGCGCCGCGCCCCGTCAAGCAGCCGCCCGAGCCGGTCGCGCACGATCGGCCTGGCCTCCCGCTCACGCCTGGCAGCGATCTGCGTTCGCGCCGCGCGCACCCAGCCCTCGCGGCCGTCGACCCGTCGCACGATCTGCTCAAGCATCGAACTCCAACGCCGGCGATCGCGGATCCTCACAGGCTTCAGGCGCCACGCCGCCGTCCAGTCCCTCGTCGCGCGTCTTGCGCTGCAGCCGCTCCTTCGCCGCCCGCAACGCCGCCCGACGCCCCGCCGCGGTGCGCAACTGCTCGGGCAGCTCATCCCCGCGAGCCTCGCCATACCGCTCGTCCTCAGCACGATCGATCGCATCAGCCTCACGGAGGATCTCGCCCACGATCTCCCCAAAGCTCTGGTTCGCGTCCCGCGACGCGTTGGCCTTGACCTTCGTGCCGTCGATCGCGACCACCCCCACCTTCACCAGACCAGCCTCCCTGCACAGCGACAGCACCGAGGTGAACAACTCCGCCAACGCGATCTCGTGACGCCTGCGGAACTCCGCGATCGTCGAGTGATCGGGCACCAAGTTCGTGCAGATCACCCGATAGACTACATCCTCCCGGCACGCGCGCTGGATTCCACGCGACGAGCGGTTCCCGCGCGCGTATCCGTACAGAAGCAGCGCGACCATCATCGACGGCTCGTAGGCGGGCCGGCCATGACCATCGGCCCGATAGTCGGCATAGAACGCGCTCAGATCCATCTCCTCCACCGAGCTCAGGATCGTCCACACCACGTGATCCGCCGACACCCAATCCAACAACGACGGCGGCATCAAGTACGCCTGATCGCGGTCACACGCAATGAAGTTCTGGGACATCCATGAATTGAATTAATCGCCTCGGACGGATCCCCTTTTCCCGACAGCGTCCGGGACGGCTGGCGCCGTCACCCATGAGGAGTGAGAATCGAAACGCGGGCAGGGGCCATCGCGCCCTGGGTCCGTGGTTCTTACGCGAAGGGGGCGGGCCTCCGCGACAACCGCGACAGCGAAGTGGGACCGTTGCAGGCATTCTGACACCGTCTCGCGCCCGCCGACGAGGGATTCACAGGTCAGCCACGCTCAAGACCAGCACAGTGGGCCATCGCTCCTGCATTGCCGGGGCCGACCAGCAGTCCACGGACCGGTCGTCGCGGCGGCTGCTGCTCGTCCATTGCGAGTGCATGAGCCGGGACGGCCGTAACCGCTCCAACCGCGCCGAAGCATGAGCCTGGATCCGACCCGGCCGGGCCGCGGCAGGCTGCTGCGTTCAACGTCTGTGCTTGCAACTGAACGCGCCACGAGCTAGCGATCCGACGCGCCCTCCCTTCGGCGCGTTGCACGGCGCTCGTCGGGGAGTGCGGTCTCGATCCGGGTGCTGACCCCGGACACGAAGCTGGTTGGCGAGCCGGCTCGACGTCGTCGGAGACTGCAGCGATCCGAGTCTGCCTCGGAAATCGCTTCGTTGTCGGGCTCAGGTTGCATCGGTTGCCCGTTTTAGTCGTAGCTTCCAGATTCGCCGGGCGATGTAGGCGAGCAGGAGAGCGCCGACGGCGATCGCGAGGTAGGTGGAGTAGCGGGTGGCGGTGTTGTAGATCGTGTTGATGTGGCTGCCTGAGAAGTAGCCGATGCTGGTCCAGACGGCTACCCACAGCGCAGCGCCGAGCGCGTTGAAGGCGAGAAAGCGCCCAGTGCATGCCGGTGATGCCGGCGATGATGCCGTTAGCCTGGCGCAAGCCTTCGATGAAGCGCGCGACGACGACGATCTTGCCGCCGTGGCGTTTGAAGAAGCCGGTGGCTTTGTCGAGTCGCTCGGGGGTGAGCAGGATGTAGCGGCCGAAGCGCTCCACGAGCCGTCGACCACCGAGGTGACCGATCGCGAAGCCGATGTTGTCGCCGATCACGGCGGCGATGAACGCGAGCAGGCCGACGAGGAGGACGTTGAGACGCCCGGTGCCGGCGTACACGGCGCCGAGGATCAGGATCGTCTCGCCGGGGACAGGTACGCCGAAGTCCTCAAGCAACACAAACATCACGACTGCGAGGTAGCCGTAGTTGTTCAATGCCGGCTCGAGACTGTGCAGCACACCGGGCAGGTGCTGAGGAAGGACCGCCCCGATCATCAGCGATCCGAACATACGCGTTCCCAGCCGTGGGATCGCGCGTCCAAGATGTCACCGATCGGGATGGATCGATGCCAAAACAGGACCGGCGCCGTTGGACCTGCGAAGCGCGGGCGTCCCGGTGACTGGGTTTTACGCATGGTCGTTTGTGGCTTTGGTTGCCTGGCCGCTTGCTTGTCGGCTCAGCTCTGTTGGGGAGAGGCCTTCTCGCAGCAGGGCGGGTAGGCCGAGCGCCAGCGCGCTCGTGATCTCGACCGCTTGGAGGATCAGACCGTAGGCCAACCCTTGGCTGGCGGCGACGCCGAAGGGCGAGAGTACGGCGATGCACGCAGCCTGAAAGACGCCGACGTTCGACGGTGTGAGTGGCACGACAGCGGTCAGGTTGACCGCGAGCAGCACGGCCGCCGCCGCAGTGAGGGTGGCCTGGTGCCCGAGCCCGAGCGCGAGGATGACGGCGTAGCACGCGCCGAGCTGCAACGCCCAGGCGCCGAGCTGCAACGCCCAGGCGCTCAGCTGCGCGCCGCCCGCGTGCATGGCAGCACGCGGCTGGCGAAACACTGTCAGTCCTTTGCGAAGCCCGATCAGTTGGTGGATCAGCCAGTGAGCGATTCGGCGTAGCCGACGCGAGCGCGAACGGACGGAGCGCCGGAGCAAGCGCGGTGCTGTGAGAGCGACGGCCAGGATGACGGCCGGGAGCCCGAGCGCGACGATGATCGCTTCAAGCAGCGCATCCGCGCTCGCCGCGCCCGTCACCGTCACGGCGGCGAGGACGCCGAGCGCGAACAGGTTCAGCAGCGTTTGCGAGACGACCGTGCCGAGCACGATCGCGAGGTGCTGGCCAGGGTTGCCGAGGCGTCGCGCGATGATCCATGCGCGCGCGGCCTCGCCGAGCCGGCCGGGCGCGACGGTCGAGCCCGCCATTCCGATCAACAGCCCGCGCCTGACGGCGGGTCGCCCGACCCGCTTGTGCGGCAGCGCAGCGCCGAGGACAGCGAACCATGATTCGGCCCTGGCCAGGAAGGAGGTGGCCATCAGCGCGAGCGCCAGGCCGGCCCAGCCGGCGTTGACGTGCGCCAACGCGCGGGTGACCTGCACTAGGCCGAGTTTGGTGATCGCGAGTACCAGGAGCGCTGCGAGCAGCGCGAGCGTGAGCCCGGCGGCCATCCACGGTGCGTGGGGGCGCTCGCTGCGTCCGCGCGGACACGAGTTCTGCCGGGCGCGTGTGGGCGAGGGCGCGCGGATCGGGATCACCGCTATCGCGACGCGGGGTAAGGTTGCATGCTGGGAGTGGTGGTGGGCGGCCGCGGCGGCGAGCAGTAGCGTGCCGCCGGCGAGACCGAGCCACCCGTCGAGCGCCGGTAGATGCCGCAGATGGCCGATCACGATCGCGATGACGGCCACGGCACCCGCGAGCGCGAGCAGCATCGCTGCCCGCCGCGCTCCCGGCCTGTGCCCGAGTCGGCGCTCTGCCATCTCAAGCAGAGAGTCCCCGGCCAGTGCGCATATTAACGTCGCGAGTGTGGCGATCAACAAGGCGATGACTATGGTGAGCATGTCGAGGCCGGCGTATGGCTCAAGGCGGTCCGCGAGCTCGCTGGCGCCCACCAGCGTGCTGCCGCAGATCGCGAGCAGCCCTGCCGGCGCGCCGCTGCCCTGACGCTGATCGGGGGCTGAGGCGTCGGCACGCCGTGTAGCACGCGCGGCGCGCGTATGGCCCGTCGGTATCGGCGGCTGTCCGGGCATCACCCGCTCCCGCCCGGCCGCCCAGTAGCGCTGCCGTTCCATCGACGGTCGGGCATCCCCGCGAGCGTCGTCCGTCCAGCATGTGACCGTGCGGTCAGATAGTGCTCGCGCAGGACCCGCGTCGCGTGCACCCAGGTTGCTCCGGCGACTGACCGGCGAGCTTGGAGCGCCATCTGCGCGCGCAAGCAGCGATCCTCACCGAGCCGCAGCACCGCGCCCGTCAGGGACCTGGGGTTGCTCGAGTCGAAATGAAGCCCGTCGATACCGGCGCGCACGACTTCGCGCGTCGCCGCGCAGTCGGCGGCGATCACGGGCAGGCCCGACGCGTGGGCTTCAAGCATCACCATCCCGAGCGTCTCGGACTCAGAGGGAAAGACGAACGCGTCAGCGGAAGCGTAAGCGCAAGCTAGATCGTCGCCGTCCAGCAGTCCCAGGAAAGTGGTCTTGGTGCCCGCGAACTGGCGCTGGAGCTGCGCGCGCAGCGGCCCGTCACCGACGATCGCCAACGAAACATCAGCGCGGACGGCCGGTAGCAGCCGATGAATTGACTTCTCCTTCGCCAGTCGTCCGACGTAGAGGACGATCGTGCGGTCGGGATGCCCGCCGCTGAGCCGCGCCCGCCAGCGTCGGCTCACGCACGAGGGGGAGAAGCGCTCAGCGTCTACTCCGTAGGGCCACAACTCGAGCCGCCGCACACCTCGCGCGGTGAGGATGTCGCGGGTCGCGTTCGAAGTGCACAGGTTCAGCTGGGCTTGGTTGTGAAGCGAGGTGACATAGCGCCAGCCGAATCTTTCGAGCAGCCCCAGGCGGTAGTAGTGGGCGTAGCTCGGAACGTGCGCGTGATAGGAGGCGACGAGCGGCACCCCGTTTCGCCGCGCGTAGCGGACCGCGCCCGCGGCCAGCGACACGGGGTTCACTGCGTGGATCACATCCGGCGCGAACAGCCTCAGCGCCTGGCGCAGCGGCGCAACGGGTAGCGACACGCGTTTCTCGGGGGAGCTCGAGCCGTCGGGATACAGCGGCACCAGCAGGCCTGGTACGCCGACGATCCCGGACCCCGCGTATGAGCCAGGCCCGCCCGCGGGCGCGATCACCAGGACCTCGTCGCCGTGACGTTCGAGCTCTTCGAGCGTTCGTCGCAGGCGGGTGACGACGCCGTCGACGGCGGGTAAGAACACCTCGGTCACGAGCGCGATCCGCATCACAACGTCAGCGTTTGATTCCGCCGCTCTGGATGTGCGTGCCGGAGCTCATCCATGCACCGCGTACCTCGCCGCGCGGCAGCGCTGGCGCGTTCTGCGCCGCGGCGGAGGACGGGCTGCTGCCTGCGCCGGACTGGCTCTCCCCATCGTCCCCGGGTCTGCTTGCGGACGGTGGGATGGCGGCTCGGACCGGGGTAAGGAACGCGCCCGAGCAGATCATCACAAACGCGGCCGCCTCCACGAGCGATCCCGCCAGCCCGCTCGCGAGCGGATCGCCGAACAGCAGGATTCCGCCCCCAATGTTCGCCACGTTGACCGCCAGACCGGTCAGCGCGGTCACCGAGACGGCGTCGCCGGTTTGCAGTGAGCGTGCCGAGATGTACTGGGCGATCAGTCCCGTGATCACCGCGACCGCCAGCCAGGGATCCAGCAGGATCGCCGCTGGACCGCTGCCGGCCACCCCAACGACGGCCTTGATCGCGACGTCAGAGATTCCGAAGAAGACCCCGGACGCCGCGCCGATCAGCGCGCCGTCGTGCCCAGCCAGCCAGCCGAGACGGGACGCGAATAGCAGCGGCCCACTCAAGCCCAGCAGCACCCCGTCAAAGATCACCATCTCGGCGCTTGAGAACGTAGTGTGCGCGCCGCTCAGCCCCGGCATCGTCACCGCGAGCAGCACGAGCCCTGCTGCCGTGAGCCCAACTCCGGCCCACTGCCGGCCCGGCATCGGCAAGCCGAACACGCGCTCGGCGAGGACCCCGAGGGTCACGATCCCGGCCGCCATTACCGCCTGCACGGTGGAGATCGGCGCTAGGCCTAGTGCGGCGATGTGCACGAGGCCGCCGAGGCTCGCGATCACCACCCCGGCGGTAAACCAGCGCGACGCGAACAGGACCTGCACGCTGCGCCACGGCCGGCGATGGCGCATTCGGCTGCTGCGCTGCGCGCCGCGGTGCTTCATCAGCCAGCCGAGGTTCGTTGCTACCGCGGCCACCCATCCCAGCGCAAGGCCGATAGCGACGCCTGCGGTCACTGGGCGTGAGTGGGGGGGATCACGCCCTGTCTTGTAGCGACCTCATATGAGCTGACGCTGAGAGCGCCGTCCTCAGACGGTGCGCAAATGAGCTGGGATCGAGAACGGTTAGCCTCAGGCTGTTCTCATGTTCGTCTCAGCATCGAGCGACAAGATGTGTAGATGAGGGTGCTGATCGTCGAGGACGACGTCAAGCTGGCGGCGCTGATTCGTCGTGGCCTCGCGGCGGGGGGTATCTCGGCCGATGTCGTGCCTGACGGCGAGCAGGGCCTTGTCCGCGCTGGCGCCACGACGTATGACGTGATCGTGCTCGATGTGATGCTCCCGGGCAGGGATGGCTTTGAGGTCTGCCGGGAGCTTCGCGAGGAGCGCAACTGGGCGGGGGTGTTGATGCTCACCGCGCGAGGCGCAGTCAAGGATCGGGTCGCCGGTCTGAACGCCGGCGCTGATGACTACCTGGCCAAGCCGTTCTCGTTCGCCGAGCTCATCGCGCGGGTACGCGCGCTCGCGCGCCGCGGCGCGGTTGAGCGACCGGTCGTGCTTGAGGTCGGCGATCTGCGCCTTGATCGCGCCACGTTGCGCGCGTGGCGCGGGGAGACGCCGATCGATCTGTCGGGCAAGGAGTTCGCATTGCTTGAGGTGTTCATGCGCCGGCCTGGGGAGGTCCTTTCGCGCTTTGAGCTGCTCGAGCAGGCCTGGAGCTATGACTATGAGAACCGCTCCAATGTGCTCGAGGTGTATGTGCGTTATCTGCGCGAGAAGATCGATCGGCCATTTCACCGCGACTCGCTTCAGACGGTGCGTGGGGTCGGCTACCGGCTATGCATCGACTGACCGCGCGCGCGCGGCGGATTCCGATCCGACTCAAGCTGACGCTGGTCTTCTCCGGGGCCATGGCGCTGGTGCTGAGCGCGCTGGGCCTGTTCCTGTATCTGCATTTCCGCTCGGGTTTGGACGCGACCGTCAGCCAGGAGTTGCGCGCCCGCGCGGGCGACGTGTCGGGCCTGGTCCGGACCACGGGCCTCGGTGGGCGGCCACTTCGCGAACGCGGCGAAGGCTTCGCGCAAATCCTCGACGCGCGCGGCAACGTGGTCGACGCCAGCGTCGGTCTCAACACGCCGCTCTTATCCGGCGGCGAGGTGGCCGTCGCCCGGCGGAACGCGACGTTCATCCAGCGCAAGGAGCGCTCGCGTCTGTACGCGACGCCGATCAACCACGGAGCCGAGATTGTGGTCGTCGGCGTGTCGCTGGCCGACCACGAGCGGGCGCTGGAGACGCTCGGTGCGGCGCTCCTGCTTGGCGGCCCGCTGGCGCTGCTGGTGGCGTCCCTCGCCGGGTATCTGCTCGCCGCCGCGGCGCTGCGCCCGGTCGAGTCGATGCGCCGACGGGCGGCGACGATCTCCTCTGGTGACGCCGGCGCGCGGCTGCCGCTGCCCGACAGCATCGATGAGCTTCACCGCCTCGGGAGCACCCTCAACGAGATGCTCGCGCGGCTGCAGCAGGGACTGGAGCACGAGCGGGCGTTCGTCGCCGACGCCAGCCACGAGCTCCGCTCGCCGCTGGCCGTGCTCAAAGCCGAGCTCGAGGTGGCACTGCTTGAAAACGGCAGCAACGCCAATCTACGCGCTGCGGTCAGCTCCGCCGTCGAGGAGACTGACCGACTCATCGGTCTCGCCGAGAATCTACTCGTGCTCGCGACGGCCGAACAAGGACTGCTCGCGCTGAGCACCAGCCAACTTGAGGCTGAAGAGTTGGTCAGGCCCCTCGGCGAGCGATACGCCGACCGGGCGACGCGGGCCGGTCGATCACTGATCACCCGTACCGATGGCCGTGCCTGCGTGCTGGGCGACCGGGCGCGCTTGGAGCAAGCGCTTTCAAACCTGATCGAGAACGCCCTGCACTACGGCCAAGGAACGATCAGCCTCCACACACATCTCGCAGACGGGCAGCTCGAGCTGCATGTCACCGACGAAGGGCCTGGCTTCCCATCCGAATTCCTGGCCACCGCGTTTGAGCGCTTCAGCCGTGCCGACCCCGCCCGGGGACGCGGGGGCGTCGGCCTCGGTCTGGCGATCGCCCAAGCAGTCGCCCACGCACACCACGGAACCGCACAGGCCGCCAACCGCCCGGAAGGCGGCGCCGACGTATGGATCACCGTGCCGCGCACAGACGACCACGCCTGACCATAGCGAGCGCCCATCCCCCCACGGGGCGCTGCATCGCGACGACTGCGCAGCGCGAGCGGAAGGGCGCGTCTTAGACCATATGGAGGTTGTCGTCCGGCCGCGCTGATGAAGTCGGCCGGTCCCCCACACGATCGTGGGGAATGAAGCCGTGCGGGCTGGACCCCGCGC
>JAABUJ010004571.1_pt1 | contig 14448 bp, 9 predicted proteins | sample 5559131 | NCBI WGS metagenome assembly JAABUJ01 (sample SAMN10711875, study PRJNA513366) | rock metagenome | isolation source: Antarctica rocks | place: Antarctica: Victoria Land, Mt New Zealand nord | collected 2016-01-07 | reverse complement strand
CGAATGTTATTACACTCATCGCCCATCTCGGCATTTGCTGATTCGTATGAAACTTTTAGGAATTGATCCAGGTAATTTCCAGTCACAACCAATGGAAGATACAGCAGCAAAGAAGTCACGAAAGCGTAGCACGCGTTATGTAGTCGCGGATCTTCTGCGTCTTCGTCTAGACTAGCTGCCAGATGATCCATGGTAATCGGGAGTGATTGAGGGATTGTAGGGATAAAGGCTTCCCCAAGGATTTCCGCCATAGTCGCCAAGCACAGCAGCGCTGCGACGACGACACTATTTTCAGCGGTAGCGAGACAGCGAGAGCCACCGATTGTCGTCGCAGCGGCGGATACTGCATCTACATCCTTTCTGCCGAATCTCTCCACGATCTGATCAGTACATACCACTGCTACCCGTCGTAATGGCTCGTCGGTGCTTTGTTCGATGACCTTTGTCAGTTGGGGCAAGAATGCTAAGCAAGCTTTCCGTGCTTGGGGAGGTTCATTATTAGAACTTTGAAGACGAGCTTCAAGCGACTGCAAGACGGGTACGCGGAGCTTAATTGCGTTAGTTTAGACGACTTATATCGAAGGTGAAAGGACATACTTGGGCTTGGGTACGCTCCAGCAACTCTGGTAAAATTTGGATGAAAGCCTCTAATGACAAAAGATCAAGGAAGGCATGTAGAACCACATCGCATAGACCTGTCACTACAACAATGTCAACATCTATCACCATCCCTTGTACAGGAGTGAAAGGCACTGACCCTGCGTGTTTCTTGCTGTCTTCTCTCTGAGAGATAAAATCTGTTCAAGGACAGTTGCGAACAACGACCGAATCATACTAGCCTCTTCTCCCCCGTGAAAGAGCGACTTCGCAGTTCTTGCTTTGAGCCAATTCTCTTTCAGAATCTTCGAAAGCAGAGGCATTATGTTGGTAAGTTTGTCATCGACTGATCTCAAAGCCTCGTTACTGAGGAGATTTGCAGATAGAGAAGGCTTTTGCTCGAATAAGTCCAATGCGGTGTCCAGATATTTCTCGATGGCCTGATTTGTGTCAGCAAGGCAACCTCACAGATGTGGTTGGCAGATTTACAATAAGCTGTGTCGTGATCTTTTGACGCTCGACAAGCCCTGCAGCAAATTCTAGGACTGATTTACGACTAGGATACTTATCAATAAGTAGCAAAATCAACGCAAAGAGGAACTCGTCAGCCCCTATCTTGTTGGCAAGGGACAGGAAGAGCTCTTGACGTCGCTGTGGGGGGATATCTTTGTACGCAGCTACAAAGCTGAGTAGCAGCTCCGATATGCTTATGACCGGATGCCCCTTCCGCTTGTGCAGCGATCGGACGAGACGTGGTATCACTGATTCCATAGTCTGCGTGCGGTGGTTAGTGACAAGACATTTCTGTTTGACAAGCAGTCATACCTTGTTAACGACATGAACAGAATACTCATCGTTGTTGCGCATGAGGCCGGCACCCATAAATGTGAATATAGGCATGACGCTGTGCAGTATTAATTCCGGGGCCACGCTCGCAATACTTGCAACTAGCAGTAATGCGGCCTGCTGCACCTGAGGGTTTTCGGTCGTACTTATGCAGCCTATCAGAACATCGGCCTTTATCGCCGAAGGGTCGATTTGCGAGCCTGTCGTACTCTATGCCTCGTCAGTGTGGAATAGCGACATATGGTGAAGACCAATGCTTACCTCTACCTTGCTTACGATCCCATAAGCACTGTTCAATGTAATAACTTCGAGGTAGCCAAGTTCGGTTCCTGAATGGCGTTTGTAGCTTTCTAAGTCTGCAAGAATATCGAAGAGTGACTTCAACAGCTCCGGATGACGCTCGGGTACAGAAGAGTCAATCAATTCGAGCACAATGGTAAATCTTCTGAGGGCATTGTCGGATGCTCCGGGGTCCACGCGAGCTATCTCATGTCTGTGACTGGTCTTCCTGCGTTTCATAATCGATGGTTCGTCAATAGAATTAGGGGTCAGCGGCGGAAGGTTCTTAAGAAATCCTGATAGAACCGAAGAAGATAATTTGACTTCACGGAGGACGTCCAAAGCAGTCACCGCGTGTGCCGCCTCTGACCTGGCGCTAGCGCTGGAGATTGCAGACTCAAGTAGTTGCTCAGCTAATGCTGATTGCAAATCGTCTTTCATCGATGACCAGATAGCCCTGACATGATCAAGAATAGTAGAATAAAATAAAGGATGTTCCGACATTATCCTTGGCTCGATGTTATCTCTCAAAAAATGAACACCTTCTCTGTCCGTAGGTGAAACCACTTCGACCAGTTGTTTCATATATTGTTCCGGCTGGACTTGTTCTTCGCTACACTTCTCGAGGAAGATGTCCTGGCTTTCGTCGATGCATCTCGTGAGGAGTGGCAGTAAGGTCTTCGTTCGTGAGACCCCGCCGGCTTTCGGCACCTGATTCAGCATCTTTAGGAGCCTGCTCTTGACACATCTCAACGGTGTCTGAGCAACGTGGCTACAGAGAAAAACAAAGACTGAATGTTTCCAGGAGGACCTAAAATTCTTCTGAGCAGGTATTGAAGAATTCGTGTGGATTGCACCATTCATGACAGAGCTAAATTGTCTGGCAACATGACCGGCATCCAGCAGAGATTCCTCAAGATTCGGTACGAGGAAGTCTTCTAATAACTTTAAACCCTCTTCAAAACTTAGCCATGAAACGCCCGTCATCTCTTTCGTCTCTCCGTAGATGCGATCATGTCCTAGGATCTGTAATTTGGGACGTCCTCCTGAAGTCTCTGCCGCTGCTCTATATGCCTTTGCCAGATGTAGCACCAACGTCGAGGCCGATCGGCGAACCTGAACTACAGGATCCGCCAAAGTGTAGAATATGTAAGGAAACAGGATCTGCACGTCCGATGTTAAGCTCTCGCCTGCCAGCTGACGAGTAACAACATCGATTGCTGCAACCCGCGCCTTGACGGGGAAAGGGTCACCCCAAGCTCGAATGAAGAAGGACATGAAAAGAGGTTCTGTCATAGCTCGGGACATTTTAAGAACGGGAAGATGTAAGTATTTATTGATCGTCTCAGGCGTGTCTATGGCTAGGATGAACGGGTGCAATAAGCTGGAGAAGTCGTAAGAGTCAAGCCGCGACAGGAAGGAGATCTGTTGGGTCGTCCCCGGCTGTACCCCCTTTACCGCATCGTCGAATAACTCCAGCGTTTGCGGTTGATCAACATCATGCATGTCTCGATCCTCTTCCACCGGCTGGGTATTTTGACCGATGCTGAGATTCTGCAGTCGTTGCTGTAACGATTTTGGAGCTTCGTCTGAATCCATGACCATTGCCTTTACAGTGCTTCCGAAGGTGTCCGCAGCAGCCAGGTACACAATTAGATCTGACAAAGGTCCGCCGAGGTCAAAAGATGGGTTCTGCTTGGCTTTCCCCAGTACCCGTAGCATGGATGATACGACTGCGGTAATCGAGGCGCCGTCCATCAGTTCATCAATCATAAGAGTCCGCAATCTCGCCACCATAGAGACACTAGGCTCCTTTCGCAGCTTTCCAACAATACCCAACACAATGCCGAGCACCAATTTATCCACCTGGTACTGAGACTTGAGTATCTTCAAATCATCCTCGAGGTTGTCGATCGACATCAAAGCTTTGAAGGTCCGATGTGGCAATTTCGTTGTGTCCCTTTTCTGGGCAAGCACTGCTAGACAAATAAGGCCAGCATGAGTTGTTCCTACCCATTTCGAGGTCACCGCATCCATCAGAGCCGTTAGTGCTCCATCATTGAGCACCGCTTTCGAAGCCAAGACTGTCACAATCATGTAGCAACCGATTCTCAGGTCTGGTACACAATCCAGCGAAAGACCCTCATTCAATATTGGTATTATACGCATGATGACATTTTCTTGATTTTGTCTCTGCGCTTCTTGCCGACCTGACCGCGCCGATTCGATCATTCCGGCGGTAGCTTCGGCAATGACTGATGCCCAGAACGAGAGGAGGGCGCCATATTGGAAGCCTAGCCGGCACACCCTGAGGACGTAGCTATTCAAAGCGGTGAGAAATGCCTGGTCATTTGTAGCCGTATATACCACCGTATGGCGCGAAGGGTTCACCAGGGTTTGTATGTATGGAAAGAGGAACTTAAGCGTTGGTGGGATGCTTTGGGGTAGGATTGCAAGGACTGTTGCGAACATAGGATGGTTGTGATAAGGTAAGAAGCTCATGACAAGACATATCGAGTTGTGCTCATGAATCCTACAGCAAATCTCTCAGTACTGCTCTTCCCAAGAGTTTTCTACTTTTCACTGACCTGAAGCGCCGAACGAGCCATTCGACTGTCCGCAATGCAGGTTTTAATAGTAGTCGGGATCCGACCAAGCTCAGAAAGTCCTCTACGACTACATCAAGCTGCTTATTCTGGGCCTCTGTCATCTGTGTCCGGTCCTCCTGCTTGCTTTGCTCACTGAAGAGACTCTTCGCAAAGGGCGCAAACCGCGGATCTAATTGGCACAGCTCAAGGAAGCCCTCATAACACAATTGATATATCGTATCGAAGTCTTGGTTTGCAGCATCCTCGGGTTCGAAGATCAAAGATCTTGAGTGGGCTTTCTTCTGCGCTTTGAGGTCGAGAGGGTTCGAGGATTTGGCGCGTATCTGCGCCAGCTGCGCAGCAAGAACCGTCGCCATTGCGAAATGATTAATTGAGCAGTCACGAAGCGACCTCTGGGGTGGGAGATCGGCAGTGCAAGTCGCGCAGTGTGCTTCTCTATCAAAAAATTCCTGGTGAGATCTTTCGGAACTATTCCGCGGCTGGTACGCTAAGATAACTATATTTCAGCCTTACCACGTAGAGCGGAATGAGGTCCGTGAATACCTAAGGAACCTCGAGGCAAAGATGTTACAGAATAAATATGTTCATCCAGGACGCGACCTTATTGGCTAGCGTAGAATTGTCCAGGTGAAAAACGTATCATCTTCGTCGCATGGGAGAACTAATACACTAAGTACGTCAGTATGACACCCTCAATCCAACCTGATCATGCCAGTTTCGTACTGAAGAGACGTCACCAGCAAGAGCAACAGGTGGTCCCAAAGTTTGCAAGTTTCAAAGCCAAGCCGAACGATTCGCTGCAGGTCGAAAGTAAGGCTTACGATGATAATTCAAGCTCCTGTACGGCAAGGAAGGAGGGAGTTCGCCGTAAGCGAGATGGCGACCGCCAGAGGTCGAAAGAAGCTGGTGCTTCATCCAAAAGTCAAAGTCGGCTGAGCCATGGTCATCTAAGTGGGGGGAACAGTAGTGCACCTGAAGGGGCCGCACGCCCAGGTGCTCTCGGCGCTAGATCGTTGACACGGATAGATGTCACCGACGGTTTTCTTGTTGATCGAAGGGGCGATCCTGGAAACACTGACTTCGGTGGTCTTCATCGCTCCTCGATCGCAAATTATAGACGTTCGGGCACTGGTTCTATCCTTGGACTGCCTTTCCGCAAAATCGACAGATCGAGCAGTCACGACAAGGCAATTGTACTCACAGGCGATAGGACACTGGAAGGACGAGCAAGGAATACGCTCTCGAAGTCATCAGTGGGCGCGTTAAAGAGATTGAGGGTAAGACCCGGACGATCGCTCGACAGCGCCGACGAGCAGGATGCCGATTTTCTTCCCTTCAGGCACCTGACCCAACAGAAGAAAAACCGTACGGAGACCCACCAGGATTTCGATCTGCCATCGGATGATGATGCGCATCATTATAGATCTGTACGTGGTAAAGCCAAGCTATCCGATCAGCCCGAAGACAAAGATCTCATGTATAGCAACGAGACTTCGGCGTGTGAAGAAGATGGTAGGACATTCGTAGTGGACAATGTGACTCGGCAAAACCGAAGCGATCTGAATAGGGCTGTCGAAGGTGATCCATCTAATTGCGACAATTGGATTCAACTCATAGCGTTTCACGATAAGATGTTTGGGCTCGATCCAATGCCAGGACATTCAAAGCCCACAGCTGCGGAGAAGCAAAGTAATGCAGAGATCAAGTTCTCAATGTATGCGAAGGCCATTGCAGCGGTTCCAAAAGCGAAGGACAAGGAACGATTAACCGTGGCAATGATGGAAGAAGCATCACAAATCTGGAATATTACGAGAATTCAGACAAAGTGGAAAAATCTGCTACGTGAATACTCACAGTCTGGGGAGATCTGGACTAGATACCTCAATTTTCGGACAACCACCTTCCAATCTTTCAAGTATGACGACGTCCTAGCGGAGTTTATCGATGGCTTTAAAGTAGTGGGAACTCCTCGGAAGTCGAGTGCAAACCCGGGGGGTCGTGATTTCGACGGCACAATACCGTACTTGGTCCTCCGGCTGACAATGTTGATACGAGAGGCAGGGTTTACAGAACGTGCGGTTGCCATATGGCAAGCCCTATTTGAATTTTACTGCTTCAAGCCCGACGAGTATCGGACGTTCCAAGGCGGTCCCAGCGAGAAAACCGCCCATGAAATATTGTCTGCATTCGAAGAGTTTTGGGAGAGCGAAGTGCCGCGTGTTGGAGAAGCTGGCGCCCAAGGATGGGCCCAATTCGTCTCGAGTGCAGGAGAGCCACGACCACCAAAGGTTGACGTATGTGTAGACCCCGGAAATATTTCAGACGTCTATAGCTCGCTCGCGTTCTCAGAGCAAAAGCAAACACTGCAGGCGAGGCACCCAGGGCGTGCAATCGATGACGTTGTTGAAGACGATCCCTATAGAGTCATTCTTTTCTCGGACGTGCGAGATATTCTGTGTGTCTGGCCGAAATTTGACCAGAACCAGATGTTTCTTGTCGAAAGTTTCCTTGCTTTCTGCCATCTACCGCCTTTGCACCATACAGGCAGTGCAGCCGATGCGAGATCAATGTACAGAGGCCCGTTTCTCCGCAACAGTATGCTATCTTTGTCGCGCAACTCAATCGAGCCATGGAAAGTCCAGGCAGCTGGTCACACCGAAGGATCTCCGGATGGAACCAGCAGCCCGTTTCGTACGCCCGTTGCCGATTATATTGTCGCTACAGACACCTTGTTTTCAACAACGGGCTCATGGTTTTCGGTTTTTGACACTTGGCTACTCGAGTACGCCCAGGATCAAGGACCCGTACCGATTGATTGGATACGACGGACTCTCAAAGCTCTCGTTGACGCCGGCATCGGAGGCGACGCCCTACCAGAGTATTTCCTAGCTCTTGAGCTTCAAGTATCGCCAGAGACTGTTACGAAGACGGCCAAGAAGCTTATCAAGGCAAGGCCAACAAGCTTCCGCCTTTATAATGCTCATGTCTGCATCGAGTTCCGTCTAGACCATCACGAGAAAGCCCTACAAACTCTTGTTGCAGCCATCAATACGAGTCAGGACATGGTGGAACTACTCCAAAGGGACACGATCTTCCTGTGGCACACTTGGGTCTGGGAGCTCCTGAGCTCGGGCCAAGTGAAAGAAGCCTTAGAGCGATTGTTAGCATTTTCTGATCCCCTGGTGTCGCAAGATCGCTCGAAACACGTCGATGACGTCTCTCATCAGCTGCACGTCAATCCAACGTCGTTGCTTCGAACCAAGCAAGCATTGACTTCGTCACGAGACCACTTCCTCTCGCTGGCCCTCTCCACACACTCCCACATCGCTTGCGATCTTCTCACCCTCCTCTCCTACCTCAGCTCATCCCGCTCTCTCGAAGCCGCCCAGTCAGCTCTCGCAGACCAACTCCAAGCCCTTTCAACCCGCTTTCCCCCCACCTCATCCGCGCACGAACTTCTCCACCAATCCTTCGCCAGACTTCTCCACCATCACGCGACCAACGTCCCACTCTTCAAGCCTGCAAACATCCGCGACGCCCTAACCGCAAGTATCGCACTCTTCCCGCAAAACACCATCTTCCTCTCCCTCTACGCCTGGAACGAGTCTCGCTTTCGGATCGACGATCGAGTGCGTACCATCATCAAAGACGTCGTCCTCTCTTCCAACGACCCTTCTCATCGCCAAGACAAGACCAAAGAAACCGTAATCCCCGACCTCTTCGCCATCTACAGCGAGCTCAACCGCTCCGTCACCTTCGGCTCGAACACGAACACCATCCGGAACACCTTCGAGCGCGCAGTGAATGCCTCCGCTGGAGCGCATTGTGCGGGGATTTGGAAGCTTTATGCCCTTTTTGAACATGGACGGGGGGAGAAGGCAAAGGCGAAGGCGGTTTGGTGGCGAGGCGTGAGAGCTTGTCCGTGGGTTAAGGCGCTGTGGATGATGGCGTTTGAGGAGCTTAGGGATGAGATGACGGATAAGGAGCTGCGTGGGGTTTGGGAGATGATGGGCGAGAAGGAATTGAGACTGCATGTTGATTTGGAAGAGTTGATAGACCGGGCAGGGGAGAAGTAGAAGGGTCTGTATACAGGTGCATGAGCGCAGCAGTATCGGTGCGTTGACAAGAAAGGTATGCACTTAATTCAAAGACATCACCAGATAGACCGACTTGACCCTATGCGGGCAGTAGAGACCTATGAGAAAACGGCTAATTGTTTGATAAGTCCTGTCTCACCTCAGACCCAGTCTGCGTACGCTTGTAAGAAGGAAACAATACCTTCAAGACAGATGTTCTTTGCGGACGCAGCAATATATCAAACAAGCCACTGCAATGTAAGTGCCAGTCTATATGCTCTTCATATCTCCAACAGCTATGCAATGAAGTCGTAAGCTCTAGATATGTAATCTCATCACGCAGTGCCATAAGCATCTAAAAAGCAAGCAAACGCTCCAACCCAATGTTCCAAGCTCCGTCGCTATGCTTACCCACTCTATGAGCCCGCATGCCCCAAAAACATCTAAAAGCTCAGCCACTAGTCTTAGCAAACACAAAAGAGATCCTGTTATCCTCATCTTTAAGCACATTCAGCAGCACCTCATCTTGCACCAACGCCTCCATGTCCTCGTCCGTCCCGTCCTTGAAGCCAGACGTGTCGATGTGCGTGTAAGCCATGAGGCTCTGCATCTTCGACTCATCACCCTTGTGCCGCGCCTTGTGCGCGTCGTCCTTGATCTTCTGCTCTTGTGCCGCCATGTCGACCTTGTTCGCCTTGACTAAGGCGCGCCTGGCGCTGGGATTGACAGGAAGATCGAAATCAGAATCGGAGTCTTGATCTTCTACCTCGGCATCGCTATCAAGGACCGTCCAGGTCTCCTCTTCAGCAATGCTAGCGTCGGGCATGCCGCGCCCATCGCATTTACATCCCAACAGATCATGAGTCTGGCAACTCAGACCCTCGTCAAGACGGAACAGGTCGCGGAGTTCTTCCCTGGTGAAGCTGTTTCCCCCCCCTTTTTGGTCCATGATATTGCTCGCTAGCCCTAATTTCGTGATCTGCCTCTGCCAAATTTTCTCATCAAGGCCGCCGGCCATTACGAAGCGGTAGATAAAGCATGGCTTCTTCTGCCCATCTCTGTGGATGCGTGCCATGGCCTGAAGGTCAGTTGCCGGGTTCCAGTCGACATCGAAAAGAACAAGACGTGAGGCGCCGATGAGGTTTATGCCGACGCCGCCAGCTTTGGCAGAAAGGAGGAAGGCAAAGCAAGTGGAAGCTGGTGTGCGATTGAAGGTATCGACAATGTCTTGGCGTTTCGCAGACGGAGTACTGCCGTCTAGACGGGCGAAAGGATGGGCCAGAGAGGTCAAAAGGGTGGAAAGGAGGTCGAGCGTGGAGGTGTAGTTCGACACAAGGACGACCTTGTCGGAGGTTTTAGTGCGGATTGTGTGAAGAAGTTGGTCGAGGGCGCGGATCTTTGTGCTGCCGGCGCTCGAGCGTAGGAGCTCAGAAGGGATACTAGACACTAAAGACGCCATCATTGGGCTGACCAGCACTGTTGGATCCTGGGGCTTGAGCAATGACGGGCTATTGCAGACTTTCTTCAGAACGGTGATTAGTTGTAAAGAGGCTTCAGGATTTCCCAAGGCTGCTTGAAAGGCCGGGTGTGCGAGCACATGCTGGTACGCTGTTGCTTGGCTAGTGGTTGGGCGACATAGGAGGACGTGTTCTGTCTTTGGAGGTAGATACTTCGAAAGCACATCGGCCGTGCGTCGGAGGATAAATTTGTTCGTAAGCGATGCTAACTCTTCACTTCTGGCTACTCCCTTTTCGATATCCTTTTCGGTAGCTTCTGGCTGCCTGCTCTTTATGATGGGGGCTTCGAATTCTTTGGTGAAGGTTTTGAAGCTTCCAAGAAGGTCAGGGTTGACGAAGTCCACCATCACGTAGAACTCGCTAAGATCGTTCTGTATGGGAGTACCCGACAATATGACTCTGCGCGATGTGTTCAATGCTTTGATGGCCTGCGCACTCTTATTCTTCGCGGTCTTGAGTCGGTGACCTTCGTCCACAATAACAATATCGATACCGGGACCCTTTTTCAACTCCTCTTGAACAATCCGAAGCTTCTCATAGCCAATGATCATAACATTATAGCTTTTGCCCATGGTGAAATCGGTAAGCCTTTTCTGTTTCTCGTCGGCCACGAAGACACCAATCCTTTCCGTACCGAGCCATTTTCGAAATTCTTTGCGCCAGTTGTTGACGAGTGTAACCGGACAGACTATGAGAGCCTTCTTGATGATCGGAGGTTCCTCGTAGATCGGGTTCTGCTTTAGAAGCGTCCACAACAGCGCAATCGTTTGTAAAGTCTTTCCGAGGCCCATCTCGTCTGCTAGTATAGCACCTTGTCCTTCAAAGTCTCTCATGCCCATCACACACTCGTACATGAAGCTAACACCCTGGCGTTGATGGTCCCGCAATTTTTGAGTCAAAAGAGGATCCACCACAACGTCCACGATCTGTCGACCTTTGGGCACTACCTTTGGTCGTTTCATCACAATCGCATTCGGTGCGTTGGGATCATGGCGTGGAGTAGGCTCTTCCGTTTCCTTCTCGGGCATAATGGTGCTCTGAAGCAAAGGGTTCTTCCATGCCACTTGTGTGCCCATCGTCCTCGGAGCTGAATTGTGCTGGGTCTTCTGAGTGACGTTTTCTTCGACATCGGTCGCTGCTTTGACGGGCTGCTTGGGTTTTGGTAGGGGTTTTGGTGGTATCTTTGAAGGAATTGGGTTTTCCTTCGAGGGCGTTGCACTGCCCGCTGTCTTCAGGAATGGCCGACCTGCGAGATAGTCCGTCTTAGACAGTATCGAGTCAATCTCCACGTCCTTGCCGCCGACTGACAGGGTCGACCCTGGCAGCAGCGGAGAGTCACAAGGCGCTCGACCCATTTCCCTTCCTGATAAGTCTTGCAAGTGGGCGTAGCCATTGCTAACGCTGAGTATACCGTCACCATCCCAGGTCTTGTGCTTCTTTGTAGTGTATTTGCGCCTGAACGGGCCGAGATTAGCGAGAGTATGCGGCAATATCAGTCAAGGTACAGAACACACCATAGGACGTTGTAGTACCCATGGACGCCACTGTCTACTTTGACCAAAGTATCGATATATGCGGCAGGATTCTGCACTGTCAGTAAGGGCTTTCTGGGGAGCGACGATATGCCAGGTGTTTTGAACACCAGCCTCGCCCCAGACGGTTCCGCTGCTCTACGATTGTCATCGCTGATACGCCGTCGCTTGACGTGGGGTTCGGGTCCTTCCCCTTGACCGGAATGTTGCTCGGGTTTCCTCAGCAATGGAGAGCGGAAAGGCTTGCTAAGCATTGCTCAGACGTCTTGCATGGTTGTTTTGTCCTCTTTGGCGGCAATGGTAAGGTAGAGCCTCAGAAACGCGTGAGCACGTGACATACCCCAGAGCCTGAATGAGCCATACCGAGAGCCCTAGGCCGCCGAGGCCGCCGATCACGTGCCTACAGATTGTGGGACTACCTTAGGTGAAGACTTCAGCTAGTATTTTGGTGTAGCTCGCAATCTCGATGGAATAGCAGACACAGGATAGAGCCTGTATCCGTTCCTCGTAATTTCTACTTGAGTTCGGCATGGGGGTTGTGTCTCGTGGGCTCCAGTAAGGCTCACTTTACGCACGTGCTCTTGAATAATCAAGACTGCCAGCTTCGCTTCAAATCATGCCAAGCCGCATAAGAGATCACGAAGGACTGCAATTTTTGGCCCATGCAGCGCAGCCTTACAACCGCGAATCATTGGTTTCAGATATAGGAGAGCTCACTTAATTCCACAATCTGTACCGTTTCCTCGAGTTTCCAGCAAGAACCATTGGGAATGGTCAAATCGTGTAGTAAATGGCTGGGCCGGAAAGCAGGCAGTTGTATGGCCTGAGGGCACCGACATCTGGAAGCTTACGTAGATAAGAAGAAGCATTTGCAAGTGCACATGATAATCAGTCGGTGCTAAAGAGTGGATTGTATTGCATCATCGTTTGTCGATGCTCACAAGAGATCTAGTCAGTGGAAGGTTATGACTTGGGAGCCAACCTCCGAACCGTCTTCAGATGGGCCGAGACATTGAAGGATTGGGTAGTTCGATGATGGAGCAACGATGTTACAGGGCGATCCCCTAAAAGATGACAAGGCTGCCACTTTGAGAGACCTACAATATTAATGTTATTCGTACGATTTCCATTCTCGGGTTGTGATCATACTCAAAGCAAGGACCAGCCGTTTCCTGGGAACAAGAACGACTGCGATGAATGCAATCGGCGTCAGATGTGGAGATAAGTGGCGGGAAATTTGGCAGGTACAAGGATACGGACCACGTCCTGGCACACGGACGGCAGGGTCATCGCTCGATCTGCTGTCCGTGAATGAGCGAGGCTTGTTGCCTACTCTAGGCTAAGAAACCCCTGTAGGCCAATTTGTAGGATACCAAATTCTCGTCTCCCAACAGTACACTCAGCAGGGCGACTCGTCTCAAAGTGGATGATAGGGTCTCAGCCGGGCGGTAAGAAGGCCGGCTGCACCTCTATCTCACGGTGGGCCGACAGCCTGAACGAGTGGCTAGGAACGACGGAAGGATCGGGATGTGGCATGAGCATTGCGACACAGCGACGAGCCCGGTAAATTGATGTGTCCACAGCAAATAAGACGTGTTTATTTTAGATTAACATGAACTGAGGTGAGGTGGTGTCGCGTCGGCGACGCCCCCTCTATTCTCAATACCAGCTGAGCTGTTTCGTAACCAGTACCTATGCCCGTAATTGTGTGTATCATATTTCTAGACGTAAGTAAAGGGCTCCCGACGGTGACCCAGTCCGAGAGTGATCTCAAGCCAGGTTGCAATCGAGCCATGTGCTCGAATTAGGTCACCATATCGGACGACTTTTGAACGTTGAAACTCTATCTCTCGATACACTCGTGGCCAGAAGTCCAACATCGTCTGCAAGCTCTACCAGCAGCCTCGCCCTTACAGGTCTTCCTGTCGTAACGGCACCTCTGACATGATCTCCTACGAGGCTCAAGACTGGTTTCCTCGTGCGTTTGCCCAATCTCCAGGCTCGGGTAGGCACCAGCTGGTGCAGACCGTCGTTCCCTCAAAGTCCTTGGATTTCCCGTTGAATTGTTCTTAAGGGGCCCTGCTTTGCCACTACGCCTCGCTGTCGCTTTGGCTGTTGTCTTCTTTCCCTCGCGAGTAGTAGCTATATTGTTGACTCGTTGAGGTCCGCTGCGTACCTGGTATCCACTAACATCGAAAGCGGCGGCGATACTGCGGACCACGTTTGTCTCTCTATACGGTTGCGGACCCCAATGTTCGTCGGAAAATTCCGAATTAGGATCACATTTCCACCAACTTCCATTAGTGGGAATTATTAATTCGTAGCTCAGTTGCATGCCGTCAAAGATGAGTTTGATTTCATAGTCCAGCCTGACATAATCATCCTGGGTATCGATACTGACGCCTTTGCGGAAACCGCTTCGCTCTATGTGAGAAAGGTCTAGCTCTATACGTCCAACTTCATCGATACCTATGAGGCATTAGCGTTGGGCATATGCATTGAATATGTAAGGATTCACCAACATACCGTTAGAATGAGCATCAACATGATCTTGGACCTCGGTATACGAGGCAAAGAGAGGTTCCTCGAGATTGGCATGTCCATCAGGTTCGACGCCTCGCCAACCTCTCATACGTAAGATAGTTGGATTGTCTCGCTTGATGGCGTCGCCCTACCCATGGTTACCCATCTTCAGAATCGTACAAGAGCGCAATGTGACTTACCACTCTACACAGCCAATGTATACGGCGCTCGACAACATCGCATCCATCATGAAAGTCTCGCACGCTTTCTGCCTTGCCATGCACCCAGGGCACATATTCTTCGTCTTGCTGAAAGCCATAACTTTGGGCCAAGATCCTGTCTGAGACTGGGTGGTGAAGGGCGCGCAGTACACTTCCTTTGGAGATAATTGTCGCACTGAGGATGCATCAGTGCTACTGTCCACAGAAGAGCTTATTGGAACCCACGAGTCCTGGTAAGGCCTGAGAAC
>JAABUJ010004570.1_pt1 | contig 14448 bp, 11 predicted proteins | sample 5559131 | NCBI WGS metagenome assembly JAABUJ01 (sample SAMN10711875, study PRJNA513366) | rock metagenome | isolation source: Antarctica rocks | place: Antarctica: Victoria Land, Mt New Zealand nord | collected 2016-01-07 | reverse complement strand
GAGAGGGAGGGGAGGGGAGGTGGGAGAGGGGAGGGGGAGGGGATGGAGGAGAGAGGAGGGGAAAGGGAAGAGGGGAGGAGAGGGGAGGGGATCGAGGGAAGGGATTGGTAGAGTCGAAGTGGGGAGAGTGGGGGAGGGGGGTTAGACTAGAGTGCAATGCCGCTGTAGACATTACGGGTTATCGATCGGAGCGTGGCAAACACGTGTTGTGGCAATGCAATGCGATGCGATGCGATGTGAAGCGACGATCATGTCTCGTGTCGTCTTCTCGGCCGCAGCCAAATGGGAGCGTCGAGCAAAATGGGACAGCCGAAAGCGAAAGGAAAGCGGGAAATAAAACTCGGCCACGCCGTTGACTGCGCTCAGTGCATTGCATCGCATTGCGCCGTATCGCACCGCACTGCACCGCATGGCGCCAACTCTAGCTTCAGCCAAGGTACAAATCACGAGTCGTGTGTCCTGCTTCGGGAATGAGAACTGGGTGCTCGGACTCGACCGAGGAGCGGACCTTTTCCTCACTTGCCTACCACCGTCTGTAGATTATATAGATATACACACCGACGGGGAAAAATGAAGGTAGTGTTCACTGCAGGGAAGCTCAGCACTGTAACTAAAGGAAGACGAACGCGACTACTACGGTGAGAGGTGATGATGATGATGATGACGCTACAAGCAGTCTCAGCCCCAACGCCGACGTCGACGCCGACGCCTCACGACGCGACAAGCGGCCACGACGCTGGGATCAATCTACCACTACAGGCCGGGCAAGCGGGACCATAAGATGTTAAGGTAGATTGTGCGAATCCCGATCTGGCATGTCCATTGGCCCAAGTCTCTGACCTCATCTCTTCTCTTTTCTTCTCCTTCGGTAGGTAGGTAGTGGAACGAAAGCCGGAGCAAAACATCAAGCCACCGCAGCTGAAAGGAAATGGTTTGAGATGGTACAGTATGAGGAAAACACGGCTTAGAGGGAAGCTACCCCAGCGCCGTCAACAACGCCGCCAGTCCGCCGCAGCCCGCGAACCCAACGGACGCACAGCCCCATCGACGTCGCGTGACGGAGCAAAGACGGCCCGAATCAAAGTTCACAACAGCACAAACGCACAGACCCTACAACTTCGCCCCCCCATCCCCCCCACCCCCCAACGGCGGCGTTGCCGACGGCGGCCCACTCCCCCCACTCCCGCCCCTCCTCCCACCCGCCCCAGCCCCCGTCCCGCCCGTCGACGGCCCACCCATACCCGCCGGCAGCACAATCTCCGGCAACTTAATAGGCACATTCGGCAGGCTCTTAATCTTCTGCAACTTCTCACCGCGGACGACCTTCTCCATCTCATCCTTATTGAGGACCTCATACTGAACGAGGGCGTCGGCGATGAGGTCTAGTTCCTTCCGCTTCTCAGTGAGGAGCTTAGTGGCGCGCTGGCGGCCGTCCTCGACGAGGCGGCGGACCTCGCGCTCGATGCGGGTCTTTGTCTCGGAGGAGAGGTGGGTGTAGTCGGTGTTGAGGTCGACGTTGCCGAGGTCGTCGGACATGCCCATTTGGGTTACCATGGAGAAGGCCATTGAGGTTGCTTGTTGGATGTCCTGTTGGCGAGGGGGGGTGTGAGTAGAGTTGCGTGGTTTGGGGTTGGGGATTTATGAGGGCTTATGTGGAGGGAAGAGAGGGGGGACTTACGGATGCCGGGCCGGTGCTGACATTATCCGGGCCGTAGACGAGCTCTTCGGCGACTTTGCCGCCCATGCAGACGTCGATGCGGGCGAGGCATTCCTTCTTGGTCATTGATACCTTGTCCATTTCGGGCATTTGGTAGGTGATACCCAGAGCCGTGCCGCGTGGCATGATGGTAGCCTTGTAGAGTGGATCTGCACCTTTGGTGTATAGAGCGACAAGAGCGTGTCCTCCTTCGTGATAAGCCGTCATGACTTTGTCCTTTTGTTGAATGACAGCACTCCGTCTCTCCGCGCCCATCAAGATCTTGTCTTTGGCCCACTCAAACTCTTGCATGCCCACCTTCTTCTTCTGGTGACGACTGGCCCGTACGGCTGCTTGGTTCACAAGATTCTCAAGCTCGGCGCCGGAGAAACCGGGTGTTTGCCTTGCGAGGATTGACTCATCCACATCAGTTCCTACCTGCACGTTCTTCATATGATGTTTAAGAATCTCCATACGACCCCGCACGTCCGGAAGTGGCACGACAACGTTGCGGTCGAATCGACCCGGTCTTGTGAGAGCTTTGTCGAGCAACTGAGGAAAGTTGGTGGCGCCGAGAATGATGACCCCACTTGATTGCGAGAAACCATCCAGCTCCGTCAAAAGCTGGTTCAGCGTTTGCTTGACGTAAGCTGCGTCTCGTTCATTGCGCTTGCCTCCTATAGCGTCCAACTCATCAATGAAAACAATCGCCGGTGCCTTTGCTCGAGCAGCATTGAAGAGATCCCGTACCCGCTTGGCACCAACTCCAACATACACTTCGTCAAACTCTGACCCTGACATGAAGAAGAAGGGTACACCAGCCTCTCCAGCCACAGCACGAGCTAGCAAAGTTTTGCCGGTACCAGGAGGACCGACCAGCAGAACACCCTTGGGTAGTTTACCTCCGAGGTTAGAGAACCGTTCCGGCGCCTTTAAAAACTCGACTAGTTCTTGAAGTTCCTCTTTGGCCTCATCACATCCGTGAACATCGCTGAATCGAGCAGTCTGATGCTGAGGCTGGGCTTCGTTACTCTGTTGTCCACCAACCTTCCTCAAAATCCCCGTGGTTTCGACCGCGACGGTGATCATGACCAGTGAGAAGTACGTGACCAGTCCGAAGTAAAGGAGGAATTTGGCCCACTTGAAGATCGCACCGCCAATGGATTCTTCGACGACGACGTAAAGCGGGCTTTCCTTTGCGCCGGTGCCGGTAGACCCCGACTTACCACGTGCCATGGCGATATTGCCACCTCGAGATTGCGCTGCCACCGCTTGACCGATGGCTTGAAGTTGTTCGTTGTTCAAACCGCCAGTCTGCCCGAGCATCTGAGAGTTTGTCGCGCCCACCGCAGCTCCCTCTGCCTGTCCCATTCTTTCCAGCGCGCGGAGATACGTGGCTTCACATGCCGGATTGCTAGCGAACCTTCCTGTCTGATAGCGTTCGACAACTATAGCCGGCATATTTGCACGCAGCAGAGCAGCGTAGATTGCGTTCTGTGCTGTCGCACTGGTGGGATTGTTGTTGGCAGTTTGTTCCATGTGAGCAAGGAGGTTCTGGGATGAGCTTGCGCCGAAGAGGGTTCGCCTCTGTGAGTTTGTGGGGTTGTTGCTCTTGGGTATAGCATACACACGTCGAACGCCCACCACTCGGAATGTTGAAAATGATCGAGTCACTCCAGTGGCTACCATCAAGTGTGTGGCAAAGGGGCTAGCGGATCGGAGAGTACTTCGGTTTGCTACTTCCGTTAGAGCTGTGGTCCAGAAGGGGAGAATTGACACATACTCGATGAAAAGAAGCCCTGAGGTCCATATTGGACCTGCACTGCGGCGGTCGAAGACTGTCTCAGCGCAGACAGAGGCACAGCGTCAAGGCATTCCGGTAGGCTTTGACTAGGTGTTTGCTGACTCGGTGAGCCGTGGCCCCCAAATATCGGATAGCCATCAATCACTTACTGAGATTTCTCCTTTAGGCGGCACCTGTGCATCACGTCTGCTGCGCTCTTTGAATTGAGCATGTGGGGTTTGCGCGGTGGGTAGATGGTGGCGTAGCGTCCGGCTTGGGAAAGCAAGGACAGACGACATCGAGGGCCATAACTCCGTAGTCACAGTGGTGAGATTCTGCATCGGTTCAAATCAGCCACATATTGACAGACCAAGTAGGTGTCGAGCCGATTGTTCACCGTACCGAAAGGCAGACTGGTGCTTCAAACGCCATCATGAAAGATTAAGAGGGAAGCCCGCAGGGCGAAAGGTGTACGCAGGCAAAAACGTGTACTCAGAAAGGAAGCAGATGAGAATCGGTGTCGACAGCGGACAAAGTGTCGCAAGAGGCCTTGCGCCCCAAAAGTGAATTTGTTGCCTTGTGACGATCTGGAGGCGATGGTATCACCACACGATTCTACGCCTTACTACACTCGGCTGCCTAACGACTCAACACAGAGCCTCATCTCCGCTTTAGCCTGTAGGAGAGTAGCGTACCCTAACAATCTACCGTAACGTTACCTTACCCTTAACCAGGCCAAAGAAAAAGCACACCAGAAGGTAAGGTACCGAAGGCAAAGTGATCCAGCGAATTCAATCGCTAGGGCAATTTACATCTGATTTATAGGCATGTTATCGCCCACATGGATAAGAGCGTGACTTCAATCCCATCCTTTACAGACCGATACCGTCAAGGGTCTTGACGACGAGGCTTCAGCATCTGTGTCCGATATCGATTGTCTCTCTTCCTTTATAGTACAAGCTTGATATACTCCAACCCCCATTTACACCTACCCCACAACCGAACCCTCGCGAAATTGCACCCTGCAGTTCCTTATTCGAAAAGACCATTTGCTTGATTGCTTGATAGGAATCGTAGACTTGTAGTAGCAGGAAGGTTGTATTGATTGAGAGAGACCCCACCGAGGTGTACCGGATTAGACTATCCACATTAACTGAAACCCTCCACCATTCATCCAAGAGGTCACCACACGCGTGGAATGAAAGCAAAGCCATGTAGCCGTACCGCTGTCGCTCAAAACCGCTGGAGAAACCCACAGCCATTGTACTCGTAGCTGAACCGAGGAAACAGGCGTGAAAGCCGTACGATCGGCAGAGTCGAACAACACGCTATATGCGGATGATTCAAGATCAAATAACGTTGTGACCACCGAAGGTCGTGATGATACCCAAACGAAACGGCGATAATATACGCGAAAGAACCGCACTCGACAACGTGCTGTTACCAAGACACACCGAAGAACATGTGCACAGCTTCCGGGTTCCCAAATGAAATCCAAGGAGACAGGGAAGGATGCATCTCTGAAGCAGAATTAGGGAATTGTCGATAGAATGGCATATGGTCTTTTGGCAATTTGCACAACTAAACACACGGGGTTAGAGATTCGAAATCCTTGCGCTGGGCAGCAGCATCCCATTGTCTTCTTGCTTGATCCACCAGTCTTCTACGCCATGACTTGGGGCGAACAGCCGAGTCTGGTTGATTGGCTCAGGTGCCGATATCATGACCGGCGGATGATATGCCATGGTATCGTACCACACCTGCGGCGGAAGTGATTGCTGCTGTGGCTGCCCTTGCTGTTGAGGAATGGTTTGGAACTGCTGCGGGACGGGCATGGAAGGATGTGATTGGTAATGTTGATATTGAATGGAGGGGTCGTGATTCAACGGTGTTGGCTGGAGCTGGTAATGCTGGATCGGCATACTTTGAACTTGTGCATAGTACAACTCATGTGAGTTTGCACTTTCCGGCTGCGACGAGCCACAAGACAAGCTGTCCGGACTGCTCTGCACAGTCTGTGCCGCCGTACTGATGTGCTGTGGAGTCGGTGTTACGGAAGAGTCGAGCCGATGACCGGCCGACTGGTAGTGGTGCAGCAACGGTGTCGGACCATAATCGTGCGCTGTAGGCGTCGATATTGATGCTACCGGTGACATGATCGCGTCGCATTGCTGGTGGGATGAATAGACCGCACTCTGTGAAATCGGCAAAGGCTGTGTGACGGTGACATGGCCGTTGTCGGTGCCATGCATCACACGGTTGGTGTTGAAGTCAAAGGGGTTCGCCATCCCGGAACGGCTCGTGGCCGAATGCGACTCCTGGGAACTGAAAGGCGTCATGCCTTCCGCTTTGAAATGCATCACGGACTGTGAGCTGTCGGTGGGATACCTGGCCAGCTCATTCGGCCGTGTACTCGATGGATCTGGATGTGGCCAGCGCGATTGTGGCGTCCCATATGACTCCGTCAATGGTGACTCCTCGCTCTCTGACTCGGAACTGTCCTCTTCGGAGTCTTGATTGTCGGTGCTCATCCGATGCGCACGTCGTGCATGCTTGGTCAGAGTGGTCTTCCGGCAGAAGCTGATGCATGTCAGCCGCCGTCCTCGTTCCTCGCACCTCGACAGGAAGGACTTACCTCTTGTCACACTGACCGACGGAGCACTTGTACGGCCGTTTCCCCGTGTGTATCCGTCTATGCCTGGCCAGGCTCGATGACTGGCAGAGAAGAAGCAGGTCAGCATGGTCGAACAGCCAGGCACCGGGAGCGGTACTGACATCTGAGAAGGACTTTCCGCAGCCCGGGTGTTCGCAATGGTGAGGCTTCTCGCCGGTATGGGTGCGAATGTGCACCGTCAGCGCGCTCCGCTGGATGAAGCTCTTCCCGCAACCCTGCTGGTTGCATCTGTACGGTCTCTCCTTGGTGTGGATGCGATGATGTCTCTGCAAATCCGATTTGCGATTGAAGCTCTGCAAGTCAATCAGCCAAGCAGCCCGTTGCCTCCGGTACAAGTACAAAGTACGTCGGAACATGAGCGTCACTCCTCGAAAGAGGAGATCTGGAGGCGCTTACTTTCTCGCATTCCGACCAAGGGCAGGAAAACGGCCGAGCAGATTGGCCATTGGCGGGCGGCTCACGGTCGTCTATGATTTCGAGGATATCCATCGAAGTAGCCGTGTTGTCAAAGAGAGCCGTACAAATCCTCGTGCGTCGATCCTCCAAACTTCGCGAGGTGGTACAAATCGGCAACGCTGGCGGCGTGTAGGCTGCTTCAAGACTGGATGCAGAGGTTTGTGGTACGCTGCAGCGGCCCAAGCGCCGATTTGGGAAAAGACGGGACTCGAATGCGTTCGATCAGAGTAAATTAGGCACCGGTATCGAACGACGCTGAATGATCGGTCGGTCGAGGCGGTCGAAGCTGTCAAGCTATAGGAGGGCGTCGTGAAGAGGGGTGGCCGATGAGTAGTAATCGTGATGCAGTGCCGCGGTGTGGTGGTACGAAAAGATCTCGCTGCCAGATGGGATGATCGATCTCAACCGAAGGGACTCGCGAGGCAGTGATCCCACACTGGAAGTACTGGAAGTGGGATTTCCAGAAGAACGATAGGGAGTCTAAAAAGATATCTACACCTAATCGCGACGATATCAAGATTTGAGCCTGGAAACCCGCTTCCGGTCGTCGGCAGCTCCAGCCTTCGTCGGGGTAGGCGCGCGCAAGCACCGCGAGCACGTTCTTCTAAAGTCGGTGGTAGCCAGCGGCGTCAGGTAGGTAAGTAGAAAGCGCAAGGGAGGGGAGGCTTTGGAGGTCATATGTGAGCGTATACGAAGGGTATATAAAGTGATAAGGTAAGGTAATTGGGAACCGCAATAATAATGGCTACCTTAATTGCTGGCAAGGTACGGTAGGTAAGGTAGTTAGGGAGGTGTTCGTAGGTTGGAAGGCTTTACGGATACAGTACCTACCTACCTTACTTACTACTGCTGCTTAAGAAACTGGCGGATTCGACCGGAGGGAGACTTTGGCGTGATTGATGTGGATATCTTGGTATGATATAGGTAGTTACCTACCTGGTATACAAAGTAAGTTTGTTGCTGTTCAGTACAGAGTAAATTACCATACGGTATATATTTGATTATTCAAGATAAGATACCTTGAGGTACTTCGTAGACACGAATGGAAGGTAAGGTATATCAGTTCAGATAATAATACATGTATAATACATGTATGTATAAATCTCACCCTGAGTATCTTTTGTGTATGATTGGTAGATAAGGTTCCTCACTAAGGCATGTATTTGGTACCTTAGTTTCATGGCGACGGCGTGGACCTTACATAAGTAGGTACGGAGTACCATAGTACATACGCTACTTTAGATATAGCGGGGACCAAGAGATAAAAATACTTCATACATCATCGCCGATGATATGTATCAAACTTACCTTACAACCTCAGATACATGTATCTTATCTACCTTACCTTACAGCTGCTGTACCTTACCCATCGAGTTAGGTAGGGTAAGGCAAAGTAAAGGTGCAATGCCTACAGTATCATCGTTTCTATATTATTTACAACAATAATATCATTGGTATGTTGCTATTGTTCCCAATTTCCCAAAGTCTGTTGACGGCCTTGTGGGCCCATGAATCATAGATGAGATCCACTTTCCAGTTATACTTCCGCAACCACCTGGGTTGTGCCGTACATGATTTAGAGATAGGAATCAATTACGGAGTATCGAGGAGAGCAAGTTCCAAGTTTGCTGAGAAATAAAACCCCTGATATACATATAATCGAATATCGAATGTATATCAAAATAATAAGGTAATGACAATGATAACCATATGCATGGAAATGCAAATACCCTACCCTACCTACCCGCATCCCTTACCAGCTGTCTTGAGGCATTCTAGAAAAGATGGATGCAGCTTTCGGAGCAGTTACAGACTTTAAACTTGCTCTTTCCCTCTGGATTTGACCGCAACCGGGAACAAGGCAGGATCATGATTGATGCCCTCCCGCTCCTGAGGTCGATGATGATTCGTGCCATGACTGCAACGCAGACGACTTCTTGTTAAGGTTCATGCAGCATCGACGATCAGAAGGTACTGCGTACTGTACCTTAACCTTGTATTTACCTTTACCATACTGTACAATATGTAAAAATACCTTACAAAGGGTACAAACCGTCTTTACTACGACTTAAGGTACTTTGTACAGTACCTGACTTACATGTGATCCCTGATCCTTCCACCCGCAAAACATTATCTCCGCAGTCGAGCTCGTCACTTTACCTTAGCAAGGTATACCCGAGATGCGGAATTTTTGTAGGACCGGGGCTCTCCCACTGATGCAAGAATTGCTGCTCTATAACTCACCCAACGTTAACTGTCAAATACCTCAGTGCAGTCCTCCGCAATCACCCGCTACCTTGTGCCTCGTAAATTCTTTTGCCAAGCCTTGCCCCAACGAAGTGCGGTGCAAAATATCCAAAGTAGGAGAGTGATATTAACGTTATTGTTTGGCGTCGTGCTTCCCAGGCACAGCCCCGGAGTATGAAGTTCCCCGAGTTCCCCGGCCAGATCGACATGGCCTGTGCTGTATGGTCAACAGCTTCTTAGCGTGCGGCAGGACGTGCGTGAGATTCCCCAGAGATGGGGCCTAGAGGCTACTGGCCCGACGCCGGTCCTTCTATAACGCTCTAAGTAACTAAGTTTACCTTAGGAAAGTCGTATGAGATTCAATACATACCGGTATAAGCCGAAGTGGAGCGCTGCAAAAGGAGAAAGCTACTAAGATATCCTTTCAGTCTTCATAGCGAGCCTTGATACCAATTGAGGGGACCCAAGTGAATAATAGGGGTTCGACCTGTCTTTTACTCTGTATAATGGATAAATCTCGCAGTACTACGTTAGTCGGCGGGTGTTTGCCCCTTTGGTATAGGGCAAACTGGAAAAACTCGTACTGGCCAGTACTGAGGAAGGACCAAAGGCAATCGTAAGCGAGTCAGATCACTGCAGCACACCTCAAGCGTAAGATGACGGGCGAGGAGCGATGAGCGATGAGTGGGGATTCCAGCTCGTGGCAAAGCAGGCATTGTTTTGACTTCAGCCACTCATACGAAGTAGAGTGGACTGAAATGATGATGCAGCTCTTTCTGTAAAGTCGTCCCCTTCGGTATCATTAATGTTATCTCGAGGAACCGGCGTGGACACATCGCAAGGCGTCACATAGCTTGAACGTGATGATGATCGTTGGTCCTGAGTACCAGTAAGTTACTGGAAAACAAGTCCAAATCCACCCTGTTCTTCCAGGAACCAAGTAATACTTAGCATCACAATTTCCGATCAAGATCTCGGTTGATGCCCAATGCGCTAACAATTCAACGGATTGCTGCCGTCGCCTTTAGCCCCAAATTTCTGGAGATACTGGAGGTCGCCGAGCTACTGTACAGTAAGTAGACGCCACCGTTCAATCAAGCGGCTGACGGGGACTATTGAGTGCAGCTCAAGACCGCTAAGAACAAACTCCGCACTACCGCATGTCAAACGGTCGCCAAGCTGAACTTTAGTGTCCTGAACTGATAAGCTCTTGAGCTCATCCAGTTCGTCCCAAATACCTGGGACAATATGTCTTGGTTTGTGTAACACTCAGCTGCCAATGAGGCCCCAGGAGTCTATGTCGCTCGAGGCAGGACCAATCGTTCACTGCGCCGGGACGAGTGAAGGTTCTGAGTAGCATAGCCAGTGGCAATATCCGTGGCGCTCGCGCCAGTCTATAAGCTTTTTTTCAGCTGGACTGCGTTCCTGTCTCACAGTCCCGAGGAAAGATTGACCTATAATAGCCCTTTGCAAAATCTCAGCTATTGAAAACTGGGATGAACAGCGGGGAATTAGTACCCAGTCGAAGATGGACATCGACGGCTTGAACGCTAAAGATGGGAGGCTAAGTGAGGTTTGTTCGAAAAAACTACCCTTGGGGTTGAAAGTCCACGAGACGTGTCCCATTCGGAGTCTTACTATACTCTCGAGGTAGCAACAGAAAGACGAACATGTAATCCATTGACCTGGAATGAACGGTTGACTAATAATGATATTCTGATGATGAAGCTTCCTTCGAATATTCCAAGGCAGAGAGCATCATAGAACTCGAGGTACTCGAAAACTGATAGCACAAAAAGGAACGATAACGTTATCATGTGGCAGCTTGTACCCTAACCAATGGGGCTGCTCGTCTATCAGGAAGCATAACAATGGAACGGATCATTAATCTTCCTTGCCGAGAGATCCCCTGTCCGACGATTGGAACTTCTGCCAGAGTATTATTGATGAAGAATGGAGAATGTAGATTCCCACATATATGTGTTAGTTACAGGCGCCAACAGGTTTGAAAACCCGAACGCAGCCGTAATATGTGTGTTTGCTGACGGTAGACGTTAAACAGCGGATTAGGTCTTGCGATATGCCGCCGCCTTGTCGACGAGTTTCTCGACACTCGACCCCTATCACATTCATTGACCCTAATCATCACGACCAGAACGAAGAAGAAGAGCGATGATGCCATCTCGCAGCTGCGCAACCATTCACGCAAGAAAGCTGCCAAGTCGACATATCCTTCAAATGCGCGGATTGAGTTTCGCGCTGAGCACTTGGACCTGACATCTCTCGTCTCTATTCAACAGCTGTCAAGAAAGCTACTTCGATCCCTCCCCAAACTCGACGTCTTGATTCTAAACGCAGGATACGGAGGCTTCACCGGCGTCAAGCTACTATACGCCGTCTGGTTGGTTCTGACGGACTGGAAACACTCCGTAACATGGCCGAGTTACAAAGTCTCTGGAGTCGGGCTCATCACCAAGCCGCAATGCACGCTCGAAACGACTCAACCACTCAGCAACGGAATCCCACCAACCCCACCCAACGGCATCCCCCACCGTGACGAATCCCCTCCGCTCGGCGAAGTCTTCTGCTCCAACGTCTTCGGCCACTACCTCCTAACGCACAACCTCACCCCGCTCCTCTCCACTCCGCACCCGACCCCGGGCCGCATCATCTGGATCTCCAGCCTGGAAGCGTACGCGCACACCTTCTCGCCCGCAGACATCCAAGGCCTCGCCTCGACCACAGCCTACGAGTCCTCCAAACGCCTCACTGACATCCTCGCCCTGACCGCCTCGCTGCCCTCCACCTACCCCTGGACCCACCGCTTCCTCACCTCCGCGCCAACTCCCTCAACGACAACAAAACAGAAGCCGCGAATGTATCTCGCCCACCCCGGCATCTGCGCCACCGCCATCGTACCCCTCTCCCTGTTCCTCTACTACGGCATGCTCGCCGCCTTCTACATCGCCCGCTGGCTCGGCTCGCCCTGGCACACCATCAGCGCGTACACGGGGGCGTGCGCGCCCGTGTGGCTGGCGCTAGCGCCGCAATCGACCCTCGACGCGCTGGAGGAGAAGGACGGATCGGGCAAGTGGGGGTCTGTGACGGATTTTTGGGGCAGCGGTCGGGTTGCGAGGACAGAGGTCGAGGGGTGGGGGTATGGTGGGGTGGTGGGGGAACGGGGGGAGGGGAGGAAGGGCAGGATGAGGGGGGCGAAGAACGTGACGAGCGAAGCCAGGGAGGAGTTTGAGGGGTTTGGGAGGGAGTGCTGGGGGGCGATGGAGGAGTTGAGGGTGGTGTGGGCGGAGAGGTTAAGGGTTGTAGGGGAGGGGCTGTGAGCTGCGTTTATGAGGGCGGTATTCAGTTTCTGCAGTACCCTTATTGGACCCCATAATGGACGATGAGGCACTTTGGGGTGTGACATCGGCGAAGAGGGCAACTAACCTCTATCCGGTCGCGGTCCAAATAACTCATCTAGCTCCTAGTTATGGGGCGTACCACAACTGGCACCACAAGGAGCCTGAATAATACTGTACTATAGTATTCGCCTCACAGAAGTTCAAAGGCTGGGTCAGTGTATGAATCAACGAACAGCGGGATTCTCTCATTAGATCACCTTCATGCATGGTTCTACACTTGTATTGTGGATGTTGTTGTGATCTCCATATCTGTTGCCGCTTATGGTGTAGGGCCCATGACGGATGGTTTGAACTTCTAATCTCGGACCATTGACGCCTAGATACGTTCACTCACAAGGTCAAGGCCAAGAAGCACACTTACGCAGTATCGCGCTGATTCAGAGACTTGATGCGCATCAATTGACCGTCTGCTCAAGACCCCAGTCCTGAGTCCGCAATGCCCCTCACAGTCTTGACCGACTCCGATGTCCGAACACTCCTCCTTTCCCTTAACCGCGCCGACGTCCTCGACCTGCAACACAATCTTGCAGAGGCCTTACACCAGTACTCAACAGGGACGAACGACAATGGCTGCTGCTCGGTGCATCAGCCCCAACGGATCTCCATATCGAAAAACGGTCAAACTACGCTTTTCATGCCTGCCACCACCGGCACAAGCACTGGGATGAAAGTCATCACACTATCGGACCCACCGCCCACGCCCACCTCCTCTGCTTCCTCGGCTCTAACTGACAACACACCAACGCCCAGCCCCTCCCTCGCAAGCTCCCAGAGCACTACGCCCCGCGGATCTCTCACCCTCCTCGACGGCGCCGGCTCCCCCATAGGTCTCATCAACGCCGAGGAGCTCACCGCCTTCCGCACCGCGCTCGCCGCCTCCATCATCCTGCACCGACGCACGCACGTCCACACCCTCACCGTCTTCGGCGCGGGGAAACAAGCCTTCTGGCACATCCGGATCGCGCTCCTGCTGCGCGGCCACGACATCAAGCACGTCAACATCATCAACCGCTCCTTCGCACGTGCGCGGAGTCTGATGCAGGAATTCTATTCCGTCGACCATGATGAGTTGCGCTCCGACCCGAAATTCAGCATCCTGAGCAGCGACTTCGGCGAATACCAGCGGCTGCTGAAAGAGTCGGTGCGCAAAGCGGACGTCATACTCTGCTGCACGCCGGCCGTGGAGCCGCTGTTCCCGGCGGAGTACTTGACCGCCACGGAGGGACGGAGGAAGGGGCGGTATGTCAGTGCGATCGGGAGCTATAAGCCGCATATGTGCGAGCTGCATCCGGATGTTTTGAGGCAGGCCGTGGCGAGTGTGCAGCACGCTCATCATCATCATAAGCATGCGGCGTCGGAGGGGGTGGTTGTTGTTGATAGCCTGACGGCGTGTTTGAAGGAGGCGGGGGAGATCATTCAGGCGGGGCTCACGCCGGAGCAGCTGGTGGAGGTGGGCGAGTTGTTGATGGTGAAGAAGGCGGCGTTGAAGGAGGTGGAGAGGGGGGGGGAGGGGGAGAAGGGGTTGAGGGATTGGATTGAGAGGGGTAATGTTATTTATAAGAGTGTGGGGTTGGGGCTGATGGACGTTTGTGTTGGCGAGGATGTTTGTCGCTTGGCAAGAGAGAGGGGTATTGGGACTGTTATTGAGGGCTTTTGAATTGCACCAAACGCAGTATTTTGGTCATGAGGAGCACATATCACGCCGGTACAACACCTTGGAGAATGCGGAACGAATACCCCTATGCACCAGTCTACGGTCCCTCTGCCGCTCCAGCAGCGGTGTCAGCCCGAGACCCGCATCGACGTATGTTCGCGCGTCAGATCAGCATCGGTGTGCGCAGCCCGAGTGCAACTCGCTCCAAACTCAAACCCGCTCCTCTCGATCTTCTTCAGGAGGCTCCTGAACAGACTCCAAATGGCTCCCCGCATCAGCGAGCTAGAAGAAACAAACAGATGAACAACTCAGTTTGCCAATCCTGCAAAGACCGAGGCGCAATTGGGGTACCCGCCGCGCGGAGAGTCCGTGGGTTCTGGCTTTGTGCATGTTCGGCCATAGAGCGACCGAGCTGCTTCGAAACTGATGGCTTTGTTCGCGCGGAGAACATTGGATTTGGTGTCTGGTTGGGGTGGGGGGTTTGCTATTTAGGGGGTCTGGGGATACTACAGCGGATCC
>JAABUJ010004569.1_pt1 | contig 14452 bp, 13 predicted proteins | sample 5559131 | NCBI WGS metagenome assembly JAABUJ01 (sample SAMN10711875, study PRJNA513366) | rock metagenome | isolation source: Antarctica rocks | place: Antarctica: Victoria Land, Mt New Zealand nord | collected 2016-01-07 | reverse complement strand
GCACGCGCTGGCCGATCAGCGTGGCGGCTGGGCGAAACGTGTTGAAGGCGACGCGGAGCGTGGCGTCGACCGTGGGCACGATGTCCGCTGCCCGGTCGGCGCGGCGGACCTGTGTGCCCATGGCTTCCAGCACCGGCTGCGTCGCGCTGCCCATCGGCATCTGCGCCGGGTTGAACTCGCCGAAATCGCCCGCATGGTCACGATCATGGCCAACGGCGTGCGATGCGTGAGGCTGAGCGACAGCATGTTGACGCAGTTGCCCACGCCGGAGCTCTGCATCAGCAACACGCCCTTGGCGCCGCCCATCCAGGCGCCGACGAGCATGGCGACGCCCTCCTCCTCCGTGGTCAGCGTGACGACGTGCAGGGCGTTGTCGGCCAGGCAGCGCCGGATCAGCCGCGCGTGCCCGGCATCCGGCACCAAGGCAACCCGGCTGATGCCGTGGGCCTTCAACAGGCCGTAGAGTTCGTCGGGCCAAGTCGCTTCAGTAGGCGCCGACCCGATGTGATGCGTGTTCATCGTGTTCCCCCTGCCGCAGAGTTCAGGATAGGCCGAAATATGCGCGGTTCAGCGCATCCGATCTGCTCGAAACGTCGCGGCCCGCTTCGGCTTCGTCGAGCGGCAAGGGAGATCGTTGTCCGGCTAGGCGACACGGCTCACTGGACACTGGAACAAACCGAAACCTCGGGCTGCACCGCCGGGTTAGACAAGAACCGCGGTCTCACGGCACATCCCCGGCAACTCCCGCAAACCAGATGGAAACCTCATGGCTGACCCGGCGCGTGCCTTCGACGTCGTCATCGTTGGCGGCGGCAACGCGGCGCTGACCGCTGCGGTGACGGCACGCGAGGCAGGCGCCTCCGTCCTCGTGCTCGAACACGCGCCGAAAGCCATGCGGGGCGGCAACAGCCGTCACACCCGCAACCTGCGGGCGATGCACGCCGCCCCGACTTCCGTGCTGACCGAGAGCTACCTCGAAGACGAGTACTGGGATGACCTGCTGCGCGTCACCGGCGGGGAAACCGACGAAAACCTGGCGCGCCTGACCATCCGCGCGACGCAGGACGCCCTGCCGTTCATGGAGCGCTGCGGCGTGCGTTTCCAGCCGTCGCTGGCCGGCACGCTGAACTTGTCGCGCACCAACGCGTTTTTCCTCGGCGGCGGCAAGGCCCTGATGAACGCCTACTACGCGACCGCCGAACGACTGGGCGTGGCGGTGCTGTACGACACCCAGGTCGAGCAGATCGACCTCGACGACGGTTTCGTCCGCAAGCTGACGGTCACCAGCAAGGGTTTCCCGTTGGAAATCCAGGCAAAGGTGGTGATCGCGTCCTCCGGCGGGTTCCAGGCCAACATCGAATGGCTGAAGGAAGCGTGGGGTCCGGCCGCCGAGAACTTCCTGATCCGCGGCACCCCGTATGCGACTGGCCGCGTGCTCAAGAACTTGCTGGCCCAGGGCGTCGCCTCCGTGGGCGATCCGACGCAATGCCACGCCGTCGCCATCGACGGCCGCTCGCCCAAGTTCGACGGCGGCATCGTCACCCGGCTGGACTGCGTGCCGTTCTCGATCGTGGTCAACAAGCACGGCCAGCGCTTCTACGACGAGGGCGAGGACGTCTGGCCGAAGCGCTACGCGATCTGGGGCCGCCTGGTCGCCCAGCAGCCCGGCCAGGTCGCCTACAGCATCATCGACAGCCGGAGCGAGCGCCTGTTCATGCCGTCAGTGTTCCCGGCGATCAAGGCGGGCACGATCGGCGAATTGGCCGGCAAGCTCGGGCTGGACCCGGCAGCACTGGAAGGCACGGTCGCCCGCTTCAACGCCGCATGCCAGCCCGGGCGCTTCGACAGCGGCAAGCTGGACGGCGTGCACACCGACGCGCTTGAGCCGCCCAAAACCAATTGGGCGCGTCCGATTGCCGAGCCGCCCTTCATCGGCTACCCGTTACGGCCCGGCATCACCTTCACCTATTTGGGCGTGCGTGTGAACGAGAAGGCGCAGGTCATCATGGACGACGGCAGGCCCGCCGCGAACCTGTTCGCATCCGGCGAGATCATGGCAGGCAGCATCCTTGGCCGCGGCTACCTGGCCGGGTTCGGCATGGCGATCGGCACGGTGTTCGGCCGCATCGCAGGACGGGAGGCGGCAAGGCGTGCCAGCAATTGACCTGACCATGTTCGCTGCCGAGGACAGTGCCCCAGCGGAGACGGCCGCCCTGCAGGAAGCCCGGCGGGCGATGGAAGTGTGCAACGCTTGCCGCTACTGCGAGGGGTTTTGCGCCGTGTTCCCTGCCATGGAACTGCGGCGCGAGTTCGCGGCCGGTGACCTGGCCTATCTCGCCAACCTCTGCCACGCGTGCAAGGGCTGCTACTACGCCTGCCAGTATGCGCCGCCGCACGAGTTTGGCATCAACGTGCCCAAGGTGCTGGCCGAGGTGCGGCACGAAAGCTACGCGGCTTACGCGTGGCCTGGACCGCTCGCGGCTTTGTACCGGCGCAACGGCTTGGTGATGTCGGTCGCGATGGCCGGGAGCGTTGGCGGCGTGCTGCTGTTGGCGATGGCATTGCAGCGCCACGCCGTCCTGTTCGGCCCGCAGCCCGTCGTGCCGGGCCAGGGTTTCTACAACGTCATTCCCTACGCGGCCATGGTCGCCGTCGCGTCCGCCACGTTCCTGTTCTCGATCCTGGCGCTCGGCGTAGGCTTCGCACGGTTCTGGAAGGACACGGGCGGCCAGCCAGTCGAGTTGACGCGCGTCCGGCCGCTGCTGCAGGCGCTGCGCGATGCGGCGACGTTGCGCTACCTCGGCGGGGGCGGGCACGGATGCAACGACCGTGACGAGAGCTTCTCGACGCAGCGGCGCTGGTTCCACCACCTAATGGCGTACGGCTTCCTGCTGTGCTTCGCCTCCACGTCGGTGGCCACGCTGTGCCATCATCTGCTGGCGTGGCCGGCGCCCTACCCGTTCTGGAGCGTGCCCGTGATCCTGGGCGTCGTGGGCGGCGTAGGACTGGTCGCGGGGGCCGCCGGGCTGTTCTGGCTGAAATTGGCGGGCGACCACGAACCGCAGGCGGGCCGGCTGCTGGGCGCCGATGCCGGGCTGCTGCTGCTGTTGATGCTCATCGGGGTCACGGGCCTCCTGCTGCTCGCGGTGCGAGCCACGGGAGCGATGGGCGTCACGCTCGCGGTGCATCTGGGCTTTGTCTTGGCCCTGTTCGCGACCATGCCGTACAGCAAGTTCGTCCATGGCGTGTATCGCATGGGGGCCCTGATCCGCCACGCGATCGAACGCCCTGGCGCGAACGGCCCGAAGCCGGTCATCGTCGCGCCAGCCGCGAAGGCCCGCTGAGTCGTGCCCGCGATCGGGCTGGAGGATCGCAAGAGGAAGATCGGCGCCGTCGTGCGTGTCGCCAGCGGCAACTTTCTCGAGCAGTACGATTTTTTCGTTTATGGCTATTACGCGGCCTACATCGCCCGCGTTTTCTTTCCCGTAGGCGACCCGGTCGCGTCCTTGATGTTGTCGCTGGCCACGTTCGGCGTCGGATTCCTCATGCGCCCGCTCGGAGCGATCGTCCTCGGCGCGTATATCGACCGCGCCGGGCGCCGGGCGGGATTGATCGTGACGCTCGGGCTGATGGCGGTCGGGACCCTCAGCATCGCGGTCACGCCCGGATACGCCAGCATCGGCATCGCCGCGCCGCTGGTCATCGTGGCAGGCCGCCTGCTGCAAGGCTTTTCCGCCGGCGCCGAGCTTGGCGGCGTGTCGGTGTACCTGGCCGAGATCGCGACCCCCGGCAATCGCGGGTTCTACTGCGCGTGGCAATCGGGCAGCCAGCAGATCGCCGTCATGATCGCTGCCCTCGTCGGGGTGGCGCTGGCGGGCTCGCTCACACCGGACCAGATGGCCGGTTTCGGATGGCGGGTGCCGATGCTGATCGGATGCGCCATCATCCCTCTCATCCTGTGGCTGCGGCGCTCGCTGGACGAGACGGAGGCGTTCCGACGGATGCAGCATAAACCCTATTCGGCCAAAGACGTGGTCCGCCTGCTGGCAGCGAACTGGGGCATCGTGCTGGTCGGCATGGGGATGTCGGTGCTGACCACGACCACTTTCTATCTCATCACCGCTTACACGCCGACCTACGGGCGCGAGGCGCTGCATCTCGACGCGCTCGGCGTGCTGGTGGTGACCTTGTGCGTCGGCGTGTCGAACTTCGTGTGGCTGCCGATCGGTGGCGCGATTTCCGACCGGATTGGCCGCTATCCGCTCCTGCTCGCCATTCCGGCAGCCACGATCGTGACTGCCTACCCATGCCTGCTATGGCTGGTCGCGGCCCCGAGCTTCGGCAAGCTGCTCACCGTGACGCTGCTGTTTTCGTCGTTCTTCGGCGTGTACAACGGCGCCATGATCCCCCTGCTGGCGGAGATGATGCCGCCGCAGGTGCGCACCGCCGGGTTCTCGCTGGCCTTCAGCCTGGCGACCGCCTTGTTCGGCGGCTTCACCCCGCTCGTGTCCACGGCCTTGATCCAGGCCACCGGCAACCGCGCTTCGCCCGCGCTGTGGCTATCCTTCGCCGCTGCGATCAGCCTGGCGAGCGTCGTCATGTCCCGCCGAACCCAGGACGTGCCGATCCCGGCCGCCGCGCTGACCTGATCCGGGTACGTTCCCGGTGGCGGACGCAGCGGCGCTAGATCCGCTCATGCGCCGCCGCCAGCGCTGTCACGGTCGCAGTCATGGCCGCCAGCACCCGCTTGGCTTGCGCCAGCGCCTGGGCGTCCCCGCCCTCCGAATCCGCAATCTGCTCCTGCAAATCGGCGGCGTCCTTGCTGATGCTGTCCCACAAACGTTCGATGCGGGACTGGGCGACACCGCCATCCATGTCCGGTTCGTCCGCCCAGCCGGCGATGATCGTGCCGACCTCCTGGGTCATCTCATCGGGGGAAGTGCCGGCCATGATCAACTCGCCCAACTGGACGAGAGCGGCGTTCGCGGGTGACGGGTCCGGCGCCTCATCCATGTTTTATCGCTCCTGTCGCAACCACGGACAGTATCCTGCCCGGCAATGGCCATGGCCAGCGCCATCAGCGTTCCAGCTGGCCGCAGCCCTTGGCGGCTCGCTGCGCAGTTGTTCTTTGGCCCGGCGGTGACATGCTGGCTCAAGGGCGCAGAAAACGCTAACGGGGTGTTCCGGCCAGCATCGGTCGGCAGGGACAAACGCGCATGGTCGATAGCGTCCTTGTCATAGACTTGGGCAAGACCGCCTGCAGAGCCGCGCTTTGGAGCGGTAGCCACCATACCGATGCTGAAGGCGAGGGTGCTCCTGGTTTGGCGGCACGGACCGGGGCGGCAGGCGCCGAAGCGGCCATTCTTGCCGTGGTTGCACCGTTGCTGCGTGCGGCGGGCTTGGCGCTGGTAGGTGCGGTGGGCGTCGGCGCCGTCGGCGCGCTGGCCGCGCCTGATGCTGCGCGCGACTTGGCCGAGCGCCTTTGCACCAGTTTGCCTGCTCGCGCGGTTGCCGTCATGAGCGACGCCGTCGCGTCCCATGCCGGTGCGCTCGGCGGCGAGCCAGGCGTGGTGCTTGCCGTTGGGACGGGGGCCGTCGCGATAGCGGTAGGACCGGATGGGACGATGCACCGGGCGGATGGGTGGGGCTCGTGGCTGGGCGACGAGGGCGGGGGCGCCTGGCTTGGGCTGCACGGACTTCGCGCTGCGGTGCGGACGCTGGACGGGCGTGGCCCCGAGACAGCGCTGCAAGCGATGGCGGAAGCGCGCTTCGGTCCTCTCCCTGCGTTCGTCGCTCGATTGGAGGGCCACGAGAGTCCGCCGCGCTTGGCGGCGAGCTTTGCGCGGGATGTGGCCCATGCTGCCCAAATGGGCGATGAAGTTGCAGCAAGGCTGTTGCAGCAGGCAGCCACGGCCTTGGCGGAAACCGTTCACGCGGCTGCCTCCCGCCTGACCGGCCCCAAGCCAATCCGCCTCGCCGTGGTCGGCGGCCTTGCTGCCCTGGGCTCCATCTTCAACGTTCCATTGCTCGACGCGCTGGGACGCTGCACGCCCTTGATCGAGAACATCGCCGCTTGTGGCACGGCGTTGGACGGCGTTCGGATGCTGGCCTTGAGCGTGAGTGCCCTGCACGAGCGTCATGTCGTCCGTGTCGTCGCGCCGGGCGCCAAACACGGTGCGACTGCCAAAGCTGGCGGCATCGTCATGGGACAAGTCGTGCGGTAGCGCGGCAACTTGAAATACCGGCATGACCCCGGCACAGTCAGGGCAACAGCAGCGACAGCGACCCGGCCCGCAGCTGCTGGTCATCATCGCCGGAGGGAAACGTCATGATCGAAGTCACGAGGCGAAGTGCCATGCTGGGCACCGCGGCCGCAGTTGTCGCCGGCGCGGCGCACCGCGCCGGCGCACAGGGAACCCCCGACAAGGCAGCGTTCGACCGTCTGCTGCAGCAGGCTGTCGATACCAAGCAGGTGCCCGGCGTGGCCGCCCTGGCTGCAACCGACAAGGGGCCGTTCTACCAAGGCGCGTTCGGCAAGCGGAGCCTCGGCCCGGGCGGCGCGGACATGACGATGGACACGGTATTCTGGATCGCCTCGATGACCAAGGCGATCACCTCCACGGCCGCCATGCAGCAGGTGGAACGGGGCAAGCTCAGCCTGGATCAGCCGATCAGCAACATCCTGCCCGAGTTGGCGTCGCCACAGGTGCTCGAAGGCTTCGATGCATCCGGCGCTCCCAAGCTGCGCCCGGCCAAGCGGCCGATCACCCTGCGCCACCTGCTGACGCACACCGCCGGCTTCACCTACGACTTCCTGGACGCCGACACGCAACGCTACAACAAGGTCACCGGCCTGCCCGGCATCATCACCTGCAAGAACGACGCGCTCCGCACGCCGCTGGCGTTCGACCCCGGCGAGCGCTGGGAGTACGGCATCAACATCGACTGGGCGGGCAAGGCGGTCGAGCGCGTCAGCGGCCAGAAGCTCGGCGCCTACTTCCACGAGCACCTGTTCGGCCCGCTCGGCATGGGCGACACCGGCTTCAAGCTCACGGCGTCGCAGCGCGCCCGCCTGGTCGCCATGCACGCGCGGCAGCCCGATGGCTCGCTCAAGCCGATCGACTTCGAAATCCCGCAGGACCCCGAATTCGAGATGGGCGGCGGCGGGCTGTACTCGACGGCTTCCGACTACATGCAGTTCTGCCAGATGTTCCTGCATGCCGGGAAAGCCGAGGGCGGCGCCCAGGTGCTGCGGCCGGAGACGGTGGCGCTGATGGGCCAGAACCAGATAGGCGACATCAACGTCGCCAAGCTCACCTCCGTGGACCCGGCCAGCTCGCTCGACGCCGAGTTCTTTCCCGGCATGGTCAAGAAGTGGAGCACGGGGTTCATGCTGAACACGGCCGACGCGCCGACCGGGCGCAGCGCCGGCAGCATGGCATGGGCCGGGCTGGCCAACACCTATTTCTGGATCGATCCGAAGCGCCGCATGGCTGGTGTCATCCTCATGCAGTTCCTGCCGTTCGCGGATCCCGCTGCCCTGCAAACGCTGACGGCGTTCGAGACGGAGAGCTACAAGGCGCTGCAGACCACCTGATCGGGCGATCGTTGCAGATGTCGTCGCACGCAAGCGTCCTTGTGCGACAGACACCCGCGATAGGACGAGTGTGCGACTTTCAGCGATAAGTGGCGCGAAATCTCTGGGTGAACAATCTTCCCCCCGCACTGGTGACGCCGCCGCGTCAGCGGAGCGTCGTGCTGCCGGGACGGTTGATCTGCTTCGCGGTGCTGGCAACCTGACAAACCCCATAGCGGATGGCCGCGTGAAATATGCGTCCCGATGTGAACTAGTTCACTTATATCCTACTCTGCCTGGTTCAGGTTTTATTGCAGCGCGAGGACAATCCCAGCGCTAGCCAACAACACGGTTCGGGAGAGCCTTGATCATGCAGCTACGTTCAATTCTTTTGGTTTCGACTTTCATCCTCGCTGGCGCGCCGGCTTACGCGGCGGACGGCGGGCAAAGCAGCGCGTTGTCTGCGCTGAACCTTCACGGCAACGGCAACGTCACCCGGCTGCAAGTGTCACAGCCTCGCAACCATGTTGCCAATGCCCGGATTTACGATGCCGTGGCGCGTAACATAGGCCCAACGAGCTCCACAACTGGCTACGCCGAGAGCGAACTCGGGTCGGCTGCGAGCGGTAATGACCAAAACCCGCTCGCGCCGGCTGCTGGCGGGAACGGCATGGGCGGCAACTAGCCATTTCGACGCCTGCGCGACGTGCAAAGACGCCTAACCTTTGGGCTTAGGCGTCGAGGACGTTGATTTGAGGCCGAAACTATAGCTGAGATGACGCCATTGCCTGCCGATTATCCGCCCGTCCGGCGCCGTGCCCGCTGCCTCGTGGGTGAAATCGCGGATGAGCGACCGCTTGACCCCGAACACGGCGTCGCTGCCGAGATAAGGGTCGCCATCTACGAAGACATGCGTCACCAACGTTTCATAGCCCGGCGCCGAGATCATGAAATGGACGTGCGCCGGACGGTACGGGTGCCGCTTGGTCGCGGCAAGCATGTCGCCGACCGGGCCATCGGCCGGAATCGGATAGCAGGCCGGCTGGATCGTCCAGAAATGGAATAGCCTTTGCGCGTCGGTGCGGAACCGGGCCCGCCCCGTCGCTTCGTCCAGGTCCGGCAACTGCACGTCGTAGAACCCGTCATTGTCGGAATGCCAGATGTCCACCACCGCGCCTGCCAGCCTCTCGCCACCGGCTGACGCGACGCTGCCCTCGACCAGCAAAGGCTCACCCGGCATGCCCGGCGACGCATCGGCGCCCAGCGGCAGCTCGGGCGGGTGCTTGACGTAGAACGGGCCGAGCACGGTGGTCTCGGTAGCGCCCTCCGGCATGTGGTGGTTGATCGCGTCGACCAGCATGGACACGCCGAGCGTATCGGACAGCAAGATGAACTCCTGCCTGACCTCGTTGCACATCTGGCCCGTGCGCGTCAGGAACTCGACCGCTGCCTGCCACTCGGCGAAGCTGGGCTCCACGTCGCGGACGAAGTCATGCAAATGCTGCACAAGGCTGCCGACGACGCGCTTGAGCCGCGGGTCGGGCGTGTCGGCGAAACGCTCCAACACCGCCTGGGTGATCGTCTGCTCGTTGAAGTCGGTCATGGCACGGCGCCTTCGGCCGTCGCGAGCAGCGCCGCGTTGCCGCCCGCCGCCGCAATGTTGACGGTGACGACGCGCTCGACCGTGAACCGGCCGAGATAGTCCGGGCCGCCCGCCTTCGGCCCGGTGCCGGACAGCCCGCGTCCGCCGAACGGCTGCGTGCCGACGACCGCGCCGATCATGCTCCGGTTGACGTAGGCGTTCCCCGCCGGCACGCGGGCGAGCACGTGGGTGATGAAACTCTCGTTGCGGCTTTGCACGCCCAAGGTCAGGCCGTAGCCGCTGGCTGCAAGCCCGTCCAGCAACGCTTCCAGCTGGTGCGAGCGCCAACGCACCACGTGGAGCACCGGGCCGAACACCTCTTTCGCCAGGTCCTCGGCGCGGTCCAGCTCGAACAGGTGCGGCGCCACGAAATGCCCGCCCGGCGGCGCGGTCCCGGCGTAATGGACGCGGGCCTCCCGCTTCATGCGGGCGATATGCGCATCGAGGCGCTGCTTGGCCGCGGCGTCGATGACCGGGCCGATCTGCGTCGCCGGGTCAGCCGAGTCGCCCAGGCGCAGCTCCGCCGCGGCGCCCGCGATCATCGCCACCATCTTGTCCGCCACGTCCGCCTGCACGCACAGCAGCCGCAGCGCCGAGCACCGCTGCCCGGCGCTGCGGAATGCGCTGAGCACCGCGTCGTCGGTCACCTGCTCCGGCAGCGCGGTGGCGTCCACCACCATCGCGTTGATGCCCCCCGTTTCGGCGATCAACGGCACGATCGGCCCGCGCTTGGCGGCGAGCGCCCTGTTAATGCGCCACGCCGTCTCGGTGCTGCCGGTGAAGGCCACGCCCGCGACGAGCGGATAGTCGACCAGCGCCGCCCCGACGTCGCCCGCGCCTGGCACGAGGGTCAGCGCCCCCGTCGGAACACCGGCCTTGTGAAGCAGGCGAACCGCTTCCGCGGCAATCTGGGGCGTCTGCTCGGCTGGTTTCGCCACCACTGCATTGCCTGCCGCGAGCGCCGCCGCGACCTGCCCGGTGAAGATCGCGAGCGGGAAGTTCCACGGCGAAATGCACACCCAGGCGCCGCGGCCATGCCGGGTCAGCATGTTGCTTTCCCCGGTTGGCCCAGGCAGCGATACCGGCTGGAACAGGCGACGCGCCTGCCCGGCGTAATAACGTAAAAAGTCGACCGCTTCGCGGATTTCGGCCACCCCATCGTCGAGCGTCTTGCCGCCCTCGTCGGCCAGCAACGCCAGCAACCGGCCGCGCTGCGCTTCGAACAGATCGGCCGCCCGCTCCAGCGCCACGGCGCGGTCGTGCGCTGAAGTCGTATCCCAGGCGGAAGCGGCACGATGTGCCGCCGCCATGGCATCGGACGCCGCGCGCGCCTGCACATGGCCATCCGCCACTGCCATCGCGCGCCCAATCGCAACCTCATCCAGCAGGCCATCGAGCGCCGCCCGGTTACCGAATTCGACGCCGCGGCTGTTGCGGCGGTCCGGATACAGCTTGCCGGGGCGCTTGAGCTGCGGATTGGCCGCTGCCTCGGGCGAGCCGATCGCGTCGTGCGGACGCACCAGCAATCTCTCGACGGGCACGCCGGGGTCGGCGGCCATCGACACGAACGACGAGTTCGCCCCGTTCTCCAGCAGCCGCCGCACGAGATAGGCGAGCAAATCCGCGTGCCCGCCCACCGGCGCGTAGGTCCGCACCGCGACGCCGGGCCGGTCGCGCAGCAGTTGGGCGTACAGCGCGTCGCCCATCCCGTGCAGGCGCTGGAATTCGTAGCCTTCGGTCCCGTCCGCGCGCTCCAGGATGCTCGCAACCGTCAATGCGTTGTGGGTCGCGAATTGCGGATACACATGCCCTCGCAACGCCAGCAGCCGCTCCGCGCACGCCAGGTACCACAAATCCGTCGCCGCCTTGCGCGTGAACACCGGGTAGCCGTCGAGGCCGCGTTCCTGCGCCCGCTTGACCTCGGTGTCCCAATACGCGCCCTTCACCAACCGCACCATGAACCGCCGGTCCAGCCGCTCGGCGAGGTCCGCCACCCATTCGATCACCGCCAGCGACCGCTTTCCGTAGGCCTGCACCGCCAGGCCGAACCCGTCCCAGCCGGCCAGCTCCGCGTCGGCCGCAACCGCGCCGATCACCTCAAGCGACAATTCCAGCCGGTCCTGCTCCTCGGCATCGACGGTGAAGTTGAGGTCGTGCGCGCGGGCGGCCCGGGCCAGGCCGAGCAGGGCCGGCGCAAGCTCCGCCATCACCCGGTCCCGGCTCACCGCCTCGTAGCGCGGGTGCAGCGCGCTCAGCTTGACGGAGATGCCGGGCCGGTCGGGGAGGGGCTGGTTGCCGGCCGCGCGGCCGATCGCGGCGATCGCGTCGGCGTAGCTGCGCGCATAGCGGGCGGCGTCGTCCGCGGTGCGCGCGCCCTCGCCGAGCATGTCGAACGAGTAGCGGTACACCCGGCCCGCTCGCGACCCGGCGCGGCCCAACGCCTCCCCGATCGTCTGGCCCAGCACGAAATGCCCGCCCATCACCCGCATCGCCGCCCGGGTCGCGCCGCGCACGGCCGGCAGCCCGATCCGCTTGGCAAGCCCGGCCAGCACGCCGTCCGGGGTCTCGCCGGGATGGATGATGCGGACCGACACTCCAAGCGCCCAGGCCGACGCGTTGATCAGCGCGCCCGATCCTTCGCGCGCCGGGCCGAACTCGGCGGAACCCAGCCTGTCCTCGATCAACCGGTCGGCGGTGGCGCTATCGGGGATGCGCAGCAGCGCTTCGGCCAGCACCATGAGCGCGAGGCCTTCACGGGAGTCGAGCGAGTATTCGCGCAACACCTCCTCCACGCCGCCCAGCCCGCGTTGCGAGCGGATCGCCGACACCAGCGCCCGGGCGGTCGCGTCGACCCGTGCTTCCCGCTCGGGCGGCAAGCCGGCTTGCGCCAGCAGCGGGCGGAGCAGCGCCGCGTCGTCGGGGCTGTAGGGGGGCGAAAACCGGGGGGCGACATCCAGCATCCTAACCTCGGGTATCCGGGCGCTCGATCGGGCGGGGACGCCCTTCCTGGTCCACTGCGACCATCACGAACTTCGCCTCCGTCACCTTCAATTTGTGGGTCCGGCGGTCGCGCACCACCCAGGTCTCGACCTCCAGCGTGATCGAGGTGCGGCCGGTGCCGGTGACGGTGGTGTAGCAGCACACGATGTCGCCGACCTTCACCGGATGCAGGAAACTAAGGCTGGACACCGAGGCCGTCACCACGCGCCCGCTTGCCTGGACCCGGGCGGCGATCCCCGCCGAAAGGTCCATCAGGCCCATGATCCAGCCGCCGAAGATGTCGCCAGACGGATTGGTGTCGGCCGGCATGGCCATGATGCGGGTGGTCAGCTCGCCCTGCGGCGTGTCCGTCGGCGGATGGTCGTCGGCCATGTGCAACCTCACCATGCTTCAGCAGCCCCATCTTCGACATTCGGGCGCGCTCCGGGCAGCAACCAAGCGCGCGAGAACGCGTTTTCCGGCATTACCGAGGATGGCAGGCTCATGGACACGCAGAAAGTGCAACTTCTGACCACAAGCATCGAGGCAGCCCCCTTCGAGATTCCTGGGGCTACAGGCGAGTTCCGCATCCAGCTTCTCAACGAGGACCAAGCGAACGGCGTGGTGACCAGCATCGTCCACCTGCCGGCGGGCGGGCGGATTCCGGCGCACCGCCATGATGCCGGCAGCGAAATGCACTACGTCCTGGAGGGTGACCTGGTCGAGGCGGGCGAGACGCTGGAAACCGGCGCGTTCCTGACTCATGCCGCGGGCGTGGTGCATGGCCCACACGAGAGCCGGGGCGGGGCGAAGGTGTTGACGGTGCAGACTTGGCAATCGCGTGACGGGAAATTCGACTTCCATCTCGCCGAGGCGGGCGGTGCGGGTGAGACCAGCAGCAGCCAGATGTCGGCCAAGCCTCCAGAGACGGAGAGCCCGGCCCAAGCCGAGGAGGCGCTCGGCAAGGGATATGGCTGAATCGTTGCCCTGACAGATGTGCGGCCGGTTCGTCTCCCTGCTTCCGCCTGACGCGGTTCATGCATGGTTTCACACCGCTGGTCCGCCGCTGAACTTTGCGCCATCCTGGAACGTCGCGCCGTCGCAAGCGGCCATGGTCGTCCGCAGGCATCCCGATACGGGCGAGCGACGCCTCGATTTGCTGCGGTGGGGATTGGTCCCGCACTTCCACAAGGGCGACCTTCGTGCGGCCCGCAAGCCGATCAATGCGCGATCGGAGACGGCGGGGAGTTCGGGGATGTTCCGCGGGGCTTTGAAATCCCGCCGCTGCCTGATCCAAGCGGATGCGTTCTATGAATGGCAGGCGCTGCCGTCCGGCAAGCAGCCCTATGCCATTGCCCGGCGTGACGGCGCCCCGCTGGCATTCGCCGGGATCTGGGAGAGTTGGCAGCCGCCCGAGGGTGAGACGCTGCGGACCTTCGCCATCCTGACCACCAGCGCTAACGCGACCATGCGCTAGCTGCACGAGCGCATGCCGGTGATTTTGGAGGCGGAGCACTGGCCGGCTTGGCTTGGCGAGGCGGAATGCGACGCCGCTGCCCTGATGCGCCCGGCGGCTGCGGACGTGCTTGAGCTATGGCCCGTGTCCAAGGCGGTCAACAACGTGCGGAATCACGGGGCGTCGCTGCTTGATCGCGTCGACGATCCGCACGCGCCGCCACCGAGCGAGGCGGCGGCCGGCGCCAATCCGGCCTGACTGCTTGAACTTTGGGTAGTGTCTCGTTTTGAATCTCGGCTTTCAACCCAAGGTGGCCGCTCCGGAGCTGACCAGCTCGTCTCGGAAGCAGTCGTAGCAGGAGGTGGTCGGTAGGCGGTTCAGCGCCCATCGTGGTCATTGCGGAGCGGCCAGCGTCCACCCGAAAGCTGCCGTTCGTTCAGGTCGGCTCGACCGCAATCTCCATTCGATGCCGCTGCTCTGGGTGTATCCCGAACGGGTTTCCAGAGTATTGGAGTTCATGTTCAGTCAAAGCACGGGGGGCTAATACAGGAAGTTGAAGCAACCCCCATAGTGCGGTTCCGTATGCTACTGGAAGGCCATCAGCCACGGACGGCATTCCGGCAGCGGGAGGAGTTGATGAACAGCGACACATCCGAGTCCACGGCAAGGCGCGGCGGACACCCGATCCTGCGAACACTCGCTTCCTTCCCGATCGCCTGCTTCACGTGCGCGCTGCTCACGGACATCGCCTACGTGCAGACGACCAACGTCATGTGGGCGGACTTCTCCACATGGCTGC
>JAABUJ010004566.1_pt1 | contig 14465 bp, 17 predicted proteins | sample 5559131 | NCBI WGS metagenome assembly JAABUJ01 (sample SAMN10711875, study PRJNA513366) | rock metagenome | isolation source: Antarctica rocks | place: Antarctica: Victoria Land, Mt New Zealand nord | collected 2016-01-07 | reverse complement strand
TGGAGAACGGCGAGAACCGCACCTACGAACTCGCTGGGACCAGCGCGACCACCCTGTCGGAGTTCGCAGCCAAACTGTCCAGGCAAGCCGACCGTCGTGTCGCCTACCACGATCTTTCGGAAGCGGACTTCAGGGCCGCGCTGATCGGCGCCGGACTGCCTCCGCCCTTCGCTGATCTCCTTGCGGACGCCGATGCGCGCGCGGCCGATGGGGCGCTGTTCGACGACGGAGGTGAGCTGAGTGGACTTATTGGACGACAAACTACGCCCGTTGAAGACACGATCGCTGAGGCGTTCGCGAGCGCGAAGTAGCACTGCAGACTACGGATAAGTGTCGCACGGAAAGGTGCCTCCCATCGGGGAGTGTAGCCGCCATTCTTACGTCAGCAAGAGATTTGAGGGTTAGCGTTATGAAAATGGCCGGCAGAACCGTTCTGATCACGGGCGGCAGCAGCGGCATCGGCCTTGAACTGGCGGGGCAGTTGATCGCGCGAGACAACGTCGTGATCATTACCGGGCGCGGCCAGCAAGGGCTTGAGGCCGCGCAACGCCGCTTCCCCGGCCTTCATGCCTTGCAAAGCGACGTGAGCGATGCCGGCGGCATTCGTTTGCTGCACGAGACGCTGATCGCGCGCTTCCCGAAGCTCGACACGCTGGTGAACAACGCCGGGATCATGCGCAACCTGAAGCTAGGCGAGGATCGTTCGCTGGAAGACCTCACCCGCGAGATCGACATCGACCTGACCGGCCCTATCCGCATGGTGCAGCAGTTCCTGCCCCATTTGCGTCGCCAATCGGACGCGCTGATCGTCAACGTCTCGTCGGGGCTCGCTTTCGTGCCGTTTCCAATCTCGCCGATCTACTCCGCCGCCAAGGCGGCAATCCACGCCTATACTCGGTGCCTGAGAGTTCAACTCGCCGGCAGCAACGTGACGGTGGTCGAGCTTGCGCCGCCTGGAACGGAAACGCCCCTCTTCCGTGCGGAGTTTGCGGCGGAGATGAAGAGCCAAAAGGGTATGGCAGTCGACATTCTGGCCCGACGCGCGATCGCCGCCATCGAAGCAGGTAAGACTGAAATCCGACCGGGACTAAGCAACGTCCTGAAGGTGGCCAGTCACCTGGCGCCGGGCGTTGTCTTTAGCCATTGCCTTGTTCATCGTGATTTGTGGAACACTCTTCTGGTGGCTCCGTGCTTATCATGGCCATCAACCGTCTTGACGGCCCTAGCCGGCATTGTCCGCATTCTTGGCGAGCTGGGCTTTCGCCAGCCGCTCGTGAATCTCAACCATGCGGGAACAGATGGTGAAGGGCAAGACTCACCGGAGCCGCGCATGCCGTCCAGTTCCCCCACTTGAGAGGATCAGTTCGCCATCCTGGCCTAGAGCAAGCGCTTCCGGGATTTTCCCATCAAGGCCGGCGTGCGGCGGTCCCGTCGTTCCGGCATCAGGCGCGCAGCCGACATCGTTCGCGACGAACTAGGCTAACTCGCCATGGTGATCACCGGCAACCGGGACGCCTTGCTCGACCTCTTACATATAACGCTGGAGAGGACGCGCCGGCTTAGGTCGGCGGCGAGCACAGCAGTTGGCCCGCTCGCGCAGCGGCCCATCATCGAGCCTGGTCGAGGCGTACCTGACGCTGCTGCGGTCCTTGCCGATCACCCGGATCGCCCGACGCTCGCTCATCTCGAAGGCAGACCGCAGGTACGCCGCGGCCTCCCGAGCGGCGGCAGGCGTCACCATTTTTTTCCCAGCAGATCCTTCAGCGCGACGTTGTCGAGCATCGCATCGGCCAGCAGCCGCTTGAGCTTGGCGTTCTCGTCCTCCAGCGCCTTCAGCCGCCGCGCCTCCGAGACGTCCATACCGCCGTACTTGGCCTTCCACTTGTAGAAGGTGGGCGAGCTCACCCCGTACTTCCGGCAAAGCTCGGCGACGGTGATCCCCGCCTCCTGCTCCTTCAACACACCGACGATCTGCTCCTCGGTGAACCTCGATTTCCTCATTCGTCCGTCCTCTCAATGGGTCGGACTCTACCAATCGCTGGAGGAGTTTCAGGGGGTCAGGTCAGAGGCGGGTAGCGATAGCTGCCGTGTAGCTCGTTGGCTTTCCCAAAAATGACCGTTGAACGGGAAAACACATGTGGTTCCCGACACTCCTGCGTAAACGAGAGACAGGCTAGCTGCGTTGCGCCAGGCACCTGCTCTCCGCCGGGAAGCCACTCAGCACGGATCCTATCAAGAAACAGCAGCCGACGCGCGCTCAGCATAGGCGGTGCGCGCCGCTTCGATGCGGGTGGCGTTATCCAGCACCCACTCCGCGAGGCCCCGGATTGGGCACAAGAACTCACGGCCGAGATCGGTGAGCGCATACTCGACCTGCGGTGGATTGACGGGCGTCACCGTCCTGGAAACAAGGCCGTTCTCTTCAAGGTCGCGCAAGGTGGAGGCAAGCACCTTCTGGCTGATCTCGCCCACTTCCCGGCGCAGGGCGTTGAAGCGCCGCGGCCCGCGCCCGAGCACGCGCACGATCAATACCGTCCACTTATCGGTGACCCGCCCCAGCATCCGTCCAATGAGCACACACTGACCGGTTTCCGTTTGGTAATCTGGTGCGTGCAAAGTGCCTCCTTGTCCGGCCTCGCGAACCACCCGAAATGTGGTTTCTTACAGTTACCGCACTTCCTGGCGGAGCGACAGAGCCATGACGCAAACGCGAATGCCCACATATTTCCTCTCCCACGGTGGTGGGCCCTGGCCTTGGCTGAAAGATCTACGGCCAGGGATGTACGACCAACTCGAAACGTCGCTTCTCGACGTTCGACATGAGTTGGGCGAAGCGCCGAAGGCGGTGCTGATGATCTCGGGCCATTGGGAAGCGGACCGCTTCCTCGTGTCGTCGGCAGCTCGCCCTCAGATGTTCTACGACTATGGCGGCTTCCCGGAGCATACCTACCTCATCCGCTACGACGCACCGGGCGCCCCTGCCTTGGCGGAGCAGGTTCGCGTCATGCTGGAGCGCGGCGGCATCGCGACCGGTCTCGACCCACAGCGGGGATTCGATCACGGCACCTTCAGCCTGATGCACACAATGTACCCGGAAGCGACCATGCCGCTCGTGCAGCTCGCGCTGCGGTCGGACTTCGATCCCGCCGCGCATGTCCGGGTCGGCGAGCTGATCGCGCCGTTGCGTGATGAAGGCGTGGTGATCGTCGGCAGCGGATTCAGTTTTCACGACACTATGGCGATGCGCAGCGGCACAGGTGCCGCGTCGTCGGCAACATTCGACCGATGGCTCGATGACACCCTCACCGGAGTGTCGGCAAGTGAGCGCAGCGAGCGTGTGGTACGCTGGGCCAAAGCTCCCGCGGCCCGGGCAGCGCATCCGCGCGAAGACCACCTCCTGCCGCTGATGGTCGCCGTCGGGGCGGCCGGCGATGACGCCGGCACGCGGGTCTACCACCAGCCCGACTTCATGGGCGCGATCACCGCCTCGAGCTACCGTTTCGGCGAAGCCGGATCGCAGCCGCAGCCGAAGCTGGAACACACGTGACTGACCTAGCGATTTGAAGACGCCCGCTGAGCCTCCGGGCGCCGCCCCCATACCGATTTCAACAACGCAACGAGAGTGAGAACAACATGACCACGAAACCCCGCATCGCCTTGATCATCGGCTCTACCCGGCCGACCCGCTTTGCCGACAAGCCAGCCCAGTGGATGCTGAAGCAGGCGCAAGCGCGTGATGACATGGATGTAGAAGTCGTCGACCTGCGCGACCATCCGCTGCCCTTCTTCGCCGAGATGGCCTCGAACCTCTACGCTCCCAGCAAGGACCCCGAGGCGATCCGCTGGCAGGAGACGATCGCCGGCTTTGATGGTTTCATCTTTGTCGTCGCCGAGTACAATCATTCGGTCACCGCGGCTCTCAAGAACGCGCTCGATCAGGCCTATAAGGAATGGAACCGCAAGCCCTTTACGGCGATCGCCTATGGCGGCGCGGGTGGTGCGCGTGCGCTGGAGCATTTACGCGGGATCGGCGTCGAACTCCAGATGGTCTCGACTCGCTCCGCCGTCCATATCGGTGGCAGCGACTTCATGGCGGTGTTCCCGATGGGTGGTAACAAGCCAATCGAGGAGATCGAGTCGGGTCTTCTACCCGGCGCCAAGGCGGCGCTGGACGATCTGAGTTGGTGGGTGCAGGCCACCATGACCGCCAGGGCAACGGCGGCATGAACTCTGATCCTCTGCTTTCGCTGGAGTCCTCTACTTTCGCTGCAGCTTGATGATGTCCGAAGACACCGATCGGGTTCGGCGTGTGATTTCGGTGCGGCATTCTTCCAAACGAGCGTTTCTGACGATCCCGGGCGCGTGCTGCCCGGGGCCGCGCATCGAGGCATTTTCCTTTCTCATAACCGCCCTTGATTGCTCTGTTCCGAAACGCTACCAGTCGGATGGGTTTCGAGAACAAGGACGTGGGATGCGGGTCGGGTACGCCTGAGTCAGCACCACCGACCAGTCGCCCGAGCTGCAGCTCGACGCGCTCAGGCGTGCCGGCTGCGAGAAGATCCATACCGAGAAGGCGTCCGGCGCCAAGGCGGACCGGCCTGCATTGGCACGCGTCCAAGGGCGACGTGCTGGTGGTGTGGAAACTCGACCGGCTCGCCCGCTCGCTGAAGAAGCTGATCACGACGGCCGAGGACCTCGAGGAGGGCGGCATCGGGCTGGTGTCACTGGCCGAGAGCATCAACACCACCACGCCGGGAGGCGTGCTCGTGTTCCATGTGTTCGGGGCTATCGCGCAGTTCGAACGCGCGCTGATCCGCGAACGCACCCCGCTTCCTGTTCAACGCCATGGCCCCGAAACCCGAGGCCGAGTTGCCGTTCCAGGGCATCCCGGCCGCGATCTACATGGACAACCGCCCCGTCAGCCGCTCGAGGGCGCCCTCCTCGCACGCTGCAGAACGCCTGGTCAGTTTCCGCTGTCGTGTCCAACCGCCTCCGGCGTCCAGTTGCGGCGGCGTCGTGCAAGCCGCTCCTCCGTTGTCTCGCCCTCGAAGTCGGTGGCTGTCTGGGCAAGCTGCGAACTTTCCACGCCGTCGATGGTAGTGGCGTTGACCACGGCGTATCGACTTCCCTCCATCATGCATGTCACGATCGGCACGACGGCACGTGGAAATCCGCGGCCGGTATGACGTCACCCGAGAAGCATCGGTGATCCGCAGGTAGAAGCGGCCGTTTGGGTGAGATGTCCAAGCGGCTCTGTGTTTCTTGCAAAAGCCGCAGCCACAGGCACGGACTGGGATGGTCGGCCTGGGATAGGGGTCTGGCCAGTCGATTGCTATGCGGATATTTCCACAGTGACAGCTTCCTCGAAGGCGATGGTGGCTCAGCTCGTTCGTGCTTTGCAAAGTGGGCATAGGATGCCCAGCGCCTGTCACGCGAGCCCGGCCCTGGGTCCGGAGCGTGCTTTGCCGGTTTGCGTTCCCCTTGGTTCCCGGCCTTGGCTCCACCGGCTCCGCCCCCGGCTGCCCGGGTTTGTTCGCCGGCTTCACGGCTACTATGCCGGGATCAGACTTCTCCCGATCGTTCATCGGCGGCTACGGCTCCTCGCCTTCCCGCCGCGGACCGATCGGCCAGAACGGCCGTCGGCCGACCGGGAGATCTCCCGGTTCCCGTACAAGGAACGTCCGCACATGCCAGGGTCTGGGACCACGCCGGGCCAGGCAGTCACTTGCGATGACGCGCCTGTCCGTTTCGCCTTCCGACTACTCAACGCCGTCGGCGCCCGGGATATGTAATTTTCGCGGCTCAATGGCTGGCCTGTGCGCTCCCCTGCCGACACTTCGCCGACGCCCTCGCGGACGCCCACGCACGGCTCGGGGCCGATGCGGTTCGCTACTCCTTCATCGTGACGGACTTTCACCATCTGTTCCTTGCCAGTCTCCCGGCGCAATGAGCAGTTACTGCCGCTCAGAGTAAAGCTGAAATGATCGCCGATAATCTCACTGACGTAGCTGTGCATAAAAATCATAGTCGTTATCTTCACAGAGATGAATGCGAAGCGCTAGGGTTGAACATTAAACGCTTCGAGAGCGATCAGGTGATGCAAGATATGATACTGACGGTACATCACTCTTTTGTTCTTATGCTCATGAACACTTCCGCAGTCAAGATTCAAAACACTTCATGCGAGCCAACCCTCTGCCTTGCCGGCTTGCCAGAGGCTATGCGCGTAGCTCTCGGCAAACTCCCCACGATCTTCTTCCGGCCGTGCTACCTGCCCGCCGCGCTCGGCTTCGGCATATGCGTCACAAACGGCGATTTCATCGTCCCCATACCTCTCATAGAGGCTTTGCATCAGGGCGCGCTGGGATGGTGCTATCGCTTCACTCATGCGAGGGACTATGGGGGATGGCGCAGCGGCGTCAACCGGGGCCGATTTCAAACGGACCCACTACCGGAAAGGGGGCTCTGGCGCGAAGTTGGTGCAGCTGGTGATGAATCCCGAGTGACTCCAGAGACGCAAGCGAAGCAGGGACGCTCGGTACCTGCAACTCATCAGGCATCGAGGTTGGTCGGCAGGATGATCATGTCGTGGATGGTGACGGTGCGCGGCCGGCTGAGGATGAAAAGCACCGCGTCGGCGATGACCGCCGGCTCGATTACGGCGCCTGCATCCAGGGCCGCCTGCAGCCGGTCCGCCGGCCAATCGGCCAGCAGGGCGGAATTCACCGGCCCGGGCGACACCTGCGCGACCCGGATGCCGTGCCGGTTCACCTGGCGCCGGGTCGTCTGCGTGAAGCAGGTGATTGCCCACTTCGATGCGGAATAAACCGGCTCGTGCCTGATGGCGGCGTGCCCGGCGAAGGAGCAGGTGACGACGATGTCGCCGCCGCCCTGCTCGATCATGTGCGGCAGGACGGCATGGACGTTCTTGATGACCGCATTGACGTTGAGGTTCAGCATGCGGTCGATGGTCGCTGCATCAGTGTCGACCAGATCGCCGCCGATATACGTGCCGGCGTTGCAGTGCAGGATGTCGATCCTGCCCGTCTTCTTCAGGATCTCGGGGATCATGGCCGCGCAGCTGTCGGCGTCGAGCAGGTTTGTGACCTGGGCGACCGCGTTCCTGCCGGAGGCCGCGACGATCTCGTCGAGCGCCGCCGCGTTGCGGTCGACCAAAACCACGGTCGCGCCCGCATCCATCAGGGCTTTGCCCGTCGCCAGTCCGATGCCCGAAGCCGCACCCGTGATGACGGCGACTTTCCCGTTGAAGTCGTCGGACATGTATCTCTCCTGAGTTTGTCCTAATGCCGAAGGTCTGGTTTTACGCGCAAAGGCGGGTCCGTCGCCGTGATCAGCAGGCGGTGAAGCCGCCGTCGATCGGCAGGGAGACGCCGGTGATCATGGAGGCTCCGTCGCCGAGCAGGAACACGATCGGCGCGGCGATCTCGTCCTCGGTCGCCCAGCGCTTCAGTGGCATGGCCTTGAGGAACGGCTCGGCGATGTCCGGCCGACCCCAGTACCAGGCCGACATCGGCGTCATGATCACGGTCGGGTTCACGCTGTTGACGCGGATGTTGTACTTGCCGAGTTCCAGCGCCGAGACGCGCGTGATGTTGTCGAGCGCGGCTTTCGACGATCCGTAGGAAATGTGGCCCGAGAGCGCCACGAGAGACGCCTGACTCGACACGTTGACGACCGAGCCACCCTTGCCCAGCCTTATCATCGATTTCGAGGCGTATTTGGTGACGAGGAGGGCGCCGCGTGCATTGATGCTGATAACCTTGTCGAAGACGGAGATGTCGGTCTCCATGGGGGTGGCGATCTCGCCGCCGTAACCGCCGCAGTTCACGACGCCGTAGAGATCGAGGCCGTCCAGCGCCTCGCGGACGCTGCCTTCGGATTCGAGGTCGAAGGGCAGCGTCCGGCAGCCCGTCGCTGCCTTGAGCGTGTCGAGCGCCTCCGCCGAGCGGCCACTGGCGATCACGTCGGCGCCTGTCGCGACGAGCTGCCGGACCGTCGCCCCGCCGATGCCGCCGCTGGCGCCCGTGACCAGCACTGTCCTTCCGTCCAAACCGAACATGCGCGAACCTCATGGATGACGAGCGGCCGCAGGCCACGTTTCTTCGATGGCGGTCAAAAGCGACGCGAAGTGTAGTTTTGACTTGTTTTCCGGATATCGAACCGCCCACAGCGGCCTGCTTGTTTGCCGGTCTACTGCTCAGCACGTCGGCGTGTGTGCCGCGGCGCAGGCGGCAGAACGGAAGATCCGTCCAAAACCCCTCCCTCGCTTCCGCCTCAGGCGGTGACCGCACCGGCTCGGAGCGTGTTGATGTGGGTACATGTAACGCCGATCGGAGTTCGGGTCAACGATAAACTTTACGCGAGAGAACTTTCCGTTCCGCACGGAAGGAGCGGCCCCGCGGAATCGTGCGTGGGCCAAGTGGCGAAGATGACGGTCGGCATGTCGGTGACGCCATCGTCTCGGGCTGGTCCAGGTGCATGTTTTTAACACGGGCAAAGGACGCAGGACCGCCATAGGTTGATGCGTCTCGAAAAGGCACGCCTGCAGCGAGTTGAATCGCTTTCTGCGCGTCAAAAATTCTGCTAACGAAGTTTTCGTTTCGCGTATTGAATCAGGCATGACCCAGGCACCCGTCCGCACGATGGCTGAGTTCGCCGAAGTGAGCGGCCTTTCGCGACCTACCATCTCGAAATATTTCGACGATCCGACCAGCGTGCGCCCCTCGACACGCACGCGCATCGAGGCCGCGCTTCTCAGATTTGACTATAGGCCGAATTTCTTCGCCGTGAACCTCAACCGGCGGCACGCCAAGATCCTGGGCATGATCGTGCCGGACCTAGGCGACCCCTTCTATGTCCGCTTGGCCGAGATCATCGAAAGCCATGCGAACGCAGCCGGCATGGTCCTCTTGGTCCTGAGTTCACGGGGTAAAACAAGGCTCGAAGCGCACGCTATCGAGACCTTGCTGTCGCTCAAGGTGGCGGGTGCGATCCTGGCCCCGCTCGGCCGCAGCTCGGAAACAGCCCTGGTCGACAACCTACACGCCCGGATTCCCCTGGTGTTCCTAGATTCCCGCCTCGATCTCCCCGTTCCCTTCGTCGGCAACGACAATGCCCGGAGCGTGCCGCTCATCACCGAGCACCTCTGCCGGACCGGCAAGCCGCCGACCTTCTTCGAGGCCCCGCCCGTCAACCACATCGGTTCGGAACGCCGCGACGCGTACGTTGCGACCATGGAGCGGCTCGGCCTGCAGCCGGAGGTCATCACGGTCCCGCCGCGACGTGACTGGCGTTTCGAGGCGATCGGCTTCACGGAGACGGAGCGCCTCCTGGAGGGCTCTGGATTTCCGACCAACACGATCCTCTGTTCGAACGATCGGATCGCCATGGGTGTCATGGCGGCGGCGTTTCAGCACGGTCTGCGCATCGGGCGTGGACCTGATGCCGACCTGCGCGTGGCAGGCCATGATGATCAACCCCTCAGTCGCTACAGCTGCCCGCCCCTGACCACCGTGGCGCAGAATTTCGAGCAACTCGGCGCGCGTGCGCTCAATCTTCTGCTCAGAATCATTGCTGACGGAGAGAATGCTCCCGACCAAGTGCATCTCGATGCGCGTTTGATCCTGCGACAGTCAGCCTAAGTCCTCATCCAGTTAACTACGGCAAACGAGTCTCCGAGAAGAACAAACGGATTTATCCGTTCTGGACATCGAGACGAGATGATCTAAACAAAAACTACCGCACGGGAAAAGGCCGCAGTAGCAGCTAGCAGGGCGCTGAAGAAGGCTCTGCACCGGCGCGGCTGTCTGATCCTGGGTCGTTCTTGATGGCCGGTGGCGTGAACCCGGGCGATCTGAAGTGACTGAAAGGCCGCTGAGCGTGTCGGACCTTGGGGTGGCGGCTCTGGGCGGGGGCGGTTGCTGGCCTCATCGCCTCACGCCGCCACCGGTTCGGCCAGCAGCTTTGGCAGGCGGACGAGGTTGCAGGCCGCAGCCGAGAAGGTGAAGGCCATGTCGATGCGCTCGCGGCCTCGCACCCGGATGCGGCGCAACAGCCCGAACTCCTTGCCCCAGCCGAAGCCTTCCTCGATCCGCTTGCGGATGCGCTGGCTCACGGCGTAGCCGGGATGACGTGTCGTGCGCTCGTCGATGGCGGAGCGGCGTCCCGCGGTGTTGCGGGCGATGTGCGGGGTCACGTTCATGGACCGCAGCTCGTTCGCGAAGTCCTCGGCGTCATAACCCTTGTCGGCCCCGAGCGTGACGCGCCTCGGCCGATCGGCCCGCTTCTCGATCATGGCGAGAGCCGCGGTGCGCTCGGCGTGGCCGTTGGCTTCGGTCACGCAGCCGTCCACGATCAGCCCGTTGCGGTTCTCCATGAGCAGGTGCCCCATGAAGCACAGCTTGGCTTCCCGGCCCCGTCCCTTGCGGTAGAGCCGCGCCTCGGGATCCGTCGTGCTCCGGTGCGTGTCGTTGGACAGGCGCTGGCCGTGGAAGTCCACTTCGCCATTGCGCCCGCCCCCAGGGGGCTCGGGAGGGTCGCCCGGGGTGCCGTCCTTAGGCCGGAAGCTTTTCATCGAAGCCCAGGCCTGGATCAGGGTGCCGTCGACGCTGAAGTGGTCCTGTGACAGCAGCCGTTTCACGCGCGGGATGGACAGCACGGCGCTCAGGAATGCTGCCGCCACGCTGCCATCGAGCAGGCGGTCGCGGTTCTTGGAAAACGTCGAGGCGTCCCAGACGGGATCGTCGATGCCGAGCCCGACGAACCAACGAAACAGCAGGTCGAAGTCCAGCCGCTCCATCAGCTGTCGCTCGGAGCGCACAGAGTAGAAGGCCTGCAACAGCATCCCCTCCGCTGCCCACCCCTTCCCGCTTCGCGGGCGGGGTCCCCTGGTCAGCTCCGCCCGCAGAAGCTGCTCGGGCGGGATCGAGGGACGGCCGATCTCCGAGTAGATCTCGCCAAAGCGTCCGTCGAGCGACGCCAGCGCCTCGTTCACCACAGTCCGGATCGTACGCAGGGGGTGATCGGAGCGGACGCGCTGCTCCAGATCCACATAGGAAAACAGCGAGCCGCTCCGGTTGTCCTGTCCGCGCACCCGAAACTCCCTCGCTCATCTCGGCAGAGTGAATCACGAACAGTCCGATCCCCGAAGCCTTTTTCAGCGCCCTGCTAGAGGCCGCCCAGCGATGCGTTTAGCCACGGCGGGGCTATTAGTCGACGCGCAGGATCGCCTTTCCGTGCAGGTCACGCCTGCGCAGCGCGTCGAGCATCACCGGCAGATCCCGCCAAGGGCGAACCGTGTCGACCGGCGCTTTGAGGCGTTCGCTGCTTGCCAGGCCGACCAGGGTTGCGAGATCCGGGGCGACAGCCTGCTCGGGTCCCGAGGCGTAGGAAAAGAACGTCCGAATAGCGGCGTTCTCCGCCCCGAAGAAATCAAGCAGGTCGTACGCGGCCTTCTCGCCGGAACTGTTCCCGAACGACAGGATGAGGCCGCCCGGGGCGACGCACTTGACGGCGGCGTCCATGGAACGGCCGCCAACCGATTCGAGGATGACGTCGAACCGTCCACCTGCTTCGGCGGTCGAGGTGACCACCTGTCGGGCACCAAGCGATGACAGGCGCTCGGCGTTGTCGCGGGACGCAACGGCAGTCACGTTCGCGCCGGCGAGGTGGGCCAGCTGCACCGCGAGCTGGCCCACGCCGCCCGCCGCACCGGTGACCAGGAGCGCCCGCCCGAGCAGGGGGCCACCCAACCTGACCAAGCGCAGGGCCGTCAACCCGGCCAGGGGCAGCGCTGCCGCCGCGACGAAGCCCAAACCGTCCGGAAGTTCCGCAAGCCGGGAGACTGGTGCCGCGACGCGCTCGCTCCAGCCGGCGCCGTCGACAAGGCCGGCGACCCTGGCGCCTTGCGTCGGGCCGCGTCCATCGCTAGCCGGCCGGACGACGACGCCAGCAATGTCCTGACCCGGACGCCACCCCGATGGCCGACGGGCGATCAACGCGAGTTCACCCCGGTTGAGACTGAAGGTCTCCACGGCGACGATGGCCTCGCTTGGAGCCGGGGCAGGCTCTGCCACCTCTCGGAGCGTTACACCGTCAGCGTGTTCGCGGTCGTTGACATAGGCAAACATCGAAAGTCTCTCCACCATAAAGATTGCCGGTTTAGGCAAACGCCCAAGCTGGCGCGCACGACCACCACCAGGGCAGATCGACCGTGCGCGCGCCACGATCTGCCTTGTCCGTCCTCTTGTTAATTCTTGCTCGATCTGCCGATAATCTACTCAAAAGACTTGTGCACGCGATGCAGAGATCGAAGGACGGCTTTCGCTTGGAGGAGATGGAGGCGTTCGCCGCCGTCGCGGAGAGCGGCGGTTTCGCCACGGCCGCCAAGCGGCTCGGACGTGACGCCTCGGTGGTGTCGCGGCGTGTCGTCGCGCTCGAGGCCCGGCTTGGGGTCCGCCTGCTCGCGCGCACCACTCGCCGCATCTCGGTGACAGAGGCCGGAACCGCCTACCTGCGACGCGTCCAGGTGATCTTGGCCGAGCTGGCCGCGGCGGACGGGGAAGCGATGGACCAGGCTGCGGCACCGCGAGGTTTGCTACGGCTGGCCCTGCCCGCCGCCTTCGGCCGTATATGGATCGTGCCGTTGTTGCCCGGCTTCCTTGCCTCCCATCCCGCCATCCGGGTTGAGGTACGACTTGCCGACCGCGTCGTCGACGTCGTCGCCGAGGGTTTCGACGCGGCGGTCAGAATCGGCACGCTGTCCGACAGCGGCTTGGTCGTCCGGTCCCTGGCGCCACTTCGCCGCCTGCTGTGCGCGTCGCCCGGCTATCTTCTAGCGAGAGGATCGCCAGACACGCCGGACGCGCTGGCTCGCCATACTTGCCTTGGCTTCACCGGGTTGCGTTCCTGGCCCGATTGGCCGCTTCGGCGCGGGACGGAACGGGTCAGCGTGCGGGTGGATTGCCGGGTGGTATCAGACGACAACGAGGCGTTGGCGGTGGCCTGCGTCGGCGCCGCGGGCGTCATGGTGGCCTCCGACTGGCTTGTCGGGAGGGAGCTCGCCGACGGCCGGCTGGTGCGGGTGCTACCAGACTGGTCGTTGGACGAGGGCGACACCCTGAACGCCGTCTTGCCACCAGGGCGGCTGGTGCCAGCGAAAACCCGAGCCTTCGCAGACTGGGTCGCCGCAGCGTTCACGCCGCCGCCGCCGTGGTCCCAAGCCCGCAGCCGGCAGGGCTCGGTCGCGCATACCCGCCACGCAGGCGATCCCTGCTAGTTCGCGCCGCGCGCGAGACGCGGCGTTCGAGGCTATGTTACTCGACAGCGGCGTGCTGGACAGGTTTCTCCGCCGACAGCTTGGTTCGCAGCAAACCGCGTCACCGGTCAGACCGCTTCAGTCCGCGTCAGGTCATGCCAGGGCGGCCAAAGCGCGGCTGGCCAGCGATCGTCCATCTTGAGCTCGTCCTATCGGGACAAGAGCGATGACAGGAGAAGTCGGAATGAAGAGCATGAGTAAGCATCCGGTGGGAACCACACCAAGGTCGCTCAGGCGATCTCGCCGAACGCAGCAGCGATCACGTCATAGGCAGGATGGTTTGGCTGGAACCAGACCGCGGCGATGTGGGCCACGAAGCGATCGGGGTCGAGCGGCAGGTTATCGGCTTCGAGCATGCCGGCATGTGTCGCGAGGAGTCTGGTGAGGCCCTCGCGATCGTAGACGTACAGCGCACCGCTGTTGATGCAGCACTTCTCTGGACCCTGTCGCTATCGAGGTGGACGTGCGGAGCCTCCGACTGACCTGCCTGCATCAGCCGTTCCCGCGTGCCAATAGGCCGGCGACATGGCGACCGTCGCGGTGAAGGAGGTCTCGGTCGCCCCGGGCGTCGGCTTGGTCGACATGTTGTCCGGGCCCGGTGGGTCGGCGCCGGGGAGCCCGAGGATGGGGATTTGGCCGTAGTCGCGCGACAGCTGCTCGACGAGGCGCCGCGGCGGCAGCGCCACGCCTAGCGGCGGCAGCTCGTTTCGCTCGGCCGGATGGGCGAAGCCCATCAGCAGCAGCTCGAAGCCCGCGGGCAGGTAGAAGTTGAGGAGCTGGGTGCCCGGCGCGTCGACGACGAACGAGTGCTGGGCGCGGCGCGGAACCGCCACGAACGTGCCGGGCCCGGCCGAGAGCGTCATCCGTCAGCCTGGAAGGTGCAGTGGCCGCTAATGATGTAGAAGCCCTCGTCCTGCGTGTGGGCATGCGTGCAGGGACCGCCGCCCTTGGGTGTCACGAGCTGGTCGATGAGGCAGAAGGAATTGCCGGTGAGGATACCGGAGGCCATGACGCGCCAGAGATTGCCAAGCTGCCAGAAGCCGGGTGCGTCGTCCGGGGTCACGACGTAAGCGCCGGCGGTCGTCATGTTGCAATCTCCAAAGATGGTTTCGCGATCCAGCCGTGGACC
>JAABUJ010004565.1_pt1 | contig 14474 bp, 12 predicted proteins | sample 5559131 | NCBI WGS metagenome assembly JAABUJ01 (sample SAMN10711875, study PRJNA513366) | rock metagenome | isolation source: Antarctica rocks | place: Antarctica: Victoria Land, Mt New Zealand nord | collected 2016-01-07 | reverse complement strand
CCCATACACGACGGCTCCGATTTCGCGCTAGGACTCAGGTCCAAATTCAAGAGAGAGAGCGTGTGTGAGAGAGCGTGTGAGGAAGGATGAAAGAAGATGCGAGGGGAGAGAACCAAAACAGCAAAGCCCTGCCTGGCCCCCAAACGGTCTCCATCGCGCACAAGGCTCGAAACTCGAACTCGAACTCGAATTCGAACCACCAGAGGCGCCCTAGGCGATGAGAAGGGTCGTGCAGTGTAGGGGAATCAAGGTCGGTAGGGAACGGTAAGTTCTATGGTCTACGGACGGGAGGATCGTGGACGCACTCGGTCGGGTCAGGTTGGGTCAGGTTGGGTTGGGTTGGATTAGGTATTAGGTTAGGCTGGGGTGTGTCCTGTCGGACGCGAAGAGGGATGAAGGTGAAGAGGTAGGCAACTGGGGCCTCAAGATGGCGGTGGGTGGGTGGGTCTGATAGAGTTAGCGGAGCGGAGTGGTCGGAAAGGAGCTAGAACGGGGCCACCGCGGGGTTGAAGGAGCGAGGTGTTGTGCCTGCCTCGAGGCAGTGTGGAGAGGGCTGGGCAGAAGGCAGACGTAAAGTGGATGATGGGCTGGGTTCAGGGAGGATGGCGGCGAGGGTGTGTGAGCGTGAGTAGGCGGGGCGAAGACGACGGGAGGTTTCCGAGCCCGGGAGAGACGCGGTACGTAACGTATGTGGTCGTTCTACGGCGCAAAGCTCGAATCCGAATGCCGAAGTACGCGCACGACCCGACGGACAGACGTGCAACATCGACAGGGAGATTGCAGACAGTCGCGCGGTTTTCCTAGTCAGCGGAAGAACCGCAGTATCTTGTAAAGATATCCAGCTGCCAATGGCGTAGCATGCGCTTGCGCATATTGTGGCGAACAGGCGATGGGAGGGTCCCGATCAGATAGGTACACAAACAGTAGAATCTATAGACGTATTTTTCGCCACTCGTCGACATCGGACATGAAAACGTGATAAAAGAGCATATTCAAGAAGTCGCAGTGAGACGCCCCAACCACTCCGTTCCGTTCCGCTCCGCTCCGCCGTCCGTAACGTGACTCCGAACCCACCCTCAACTCACTCACTACTCCCTTCCAAATTCTAAGCGCGCATGAAAAATGGTTCTCTGGTCCCTCGTCTAATGTCGTTAACCCTGAGAAGGTCTTCCACAGTTTTGGGACCTCTATAACAAACAGAAAAAAGCGATACCCAACAAGTTACCTACATTTCCTCTCACCTTCGTCCGGGGGGCGAATAGAACTCCGAGCCCCGTCCTCCCCCATACTCATCCCAGAAAGCGGCGCTGTTCTGATTTAGCGAGTTCGCGTCTAACACCGTACGGCCACCGAAGTTGTGATCCGAGCTATACGAAGGTGCCCGCCCGCGAACGCCACCGACCGAATGGACCGAATGGACCGAGGTCTGAGAATAAGCTCTCTCCATGCTGCTGGCCACGCTCTCCGGCGAGTGGTGCGGGCTGTCGTCGAGGTTGACCTTCTGAAGGATGTTCTTGATGTCGCGGAGGTCCTCGCCGGGCTGATCCTTGGGCGTCATGGTGCGGTCCTCGATGAAGGAGCGAATGGAGCGGATGATGGGCGGGTAACCTTGGTCGTCGTCCAGCCACCAGTGGTGGAGTTCGGGGATGTTCCAGAGTTCCGACAGCTTGGTGCGCAAAGTTGGCGGGTAAATGTACCTTTTACGCACGACGCGTCGCGGTTAGCGCCCGGCAATGTCCCAAGTTCCCCCAAATCCCCATGAATGAGAGCCCATCGGCAATACCACGAGTGGGTGCAATCACTTAGGAATATACGATAGACGTACCCCATACTCTCGATCGTGGCCAGCTTCTTTCGGCACCACATTATATGCCTCTCATCTTTCGGTAAGAACAGGCTGGCTATGCCCAAACTTGCTTGAGCCGCCAGTACCGCACCACTGGGGCTTCCCGGCCAGTATTCGATAGCCTCAAACAGCCGCAACTGTTCTAGCGCGAGTGCCTCAAGCTCCTCGGACGGTTGTTGCTGAAGGATGAATGCGGTCTGATGTTTATGCATCAGGCTGACGGCGCACCAATCGATAAGCAGGTAATTCATTGTCCAAAGTGGGCCTTGGTATAATCCCCCGGGCAGATACGGATCTACTATGTCGTTAGGATCTCGCTCCCTGGCCCCGGCGAAAGACGTTACGGCGTAGGATGGGTCGGTAAGTTCAGGATCCAAAGTGTGGCGCCAGGCGCTGATACGCTCGGATATACCGAGGTTCTGCTTCATGAACTCCGCGAGGCTGATAGAACCACGAGCCAGCTTGGCGAAAAGCGTGGACATGTCCAACGCCGTCAGCCGGTGGTCTGCAATGGCTCGTTCAATCTTGCAATTGAGATTGTCGGGATGTAATTGCATCTGCTGCCGATGATATTGTTGGCAGACGTAAAACCATTCCCGTGCAAGTACCGTTTCGTAACCTGACATCAGCCCTGCAAAGAGGTCGAAGCGCGCGTACCAATTCAAGATCTTCCTTCGGACGTCAGATAACATGACCGTCTCAGGGCTATAGAGCTCGATGAGCATCTCGTAAGCGGCTCTTTGGTGACCAAGCAGATTGACCCAGTCACCCAGGTACTCCTACCCGGCTGCTTAGTATTCCATAAGAAGTGTGATAAGGACCGAACATACTTCAAAGGTAGCAAGCTGCAGGATAGTCAGCAAGGTCGCGTCAGTATTCTTCTTGCCGCTTTGCAAAGACTTTCGTAATAAGGAAACCGATTTGTTGTAGTAATGCAAGAAATCCTGAATCTTGCCGTTCGGCTTGCGTAAGGTATGGTGAAACGCTGCAAATCCCACGACCGCATACAGCAGTGGATCAGACTTGATAGCAATCTCAAGGAACGTGGTATGGAGGAAGCGCCCCCCATCGTGCTCGAAAAAGTAATGGTGATGGGTGAGGTAGTTTTGGTGGTAGTCGAGAAAGAACTGAAGATCTCGCGGCAAATGCGAGAAGTCTATTTTGCTCGGACTGCTCTCTTTTGAGGTGCAGGATGAGTTCGAATTCATTTTCCCCATTTTCCTAGACGAGGCTGACGCGGGATAGGAACCGGAGAAGGTGCTTGAGGCATCGGTCGAAGGGGAAAGACTTTTGTCTGTAAGGACTGACGAAGGCTTCGAAGGAGTTTTCGTTTTGCTTGGTGACGTGTGGCTATGTCTTCTGCACGCTGCCGCACCGCTGTACCTGGCCACCGCAACGTTTGTGTGAGCATCTCGAAGAGCAACAGTGCCTGATTCGTCGTCTGGGATGGTCTCCAATCCTTCAAAGTGTTCATCATCTGATTCCCCAGACGATGAACAACTTTCCTGTACAGGCGCCCGATTTCGTGCGGCCTTGGAATTGCTGCCGCCGGCTTTTGGCGCTGGGAGTTCCGGGTAGACACACTCCCTGTTGCCTTTCCTACATCCTAAAGGACGATCAACATGCCATGTTCGATCTGATCCGCGAGACATGGAGACTCACGCTCGCATATCGGACTTGTCTCGTCGCACTGAGAACATTGAGATGAGCTCGTAGCAGTGGAGTCGGCTACGGAACCAGCGTACCTTTACTCTTCGTGTTCTACAAGTATAACATCCACTTCTTGTTCTCCGATGTTTGACGTGATCGCTTCCTGAGGAGGGTCTGCGTCGAGCCCTCACTGCTCCCTTCGGGCCCAACATTGAACTGTTCCCGTCCGGATCAAACCAATGGCCGATACTCTGGGCAGATAGATGTTGGGATGCGTCGCCAGTGCTGCTGTGATCATAGTAGAGTAAGGGCGAATTGCAGTCCTGCAGAGGTCGCGGTGGTGGCGATGACGGTGCGTGATATAGACCAGACATAGCTATTCTTTAGATTCCCCCCCCGCTCTTGCTCATATTCGCGCACGACTCAGGATATTCCAGAAGAACTTCGATCTCGAGATCGGCGCAACAAGAGACGCAATCGAATGCATATAACAACGTTAGCTCCCCCGGGTAGTCTGGCAAACGGTAATGTTTCATGCACTGGAAGAGGCTGGTGTAGGGCACGGTGCGGAGCGGGCTAAGTCCGAGAAGTTCTGACATAAACAAAGCCGTAGTCGAGAGTCGGTAGACGCTGAGTAGTCCGCTTGACACCGTTGCCCTTTGCGTCGGAGTGGCAGTGCGAGAGGCGCCTGTGTCTGGATACCGTTCGATTCTGTATTCTTGACTGACAATAATCTTGCTTCAGGCGGAGAACTGTGCTGCGCAAGTATCGAGAGGAGGGCGAATGGCTTTAAAGCGCAGGATTGAGGTCTGAATTCGGGGGTATACGTTTTTCATCCCAACACCTCTCCTCCTTAGTCCGGTATAGTTGACCGAACGATTGCACAAGGTAAGGTTCAACCTTAGTTGATGAGACATGGTACGAGTCAGGTCATGAACGTATTTATACCTGCTAAGGTCGTAAGAGGAGGAAGTAAGGTAGAGACTTACCTTGCTTGGGTAGGTAGGAGTACGTGTACGAGTAAGAACTAATTACTGCTCGTGGCGGAACTCTGTATCTGTGCCTCTTTCTCGAACAGCCTTTGAATCGGGTCCGTGTGGCTTATATAGCTTCGTCTTGGACTCTGATGGGGGTAGTCAACCGGGTACCTTAGTGTTGACAGATTCAAGTCCACCGGTACTCATGTTCAACAGTGGCTTTTACGCATCCTCTGGCACCGCAGATGTTTGGGTGAGACGCAAGTGACCCTACCTGGGCTACGTGTAAAGGCACGCCTCTTATCGACGGATAGAGCCGGGAACTGACCGGGGCGTTCCTGGTGAAAGTTCATCTACTGTGGACTGATCAGGTAGAGTCACCTTCTCGACCTCTTTGTAGACTCACTGACGTAGGACCGCGTAGACTACTACCCCGGCTGAGGTGATGTAGAGCACTGGGGACTACACGAGTAGCTGCGGGAAATATTCCAGCAAATGACAACATCAGATGATGATTACAGACACCTCATGGTCCGGCAATGATGGTCCAGAGGACGGTGAGAAGGAATTGTCGGAGTCCTGGCCGAACCACTGCTGACAGTCAACCGTTCTCGAGGACAGTGTGGCGCCAATCGGTGCAGCAGTGTCTCCCTTTTTCTGTCTTTCTCTTTTTCTCGATAAGCTCTCTCGGTCTCCCGTTACACTGCGGGAAGGATGTGCTGCTACTGCTGCTAGTCTCCTAAACTTTGATCGCAAGGGAGCCCAAAATAATGAACATGGACAACAGCATTGCAGTCACCATAGATAAATGCGCCGCAAGCTATCGAGGAAGCATGTTTGGAGTTAGAGAGAAATCTGCGTGGTGGATGCAATCAATATGCAGCCAACGGGTACCCCAAGTGCCTTGGAAGGATGCCTACTGGGGAATAAGGCCCCGACACGCATGAGCCCCTGCATCCACCGCATTGGCCGGCATAAACTCAAAGCGTCCAGGGGAGGTACCAAGTCAAACGGTAAGGCCCCGAAGCAAGAACAACCGGGCTGGGAACCCCGTGGACAGTATGCGGACTAGACAATTCTTCGCGTTATTCAGAGGAGAGATCAATCATGAAACAATCACTGCATGCTTAAAGATCTTGATGGCAAAGCCACATATTGTGGTGGGTATTGGTCCGATGCGGCCATGACATTTACAGGGCCAACTGCCGGGCGCCGAAAGATTTGTACGATTACGGTAAGGTCCTTCTTCGGGTCATATATGCCACCGATCAAAAGAAAATACAATATCCTGGGACAACGGAGTCTGAGGAGTTCCAGTATGCAATACGACTGGTTGAGAAGTCAGTCGGGCTAGGGTTGACATCCCACTACGGGGTGATATGCACGTTCAGATGGTCTCTCAACCTTCGGTAGTGGAAGGCACGTCCGGCGATCTCATCACAAATTCGATTGTCGGTACTCCCTTAGAGCTCACTCCGAGAATGAGGAGGAGTGGATTTAACTCGAAGCGCGAAGCTATTTGGCTGCATGGGTAGTATCATCTGCCTGGATGAAGAACTCAAGGTCAGGGACACTGCAGGAAGCCTACGACGACGACAGCTTTAGTCAGAAACAGACTGGTAACACAATCGAGAGGGCTGAAACTGACGGCGGCTGTCGGAGGTACATAAGAGGTTGCACATACCAAAGGGATCAAAGTCAGATCTTGATTCGAGTGTCGTCGACGGAGTGTTACGGGTCATTGGTAATGATGCTTTCAACTGGTGTCCCAAAGATGGCGAAATCAAAATAGGTCTTGCGCCACAAAACCCTTTGGCTTCGTCATTAACAAATAACACTCGCATGCAAGCAGCCGTCGTCGATCCTGACGCTGTCCCTAGAGATACATACACCTCCCATGCTCCAGCGTGCTATCGAAGGACAGGCCGAGGACCACCTTCAAGATCACGTCGTACAGAGGTTTGCAGCGTGCAGGTGCTTAGCTAAGTCATTTCAGGTCAGGTCGGACAGGAAGGATTCGTGCTGCACACGCTTGTACGAGTAAAGGCTGCTCGTACAAGCACTCGTACAGCGAGGGCTGCAACGACGGCGTGTCGAGTTTCTCTTATACTTGGTCTATGACAAGTTGACAGAATATCTACAGTCCAACTGCTGCCTACTATGAGTTACACATAGGCTCCCCATATCTGTTGAAGAGGCGGGAGATCGACTATTACTAAGCTTCGTAATCTACGAGCCAGGGCCACCTAAAGCCCACAATACTGATACGATGAGACTGCATCGGGTGTCACCTGCGGACATACACGTACAGCTCCGAGTACTCCGGAAACTCTTCTGAAAACAGTCTCCTGGGGTCATTCATTGCTGTGGTAGGTATTGACTGGATCCGGCTATGATTGGAGTTCCGGCTTGTAGAAGGAGCAAGAGGATGGAATATTTTGGGACGAATCCTCATTGACATCTCCACTACCGATCGATCATGCTCTAGAAGGCTTGTAGATCTTCCGATCTCCGTTCTGGTGGGATAAAGATATCAAATCGTTACCAAGGAACATTCACGAGAAGCGCCACGTTAGTTTCATGTCTGAGTACCAACTTTACCTATACCATCATGACTCCATGCATGCCAACCCTCAATCATCCAGTCTTTTGATTCGATCATGAAATGGGTGGAAGGAGATTGGAAAGGCCCTGCAATGTTGGGATGATCAGTGGATAATGAAGGTGCAGCGAATGCAGTGAAATGCAGTGCATCCATATGCTGTGATGCAGCAGCACGTACGAAACTGTGTTCTGTACGACCGGGAGACATCCTACAGAAGTCTGCCAACTATTCTGCGCATTGCAGTTCAGTGCCCTGTACTGACTGTACTCCATGAACACTGGACGAATAACCAGCCTAGAAAAGAAGTTGACGGCAACCTCCATCCCATCCCATCTTGATCGTCTCAGACACGCACTCTCAACCTCCTCCATCCTTTAATCATCATCACCCACCTCACACCTCCACATCTCCACACCTCAACAAAACAAAAGACTGTCATACACAATGCAGCCCATCGCCGTCAACATCATCATCAGACTCCACAACCCGCATCGAGGCGTTCTTTGCGACGGTGTGGAGAGTATGACATCAAACCGAAAAGCCGTGGAGGCGCACATCTGAAACCCTCGGAGGCTTCGCCAACTCATATCGTATGTACCACAGTCCTCTCCTCTGCAGCTACGAATTGCATCGTCATTCACAGCCTCAACGACACACAGTTCCGAACAGCTCGGATTTCCCCACCACAAAAGAACACAGAGCATGCCCTTCATGCAACCACATCTCTCCAACCCGCTTCATACTCGCAAATTCGGCCTCGGGGAGCTTCTGATGGGTGACAGCAACAGAGATGGGGCGTTGAAAGAATCCGCACCATCATCCAAATTCCACTGCTTCCGCAGTTGGCGTGGACATCTGTCACTCTCCTGCAGTGTGCCTCTGTCAAGGGCCGCAGTGAGCCTAGTAGCAAGCTAACGCCACTTAGCTAGCATGACAGAGTACAGGAAATACTCGGACTCATCGGCATGTCACCCTCGCCGAATGTTGCACAAAATAAACCCCGACTACTAGAGCACACGGACTCAACAATTCCACCATCTGCACGCATAAGGAAGGGTGAACGGGTCTTTCACTCCTCGGAGTCGCACAGCATCGACTACGTCTGAGCGCAGAGTGTCTCAAGAACTCTTTTTGATCGATACTGGTGGGACGTCAGTTCCACGGCGTTCATCCGGTCTGCCAAGCTGCAAAGCAAGAACTTTGCTTACACCCTCATCTCCCCGGATAGATGCAGGCGCAAGATTATGCCAGCCGGATGAATAGGATCTCAAAAAGGAAAACGTCGCCTGCGGCCAATGAGATTTAAAAGTGTTGCTCCAGCTATGTATATATCAGGGCTAGAGCATCCTGCGATCCACTTTTCTATCACTCAGATGGAGCGCCCTGTACTCTTACTACTACTGTACCTGTGAGGCTTTTTTGCATGTATTAGGCACAGCAAAGAAGCACCTCTTCCTTTTTCTTTTATCGCTCTGCTTCCGAATCTTATCTGCATGTTCGTCAGCCGCCGTACTCTGACAGTCTTGCTTTTCTCCACCCGGCTAGCTTCGTCTCTTTGAGTTTGTTTCTCTTTCAGTGTCTTGGATGTGTCATTGAAGCCACTTCCGCGCTTTCCTCCGAAGTTCTCTTCCCAAATTTACTTCTCAGTTTTATTTCTACAGCATTCCTGTACCTGTAGAACGACGGAAGCCTGTGCCTCTGTGGCGCCTGCATACCAACCACTCAACGCACCCATCCGCTCTCTTCCCCCTAAAACAATTGTCTCTACACCAGTCTTGTCGCACGCAATTCAAGACATGCATTCGCTCCTCTCTTAGGTGAGTTGTGTGATCACGTATCTCTGGCCCCATAGCGTTCATTTTACGTCTTTCATCTCTAATCTCCGCAGCCGTCACGGAAAGACCGTAACTACTCTACTTAAAACCCACAAACCTTCAACTCAGACCCTCGCACAACCGCACCCGTTGTCTAGTATAGTCCTGAGGTTCAACAAACTACAAGGCCAGACTAGCCAAAATTGCAGTGTATTGGCAGCACGGAACACGGGTCTTGCCATAGCCACGCCATCCGGACCGCGTTTCATCTCACTTTCGGCATGCTCTAGCTGTGCCCCATCTTCGAAAGACGCTTGTTATAGAAAGCCACGCAAGACATAACTGAGAATCAAGACTGCCTATGAGCTACCGATCAATCAAAACATGATCCCGCACGTGGAACCTCGCACGACAAAACACACTCCGACCCCATACGCTACATTCCCCTCCACCCTAGCTGTACCAAGACCGAGCCCTACCCAATGCTCCCACGTCCCACTCGCCCCACCCCATCCCATCCCATCCCCAATCTCCACCTCGCAAAGCCCTCTCCTCCCCGTCCGCCCGAGGAATCCTTTGCCCCCTTCCCTCAACCATCCGCACCAACAAGCGCAGCACAAACCAGTCAACCCAGCCCGCCAAACCAACATCCTAAGCAGCCAACAAGCCCCTCCATTCCTTTCCAACCCGTCCGCCCAGCCCAGCCCAGCCCAGCTGAGCCGGCAAAACCCGCACCTGCACCCAAAACCCGCACCCGTCCTCTCCTCCCCTCCCCTCCCCGCGTCCCTACTAGCAAAGACCCAACCCCCCACCCACCTGTCCGCAGAGCGCCCCACGACTGCCGCCTCCCTTCCGTCCCTCCCCCCCCCTTCCCCTTCCCTTCCATCCCGCCCCGCCTTGCCCAGCCCCTTAACCTGACCCCGTCCACGCGTCGTCCTCAACGCCGCACTGGGACGCTGAGGAGGGGGAGAAGGAGGACGACAAGACGCGCCCGTGGTGGGGAGGGAGGTGAGGTTTCTCGGGGGAGGGGGAAAGGGGTGCGAGGAGGGGTCGATCTTGACGGCGCTTGTTACGGGAGGTGGGCGGGTGGGAGATGGTGTCCGGTGAAGAGGAGACGAGCACGGAGTCGGGGAAGGGAGAGAGAGGATTCCCAGCGTCAGGAGGACGAGCTGAGGTCTGGGGCCACGATCTGGGGCGGAGATTAGGGGCGTGGGCGGAGGAACTGCGGTTGGCAAGGTAGGTGCGTTGGAAGGAAGTAGAAAGGTAGGAAGTCGAGGCTTGTCAGGTCGAGGCTCGAAGACTGGGCTTGTAAGGTTGGGGGGGGAAGAGAAAGGAGCAGCGTGAAGGAACTGTCGTCAACTCTGTGATCCACATCACAGCGAACACGCCATTTCGGTTTTCGCTCATGTTTGGCTTTGCGCTTGCTTGCGATCTCGGTAGTTGCAGATGGTTGCTATTTACGGGCTCGATGAGAGACATGCACGAAGTGATAAAGTCGCATCCCATATCGTATCGTAACGTAACATGTCGAACCACGCTGAAAGCAAGCCGAAAGCACGCTAAATCACACACACACGCCAGAAATCCCATAGCTAAGGAAGTCGAGCTTGCAAATTCGGCTGGGGAGGTAAATGCGTACGAACTCCGGGGATAAGAGAGATGAGAACAAGAGGTGATGTGATGTCCTTAGCGCTTCAGTGTGATCAATCTGGTGTAAATATCGAGAGTGTATGGTGCATGATAGCATGCCGAGGCAAACCCGCCATAGTCGGGTAGAGCTTGTAGAGAGGAACTTCGCTCGAAAGGGAGAGCGAGATGAAAAGATCATGGCAAAGATGTGTCAGGTAGACACATGTATGAAAAGCATGTACAGTGCGTGGCCCTCCACCCTCATATCAAGATCTGAGTATCAATCCCTGCGTGACATGGCGACGGAGTAGGTTCGTCGTGGTCTTGGACGCCGAACATCGTAATTCAAATGTGCGTGATATTGAAAAGATTCCATGGGTATCGTTGTGGAATACGTAAGATAAAGAGTGTGACTCCTTTGCTGGAAGTGGTAGACGTCGGATGTAGCGTGCATTACAGCGCTCAAGGCACTGCTGCTGGGGAGGGGTCGGCATGGGGTTCAGTCTTCTCGTCTACACCCTGACCTCTGCACAACGGACATGAGTTGCGGCCTGTAGTTAACCACTGCGTTTGAGATGGTCAGCATGCGTCTCGACACCTTCGAGGGCTTCCAGGTCGTAAGAGACATACCTCGTCGATGCATTCGCGATGATAGAGATGTCCACATTTGGCCAGTTGTCGCACCTCCTCCTTCAGCTCGTAATCGCAAAGACAGACTAAACACCGTTCGGCAGGTCCAATCTGGATCCGAGCACCGTTCGAATCTTCGGCCACGAGAGCTTCGATCGTCCCTTGAATACGGAACACGCCCGGGGCAGAAGCCACATCCTCTCTGCTCGCAACAGGAGGCTTCGCGGGGCCGAGGAGAGAAGATAAGAGCAGCATATCCTCGTAAGTTGGAGACTACAACAAGGTCAATATAAGCTCGTGACGGTGATTGTAACTATTGCACTTACATCTGTGAAGAGGCTCGGAGTAGCAAAAGCAGGATGATCCTCGGACAGGTTGGTTCCGACCACGTAAATGAGCCAGCTTCGGCCCCCTTGTGGCGGAGCATCGTCAGGTCCAACCACGCCGTTGCGTCTGGCAGCACCCGAGCCGAGATCGCGATGGCGAGCAAACTCCGAATCGCTCCGACGACGCTGACGGGCTGATTGAAATGCTGCATCTTCTGCCGTCGGCTCGAGACCCGCGCCTATTGACCTTCTCGCAAAGCTTTCGCGACGAGTTGGTGCGGCAGGTGGTGATATGGCAGAGGCTGACGACGGTCGTCGGCTCGGTGTTGTGGTGCCCGAAGAATACGCCGACATACTAGGATCAGCCGGCGTGGATGGTGGGGGATGAGGCCCAGGCGGAGACTCTGAGAGAACAGTCGACAATGACGAGCCGTTTACAGGTGTTGCTTCCCCCGACTGCGATCGACTTGATCCTTGGGTCCGCTGATGACGTTGGCTGTCATAACCCGCCGGGAACGAATTGAGACCTCCCATCGACGCCCGCCTACGGTGACTGAATCTGGATCTTCCGTCCGCACGCCGCAGAAGGCCTCCGGCACCGGTTCGGAGTATGTTCGTCGTCGGGACAATGGGAAGGCTCAGCAAAGCGTCTAGACTGGGTCCAGCCGCACCAAAGTCTTCATTTACATTCGTGCCGTGTGCTGGTACAGAGCGAACACCGACAACGACCAAGGTTACTGTCCGTCCATCAGATGCATCATCGCCGTCATTTCCGCTGCCCTCTTGACTCTCTCCCGCGTCCTGCTGCTGCGCTCGAGCGACACTAGGCGTAGACGTACCACTTGTCTGCCTGCTGTGTTCGTTCGAGTTTACGAACCGGAAGACCCGCAAAAAGTTGACTGGAGGGAGCGATCCATCTGGTTGAGTGGCGTTGTCGCCGCTCTCCGAGCCAGATCCGTTATTTCCGAGGGAAGCCGCGTGCTGCAACGTTTGAAAGAAATTATCTAGGCTGCCATCCAAACCCTCGGCGCCAACTGCCTGCATATTGGTGATTGGTTGGCTAGGAGTTCCGGACAACTGAGCAGCTATGGCAGCGGCGGCGAGCTGCAGGACTTGAGACAATGGAGCCTGATTTTCTCGGCGCCCGAAGCCCCTGCTGTCGCCCCTGAGGATGTTGTTGATAGAACGGGTCCGTCTTCTGGTAGTAGATGGCTGGGGAAGGCTTAAAGCCGCACGAGAGTTGTCAGCCCTTGGGTTCGTGCTGAACCATGAAGAATCCAATGATGGGTCTTCTGGATCTATGCTCGCGTCCGCCGTTGAGAGGGGGGGTAACAAGTAGTCTGCATCTTCAGCAAATGCAACCCTCGAGGGACGCCGCGGGGGTGTCTGGGGATATTGTCCCTCGCTCGTCTGTGGCGAGGGCTGAGAAAACAAGCGTGGGAGCGGCAATGAGAACGAATTTCGAACCCTTGATAACCGAGAAGTTCTTCGTAGGAACGGAAGGCTGTTGCCTGAAGTAGATGGTCCGGTCGCGGACGTCATGGGCTCAACAGGATCAAGACTCGGCGTGGAAGACGAGGCGACTCCGGGCGGAGAGATTGGCCTATCAGTAGACATAGGTAACGGCGGTGAAATAACAGGGGGAAGTTCCCTGCGTCTCCTCTGTCTCAGGGAAGGTGTATATCGAGACCTGAGTGAGCCCATAGTTGAGAAACGGTTGCTGCTCGGCCGCGTCAATCCCTCTTCTGCAGCAGGCTCCAATCTGTCCGATAGTCTTCTCCGCAAAGCCCGATCGTTATCCGACGGGTCTACGTTTGAACTAGCAGAAGCAGAGCTGGCGTACCGTGGCAACAGCCTCGAGCTTATCCGTGACATTACCGACTGCCGTCGAGGCATTGGAGATGCTGTAATATACGTAATCGGTGCATCACGCATCCCCAGATCTTCCATGTTCACCAGCGGTCTCTCTGGCTCTTCGAATAGAACTTCGTCGCCCCGTTGTATCTCCCCATTTGTATTGTCATCTGCCTGAGCAGGAATGGATTGTGCAGAGACTTGTCTTCGAAAGGTTGCAAACGGCGGTTGAGATTGTAGCATGGATTCGGTTGGCGAGGCACTGCTGCGTACAAGAGCAGGTCCCGGGAATAGTTCACGATACGTTGGACCACCCGAGCCGCCAGAGATTCGCTCATGTCGAGTATCGCGACTTTGGACCAACTGAGAGAAGCGTCGGGAATCCCTTCGGTCGAACTCGTCACGCTGTGAAGACGCGCTCTGCCCCATGTTTCCTATCGAATAACTCTCTTGTGTCTGAGGAAATGATGTAGGTCCGACCAAGTCCGAAAGATTCACTTCGGACCCATGAGGCGGGACCTCGAGTATTGATGAGTCTCGAGCTGCGGTGTGGTCAAGAGTAGTCGAGTGAGTCCTCTTCAAGGCTGTCAAGCTTTTGTTTGGAGCTGAAGGAGGCTGCGGGTGTCTGGAGGACATGTACGTAAGTAGACGCGCTGCGGTCAAGGCTTTTTGAACGCTTAAAACACGCCACAAACCAAGAGGCTGCCAACAAATTCTGTGATGTGAATGTAACGCAACTTCGACAGATACTAGAGAGGAAGGCTTTGTGCAATTCAGCCGAAGTTCACGGAGAAAAGATCACCGGAGCTTCTGAACCAAGCGCTTGTTGTGCTGGGGTGTGAAGGCAGTAAGCTGAATAAAGACGGAACCGATTACTTACGAGTCTCGGCTTCAGAGAGTGATCGCACTTCCAGCGGGTTCGACGTGTTAGGTAGAAGGTGTAAAGATCATTTTGTGACTGAGCTGACCGTCCGTACGTGTAGGTAAGGTAGGTAGGTAGGTAAGGTAAGCAAAGAGGCGATAAAGGTACAGTGCCGGTGGTAATTCTGGGCCACGCAGAACGCTCACAAAAAAAGAAAAAGACCACTTTTTTTTGAAAGCTCAAAATCCTTAAAACACATAAATACTGTAATTACTTCACAA
>JAABUJ010004564.1_pt1 | contig 14474 bp, 16 predicted proteins | sample 5559131 | NCBI WGS metagenome assembly JAABUJ01 (sample SAMN10711875, study PRJNA513366) | rock metagenome | isolation source: Antarctica rocks | place: Antarctica: Victoria Land, Mt New Zealand nord | collected 2016-01-07 | reverse complement strand
CGCACCAATCCGCGCGTCGTCAAACGCAAAATGTCCAAGTTCGCGCTCAAACGCGTCCATCACGCCGAGCGCCCGCCCCTTACGCGCTCCTTTGCTGCGGCCGTCGCCCTTATTTGAATGGTATTGCCTTTAGGGCCAGGCCGCGTCTCACAATCGCGGGGCGCACCCGTGGTTGGCGGCGACCTTGCCATTAAACGTGCTATGGCGTACCTTGCTAGCACCGCTACAATGCCGTAGCGGCCGCTATGTTGTAGACCGAAAGTGCTATTGTAGGGGCGCCAGTCTGGGCTACACTACCTGCAAGAGATCCAACTTATCCATCGCGCGTTCGGCGCGCACCTAGAGGGAGACCGACTAATGCCTGCTATTACCCCCGCCGCCAAGCCAGAGAGCCAGAAGCCGCCGTGCCCGCACTGCGGGAAGCCGTACCGCACTCTGGTCAAGCGCAACTACGGCATCAAGATCGACGGCGGCATGAAGCAGAGCATCCCCATGGGCTCGCAGTGGCGCTGCATGGCCTGCGGCAAGAGCTACACCACCGACGACGAATAGGGGATAAGGAGCGCTAGAGCCTGTTGCCGCGATCAGTCCTGCTTGGGCTCTGTCTGCTCGTCTCGTGTGGGACGGGCTGCCTCACCGCTATCGTCGGCCCCACGGTACCCGCCCTCGCGCATGCGTTGCGCGTACACGAGGGTAGCCTGGGCGTCGTCTTCGGCGCCAACTTCCTGCTGGCGTCGTTGGCGACGGCGCTGGCCGGACCTATCTTCGATCGCTCGGGGCCGCGCGCGTTGCTCCCGACCGGGCTGCTCGCCATGGCGTTGGGCGCCGCCGGTGAAGGTCTGGCGCCATCGCTACCCGTCCTCGCGCTAGCCGCGGCGCTGGCCGGGTTCGGCAGCGGGATCATCAACGTCGGGGTCAATGCCACGGCGAGCCTTTTGTATCCCGAGCGGCGTGAGCGCGTCCTCAACATCCTCAACGCTCTGTTCGGCGCCGGCGCGTTCCTGGCGCCTGTGCTGGCCGGCCTGGCCCTGGCGCGGCTCGCCGGGTATCGCCCAGCCTACATGGCCGTGGCCGTGCTGTTGGCCCTGCCAATCCTGCCGCTGTGGATGGGACTGCCCCGGTGGTCACAGCGTAGCGGTAGGGGTAGGGCTGGCCGGAGCGGGGGTACGCGCGCGCTAGCGGCGCGACGCGCGCTGTGGGCGCCCATGGCGGTGGGCTTCCTCTACCTCGGCGCGGAGATCGGATTCGGCGGCTGGATCGTCGCCATCCTGCGGCGCACGGCCCAGGTGAGCGCGCGGGACGCGGCCCCCGCCGTGGCCCTCTTCTGGCTCTGCCTCGCGTTGGGCGGGCTACCGACCGCGTACCTCTTGCGCCGCGGGACCGCGCCCACCCGCATCATCCGTTGGGGCGCCGGCGGGGCCGCGTGCGCGACGGCGGCATTGGCTCTGTTCGGCGCCAATGTGCCCGTGGCGCTGGTCGCCTGCGCGCTGGTTGGCCTCTCCTTCGCGCCGATCTTTCCGCTCACCATCGCCGCCGCCGCGCGCGCGGGTGGGGCGGCGAGCGGGGCCGGCGGCGCGACCTCACTCGTGCTCGTCGCGGCCCAACTCGGCGCCGCGACGCTCCCACCGCTGCAAGGTTTTTTGCTGGGCGCGGGGCCGGGTCCCGTGGCCGCCCTCGCGGTGACATGCGCCTGCAGCCTGCTGATCATGGCGGCGCAGGGCATCGCTTCGGCCCGTCCGCGCGGACGTGAGATAGCGGTACAAAGCTCTACACCGTGATACAAAAAGACGGCGGCGGTCGGGACCAATTGGTCCCGACCGCCGCCGTCACTAATCGTTGCGTTTTACGTCTATTCGTGGTTACTCATGCTTGTCGTCGAACGCTGCCGGCGCCCCGCTAGGCGCGCACGCGATCAACCTGCCATCTCCGCAATAGCGCCTGCGTCCGTGACCGCGCTCTCTGGCGTAACAACGGCATGGAAACCTCCTAGCATGGCACTAGCGCTTTTCCCGCGCGTCGGCGGTGCCCCGTCGATACAATCATAGTAGTTCACGAGCGATAGACGTCGCAAGGCCCGTTTGGGCTAGAGACCGATAGTAATTTCTATGCGCTTTGTCCAGGTCAGGGACGAGAGAGCCAGTGACCGGCGCGCGACTGGAACAACTCCACGCGGATCCTTGCCGCGGCATAGCCATCCCTGCCACCTGCCTGTGATGGCGTCCTCGGAGTGGCCTGTGAGTGCCGGCCCAGCACGATCCAACGACACCGTACGGGTTTACGTCGGGCACGCTATACGTCAGCGCGCTAGGGTGAACATGCTGATGCTACCAGGGTCGTTACGCGTAGGCGCTGAAGTCAGAAATGGTAACCAGTGACGCAGTCCCTTGGGAATCCAGGCCCACCTGTCCGTCACGCGAACAGTTCCCCCGTAATTGGCGACCAACGCATGACGAGTTCGCGTATCCACGGACACCGATTCCGGCGAAACACCGATGGGGATAGTTTGTAGGACGGCTCCTGTCAGCCCATCGAACACATCGAGGCTGCCGCTGCCTGCAAGAGTACCATTGGCATCCTGCGGACCTGAGGACGTGATAGAGGTGCGCTGTTCGTATGAAGCACATCGATACTCGCCACCAGCACAGCCAGTAACGCCAGTCCCACGCCTACATGCTTACTATGCATCCGCTTGACGATCCGTGGCTTTGTTACAAAGGCATGTCGCAGCGCAGCGCCACATGAGGGTAACATTTTGATACAAATGGTCGTACGAGTAATCGCTTGCGCCATGGGTGACTAACTCAACTTAACAGATATGCCCTCGACATGCTATGCTGAAGCAGCACACTCGACACCTGACAGTAAAAGGAGTCCCGCGCATGCAGTTCTACAGCCTCCAGCTCAAGTCCACCATCGAGGTCCCCGATGCGCAAGTCGAGCGCACCACCATGGCCAACGGCCGCCCCGCCGCCCGCGCTACCATCGAGCGCGACGGCAAGACCCTCAAGCTCTTCAAATTCCTCCCCAACGATGCCGGGGCGGCAGCTACAACGACGACGGCCGCGGCAGCGACCAAACCGAAGAAGGCCAAAAAGTAGACGCGTCGATGCCCGTCGCCCTCTCGCCGCCGCTTCAATAGGCGCGCCCGCGCTGGGTCGGGGGCAGCGCCACTCGTGTTCGCGCATCCTCTCCCGCGACGCCCTGCCCCGACCTAACATATGTCGGGGCAGGGCGTCGCGCGTCCCGCCCCCGCGACGATCACCCCATGCGCGCCCGCCTCCTCGCCCTCGGCTACCTCGACGCCGCCCGCGACCGCTGACTGCCCCACACCCGTCGCCCAGCCCACGCCACGGGTGTGGGGCGAGTGGCGACCGTCGGGTGTGTAGCGAAGCGCGTCTGTAGACCTCCGTTTTGACAACATCGCTCTCATTGGTGTACCGTACTCTAATACACCCTTGCGCACGCACGACGACATATTGCGCGATCAGGTTATGACAAGTATAAGTGTAGCTAGCTGGAGAGGGGAAGTGCGACGATGAACGACGCCGCCGAGACCAGTACCGCCGAAGAGTTGAGCGAGTTGATGGACGAGCGGGAAAAGTTCCCGCCGCCGCCCGCGTTCGCCGCTCAGGCCAACATCAAGGACCCCGGCGTGTACGCGCGGGCCGACGCCGACTACGAGGCCTATTGGGCCGAGCAGGCCAAGCGCCTCGACTGGTTCACGCCCTGGAACACCGTTCTGGAGTGGGAAGAGCCGTTCGCCAAGTGGTTCGCCGGCGGCCAGCTCAATGTGTCGTACAACTGCCTCGACCGCCACATCCAGAACGGCCTGGGCGAACGCGTGGCCTTCTACTATGAGGGTGAGCAGGGCGGCGCGCGCACCATCACCTATCAGCAACTGCTCGACAAGGTCTGCCAGTGCGCCAACGCGCTCAAGGAACTGGGCGTCAAGCGCGGCGACCGCGTGGCCATCTACATGGGCATGATCCCCGAGCTGGCCGTGTCGTTGCTGGCCTGCGCGCGCATCGGCGCCCCGCACACGGTCGTCTTCGGCGGCTTCTCCGCCGACGCGCTGGTCGACCGCATCGACGACGCCGAGGCCAAGGTGGTCATGACCGCTAACGGCGGCTACCGCAAGGGCAAGGTTGTCCCGCTCAAGGCCAACGTCGATGACGCGGTGCGACGCACGCCGAGCGTCGAGAAGGTGCTGGTGGTACGCCGCGTCGACCAGGATACGCCGATGCAAGAGGGCCGCGACGTGTGGTGGCACGACATCGTGGCGCGCCAGGAGACGACGTGTCCGCCCGAGCGCATGGACAGCGAGGACCCGCTCTACCTGCTCTACACCAGCGGGACCACCGGCAAGCCCAAGGGCATCCTGCACACCACCGGCGGCTACCTCACGCAGGTCGCGTGGACGCACGCCAACGTCTTCGATCTCAAGCCCGAGACGGACATCTACTGGTGCGCGGCCGACATCGGCTGGGTCACGGGCCACTCCTACATCGTGTACGGCCCGCTCGCCAACGCGGCCACCAGCGTGATGTACGAGGGTGTGCCCGACTACCCGGCCCCCGATCGCTGGTGGGATGTCATCGAGAAATATAAGGTCACGATCCTCTATTGCGCGCCGACGGCCATCCGGGCGCACATGCGCGCCGGCGTGACCCACCCTCAGAAGCACGACCTGTCCTCGCTGCGTGTGCTCGGCTCGGTCGGCGAGCCCATCAACCCCGAAGCCTGGCTGTGGTACCACAAGTACATCGGCGGCGAGCGCTGCCCCATCGTCGACACCTGGTGGCAGACCGAGACGGGCGCGATCATGATCAGCCCGCTGCCCGGCGTCAGCACGACCAAGCCCGGCTCCGCCACCAGACCCCTCCCCGGCATCGCCGCCGCCGTCCTCGACGACGCCGGCCACGAGATTACGGGGTCCGAGAACGGCTACCTCGCCCTGACGCGCCCGTGGCCCGCGATGCTGCGCGGTATCTACGGCGACCCCGAGCGCTACAAACAAACCTACTGGAGCCGCTTCCCCGGCAAATATTTCGCCGGCGACGGTGTGCGGCGCGACGCGGACGGCGACCTGTGGCTGCTCGGCCGCGTCGACGATGTGATGAATATCTCGGGACACCGCATCAGCACCATCGAGGTGGAGAGCGCCCTCGTCGACGATCAGCGCGTGGCCGAGGCCGCCGTGGTCGGGCAGCGTGACGACCTAACCGGCGAGGCTATCTTTGCCTTCGTGACGCTCAAGGGCGATGTCGAGGCAAGCCCGCAGGTCGCGGAGGAGTTGCGCCAACACGTCGCGCGCAAGATCGGCGCGATCGCGCGGCCCAAGCAGATCCTGCTCACGCCCGACCTGCCCAAGACGCGCTCGGGCAAGATCATGCGCCGCCTCCTGCGCAACATCGCCAATGGTCAGGAGATGGGCGATACCACGACGCTGGCCGACGAGAGCGTCGTGGCGACGATCCGCTCGTCGACGGGCAAGGGCGACGAGGAGTAGTGATCCATGACCGCCAACAACGCGACCTTCGAGCAGCTATTGGACGAGAGCGCGGTCGTCGCGCCCGCTCCGGCGTTCGCCGCGAACGCGCTCGTGCCCAACTATGACGCCGAGTACACGCGCTGCCGGCGCGACCCCGACCGCTTCTGGGACGAGGTGGCGCGCGGCCTGGAATGGGAGCGTCCGTGGGACCGCGTGCTCGACTGGCAGCCGCCCTACGCCAAGTGGTTCGTCGGGGCGCGCTGCAACATCACCGTCAACGCGCTGGACCGCCATGTGCGAGCGGGGCGCGGCGACAAGGTGGCGTGGCTATGGGTCGGTGAGGACGGCGCGGAGCGGCGCTACTCCTACGCGGAGGCGCTCGCGCTCGTCTGCCGCGTCGCCAACGCGCTCACGGAGGTGGGCGTGCGGCGCGGCGACCGCGTCTGTATCTACATACCGCTGACACCCGAAGGCATGGCCACGATGCTAGCCTGCGCGCGCCTCGGAGCCATCCATAACGTCGTCTATGCCGGGCTCGGCGCGGGCGCCCTGCGCGACCGTGCCGAGGACGCCGGGGCGCGCGTCATCGTCGCGGCCGATGAAGGCTACCGCCGCGGCAAGACCGTCCCGCTGCTGCCCATCGTGCAAGAGGCGGTGGCGCAAACGCCCGGCGTCGAGACCGTCTTGCTGTGGCGGCGCAACGGGGACACGGCGCTCCCAGACGGAGCAGGCGCTCCCAGCAAAATACGATGGCTCGACTTCGACGAGATTGTGGCCCGGCAGCCGTCGGAGCGCGCGCCCGAGAGCATGGACAGCGACGACCCGCTGTTTCTGCTCTACACGTCGGGCACGACCGGCAGGCCCAAGGCCCCCGTGTTCGTGCACGGCGGCTATGCCGTGGGCACGAGCTACTACACGCGCATCGCGTTCGACCTGCGTCCCGACGATGTGTACTGGTGCATGAGCGACATCGGCTGGATCGTCGGCCACAGCACGATGGTGTACGGCCCCATGATCGAGGGCGTCACGCTGCTGGTGCGCGAGGGCGCCCCCGACACCCCGCACCCCGGCATTACCTGGGAATTGATCGAGAAATACGGCGTGACCAAACTGTTCACCGCGCCGACGACGATCCGCATGTGGATGAAGTTCGGCGAGGAATACCCCGCGCGCTACGACCGTTCCAGCCTGCGCCTGCTCATCTGCGCCGGCGAACCGCTCAACCCCGAGGCCTACGCCTGGGCGCGCCGCAACGCGCGGGAGGGCGGGGCCGAGGTGCGCGACAACTGGTGGCAGACCGAAACAGCCGCGCCGACCATCGCCACCCTACCCGCCATGGCCTCGAAGCCGGGGCGCGCGGGCAAGCCGCTGCCCGGCCAGGAGGCGCGCATCGTCGACCACGCAGGCAACCCGGTCGCCCCCGGCAAGGGCGGCTTCCTGCAATTGACGCGGCCGTGGCCGCAGATGTTGCGCACCGTCTGGAACAACCCGGCGCGCTACGAGGAGTATTGGGACACCATTCCCGGCGGCTACACCGCCGGCGACGTGGCGACCATCGACGAGGACGGCTACATCGCGGTGCTCGGCCGCGCCGACGACGTGCTCAACGTGGCCGGGCACCGCATCGGGACGGCCGACGTGGAGAGCGCGCTGGTCGGCCATCCCGCCGTGGCCGAGGCGGCGGCGATCGGTGTCCCCGACCCGCTTAAGGGCGAAGCCATCAAGGTTTTCGTCATCCTGCGCACCGGCCACACCTGGAGCGAGGCGCTGCGCGACGAACTGATCGCGCGCGTGCGCCACGACCTCGGCCCCATCGCCACGCCGTCGGCGATCGAGGCGGTCACGCAGTTGCCCAAGACGCGCAGCGGCAAGATCATGCGGCGCATCCTGAAAGCCCAAGAGATGGGCGTCGACCCCGGCGACCTGACGACCCTGGAAGGATAATCCGCTGGCGCCCTCTTGTATGCTTACCGGCACTGATCAATCGCCGTAGTGCTGGCTCACCTCAAGCAGCCGTTTGCGGCCATCGTCGAGGCGCTCAAACGTGATCCGCAAGCTCTTGGATGCGTAGACAGTCCACTCGCCCACGCGTTTACCGCTCAACGGATGGATGTTGAGCGATGGATGCCGCTCGTTTGCTTCGAGCAGATCAAGAGCATGGCGCACGCGACGCCTATCGGCCGGTGAAAACCGCTCCAGGCTTTCCATGAAGTCACTCGTGAAGAGGAGAGTGAGGTAATCAGGCACGGACGTATGGGGCGAGCACATCCATGAGCGAAGACGGATCGCGCTGGACCTCGCGCCATTGCCCCTGCGTGAGGTACATAAACACGTCGAAATCGTCCGGACCGAAGCGATAGGAATCGGTCGCGCGGCCAGCCTCAATCTTCGCGATCACGCGCATCACGTCTTCCCGCGTGATCGTCGGCAGGTCGCCTGATATAGGCTCATCGCTTAATTCGTACGGGTACGGGGCGCGGCCATCGTGATAGCATACGCGCTCGGTTGCCATAATGTTATCTCCCATGCCTTGACGGCTAGACGCGGCAGAAACATTTCCCGCCGCGCCTTATCCCTACGTCTATTGTACGACGATCGCGCCATCGGCGGCGGCCAGTCCGTTCACAACCCTCCTCCACGCTGTACAATATAAAGCGTAACTAGCTAGAGGAGGACCATACCATCGTGCATACCCCGACCCTGATGGCCGTGCATGCCCACCCCGACGACGAGTGCTTCGGCGGAGGCGGGACACTCGCCCACTACTCGGCCGCCGGCTATAAGACCGTGCTCGTGACCTGCACTAATGGCGAGGAAGGCGAAATCGTCGACCCCGACATGGACATCGCGGCGATCAAGCCGCGCCTGGGCGATGTGCGCCTCGGCGAACTCAACGCCGCCGTCGGCGTGCTCGGCATTACCCACCTGGAATTGCTCGGCTACCGCGACTCCGGCATGGTCGACACGCCGTCCAACGACGACCCGCGCTCATTCAACAAAGCCGACCCCGAGGAGGCGACGCGCCGCCTGACGCGCCTGATCCGCAAGCACCAGCCCGATGTGATCTTCACCTACGCCGAGGATGGCGGCTACGGCCACCCCGACCACATCATGGCGCACAAGATCACCGTGGCCGCCTTCGCCGCCGCCGGCGACCCCGCGCGCTACACGGAGGGCGACGACCCGGCGGCCGCCAACCTGTGGACGCCGCGCAAGCTGTACTACTGCTCGTGGATGGTCCGCTCCAGGGCACAGGGGCTGTGGTACGCCCTGCGCGAGCGCGGCTGGCCGGTCGCCTTCGGCGACCCCGACGCCACGGAACCGCCGGAGCGGGGCACACTCGACGCGGAGATCACGGCGTGGATCGACGTGCGCGACGTCGTGTCGCGTAAGCTCGACGCGCTGCGCACGCATCGTACCCAGATCAAGCGCGAGAGCACCTTCCTGAACCTGCCCGACGACCTCACCTGCGAGTACGTCGGCGTCGAAGGCTTCCGCCGCGCCCAGTCGCGCGTCGACGCTCCCGAGCGGGAGGATGATTTGTTCGCGGGAATTGAGACGAAAAAGGAGGGCGCATGACCACGGTCGCGACACCAAGCATCGACGACGACATCTGGCAGGACGTCTGGGACGAGGAGCGCGCCTGGCGCGAGGAGCACCCCGAGCAGGAGCAGGCGCCCGATCCGCTGGCCCTGGTGATTTTCGGGGCCACGGGCGACCTAGCGCACCGCAAGCTCGTGCCCGCCCTCTATAACCTGGCGGCGAGCAACCTGCTGCCCGATAAGCTGGCCGTGATCGGCTATGGGCGCAGCGACCATTCCGAGGATGACTTCCGCAAAGGGCTGCGTGACGCCCTCACCAAGGCGGGTGTGCGCGTGCGTGAGGACACCTGGAAGACGTTCGCCGACCATATCACCTACATGCAGGGCGGCTACGATGATGAGGAGAGCTTCAAGAAGCTCGCCGATAAACTTGACCAATGTGACCAGGAAGCCGGCACGGAAAACCACCGCCTGTTCTACCTCGCCACCCCGCCCGACACCTACGCCCCCGTCATCGCGCGCCTGGGTGGCGCGGGGCTCAACAAGCCCACGCAGGATGGTGGCTGGTCGCGCGTGGTGATCGAGAAGCCGTTTGGGCACGACCTCAAGAGCGCGCACGCGCTCAACGAAGAGGTGCACCACTCGTTCGACGAGTCACAGGTCTACCGCATCGACCACTACCTCGGCAAGGAGACGGTGCAGAACATCTTCGTGCTGCGCTTTGTCAACGGCATCTTCGAACCGCTATGGAACAGCCGCTACGTCGACCATGTGCAGATCACGGTTTCCGAGACGCTGGGCGTGGAGGGCCGCGGCGGCTACTACGAAGGTACCGGCGCGATCAGGGACATGCTGCAGAGCCACCTGCTGCAGCTGCTCACGCTCACGGCGATGGAGCCACCGAGCGCCTTCAACGCCGACAAAGTGCGCAACGAGAAGGTCAAGGTGCTCGACGCGCTGCGCCTGGCCACGCCCGACGATGTCGCCGCCTGCGTCGTACGCGGGCAGTACGAGCGCGGCGCCGGCGATGGCCGCGCCGTGCCCGGCTACCGCGACGAGAAGGGTGTGGCGGCCGGCTCCACGACCGAGACCTACGTAGCGGCCAAACTGTTGGTCGACAACTGGCGCTGGGCCGGCGTACCGTTCTACCTGCGCACGGGCAAGCGCCTGTCCAAGCAGGTCAGCGAGATCGCCGTGCAGTTCAAGCGCGCGCCGCATGTGATGCTGCGCGAGGACCAAGCCGCGCGGCCGAGCCGCAACGTGCTGGTGCTGCGCATCCAGCCGGACGACGGCGTGGCGCTGCGCCTCGACGTCAAGGTGCCAGGGCCGGGCATGCGCGTGCGCCCCGTCGACATGGACTTCCTGTATAAAGACACGTTCGGCGGGTCGTCGCCCGACTCCTACCAGCGCTTGCTGCTCGACGCCATGCGCGGCGACTCTACGCTCTTCGCGCGCGCCGACGAGGTGGAGGGCGCTTGGACGCTGGTGAGCAAAGTGCTCGACGCCTGGAGCGCCGACGCGGCGCGTACGCTGCCCACCTACGCCGCCGGCTCGTGGGGTCCCGCCGAGGCCGACGCCCTGCTGGCCCGCGACGGGCATCGCTGGCGGAGACCATAGTCGATGGTCGATGGTCGATGGTCGATAGTGGTAGCCTTCCATATACGCGGGCCTCTCAGGCAGGAGGATGGTGTTCAAGGATTATATTATGGTGAGGGCAGCGGCGACGAACGAAAGGGTCACGAATGGGTAACGGAGTGAAAAGCGTCTACCACATTGATGCTGCCGCGCTAGACTTCCTGCGCTCCAAGATCACTGATCCTGCCCTCACACGCGCGTTTGAGCAGGCCGCCCAGGAGGGGCCTGTACACGCGCAGGGACGCTATCCCACAGCACGCATTCTGGTGCGTTTCGATGAGCCAGAGCGCGCGGTACTGCTTGATCAGCTAGCGACACTGCTGTGCGAGATCGGTCTCCAGGCTGACAGCGAACCCAATGCAACCGGGCCGCTCATCGAAGAACTGATCGATAGCTTCACGGGCGAATGAGCGCCAGCGGAGGCCCGAACGGCCATCAAAGTATGTCCGCCAACGCCCTAAGTGTTACATTGGCATTGAGCTAACCGATGTTGACGTAGACACTATAAGGAGATGATGAAGGTGGAACCCGATCTTGCGCTCATTGTGGAAGATTTACCCCAGGCACTCGTTGACGGCCTGACAGTTGAGGGTATCAACGGTCGCGCCACGCTCCACCATCGACACGCAGGCGACTTGATTGTGACCTCCGGCGCCATCGTTGCTTGCGATCCCAAGTGGATTGAGGGCAATACTATCTGGCCATTCGTGGCGCTGCTTCTGACTGGACGCTATCCGGTCATACTCAGCATCGCGCACTTCACAGATGGCGACAAACGTGTGGCCTATGCCACACTCCGCGTGCGTGAGCAACCACCGGTCCGCTGGGCAGCGGCGCTGTTTCCCAAGGAGGCCGCAGATGATGCTGAGGACGACAATGTGCTGCCAGGGTACGGAGTTGACTCGGGCAAGGGTTGTTTCATGGATGCCGACGCGGCACGCGTCTGGGCGCGGAGGATCAATACTATTGCAGACGCCGATCAAGTCATCGACGACGATATGGACAGGAACGGCCCCGAGACGGCGAGTTGGGCAAATATTAGTTTAGAGCCGGACGTGGCTGCGAATCTCATTGCCTTCAGCACAGGTGTCGGTGATGGTGCGTATGCTTCCTACTTTGGCTACGACGCTGATGATGTGATCGTATGCCTCGTCACGGATTTTGCCCTATTCTGGCGCGACAATTGACCCGCACTATGACATGTAACCCGTCGGGGCCTAGCGGATATAAGGGGCCACGCTATGGCATGTAACCCATCGGGGCCGGGAAGACGGCTGATCATTCTCCGCGAGGCCCCAAGGATTACACGCAACGCCTCCGGTCCGCTATCGTTAGGGTGAGGATAGGGAGTGTCATGTATTGCCCAAAGTGTGGGACAGCGCTTGTGACCCGACAGGATATGCGGCATGGCGACACGTATCTCTACTGCGAACCAGGTGAGATGGGGCTGTCGCGCTCCGTCCAAGAAGCGCTGGATCACCGCTATGGAGCGAACGCTCCGCCCTCAGTCGTGCAGCAGGTCCGCCCCGCGCCCTCACCGACATACCCGCACGAGTGGGGCTGGTATTGCCCAGGCTGCGGTGTCCCCCTGGATGGGTGGCTGGAGTGCCCACGCTGCGGGAAACACCTGCGCGGCCTGGCATATCAGTTGGTCGAGCTGCATCCCCATCGTCCTGACCCAAAGGCCCCCGTGCGCCTATCCGCACAGGTGCTGGGCCTGGGACGGGTACAGGAGAGATCCGACCAGGTAGAAGTACGAGTGGAGCTGCATGGAGAGGCGCTGCGGCGAGGACCAGCTCGCCTACGGACGCATTCGGGTAGTGTGCGCCCGGTATGGGTCATCGCGTGTGAGCCGGATGCGAGCCAACACCCACGGCATCCACGACGGGCACGCGTGGTCGTGGAGGGTGTGCCCCGGAGTGCCTTTCAGGCGGGAGCGTATCTGGAGCAAGAAACCAGGAGTGCTGCGCAAGATCATGAGCGCCAAGCATCAGGTGAAGGGCGTCCCGATGCTGAGTAACAATTCCGCATTGGCCCCAACTATTACCTCATCGTTATGAGTCACCATGTCGTTATGTTAGCAATCCTCATCGCATGATGAAAGTGGCTACGGAGGGGGCATGCAGCGAGGGACCGTGAGATATCGTGTAAGCTATCGGGGCAACGGGGGCATCTCCGCCAAGATCCTAAGTGTTACATTTGCGAGAATAAGACAGGGCTTAGTTAGGTTCATGAAGTACCAGCGCCTCAACAGTTCTAGACACGTTTAGAGCGTGATATTGTGACATGGGGTGAGTGGCAAGGTAACACATGGTGATGGCCGCTAATCGTCGTAGCAGGGGGAAGGCGCACACCCATAACCGTGTCGTGCGCGCCTGCGCCGCCCTCGCTGCGCTCGTTCTTGCGATAGGTTCACTGATCATGGTCCGACTCCTCGATACGGCGGACATTGCCGTCAGCTACGACGCGTTGGTCGTCGTTTGGCCTCTCACGATGATGACGGTGTGCCTACTTGGCGGTCTGACATTGTGGGCCGCCCGGCGGCCGTGGAGGTACATCGCTGGGTGGGTCGTCGTATGCGTAGGCAGCGTGCCCGGCTATGTCCTCCTTGCGCTGGGGGCGGGGGCAGCGAGTGCTAGTGCAACTATGGTGAATCTGGCCCTTGGATTGCTCATCGTGGACGCGGTTATCGTGCTTACCGGCTGGATCTGCCTGACCGATCAGGCCACACCCGGTAGATAGGTTTTACCGTTGCACGCGTTGCGGTACGAGGCGAGGCGCGTCGTTGCCCTTTAAGGAGTTTGCCGCCTGTGCGACCATCCTGGGAGGCAAGCCGCAACTGCTGCCACGGCCCCAGCGATTACAGGGTCTGTTTGCCATGTCAGCCGCAGGGTGATGCCGATGAAGCCGCGCACAGGCTTAACGACGTGACGGCTCGCCTTCCTGATATCGTCGCGTCCATCCAACGGGACCACCACGATTAGACGCGCGGCCCCAACGATAACACGACGAGCGCATCAGGCGTGGAAGAAACGGCTTGCCAGCCCGTAACCGATAGTGGCATGGCCGCTTTAGCGCTGCTCAGATTCCCGCCCACTCTTCGCTCGCCGAGTAACGGACGAGTCGCCCCCGTCCGTCGTAGATGAAGGTGAGCGTCATCGTCTTGCCCCACGGCTCGCTATCCATCCAGACACGCACCACTTGCCCCCCTGGATACGCCTGCCACCCGTCCATCCGGTCATCGTAGCGCGACACCCTGACGGGACTCGTCGTCGCGCCCTGGACCGGCGTGAGATCATGGTCCCGCTGGAACTGGCGCATCGGGGGCGCATCCAGGAACGCCAGTGTGCGCGTCACGGTCGACCCGGTGGGCAGATGCACGGCGATCAGGGCGCTCATCGCCCCCGCTTCGAAACTGTAGTAGACAGCAAGGCCGATGAGAGAGGCCGTTGGGAGGCCCAGGCCCACCCCGAGGCCGATTGGTACACGGCAAGAGACTGCCGAGCGAAGTGGCCGGTTATCGCATCTTCCAATACGTCGCGATCGGCTAGGTCACGCGGGTACCTGTCTCCAAACCGCTCTATGATCCACGCCTCCCGCCTATCCTCGGCGAGTGCCGCCGGCAGCGTCCCGCTGCCGCAGGGGAGTCGTCCACGGCGGCTGCCCTGGAGAGTGACGCTTTTGTCAGCCCACAAAAGCGTCACTCTCCGCGTATTGCCTCATGGAAGAATGTAACCCGTGCGGGGTTGTTGCCTCACGAGATATCTTACCGCGGCTGCCTCATAACGGCCGTATCAGGTCGGCGA
>JAABUJ010004563.1_pt1 | contig 14476 bp, 14 predicted proteins | sample 5559131 | NCBI WGS metagenome assembly JAABUJ01 (sample SAMN10711875, study PRJNA513366) | rock metagenome | isolation source: Antarctica rocks | place: Antarctica: Victoria Land, Mt New Zealand nord | collected 2016-01-07 | reverse complement strand
GCCCGTCCCCCGCGCTTGGGAGGCGAATGCCGGGGACGGGCGCGACGCCCGCGCTCCCAGTGGGGTACCCGCCGACTTTTCATCTCGCCTGACTGATGCGACAATAGGCGGATACGCTGCCGTCGATGCTGACGGCGCGGGTCAGGCGGACGCTCACATAGGGCCGATGGGCAGTGCACACGCGGATGTAGAGAGCGCTTCTACAGCGTCCGCCACCGTCGCCATTTCTAATGACCTACCACGAACAGCGCCATCTACGACCGAGATTCGCGGTGTGCCGGCGCCGCCGTCAGCGCGTACCGTGACAACGCCCGCGTCCACGATGCCGGCGGGGCGCGCCACGACGCGGTCCACCGTCCCACCGTTGGCGGCCGGGCGCGCGACCACGACGCCGGTGCAGGTCGAACATGCGGCCATGACGCCTATGCAAGCAATGCGTGACTTGGCGACCCTCACTCCAAAAACAGTGGCCCTGGATGAGGCGCAGGCGCCACAATATGTCGTGGGCGCGCGCGCCGTAGGGCTATCAGGGATGGCGGCGGCGGCAGGCATAAGTCCTGGACCGAACCTGGAAGCGAGCGCTTCCAACTCACCCAGTGGTCAGGGGCGGGAGGCGCATGACGAGCGTGCGGATCGCCGGCCAACGCCCGCGGGTGAACAGCGAAGCGAGCGCCCCGCGCTCCCAGGGCTTGCGCGGGCCAACGATACGTCGCGCGGGCCGGCAGGGACTACGGCAAAAGACGCCGCGGCGCCACTCAGACAAGTTGGGGGGATCGTGCTCTCGAAGGCAGGGCTTGCGCATGACCTGGGAGCGCTCGCGCTCCCAGGATCACCCGCCGGTAATGCCCCCGTCCTGCTCTCGAAGACCACAGGATCGATACCAGTAGGGGCTGGAGGGATGATCCCCGCGCCAGTCGTTGCCGCGGCGGCGACGCTGTTGACGCCGTCGACACCTGCGGCAGCGCACGATCGCGCCAGTGTGCGGGCCAGTGATACGCCGCGTTTGACTCGGATAGATGGGGCGTCGGATGCGGCTATTGTCTCTCGCGTTCCTGGCGTGTCCAACGCATTCGGCGCCGCTAGCGCGCCTGGCGCACCTAACACGTCGCGCGCCGGCGCCGCGCCCGGTGTAGTGCGGAATCAGGGCGCTTTGTTTGATGTGGCGCCGCCTGGGATCGCCGGCATCTTGCCGGCCCGCGTGCGCCGGCAAGATGCCGGCGATCCCAGAGAGTACGCCTCGCGGCAACATGATCTCTGGGAGAAACCACTGGGGACGCCGTTGAGCGGCGCGACCGTGGTGGAGCCGCCGCACCACGCGCCATCCGGTGTATCGATGCGGCAGGACGGCGCGCATACCCCGGCGGCGGGGGGGCAATTCCCTCTTCTGTTTGGCCTGCCAGACGCGGGGGGGCGGGGACAGCAGGGGATGCGCCAGCCCATAGCGCGAGGGCGCGCTATCACGGACGACCCAGTGGGGGCGCCTGGCGCCCGTAAAGCGGCGACGACCGCGCTCGCGTCTGTCAAAGGGACAGGCGCGAAGGTGGCCGCTGATGAAGGGGGAGGCGCCCAACTACTCACCGTGGCGCCGGCGCGGCACGACCAAGCCAACGCGCCGGCTAAAGAACCGGCGCGCGACAGCGCGTTCTTGGCGCCTATTGTCGAGGGTGTCGTCGTTCGGCAGGCCCTACTACGGACCGGCGTCGGCGCGTCGAGCTTCCACATCGTCCTCCAGCCACAGGCGCTGGGGACCGTCACCGTCCACGTCGAGCAGACCGCGCAAGGACTGCATGTAACGCTTACCCCCCAGCACGCCGAAACGGGCCTGCTGCTCGACCAGCACACTTCTGATCTGGTCGGGTTGCTTGGCGCGGACAACACTGGAGCCGTTAGCGTCGCCGTGGTCATGCCAGACGGGCGTCATGTGAGCGTGCCGGCGCCCCATGACGCGCCGCCTCCTCCAGTGAGCGGCGCTAATGCGGCGTTCGGGCAGGGCTTGGCGGGTGGAGCCGGAGGTCAGGGCGCCTCGACGGGGCAGGGTGGGAGCGCGCCATGGGCCCAACAGGGGCCGGCTACCGCGAATATGCCGTCCGTGGCTACGGTGTCATCAGCAGGGGTGGAGCGGCCTCCCGCGCGTCCGTACCATGGGTCGGGCAGCGCCGCGCGTATCGATGTTCAGGCGTAGCAGCGCCATAGCAATAGTACAAGGAGCAGGTTTATGAGCACAACAATCGGAGGCGTCACGGGGGGATCTGGCATGGCGCCTATGGGCAGTACGGCGGGGAGCGCCGCCACGAACGCCGCGGCTGGGTCAGCGGCTCCCGCTACGGCGCCGTTTGGCAGCGCGACTGGCGCGACTGGCGCGACGGGGGGGCGGCGTCGCCATTCGGCAGTGCGACCAGCGCGGCGGCGGGAACGGCCGCGCCGACCGACGCAAGCAGCATTGCCGGCACCGACACCTTCCTCAAGCTGCTCGTGGCGCAGATGCGTAACCAGGACCCGACGTCGCCGATGGACAGCCAGAGCTTCGTCACCGAACTGGCGCAGTTCAACACGGTCGAGCAGATGCTCGGTATGAAGGAGGCGGTCACCGCGCAGATCGCGGCGCAGCAGAGCGCGGAAGGGGTCGCCTTGTTGGGCAAGACCGTCACGTATGCGACGCAGGGCGCCGGCGGTAACGTGACCACCAGTCAGGGCGTGGTGAGCGCGGTAGGCTTGCAGGGCGGCGCGGTCCAGTTGCAGGTCGGGACCGACAGCGTGCCGTTGAGCAAGGTCACCGCCGTATCGGCACAATAGGACTATTCTTTAGTGGCTGATGCCCCGATTAGGGCATAGCGCTCGTTGGGTATATCGACTATCACTGTATAGTCATCGGTACGTAAGCGCGAAAGGTAACACATGGAACTCAACTCGATCGCGGACGCCCTGAGCGGGCTGCAGGCCAATCAGACCTACATGGACGTGGTGGGTAACAACATCTCCAACGTCAATACAACCGGCTACAAGACGCAGAACATCCACTTCGAAGACCTGATGAACCAGACGCTGAGCTACGGCACGCAGGCGGGGACGAACAGTAACACCACGAGCGGCCTCGAGGGCAGTAACCCCTTCCAGGTTGGCATGGGCGTTGGCCAGGGCTCGATCAATCTCAACACCACGCAGGGCTCGGTCCAGGACACGGGGCGCCTCACCGACATGACCATCCAGGGCAATGGCTACTTCGTCGTCAACAAAGGCCAGCAGAGCTACTACACCCGCGACGGCTCATTTACCGTCTCGCCTGACGGTATCCTTAGCATGGGCGCCAACGGCATGACCGTGCAGGGCTGGCCGTCCAAGGCGGACGGCACGGTCGATAAGACACAGCCACTCGGCGACATCAGGATTCCCGTTGGCGCGCAGTCCGCCTCACCGACGAGTAAGATGGCCCTGAACGGCAACCTGGACGCTTCTCAGGCGACGGGCGCCCAGATCGTGACACCTCTATCGGTTTTCGATTCGCAGGGCACCCAGCACAGCCTCACCGCGACGTTCACGAAGTCCGCGACGACCAACACCTGGAGCTACACCATTACGGACCCGTCGGGGAAGGCGCAGATCACGAGTGGCGGCAGTGGTACCCTGTCCTTCGACGCGAACGGCAAGTATCAGACAGCGGGTTCCACGACGCCGCCGTTGGCCATCAGTGGTTATGGCGCTGGTAGCGGCGCATCCGGCAACACCGTCGCGCTTGATTTCGCGCAGATCGGGCAGTTGGCGCAGACCGGTGGGGTCAACGTGTCCACGACCGACGGCGCGCCAGGCGGCGCGATCGCATCGTTCAGCGTTGGCAAGGATGGCGGTATCACCGCCGTGTACTCGAACGGGACGAGCAAGACCGTCGGGCAGATCGCGCTGGCCGATTTCCGCAACGCCGACGGCTTGATCCGTGAGGGCTCCAACCTCTACTCGACCGGTGTGAACTCGGGGCCACCGCAGGTTGGAGACGCCAACTCCGCCAATCTGGGCAGCATCCTCACCGGCCAACTCGAGGGCTCGAACGTAGACCTCGCGGCGCAGTTCGGGCAGATGATCCAGGCCCAGCAGGGTTTCAACGCCAACACCAAGGTTATTACGACGACCAATAGCATGTTGCAGTCGGTCCTCTCGATCGTTCCGTAGTTAATCGTCCTATAGTTGTAGGTGTATGAGAAGCGCGCCTTCCCCGGTCACCGTCCGCTTGACCTCCGATGCCTTGCACCTGGAGGTCTTGCTGACGCCCGAAGCCATGGCGATTCCCCCGGAGGCGCTCGCCGCGCTCATCCGTGAGCACAGCGCGCGCCTGGGTATCCACCTGCCGCTGCAGCCGCGTGACATCGCGGCGCGTCTGCGGTCCTCGCGGCGTGGAGCATGGACCGTTCTTTTGTCGGGCACGAGCCCGACCCCGCCCGTCGACGGGCGGGTCGAGTTGCTCGTGCCCGTCCCCGTCGTCACGGATCGCCCGCGGGCGGTCGGTGGCCGTCACGCCGTCCGCGCGGGCGCGACGTTGGCCCGCTTGCGCCGCGGCACAGCGGGGAAGCCTGGCTACGACCTGCTCGGACGCGCGATTCCGCCACGGGCGCCGCGGGCGGCGCGCTTGCCCGGCGGCCCATACACACATGTTGGCGCCGATAGCGCGCTGTTGTTCGCGTCGTGCGACGGCGAAGTCGTCTTGCGCAACATGGTGTTGCAGGTCGTCCCCATGCGCGTGCACGATGGCGACCTAACGCGTGAGCACGGTCCGCTGGCGCTCGATGGGTCTGTCTTCGTCACCGGATCGGTGCGCGAGGGGGCTTGTATCGACGCCGGGGGCGATGTCTATGTCGCGGGATCGGTCGAGGAGGCGCGGCTGACGAGCTGCGACGGCAGTATCGCGGTGATGGGCAGCGTGTCGGGCGCGCCAGCCCGCAAGACGATGTTGCGCGCGGGCGGCGACGTGGCGTGTGGCGCCGCCCTCCATACCGTGATTGAGGCGGGGGGTGACGCGCGCCTGTTGGTAGCGGCGCGTCATAGCGCGATCGCGACGGCTGGGAACCTGTATCTCCAACAGACGGTCGAGCGGGGCTTGCAGGATGTGAGCCTACGCGTGAAGGGCGGCCTGCTGCCATTGCTGGAGGAGACGGTTGAACTGCGCGATGTGCCGGCGCCGGCGGGCCGCCAGCACTTCCGCGTCGCCACGCGGTTGGACGGCAGCGTGGCCTTGCACGGCGCCCCGCCGTTGACTTTTCAACCCTGCGTCATCGTCGATCTCAGCACATCGGGGGCGCGCTGTCAGGTACCACGCGGTCTGCTGCCGGGCGGCGGCTCGCCCGGCGCGATACTTCAACTCAAACTGTCGCTGCCGGATAGCGCCGACGAGTTGTTCATCGTCGCCCGCCTATCGCGCCGCGTGGCCCCCGGCGTCATCGCGCTGGCGTTCCTCCAGATGACGGGGCGCGACCACGACCGCCTCACCCAGTACTGCCTGCGGCTATTTCTCGCGCGCAATTAGTACTACAATGTTAGGATCAGCCTGCCATGCGACTTCAGTCGCAGGCCAATGCCGATCGCCCGGTTAATTACGCCAAGCTGTACTAGGCCGGGAAGATCTCGGATAGCGCGACGCTGAACCCTGGCACGACGGGATCGCCGGTGAGCGTTTCCGACCGCGTGAGCGCTATGATCCGCTCGTTCGGCCGATACACTTCGACCGTGCGCATCCACGGATTCACGACCCATACGGCTTGGACACCGGCATCGAGATATGCGCTCACCTTGCGCGAGATGTTGGCGAGGGCGTCCGTGCGCGAGGCGATCTCAACCGCCAGATCAGGGGCGAAGTCGGCGTCTACATCCAGGTCGGGCGGGAGGTTGGCCAGACGCTCTTTGGCGACGTAGGCCAGATCGGTATCCCGCGTCTCCGTCCCAATGCGAAAGAACGTCTGCGCGGAGAAGACATGGCCCAAGACGTGTTTTTCCACAAAAAGCCCCAAGGCTTGCTGCAAACGTGACGCGATCAAGCCGTGCCCGAGTGTCGGCCATGTGTCCTCCACCTCGCCCTCTATCGTCTCGACAGCGGGGATCACTATGCCCTCTTGGAGCATCCTCATCCTCCCTCGTCCCGCGCCGTGTCATTGACTTACACGACATCCATACCACACCAGTTTAACAGAGGCGAGGGCCAGGTTCGTGGTGTCAGGTCACGCGGACGCGCCGTGGCGCCGTCGGCGGCGTGGAGCGGGCGTGGCGGCGCTTGGCGCGTCGTCGTCGTCTCCGCCGCATAAGCAGCGCGATCACTAGTAGCAGTGGAAGGGCGATGAGGCCACTTGCCGCGAGTGGGACGCGCACAGCGCCGTGGACTAGTGGCGGCGTGACCGTGACTAGCGGCCCTGGGATGATGGACAGGTAGAGCGGTGGGGGCGTGGCGCGCCGCACCTCCGTGTGGGCGTGGTGGGCGACGTGGATTAGCCCTACCAGTGAGACGCCGCTGCTGAGACCGTACAGCCCGAGGCTGCCTGGCCCGCGACCTATCCCCGCGTGTGGGGGCAGCGCCCTGCTGATCATGCCGGATGAATCGGCGCGCAGCGTCCCATCAGCCTTAGCTCCGACGCTCAAGGCGACCGCCTCGCCCGGCGTGAAACCGGTGGCCCAGAACGTCCCCCCGCTTGGCGTACTCGCTGGACTATCGAGGACCACATGTAGACCGGGGGCCGGCGCTCCTGTCGTCGTATAGGGGGTGGATAGGCGGATCGCGCCCTGTCGCGTGTATGACAGATAGAGGATACGCCCCGTGAGTGGGTCGGAGAGGTAGAGAGCGTTATAGCCCGGTACCGGAGCGAGCGCGTTGACCGTGGCCGGCGTGCGCAGCGTTAGTAGCGGGCGTAGGCTGTGTCCGGAGAGGACAGCGATGCCGCCTCCGTCCAGCGCGGCGTACAGCAAGTCCCGCGTGGAGTCGAGCGCGAGCGCGGTGGGGAAAGCGGCGACTTGCTGCGTCGCCACGGTCTTGCCGTCACCCCGACTCAACAAGCGGATCGTGCGCGATTGGGGACGAACGATATATAGGACGCCGCCTCCAGACCCGACGAGCACGAGCGAACCGCCGGACGACGCGGCGACGTGGTTCTGGTTCGCGCCTGCGAGACCCGTCCCCAGCAGGCCAATGCTAAGGACGCATGCGATCACGCCGCGATAGATGTAGTGCCTCAATTTCATAATCTAGAGGTACCACTCTTCTGGACGCCGTACAATAGGTAGAATGGTAGCCCAATGCCATGCCATTCCTCTATCCCTCCAGATCAGTCGCCCGGCGCCGATACACAAAAGAGAGAGGCGGCACAGTATGCGCCGCTATACTGAGGACTATAACCAGCCAAAGGGATCGAGAAAGGTGATGGGCATGTCCACGCGTGGTCGTGTACGGGGGGCAGTGTGGGGAGCGGACGACCGTGTCGCCGTATCCCTCGCGCCCGCGTCCATATCGCGGGGCGGCCGGTCGTCTATCCAGGGTGAGCAACAGGAAACGCTGGACGCCGACTACACCATCGTCGAGGATAGCGGCGTCGCGCTGTTATCCGCGCGCCCGCGTGGGACGCGCGGTCATGGCGCGTCTGTTCCCCCGCGTGGTCTAACGCTGATGGCGAGGGCGCGTTCCGGCCGCGGAACCAGCGTGCAGATGGCCGCTCTGCGGTCATATGAGCCGTACCACGCGTACCTGGGGTTGCTGGTCGACATCTGGGCATGAACTGGGCGCCGACGCGGCCCTCACCCCCATCCCATGCGGATTGGTCTCTCGGCTCTGCGGAGCCGACAGCCCAACCGACTCTCCCTGACGCGGGAGAGGGGAGCCGCCTATCGTATACTGCTCGTCTCCCCTCTCCCTTTTCAAACGTCGTGTTCGCCCAACGCGCCCTCTAGCGCCAGCAGTCGCAGCGCACCGCGTGCGCGTCGGCCACACGCGCATTCACTATCGCGTCGCGGGACCGCCCGACGCCCCGCCGCTCGTGCTCGTGCATGGCTACTCAGCGTCGAGCGTGTGGTGGAGGCGTAATATCGCGGGCTTGGCCGCGCGGCGCCGCGTCTACGCGCTTGACCTCGCCGGTTTCGGGCGTAGCTGGCCCAAGCGCCACTTCACGGTATGCACGGCTGCGGAAGATATCCGCGCGTGGATGTGCGAGATGGACCTGGAGCAGGCCGACTTCTGCGGCCACTCCATGGGCGGCCACATCTGCATGCATATGGCCGCGATATACGCGGAGCATGTGCGCCGCTTGGCGCTCGTCGACGCCTCGGGCCTGCCGTTCCATGTGCGCGTACCCCAATTGGCCTGGCGTGGGCTGCGCTCTAGCGGCCATACGCGTTTCAGCTTCGCGCCGACCGTCGTCGCCACCTCGTTGCAGGCGGGGCCGCTCGTGCTCTGGAGCGCCTTACGCGACCTGCTGGCTGACGACGTGCGGGGGGTACTGGAGCACATCGTCGCACCCACTTTCATCGTGTGGGGTGAGTGCGACGTGTTGGTCCCGCTGGAGTTGGGCCGCGTCCTGCACGCCTCCATCGCGGGCTCGGAGTTTGCCGTCGTGCCCGGCGCCGGCCACAACGTCATGTATGAGTGTGCCGACACGTTCAACCGGCTGGTGCTGGAATTCCTCGATCGGTCATAGTGACCGTGGCCCCGCGCGCCTCCATCCATGCCATATCGCGCCCGGCGCCACAGCCAACGTCCAGCGCGCGCGTCGGGGCCGAGGCGGGCTAGGAAGCGGGTTGCCAGTGCGGCAAGGTGGGGCGGCATCGCCGCGTTGATGACGGCGTAATCAGCCGCGATGTGGTCGTAGGCCGCCGCGATGCGCTCGGCGGTCATTGGGTCTGTCCCATCGCGCATTAAACACTTGCCTCGGCGGCGTCAGCGAGTTGCTGCCGTGCAATATAGGCGTTGTCCTGCTTCCAGAAGTCGGTGATCTTGCCGTTTACGACGCGCACGAAGGTCATGCCAATGGTATCGATTTGCTTTCCGGTCGGTTCTTGTCCCCACGCCATACCTGTGTGCGTACCTCGCGACCTCCAGCGCGCGGCCACGATGTCCCCTTCGGTGATTATGTCGTCAATCGTGGTGGTCCAGTCCGGGAAGGCGGTGCGAGTTTCAATGATCGCCTGTTTGTACAAATCCCGGTGGGACACGGACCTATCCGCGATCTCATGATTCATGAAATCCGCAACCAGTAATTCATCGACAATTGCGACGTCACCCATGTTCCACGCACGCTCATAGAACTGGCGAAAGACCTCTTTATTGTCACTGTTCATGATCGCTTGACTCCTTTCTATCAATAATGGTGCGACGGCATGCCATATAGGGAATGCGCGACGAAGGTATGCGCGACGATGGTATGCGCGACGATGGTATGATGAATTATAATGGGTGTGTTTCAAGTGAGTTGAAGGGGCGTCTCCCCCTCTCCCGCGTCAGGGAGAGGGGGTTGGGGGGTGAGGGCCGCGCCCAACTCAAATGAAACACACCCAATTATAATAGCGCGACACTGTAGGTAGTAGATGAGATAAATGATGAATGAATGACGGCAATCACACGTTGATAGCCAATCCGCGACGGGGGCTAGAGACCGTCTTATAGCGGTGCGTGTCGGCCCAGACGACGTACGCTACTTCAAAAGTGAGGAAGATCTTGATGCGGCGATAAGCCAGGACACGATACAACGAGGTCTTGACTTAGCCGGCGCATGGGGTGATCTCGATGTAAGCGAAGACGAGTTGCTACGGGCACTCGACGAGATACGCCACGAAAGTGAGCCGACGCCACCACTGACACTTGGGATAGCACGACGGGCGTAGCGGTCAATAGATTAGAAAGGTGGGGCAGTGAACGAAGCGACGAGGAGCCTTGAAGGGGTGCGGATCATCCGCCCGGACGAGCGCTCGGGCGCGACAGCGCAGAGCGCGGGCATGCGGCGCGAGGCGGCGCTCTCGGCCGAGACGACCGGCGCCCAGGCCCTGTGGATGGGTTTAGCTTCAACGCCTCCCGGAACTGCGTCGGCGTGGCACCATCATGGTGACTGCGAGACGGGCATCTACGTCGTCAGCGGGCGCGGGCGTTTCAGCTGGGGTCCCGGCGGTGCGGACAGCGCCGAGGTCGGTCCTGGCGATTTCCTGGCCGTCGCGCCACACGCCGTCCACCGTGAGGAGGCGCTCGGCGACGAGCCGTTCGTGCTGGTCGTAGCGCGCGGCTGTAGCGGCGTTCTCTCGGTTGACGTCGAGGGGCCGGAAGGGCATGCATGAAGATACTGCACACAGCCGACCTGCACATCGGCGTCGAGCTCTACGGGCGCTACGATCCCGTCACGGGAGCCTCGTCGCGCCTGCAGGACTTCGTCGACGCGCTTGATCGCGCGGTCGACTACGCCATCCGTGAGAAGGTCGACCTCTTCCTATTCGCGGGCGACGCCTATAAGACGCGCGACCCCACGCCGACGCAGCAGCGCGCCTTCGCCCTGCGGCTGCGCCGTTTGATTGAGGCGGACGTGCCCGTTTTCCTGCTGACCGGCAACCACGATATGCCCAACGCGCTTGGCCGCGCCACCTCGCTCGACATTTTCGGCTCGCTGCCCCTGCCCAACTTCCACGTCGCGTCGCGTCCCGAAATGCGCGTTGTGCCGACGCGCTCGGGTCCGTTGCAGGTCGTGGCCGTGCCGTGGCTGACGCGCTCGATTCTGCTCTCGAAAGAGGAGCTCAAGAACAAGAGCATTGACGAGATGAACCGCGAACTGCTAGAGCGTCTCGAGTTGTTCATGACCGACGCCGTGGCAAAGCTCGACCCGACTGTACCGGCGGTGCTGACGTTGCATGGCTCGGTCGCCGGCGCGGTCTTCGGCAGCGAGCGTAGCACGATGCTGGGCTCCGATCCGCTCATCTCAAAGAGCCTGGTGGCTAATCCAGCCTTCGCCTACGTGGCGCTGGGCCATATTCACAAGTACCAACAGGTCGTCGACACGCCGCCCGTGGTCTACTCGGGCGGGGTGGAGCGCATTGACTTCGGGGAGGAGCGCGACCCCAAGGGCTTTGTCATGGTCGACATCGCGCCGTCGGAGGGCCGCTTCGACGCCCACTGGCGCTTCGTCGAGAGCGGCGCGCGTCCCTTCAAGTCGCTGCGGGTGGTGGCGCACAGCGCCGACCCCACGACCGAGGCGCTCGACGCCGTGGCCGGCCGTGACCTGGCGGGCGCGGTCGTCAAGCTCGAGATACATTTACTCGACGGCAACCAATCGAGCTTCCAAGAGGGACGCGTGCGCGCGTCCCTGCGCGATGCCTACTACCTTAGCGTCGTGCGCGAGGTCGACCGCGCCGACCGCCAGCGCGGCAGCGGCTTCTCCACCGCGTTCTCACCTTTGCAGAACCTAGAAACCTATCTGGAGCGCCACGAGGTTTCGCCAGAGCGCCAGACGCTGCTGCTGAACTACGCGCGCGCCCTCGTCGGTGAGGGCGAGAAGCCGGCGGCGCGGAAGACGGCCGGTGAGGAAGAGCCCGCGTTACAATAGCAGGTATAACAGGCAGTGATCGCGTGCGGCGCGCCCGATGTCGCGCGGAAAGGATAGGCCGAGCTTATGGTTGCGCCCGCGTTGAGCGATCCGCGATCCGGCCCCTCCGGGGTTCTCGACCATCCGATACCGGACCCGACGCCGCCGAGCAATTACTATACCGCCGACCACCACCTGCGGACGGCGCTGGCCCGCTACTATGCCGCTGATCCCGAGGGCTGGCGCTGGGCCGATATGAGTCTGTCGCGCGCCGCGCGGGAAATCGCCGCGCCCGACCTGTCCGAGGCGATGGCCGCTGTGTACGCGGCCGTGCTCCTCACCGCCGAGGCTGGCTTTGCTCAAGAGCGCGAGGATGGCGACGCGGACTATGCGGCGCGCTCGGCGGAGCGCTATGCCGCCCATGTCGTCGCGCCCGCGCTCGCCGCGTTGGAGTGCCACGGCGATGAGCCAGCCGAGGGCGTAGCCGACCTGATCGCCGCCGCGGTGTCGTCGTGAGCGGCGCCACGCTCAGACGATCGCCCCTGCGCCGCGTGCGCCCGGCCCTCGCCGTGACGGCGGGCAAGGCGGCGGGGCGCGCCTCGGTGTTGGCCGGGCGCGGCGGCACCAGCTTGCCCGGCCTGGTGGCGCAGCGTATCGCCCCCGACATCGCGGCGACGCTGGCCGCCGACCTGCCGCGCGGCTCGCTCGTCGTCGCCGGCACCAATGGGAAGACAACTACGTCGGCGCTGTTGTCGGCCGCGCTAACGACGCATGGCCTGCGACCCGTGCACAATAGCGCTGGAGCCAACCTGCTGCGCGGCGTCGCCAGCGCGCTGCTGGCGCAGGCCGGTCCCCATGGTCGGCTGCGTGTCGGCCCCGACGCTATTGGGCTCTTCGAGGCCGACGAGGCGGCGCTGCCGGCGATCGCGCGCGCGGTTCAGCCGTCGGTGGTGGTCATCACCAATCTGTTCCGTGACCAACTCGACCGCTACGGCGAGCTAGACGTGATCGGCTCACGCTGGCGCGCCGCCTTCCGCGACTTGCCGCCCGACGCCACGCTTGTCCTCAACGCCGATGACCCGTTGGTGGCGTCGCTCGGCGATGACCTGGGGCGGCGCGTCGTCTACTACGGGCTGGACCTGCCATCGGGCCGCTTTGAGCGCCCCCCTGAGAGCGCCGACTCTATCTCGTGCCGCCGCTGTGGCGCGCTGCTCGACTACGAGCGCGTCTACTACGGGCACCTCGGCGTCTATCGTTGTTCTAGCTGTGGCTGGGCGCGGCCGCGCCCGACTATCTCGGGTGTCGCCGTCACCTCGCGCGGGCTCGACGGTTCGCGGCTGCGCGTCCATGCCGACGGCGTCGACCTCCAAATCGACCTGCGCGTGCCGGGCCTGTATAACGCCGATAACGCCCTGGCGGCGCTGGCTGGCGCGTATGCCCTGGGGATCAACCTGACAAGCGCGGCCAAGGCGCTGGAGGGCGTTAGCGCCGCCTTCGGACGCGCCGAGCGCCTGGAGATCGACGGCCATACGGTGTGGCTGTTGCTCGTTAAGAACCCGACCGGCTGCGACGAGGTGCTGCACTTGCTCGGGGACGTGCCCGCGCCAATAGATGTGTTGGCCGTGCTCAACGACAACGCCGCCGACGGCCTCGATGTCTCCTGGATCTGGGATACGTCGATCGAGGATTTGATCTCCCACGTACGGCATGTAACGTACGCGGGGACGCGCGCCGAGGACATGGCCGTGCGCTTTAAGTATGCCGGCCACACCGAGCGTGAGCCAGCGATCGTGCGCGACCCACTCGCGGCGCTCGACGCGGCCCTCGCGGCCACGCCCGCGGGAGAGCCGCTCTACACGCTGGCGACCTACACGGGCATGCTAGAATTGCGGCGGGGCCTCGCCGCGCGTGGTATCTTGCGCCACTACCTTAGTCGATAGTTGCCAGTTGCCAGTTGCCAGTTCGTCGTGCGGGGGCGCGTGGTGGTAGTCAAACAGGTCTCGCGCATAATGCAACGACACGACGTACGCTACCTGGCACCTGGCACCTGGCACCTGGCACCTGGCACCTGGCACCTGGCACCTAATCAGGAGGGATGCCCATGAATGACACGACACTGCGCTTGGTGTACCTGTATCCACTGCGCATGAGCATCTACGGTGACCGTGGCAACGTGCGTGCGCTGGTTCAACGCGCCGCGTGGCGCGGGGTCGATGTGCAGGTTATCCCGGCCGAGGTCGGTGATGAGTTCGACGCCGCGGGGGCCGACCTCGTCCTGATCGGCGGCGGCGAGGACCATGCGCAGCGCGCCGTGGCCGACGACCTGCGCGCCCTCAAGGGGCCGGGGTTGCGCCGCGCGGTCGAGGATGGGTTGCCCGTGCTGGCTATATGCGGCGGCTACCAGCTCTTGGGGCGTTACTATCGGCCTGCCGAGGGCGAAGACTTGCTGGGGCTTGGGCTGCTGCCCGTGCACACGATCCATCCTGGCTTCACGGCACGGCGCTGTACCGGCAACGTCGTCGTGGACTGGCGTGACGCCCCGTTGGTCGGCTTCGAGAACCACGGTGGACGTACCTACCTCGACGGCGGCGAGCCGCTTGGCCGCGTTGTGAATGGGTTCGGCAACAATGGCGACGATGGGTACGAAGGATGCGTCGCCGGCACGGCCTATGGTACCTATCTGCATGGCCCGCTGCTGCCCAAGAACCCCGCGCTGGCCGATCACCTGCTGGGTCTGGCCTTGCGACGGCGCGGACTGCCCGCGTTGGCGCCGCTCGACGACGCCCTGGAGCGGCGCGCGCACGACGCCGCGCTCGCGCACGCCGGCGCACACCGGTAGGGGCAATGCAAAGTGTTGACATAATATCAATGTTGCCGCGACAGGAACGCGAATGGTATACTAAAAAAGCTTTGCGGGTGTCTTATAACGCTCGCGTCTAAAGGTGTTGTTTAGGCCGAAC
>JAABUJ010004559.1_pt1 | contig 14484 bp, 16 predicted proteins | sample 5559131 | NCBI WGS metagenome assembly JAABUJ01 (sample SAMN10711875, study PRJNA513366) | rock metagenome | isolation source: Antarctica rocks | place: Antarctica: Victoria Land, Mt New Zealand nord | collected 2016-01-07 | reverse complement strand
TCCTCGGTCTCCCTACAAATCCGAATCTCCTCCCTTCCCTGTCTGACCTGCTCCTCCATCATCTGTATCAAAGTCTCTCTCGCCTGATGCGGTCGATACTCATCAATCACTCTATGCGCCTCCAAGAAGACATCCCGGATCTCATCCCATTTCGCGGGATAATCCACGGGATTCGTGGCTAGAATGTGCGATAGAGAGAGAAAGTGAAGTAGGAGGGAGCGGGTCAGGGTTTTGAGGCGCTGTGGGTCTGGTGGGGAGGGTTCGGGCAGGGCTGGGGAGGCCTGTGAAGTGTAAGCGTGGTGGTTAGGAAGGAGATGGGAGGGAGGTCTTACGTCCTGGACGGTGTTGAATGAGCGGTATTGGCCTGTAGGAGGGGCAGGTGGTATTAAGTAGCGGAGCTCGAGAGGAAGGGCATCGAGGTCGATGGATGAAGGAGGTTGGGCAGGGTCGTCTGATGACGGTTCTTCTGCGGAGGAAGATGTAGAGGCTTGGATTTCCTGCAGGCGCGCGAGGTTCTCGGGCGTGAAGTGTTTGTAAAAGGGCGGTGGCGCAGGGAAGGCGGCGCTGATGGCGCCGGGCTGGGGCTGATCGGCCATTGTACGAGACGAGGACAAACAGAGAGCCAAACAAGCACCTAAACCATTGCACAGGTTCGGTAATGTACTAAGTTACGAAGTACTTCTTCAACAATCATGGATGGAATCCGGGGTTGACGCTAGTGTCGATCCTTAGTCGATCACTTGGATGTAGGACTGCAGATCATCACACTTGACCTTCCAGCCATCATCATGCGCCACGACAACATCTTAATGAGTTCACGATCTTACGCGCTTCGGAGTCCGACATGGCTCGATCTTACTCCGCAGCGAATGGCGGGACGGCCACCAAAATCCAGGACCCCGGCATATTGGGCTCTATTACGAGGTTCTGGCAGAGATCTTATGCCGCGGACTATGTTGGCTTTGCGCTGCTACTAACGGGCTATATCTTCCTTGAGATGATCGCTGAGCCCTTCCACCGCATGTTCTCCCTCGACAACATCGCAATCCAATTCCCTTTTGCAGAGGTCGAGCGAGTTCCATCAATTTGGAACATAGTCTACGCTGGCGGCTTACCCCTGACGCTCCTCCTACTATGGGCTCTCGTCTTCCGGCCTGGCGTGCACAAGGCTCATGTCTCGATCCTCGGCCTATTAGTCAGCCTGATATTCGCGTCATTTCTCACGAACATTGTCAAGAATGCTGTTGGTAGACCAAGGCCGGACCTCATCGCTCGTTGTATACCTAGAAAGGGGACCCCTGAGCACGCCTTGGTCACCATTGAAGTTTGCACGCAGAAGAATCATCACAGACTACACGATGGTTGGAGGAGCTTTCCAAGCGGACATAGCAGCTTCGCATTCAGTGGTCTCGGATACTTGGCTCTGTACGTTGACCGGCCCAACTTTCAACCTCTGTGGTATACTAATGATCTCAGATTTCTAGCAGGCCAAATGCACGTCTTCCGCCCACGCACAGATCTTTCCAGGGTACTATTGGCGTTGGCTCCACTCATCGGCGCGGCCTTGATCGCCATTTCTCGCTGCGAAGACTACAGACATGATGTATATGATGTCACCGTTGGCTCTTTGCTGGGGCTGCTGGTTGCATACTTCTCCTACAGGCGCTATTACCCGAGCCTCAAGAGCCATGGCTGCGATACACCTTACCGAAGTCGGGCAGACATGGCTTTGGAACGTGGCTACGGAAGGAGGAAAGACGAAGAAGAGCTCGTGACTAGTCCGAGAGGCTTTGAGATAGATGACATGGAAGATGATTCGGATCACGTGCCTTTGACAGAGCCAAGAGGATGAATATCAAATACCATGCTCATGTCGAGTCGGAAGAGACTGGAACACGCTGTACCTACGGGCTTGGATTGGCTAGAGTGCCCAATGTGTGGTCGTGTAAACGGAAGAGGCCGAGTTACAGATTTCTACCACATCGCCGCCAAAGCTACCGCGACCACAACTTATGCTGTCCTAATGGTCTTGAAGTACTTCTCAATGCGTCCCACTGCAGCAGCGGCCCCAAACGCCCTACAGCCCAGCGCCAATACTCACACCATATCTCTCGAACTACCCATCACTCCGTCACTGATTGTCGCTGTTACGATATTCAACACTTTACTCCCGTTCGCAGAACATCATACCGCGCCGCACCACTAAGCTCTTGGAGGCAGAAGAGGAGTGGATTCTCGAGTGTCACGTAGAAAAGAGACGGCGAAGTACATTCTGAATGGAGACAGTCATACAGAGAGGCGATGGCGCATTCGCTGGGTGCATGCGCGCAGAGACAGGAGAATTGGCAGATGGGGTGGATGAGGGACAGCTGAGGTTCAGACTCGCGATGCAGCTCTCCGGGCATGGGACGAGGTTGGATGGTGTCGATACTTGAAGTGTAGACTGGGCGATTTGCTGATGCGAGGCTGAGTATGCGGGCACTGTTGGGTTTGCTGGGCGACTCTCACGGGGAGCTCTAGCCCCGGGTTGCTTTTTTGGGTTTTTGAGGGTGTGTGAAAGATACTCTGTGACGTGTTGACGTGTTGACGCTTCGACGTTGGGGCACCGGTGGTTGTTCAGCCCATTGGCATCTCGTCAACATGTCTTTTCAGACTGTAAAGGCAAATTCGTTCTTGACATTATCCGAGAGGGATCAACAATAGTATGTAGAGAAGCAATTCTGGACATGAGTTGCTAGAGAATATATGCTTTTATCCATAGCTGTACGGCTACGATGCAAGCCCCCCTCCTTACACCACGCTGAATGCCCCAAATCCTTCTATGCCAACATGAAGAAAGTGCTCCCTCCCAAGACCGTCAACAGCGACACAACCCCAAAGACGGCGAAAGCCGCATCCGTGTTCGCGACCACCGCGCCTGCAGCACCCTTCTGCTCTCCAGCCGCACCTGCAGCCGCAGACGGCGTGAACGACGCCGTGCCCGGCAACTCAGTCAGCTGCCCATTGTTGGCAATCGTTGGCGATGCAGTAAGGCCGCCAATCTGGGTCGTCGCTGCCGCGGTCGCCAAGGCCAGCGATGCCGGCAGGGTCATGGACGGCAGCACGGTGCTGACGCCTGGGAGGCTGGAGCCGGAGATCTCCTGGATGTTGGCGGCGCCGCCGTTGAGGTTTGTTTGCGCCATGGCGATGACCTTGTTGTCGAGGTCGTAGACGATGTAGGCGGAGCGGAGGAAGCTGTCGCCGAGGACGATGCTGCCGTCGGGGGACTTGGTGATGCCGAAGTGGCAGGCGGGGGTGCCGTCCTTGAAGGTGAGACTGACGGGCAGCGGGGTGACGAGCTGGCTGAGGGAGACGTTGATCTTCGGGCCGCTGTCGCCGCCGAAGGCGAAGACGTAGGAGGCGGATGCCTTGCCTAGGTCGCAGGCTATGAGGGGGATTTGGATGGCGGGGTCGGTGACAACGCCGGCGGTGTTCCATATGTCTTGGACGATGTCTGGAGGGAGCAGCGTTGTGGTCGTGCCAGAGTCGAGGATAGCTGGGAGGATGAAGCTGCCGCCAAGCTGGGTTGTTCCTTTTGCGTCGGACAGCGAAAGACCAGTAAACTCAACTGCTAGACGATCGATCTTCGCGTAGTCGCTTGAGTTCGTGCCTACTATTGGGAGGCCCAACAGGGGTGCGGTATACTTTGACGTGTCGACGCCTCCGAATAGGATGGATCCTGAGGCGGCGTTGACATCGTCAAGCCAAAGACTGTAAGCGCGGGTATTGATCTGCTTGTTTTTCTTCAACTGGGAGACAATCCCAGGATAAGCCCTCGTCAGTCTGCCTGATTCGACTCCAGCCTCCCCAATGTCGAAAGAGATGCCCATCAATCCATTATTACCATCCGCCCCTGTGCCAACGACGTTTTGCGCTGTATCGACGACGGCAAAGGTGACATTGTCCATTGTGGCACCCCCAACTGAGACCGTGTCGAAGGCATAGACGCCTGAGTATGCGCTGTTGTCCCCGTATGAGATCAGGAATGGGCTCGCCTGGGTTTGTGGTTGGTACGAGCTCGAAACATCGCCGTTGAAAGATCCCCACACGGAACAACCCTGACTGGCGCAGAGGTCGGAAGACGAGCTCGGCACCCAAAGATCGCTACTTCCGGTGTCCAATTGTAGCGACAGAGTCTGTGGCGGAGTGCCTGAGAGACCGCGAAGTCAGCATTTCTTCTTTAAGTCAATTAATCGAGCAAAAAGGGAAACCGAAGAAGCGGATACTGCTAGGACATATTCCAAGCTTCTTGAGAAGCTCAGAAAGGTGTAAGAGCTGCTCGGAAATTCACTGACCGATCGTGACGTTGGCAATGTAGAGCAGCTGCGCATTATAAAGAGCCTCTGTCACCGAGCTGGCACGGCGGTCAAACTGTGACGTCGTAGCTTCTGCATCCCTCTTTACTTTAACGAAGTCGAGCCCGAAGACTTTAGGCGCAGCGGCTGAGAAAGCTTGTAAGGGAAGGAGGGCGAACGCCGTGAGCGTTGGATAGAGGAGACTGGAGGCCATGGTAGGCCTAAAGAGCGGCGTAGGGTAATTGAGAATGCGGGAAGGGAGCACTCAAAGTTCTGCGTCTGTAGGTCTGAATCAGAGGCGTCAGCGGATTTGTGGAAAAGTCGAGGTGTTCGTGGCTTGGAAAGACTTGCTGACAATTCGCTCACGGGGCTGTATCATGGGGTAGATGAAGGTTGAGCACTTTCGCACCTTTGTTCTCGGAGGCAAATGGCTTGACACAGCTTGTTTTCTGGCCTTACTAAGAACCTGGCAACGAGACGCGGCGAATATGTAGAGCTATACCCGAGGAGAAGTTCATGAAGGCAAAGAAAGCGTTATAAGTATGAGCGACAATGAAGTAGCCTTGCAAGAGTCAACATCAGGCAGGGCGTGGCAGAGTCGAAAACGGCCCCATACAGGGTCGGGGGCTTTTGGCAGCATAACAGGGTCTGGCCCACAGGAAGCTGGTGTGATTGGTGCACCTAGCTGTGAGTCTTTCAGCTGTGCGGCGTGCCTGAGCTTTCGTAGGCTCTGCTCATCTTCCGTGCTGCCTCACAGCGTCAGTTTAAGCACCTTCGCTAAGCACACCCAATCCCTGGCCCGCTCCCACTCCAAGCCAGCCGCAAGCTCAGGGGACTCAGCTCGGTTGGAGACATTGCCAAGGCATGCCAAGATCGCTCGGATGTGGGCATGTAACAGCCTTGCAAGCCTCCAATCTATACTCTAGTTATGATCAGTATTTTGCAATTGTAGGCTATTGGGACCGTGTTGAGTTCGGCCTTTTTGGCCATGATTTTTCTGGAATCCTTTACGCCCTCACATTTGTCGTCTCGGCTTCCATCGGCGCATAGTTTACTTTCCAGGGGTCCTATGTGTCACATATAAGCCCAGGGCCTTCTCCGGGCCCCAGTCTTCGGTGTTTCGATTGAAGGAGATGAACGCTTTAACGGGTTGCCTTTTCAGCCATTCGTCTTCACTGGTGATTCAGTCCATCTACTTTGCGTCTTTGCGTCTTTGCGTTCTTTTACAAATGCCTTTAACGTTTTGCCTCTTCAGCGATAAGTCTTGGCTAGTGATTGAGTCTATCAACATTCCGTCTTTCCGTCTTTGCGTTCTTTCACAAACGCCAAGAATTGAGTGCACGAATTCGTATTGGCGCATGTATCTCATACTTTAGAAATATAAGTCTAGGGTCTTCTCCTAGCTACGCTCCTAGCTGTTTTGATTGATTGAGAAAACTGCTTCAACGGTTTGCCTCTTTAGCGATGAATCTTTACTGGTAATTTCGTCCATCAACATTCCGTCTTTCTGTCTTTGCGTTCTTTTACACATGCCAAGAATTGAGTGCACCAACATAGAAACAGTGTGATGGCATTAATAATTGTTGCAGAGGAAAACAATAACAGCTCAATTGTGCTACTAGAAGCCCCTTCCATTTGTATGCCTAAAGACTACACATCCACCGATTTCTTCTTGTTTCTTGTCTCCCTATATCGCGTCCCCGACTCCAACGCGTATCTATCCATCACCATCTGGTAGAACCCAAATGCCTGGCGGACGTTGTACAACGTCCCCAGCATCAGATCGGCGCGACGGATCTTTAGATTCTGCCAGCAACCTTGAGAGCTATAATGGTCCGGCGGTTGCAGTGCGTTGAACGCTCGGAGGATGCTTGCAGGGCCGGCACAGTTCTGTATCTGCATAGTCTGTGGACCTCCTGTGAGGCTTGTGCAGGTGATGACAATGTCAGGGCCCTGCTGACCTTTGGGTACGTCTGTCGTGATCTGAAAGAGCAGTCTCTTAGCATCAACTACGCTCTAGCGAGGTTGCGAATGGACCTACAGTAGCTACCTTCTCGATTGTTATACGTCCTTGAACGGTTTCGTAAGAGCGCTCTGCAAATAGCTGGTCCCCGATGAGTAGCGCGCCGTATCGTACCAGATGGTCGAATTTGATTTTGGAAACGAAGCTGTCCAGGACCCGTTCATCGATTCCGTACAGAGACATCCACAGATTGTCATACGGTCTACCAGCTAGCTGCTGGTAGTCGCTATCAGCTAGTGATGATGCATAATCCAGAAGGGCATCGACGTCTATGTGGCTAGCCTGTTTTATCCGCACTTGAGGCTGGGATGCAGGTACGTGAACAGGTTGAACAGCTGATTCATCTACTTATCTCATCAGCTACTGGTCAAATAAGCAATGAAATGCTATGTTTGACCTGTGGATGCGGTACTGTAATAAGGCGTTCCGTCTAGTTGCATTAGCTGCTGCAGATTGCCTGGTTTGTGCAGACATCTATTTACCAGGAGAAGCGTCGATACTGAGCTGACTAGGACCAGCATGCGGAACACAGTAATACGGCAATCCATCTGATTGTGTTAGCTGTTGCAGGTTGCCTGGTTTGAGCAGACACCTATTTACCAGGAGAAGCGTTGCCGCTGTAGTAATTGGGGTCGACAACAGGATAAAGCGTTTGATCAGGCATATCGTCTGTTTGCATTAGTTGCTGCGGATCGCATGGTTTGAGTGGAGACTTGTCTACCTTGAGGAGCGTCGGGAGGCGGTTGTGAGTAGATCACATTCATTGCAATCTCATAGGCATTCTCACGTAGGTAATGAGCTAACTCCTGATAGCGTTCGTGATTATCAACTGAGCCGTCGTGAGAGAGCATAGCTTTGGATATTGCTTCTACCAGCAGTCTTGGGTCGATCACGCTGTTGTTCTCCATCGTGAATAAGTGCTCAGAACTGAAGATGTACAGATGTGAGTGAGAGTAGCATGTCCGGAGTCACTCACATTGGCGCGTCGATATATAGTATTGGTGAATATCACGCTAACGTATTCACCAGCTCACGGCACACGGCCAGGTACTCCGAGAGAATGCTATGGATTTCTATCAGGTTCGCCTACACCAGCGTTATCCAGCATCCTAGGTTTTCACCACATATGGCTAGAAATGACAGGGGTATTTGATGAATTCACAGGAAGCTTCCATCACCCAACACCAGCATCCAAACTCCAGCATTCTACCTGTCATGCCGCCAATGCTGAGTTCACCTCGTCAAGGAGGCTGCTGAAGTTGCATCGCTAGCATTGAAGACATTCGGCAAGCCAAACGCCGTGGCGAACGCTGGCGATACACCCGGTGGGATGAGTCTGTTCACGTACGACTCAGTGGACATGATAAGCACCCCAATACTGCCCCAGTCGCCTAGTGCACACCAATAAGCACATGCCATCCTCACTTAAGACTCAAAATCTGGATGGGATGGCCTACCAGCGATCCTGTACCCCCCACCATGTCGGAGAACCACACACGAGAGATCAATACTATCTGCGCTCAGAGATAGCTCATGAAATGTCGCCGCATCCGTATCGTAAAGTGGTCCTGGCGGTGGGTTTGGCAGATCCCCTTTTCCAAACACATCCAACATGGCAATGACGAGCGTACAGGCGCCTGCCAGAGCATAATCAGCGACTAGGGCCTCCCCATACCTACTATAAAGCGACGTGAGGACTTTCGAACATTGTATCTTCTAGGAGTTTGCATTGTCTTGAATTTGGTTACGGGTTCGGCACCGATACCTGGGAACTCATACTGTTCGAGCCAATGCCGGGACACTTCGACGTTGCGCAGTCGATTGACGGCTCCGTTGCAGTCTTCGGCGACAAGTTGATATCCCAGCCAGTCCTTACTAGTTGTGCATTCCGCATCCGAGTGAGCAAGACTGGTGACATTCATTTGCCTTATGGCAGCCCCTGTCGTCAACCGCGGAAGCAGAAACAAGACAGCGAGAGCGAGAGACTTGGGAGTCAGGAGGCGTGACGGACAGAGCATTATCAATGTCAACGTGCTGGGCAACAATCGATGAAGGACTCCACAATATCTCAACCTGTTGTTCCTTTATATCCCTCTGCCCCCCACGGCGGGTTGCTGAATGCCATATGGTTCTCTAGCGAATGAGCCCCCCCACGGCGGGTAACAATTATCCGCTGCCAGTTTTGATCAGTCTCAGCTGTTTGACTGGTTCTCTTTCAGGAGTGCCCGTAGGTGAAACCCTGGCGCAAATCAGCACAAACCCGAGATAATGGATAACACCCTCCGGGATAGTGGAACTATCTTCCCATTGCTGATTCAGAGGCGCCACGATTCCACATCTTCCTCCAAGATTATGACCCGCCACGATAGCTGATTGCGGCTCGTGCGTCTGTATAGCTTACCGTAAGATTATGGGTACCCATGATCTCCAGCTAAAGCGTGGGCCCTCGGATTGGCTCCTAATACGATATGGTGGACGAAGTGGCCGAATAATTAGTGCGGCTGTACGCAGCGCTACTACAATCTGCATTGTACATGGGTAGCCCCACAGATCAGGAGTGACGGTTTACGGGCTCGCCAGAACTGCTCCTCCTACTGTGATAAGAGAGCGGGAGGATGAAGGGGAAAAAGCCTATCTCGATTGATGGTCTGGTTTATAAGTGGGAACATGGCACTCAAGGGCACGTAGAGAAGGATTGATTGCGCAAACGCAATGTCGAAAACCTTGAGGGTGATATCTTGCAGCATAGCTCAAATTCGAACAACGGGCATTGACAGATAAAGCAGCTGCTTGTGCTACCTACAATCTCGACTGCGCACTTTGGTTCTACCAACTACCACAGCATCCTTCAAGCAACGCATGTCGACGTGACCGTTGTAACATCTGTATAGCGCATAACTTGGGGTATATCCAATCCATCTAACGCCGACACCCAGTATGCAAAACTCTCACCTTGATTGGACATGTTTATGCAAGCCACTCCGGATCTGCGTCTTCATCAGAAGGGTCTTCTGCTAATAGTGACCCGGTCTCGTCTTCCGAGTAGTCAGACTTGGCAGCGATTTCGAAGGTTGAATGTACTGAGGATGATTCATCTGCTACAGGACTTTCCGATGTGGTTGCTTGATCCTGTATTCTGCTGTTTTGAGTGGCATCGTCTTTGGGTGTGGGAGTGAGGCTAGTGACGGTATGCTTTAATTCAGTCTCTCCCGCCTTCGGAAGAAGTAGGAAATTGCCGGACTCGTACGATTGCTGCAGAACGGTTGCTTCAGCCAAGTCCTCATCCGCGAGGCCGAATTCAGTATCTTCAAGGTGATCTTTGGAAAGGTCTGGGCGAACTTCCTGCGTCAAGCCCGCGTCGGCTCCCACGGCCAGCTCCTGACCAGAAGCCTGTTGTACGCGGTCCCGGTCTGGATGTCTAGCAACGGGACCCGGTAAAGTCGTTCCTCCAGCGTCTCTTGGCTCCGTCCTCCATACAATTCCGGAAGCTTCTACGTCATCCTCGTCCATAAGAAACCCACCTCCTTCGCAATTCTCGGATTTGCCAGATGTGCGATATGTAGCAGGTCTGCGGTGCATGTCTAAGAAAGCCTCCTCTGCATCATCATCTTTTCCTCGAATGAAGCCCGCGGAATGGTGGTCCTCGCCCCCTTCAGCGCCAGGATTCTTTGTGCGGGTTTCCTGGCCTTTGGTGATGCTGTGACGACTGATTGCTTTAGGAGCCAGATAATCATGTTCTTGATCGGATTCTTCGTTTGATAAGTGTTCATAGAAAGCTCGTCCTGCCGTTGGTTGTGCAAAAGGTTCACCAGCCGAATCCGGCAAAAAACCACCACCACCTTCGCTTGATCTTGCATCGTCTTGACTCAGGGCTTCATCGTAAGTGGCGTCTCGTTCGCCTTCAATTTCATATCCCTCGATTCTCTCTCGGATCCTTAAGCCAGCTAGCAGTCTTTTCCACATTCTCAGTGCCTCCAAGCTTCGCCTTGCTTCCTCTGCCTGAGCGCGCTCTTCCTCGAAACCATCAAGTATTTCCCGCACAGCTTCTGCGTATTCGGAAGCCACTACTGCACCCTCAACTATGGCAGTGGCATGTCTGCCCTTGAAGGCAAAACCAGTCACGGCATCCGCGTAGTCAAGCCCCAGAATTCTGGCTGCTCGTTGGGTTTCTGGATGCTTGAGATGGACAGCGCCGGCTGGAACCATGCTTGGAACGTACAAGTCGAGATTCCCGTAGGCGTTCTTGGGAACCTTCCCGTTAACGACTGGTGGTGGCTTGTACTCGGTTGTCTGATGGCATGCATAGAGCGATGTTCCTGCATTTTCCTCGTCATCGTCTCCCTCAGTTTGCGTATCGCCACCATCCTCCCTTGAAGGGTATTGAGAACGGTGCGGTGCCACGCGCTTGAGCGGTTGTTCACCGGCCTGCCAACGGCTATTGTATTAGACATGCAGTTCAGTAGACATGATGCATAATTAGAAGACTTGCCATGATTTCTCGCCCCAATCGATACCATCGGTCGGCGCTTCGAACAACGTGCACATCACCCCTCCTGTATATCGGCTCAACGTTCTTTTCGCTACCAGCTCTACCAGCATATATATTGCCCACTTCACGTTTAGGATGGATGACTTCATGGCTTCGCAAATGTCTCTCGAGTGCATAGTAGGGATGGCCCTTAAAGTCCTGCACGTTTCGTGGTAACCCTTCCTGAGCTTCTTGACGCGCAAGCTCCGCGTCCTCCACTTGATCACGATCAAGTCTGTGTAATCGCTTGTACATTTTCATGACTCTCTTCAGCCACTTATCACCATCGGTGGTTACTTCGACTCTGGTTTTTCGTATTTTCGCATTATATGCTTTGGCGTATCGTTTGGTTACATCCCGAGCAGAACCATCGTCCTCGAAAGAGATAACGTAGCTCATGTTGTTTTCAGAGTCGCTCATCGGCGGCTCAAATTTTCTGGATTTCCCAACAGTTTTCGTGACTAGTGGGTCTACAGGAATCCACTTCTGTGTCGCTTCATCAAAGGCTTCAACCCAGTAAATGGGATACATTGACTCTACAGTACGTTTGTGGCGACCTCAGAAGTTTAGCACAGTTCTAGGATACTAGCGACTGAACTTACCAGTTTTTGATGCAGTTAATTTCTTATTGGAAGGGCTGTTATCGCTGCTCGAATGTGCTGGTACCTGGCTTGCTGGACCTGACGCAAATCGACTACGCCCGCCAACGGAGCCGATGGCCTTAGAGGCAGCATCCCGGCTCTGGTCGTGGGAACTTGAACCCTGCGCAATACCCGGTTGGGCGTTCTTCGCCTGTTCGCTGTAGTACTTTTCCATGGCAATGGACGCCTTGGTCTGCAACGATTTTGTTTTCGCATAGGAATGGAATGGCAAAGGTTGCAGTGAGCAAGTCAGACGAGCGTCAACGCCGACTGAACGCAGTAGTGCACAGAACAGTTGTGCACCCACGTCACGAGATCCTTCTCGCCTCCTGGCAGCATCTTGGAAATCGGCCTTTTGCATGGGAAGATCGAGATCGTTAGGAAGGTCATCCTGAAAAACCTCAATTTCAGCACCTTTTCTTATAACGATACGAGCTGCGATGTTGTGAATTGACTTGGCACCATACCTCGACTATTTCGTCGCGATTTTCTGCCCAGTGCGATCTGCCCATACCCCTTGCAGTTTTGGTGAAGGCCAACTTGAAGGCATCTATGGCCTGGCTTAGACCGTCACTGAGTGAACGAGTCTTCTGAAACTGTGACATGTCTTCATGAGGATTGAGGTACGAGACAGTTCTCTTCGATACAATACTCCTCAGAAATCTCTGGCAAATGTCAGCTAAGCCACGCTTCTCAGAGTCTGAATCGCGACCTACATGGACTTCATCATCGTTGCACCAGTGACTTCGGAGATGCACATGGGCTAGCAGACACAGCAAATGCATTTTGTGAATTTCCAACTTGGTTTTCCTCTCTGCTGCGGTAACCGGCCTTCTCTTCGACTGCTGACGTGAGTCCGACTTGCCCGCTCCTGTGTCATCAATCACAAGATTCAATTCTTGCCCATTCGCTGAGCTATCGTCCACCCTGACGTCCTCCAGGAGATCGACCTCCTCCCAGTTAACATCGCTCTCTGATGAACTTTCGGACTCATCAAACTGTTTTTGGCGCTGCGCGAGCTTATCCCGGTCTTCCGACGCTACGCCATCTGTGGTGTGACCAGCTATCGACCCTCGCTCAGATAGATCGCTTTCCAGCGCTCCTGATGCGATAGCACGACCACGTGTTTTGCGCCTTTTGAGCGGTCTTTCTGCGTCCGATAGAGGCGGTGAAGAAGGGATAGCATCTCGTAGCATCTCTCCGTACACATCGGGTACGCCATTGACTGAGGCCGACGGCTTTGCGCTTCTGGTGTTGATTTTGGCTCCTGTCTTGCGAGGTCGAGCCATATTCTAACACGCCGCCAATCCTTCCGAAGGAATCTCCGAAGGAAGGACTAGATAGGCTGACGGTGCAGGAAAGCTGCTTCGTGAGTCCGCGGTATTGGGTTTTCCTAAAGTAGCCTTCCATGTACGTAGGAATTAGTTGAGAATTTGAACCCCAAGCGAAGAGCTTCTCGAGGCCATTTATTTCTTCACCCACGATTATGTCGCAGCCGTAAGCTGTCACTCGGGGTGCAGATGTTGACAAGAGAAAGGTACTTGATGCACGATGACGTCATGTTTATTCGTACGCGACAGACACCCAGTTTGACCAATTCGGTGTACCATTTGACATTCGCATCTCATGTTAGCACTTGAGAGGTATGAACCAGCCAAGAATCTCCGTATCGAGGTGGGTAAATACAGAGTTTTGTGAGGTAGACTCCTATTGTCTGCCCTGTCCTGCTGGCTACTCTACTTTACCCTGTGCTCCTTTAGAGTCCGGCGGAGAAGAGGAGGCGTACGCTAGAAAGTCCAGCTCTGGATACTGCTAAGGTATTTTCTCCCTGAGTCCTTGGTCTCTGACTCCAACCGCGTACGGAATGCCATACCTCTACAACAAGCGGGTATCCTAAATCTGACGTTGGCATCAGTGCGTCCACCACAATGTCCATATAATGGAATCTTTTACAGTGCAGATCTCTTTTCTGTCGTCCCGGGATTGGCCTTCCGGAACAGCTAAAGAACCCGACAGCAATACTACTGTTATGGAGAAGCCGTATGTCTTGGGTTCACCGCCGTGGCCGCTTTGTTTGTTTTGCTCCCCCGGCGAAAGGAATTTCGTTCCTTCACCCTCTGCTCATCTGCACCTTGAACATCTAGCTAGGCAGATGCTTCAGCTGTGCTTGACATTGCGAAGATGGGACGAATTTGGCATTTGAGAAATTTCCATGGAAGGCGAAACCCGTGACGTCAAGATATAAGAGAAAGATCAGGAAAGCCTACAAGGGCATTACTAGAGAATGCAAAAATGGTGGATGCATCCTCAAGCGGAGCCATGAAGAGTAACGAAGTGGAAGCTCCTACTGCGAGCCGTGATGGCCTTCACAACCAAAGGACCATCGCTTCCAGAACATCAGCATCCACGGTCTATCCACGGAGAAGGCGGCATCGAGACTTCGTGTCTCCACCACGACAACCTTCTCCGCACTCATCGTGACGAGCGAGAACGACAAACAATTTTTGCATTTTTCATGTTCCAGCAATAAAACGCCAAGATCGACCCACGTGTTTTGCCCACAGCGGCCCGAATTGCTGGGTCCCATACCATTTTGCTCGAATAGGGAAGGTTAGTCGGCACTAGGTTCGTACGGCAGTCACTTTGACGGAGCGCCACCGACATCAAAGCTTGGGCAAGCTCATGAGGAATTTGTAGCTGCAGTGGAAAGGTCGAGATGGGTATAAAAGGTTCCACAATCAGCTTTCTAAGAAACACCCTATCATCCCCCACTCGCCATTTTTCCCCCTCCCCAGCTTTCGTCCACCATGCATTTCTCCTGCGTCTTTCTTCCTCTAGCTATTCTCGGCGCTGCCGCTGCTCCGACTACAGACAACGATCGAAAAGACAATGACCATGCCGAATACAGGTATGTAGCCTTGTTTAGCGTAGACGGACTGCACGGCAGCGATGTCGAAA
>JAABUJ010004555.1_pt1 | contig 14492 bp, 14 predicted proteins | sample 5559131 | NCBI WGS metagenome assembly JAABUJ01 (sample SAMN10711875, study PRJNA513366) | rock metagenome | isolation source: Antarctica rocks | place: Antarctica: Victoria Land, Mt New Zealand nord | collected 2016-01-07 | reverse complement strand
CGGACGGGCGGTGATCGTCCTGGCCAACACCGCACGTCCCAGAGACCAGCAACACATCGCGTTCGGCCTGGCCCGATGGTTGGCGACCAGCGAAACCAACCATCCCCACGACGACGCAACCGAATGAGGATCGGTTACCGGTCACCGATCCCGTTCCGGTCGCCGATCCGTGACCGGTCACCGATCCTCCTCCGTGTCACGTTCACGGATGCACATGCGCCGGTAACTGCACCCTGGTGGACGCCGGTCGCCCATTGGTCGGCCCAACTGGCGGTGGGCTCGCGGCAGAATGCACTCATGTCTTTGCGCCTGTGCATCCTGCTGTGGGAATGCGCCGAACGTGCTCGAGTTCCGGTCGAGGGACCTGCGAGGGACAATTCTCGGATGGCCGACTTCTCACGGGTGGACACCGAGCGCCTGACGCTGACGCGCCCGACGTTCGAGGAAACACATACCCCGCCCAACCGACCTGGAGCACACCACCGACTGTGAATTTGCGTTTTATCAGCACGTTTTTTGCACGGTATTTGTCCGCTCGGTCAGGTGCCGACGACCAGCGTCAAGCTGCCCGCGAAGTCCTCGTCGTCGCCTGACTAGGCCAGATAGTTCGAACAGAGTGAGCCAGATAATTCGACAAGTTACACGCTTGTGCTGAAGGTCTTTGCTTCGGGTTGATGACGTCGCAGATCAACCGATTTCTGCCGGCTCAGGGTGCGTGTGTCGAGTGAAGGGGCCGTGCTCCCGCGGGCAGTGATGTGTGCGGGTGTGTCTTGATGGGCGGCAGGTGCGGTGCCGGCCAGGACGTCCTGCAGGCGGCGGGCGACGTGCGCTCCGAGGGCGTGGATGTCGCGGCTGAGCGCTGTGAGGGTGGGATGGGTGATTTTGCACAGCGGAGAGTCGTCCCAGGCCACGATCGACAGGTCGTCCGGCACGACTGATCCCATGGCGGTTGCGGCGGAGAGGCCGGCAACGGCCATGACGTCGTTGTCGTAGACGATGGCGGTGGGCGGTGCGGGTTGGGCGAGCAGCCGGAGGGTCACTTGCGCTCCGGCTTCGCCGGAGAAGTCGGTGTGAGTGATCGTCGCCTCTGCGGGTCGCATACCCAGAGCTGCCGCGACAGTGTCCCAGGAGTGGGTTCGTAGTTCGACGTGCGCCAGGTCGGCTGGTCCGGCCACATGGGCGATGCGCCGATGGCCGAGCGCGTGTAGGTAGTGGACTATCTCGGACATGGACGAACCATCGTCTGTCCATACGCACGGGAAATTGCCGGCGACGGCTGGCACTCCCACCACGAGCGCGGGGATGCCCAGAGCACGAATGGCCGGCAGGCGGGGGTCTTGCGCGATCGGGTCAACGACGATGACGGCGTCGATTTGCCGGCCGTGAACCCACCTCGTGATCGCCTGGACCTCTCTTTGCCGGTCGCCGACGACTTGCAGTAGAAGAGCGGTTGAGGTCTGGGAAAGTACCTCTTCGACGCCTGCGATGAACTCCATGTAGAACGGTTCGGTGCCCAGCATTCGAGCGGGGCGGGCCAGGACGAAGCCGATCGCGTTGCTGCGGGCGCCTGACAGCGCTTTTGCGGTGGGGTTCGGTGTCCAGGTCAGATCGCGAGCGATCTGCTGGACGCGGGCACGCGTCGCCTCCGAGACGCCGGGCAGCCCGTTCAGTGCATAGGAGACGGCGCCCTTGGACAGATTTGCTCGCGCAGCGATGTCGGCGATCGTTACCCGGTTGATGACCGCTCCTTCCAGTCGCAACAGCCCCTTGGTCCGCCGTTTCGTTCAGCCAGATTACTCGTGCAACAGCTGGAATCGATGTTGGACCCGCGTCGGCGGCGCTCACCGAGCCTGAACCTGGATGTCATTGAGGCTGCGGATTGCGCCGGAGGTGATAAACAGCTTGGGGTCGGCTGTGGACGGGGCGTCGATGCGGAAGGTGCTCCGGCCTCCGGGCAGGAGAGTGACTGTTGCCTCGTCCGCGACTGCGGCCTCATCCCAGCGATCGGCCATTACAGTCAGGTGCCTTGTCAACGTTTGCGCGGTGATCGTGACGTCGATGCCCCGCTCCCACGTTGAAACAGTGATCTCGAGTTGCGGGTCTTTTAGGTGCAGCGCCTTGTCCTCGACGAAGAACCAGAGTGCTTGTTCCCCGGTTGGTCGGGTGGCGACGAGCACCTCTCTGGATGGTTCGGTGGGTTGTCCGATGGTGTCGGGCAAGGTGAGGCTACGGCTGGAGAACGGGTCCACCTGCACGGTCAGGTCTATGGCCCCGGCCACGGCGCCATCGGTGGCGATGCGTTGAACGGTGACAGATTCGCTCCAGGGTTGGTCCGTGTCGTTTACAGCGATCAGCGACAACATATCTTGTCGCGGCTGGATGGTCAGTAGCCGCGGGGCGTAGGCGGCGCGCAGCGCGTACCACAACAGTTTTGGCCGGCCGTCGCCGTCGATGGCCGCCCAGGAGGTGACGGGCCAGCAGTCGTTGAGCTGCCACAGGACTGTTCCCATGCAGACTCCGCGGTGGGAGCGGAAGTGTTCGATGCCGTACCGGATGGCTTCTGCTTGGTTCACCTGCATCAGGAAGTGCCACGAGTCGAAGTCGTCGACGGCCGGTAGGTGGCGGGCGGCCCCCCGGGCCAGTTTGCCGTTGCCGTCGGTTGCCTTCTGGTGATGCAGCATACCGACGGAGTCGGACGTGAGTGGCGTGTCGTGGATTGCTCGGCGGACGGTCGCGATGTTTGCGGGTCCCTGGTAACCGAACTCCGCGACGAACCGTGGGATGTGCTGACGATAGGTGCTGTAGTCGGCATCGTTCCAAACATCCCAGACGTGCCGTGGCCCGTGGTTGTCGTCGTTGGGATGCACGTCCATGGTGCCGGAGAATGGGCTGCCGGGGTAGTAGGGCCGGGTCGGGTCCAGGCGGGCCACCAAGGTAGGGAGCAGGTCGAGGTAGTAACCGGACCCCCACGTGCGGTCGCCGACGGGCTGTTGCCAGTCCCAGTCGAACCAGCCCCACAGGTTCTCGTTACATCCGTTCCACATTGCGAGACTGGCATGTGGCATCAGACGGACGATGTTGTGTTCGGCTTCGGCGAGCACCTCACCGCGGATGGGGTTCTCCTCCGGGTATGCAGCGCAGGCAAATAGGAAGTCTTGCCATACCAGAACACCCTTTTCATCACACAATGAGTAGAATTCATCTGATTCGTATATTCCGCCGCCCCACACCCGCAGCAGGTCGATGTTGGCCTCGACAGCTTGGCCGATCCGGTGCTCGAGTCGGCTTCGGGTGATTCTGGAGGGAAAGCAGTCGTCGGGGATCCAATTGGCGCCGCGAGCAAAGATCGGTTGCCCGTTGACGATCAGGGTGAAGGCTGACCCGTTGGTGTCGGTGGAGGTGTCCAGCTCGATGGTGCGGAACCCGACGCGGCGTTGCCAGGTGTCCAGTAACCGACCGTCGCAGCTCAGTTCCACCTGTAGGTCGTACAACGGTTGGTCACCCATGTCGTGCGGCCACCACAATTGGACGTCGGGTACTTCCAGGTCCACCGCGGCGCACTGGTCCCCGGCGGGGATGGTGGTGCAAGTCTCCGTGGTTCCGACAGTCACGGTGAGGGTCCGGTCAACGTAGCCCGACCCGGCGCATTCGACGTCGACGTGTATTTTGCCGGTGTCGCCGTCGACGGTGACTAGCGGCCGGACCTGGGCTAGGCGCGCTGTGGTCCAGGACTCCAACGCGATGGGCCGCCAGATGCCGGCGGTGACGACGGTGGGTCCCCAGTCCCAGCCGAAGTTGCAGGCCATCTTGCGGATGAAGTTGAACGGCGCAGGGTAGGCATTGGGCAGGGCTCCCAGTTCGGCTTCGACGGCTCGGGCGTAGGCCCACGCCGAGTCGAAGACAACCTCCAACAGGTTGGCCCCGGCCTGGAGGATATCGGTGACCGGTATGCGATAGCTTCGGTGTTGGTTGGCGAAGCGCCCGATCTCACTTCCGTTGAGCAGCACGGTGGCGACGGTGTCCAGACCGTCGCACACCAGGTCGACCCGTTCGTCGTCGGAGGGTGTCCAGTCGATGGTGGTGCGGTACCGCCACTGTTGGTGCCCGATCCAGTCCAGGCTCAGCTCGTTTTCGTCCAGGTAGGGATCAGGGATAAGACCTGCGGTGAGGAGGTCGGTGTGGACGCAGCCTGGGACGGTGGCCGGGATGGCGGGGGGTAGTTCGGCGGGTCGGTGGTCGGCGTCGGGCCGCTCGAGGTGCAGCGTCCACCCGGTGTGTAGGTGTTTCCGCCGCACCGTCATGCCATCACCGACGCGGCTGCTGTCGGGCTCATTGCCGTGCCGGAGAACCGCGGCTGGGTGTCGGGGTGGGCGGCGTGCCCGCGGAACCCTTCCACGATCAGGCCGGGCGCGGCGACCGCGTCGATCGCAGAGCCGAAGTAGTCCTGAATGTTCTCGCCCCACGCGACTTCGCAGTGCCGCAGCACTACGTTGGCCGCGGTGTCGATGTGGAACCCGGCTGTCGGGTGCTGGTAGATCTCCTCGCGATGTGAGGTTGGGCGTCGGTCGTAGAATCCGCCGGGTTGGGAGGACCATTTGTCCAGTTCGATGCGGACGTTGGCAAGCAGCACACCGTCGATCAGTCCGGGGCTGTCCCCACTGATGTAGGCGCTGTTCTCACTGCGGGCGAGGATGTTGACGAACCGGACGTTGCGGATGCGGCCAACCTCGTCGTGCCAGGGCACAGCGGAAACGTAGATCGGTTCTCCTCTCCCCCACCACTTGTCGGAGAAGATCCTGGTCTCGACGGTGATGTTGGAGAACAGGATGTTGTCGAAGTCGCCTTGTTGTCCTAGGTTCACCGACAGTCCGCGGTGGCTGCGGCGGATCACACAGTTGTTGAAAACGACGTTGCGGATGGGGGCGACGGCGTCGACTCCGACTACCAGAGCGGAGGATGTGGTGACGATGGTGCAGTTGGTGACGGTGATGTTTTCGCAGGCACCGAACTCCGGGAATTCCTCGCAGGTCTTGAGGGAGATCGCGTCGTCGCCGCAGGAGATGTGGCAGTCGCTGATCCGGACGTTCTGGCATCGGTCCAGGTCGATGCCGTCGCAATTGGGCATCTTCAGGTCGCCGTCGATGTGCACCGAGTGGATGGTCGCGTCGGAACAACCGGTGAGTCGGATGGTCCACAACGCGCCGTCTCGGTAGGTGGAGTCGGTGAGGGTCACGTTCGTGCAGCCGATGAGGAAGACGGTGAAGGGGCGTTGGTTCGGGCATCGGTAGATGCTGCCGAGGTCTTCCAGGATGTAGTGACGGCCGCCGCCGTCGATGACGCCGGCGCCGGTGATGGCGATGTTGGTGGCGTTCCGGGCGGTGATAAACATTCCCGCGGCTTGGCTGGTGTCGCCGACGACGCCGGCGGAAAGGGCGCTGACGACGAACCGTTCGGTGTAGTCCTGGAAGTCGCCGCTGGCGGCGAGGGTCGAGCCCCGTTCCACGTGCAGTTCGACGAACGACTTCAGCACCAGCGATCCGGACAGGAAGGTAGCGCCGGCCGGGATCAGCACGGTGCCGCCGCCGTTGTCGTGGGCGGCGTTGATCGCCGCCTGAATTGCTGCGGTGTCCAGAGTTGTTCCGTCGCCGATGGCGCCGAAGTCGCGGACGTTGAAGGAGGAGGGCATCAGTCAGGGGCCTTTCGGGTGGGGACTCGGACGGTGGCGACGCCGCTACGGCACGGCAGGGTATGAGGGCTGTCAGGCCTTGACAGCGCCTTGCAGCATGGCGTCTTCGACGCGGCGTTGAAGGACGATGTAGACGACGTACACAGGGATCATGGTGATCAGCGCGCCGGCGAGCAGGATGCCGTACTGGGTGTTGGTCTGCGAGATGAGGTTGGGCAGCGCGACCTGCACCGTACGGATGCTCGGGTCAGGTCCGATAAGAATCAGCGAATACAAGTACTCGTTCCAGAAGCTGAGGAAATTGAGGATCGCGACGGTGACGATCCCGGGAACGATCAGCGGGGCGTAAACCCGGGTGAGGATGGTCCACAGGTTGGCGCCGTCCATCATGGCGCTTTCCTCCAGTTCAGGTGGCACGGTCCGCATGAACTGAGTCAGCAGGATCACCGACAGCGGCAGCGCGGTCGCAGGGAGCAGCAGAATAAGCATGGTGCGGGTTTGGAACAGGTTCAACTGCACCGCTAGCAGCACGGTCGGTACCAGAGCCGCGAAGGACGGCACCAGGAACCCCAATGCGAAGAAGCGTTCCACCCACACAGCCAGTCGACCCGTGGACCGGGCCAACGCGAAGGAGGCTGGGATCGCCAACGCCAACGTCAGAACCTCCGCCGACACGGTGACAAACGCGGAGTTGGACATTCCCGATCCGATTTGCACGTTGTTCCACGCGTCGGCGAACTGCTGAAATGACAGCGACGTTGGCAAGGCGAACGGTTCATTGAAGATGGCGGTGTTGGGTTTGAAGGCCGACACCAGCAGGTAGTACAGCGGGATCACCAGCAGCACCGCATACAGCCACGGGAGCACATGAGCCAACGGATGGATGCGGGAGCTGCTGGTACGGGAAGATTTCATGAGCGGCTCATCCCCCTGTCAGTGGGTGGGTTTGAAGACGCGGCGGATCAGGACCATACCGACGACGCCGACGGCGAACAGCACTACCCCGACAGCCTGCGAGTAACCGACTTGCGACTGGGAGAACGCCTTGTCATACATCAGGAACGACAGCGTGGTCGATGAATTGCCGGGCCCGCCGTTGGTCAGTAGCAGCACGCTTCCTGCGGAGCTGAACAGCACCCACAGAAACTGCAGCATGAGCAGTACACCGAAATAATCCTTGATGATGGGGTAGGTGATGCCCCACATCCGGCGCCAGTGGGATGCCCCGTCGATCTGCGCTGCTTCGTACAGGTCAGGGGACACGGCCGACAGCCGGGCCGCGAACAGGATTGCGGTGTATCCGATGCCCGACCACAGGTCCACCGCGATGACGGTGATCAGCGCGGTATGAACGTTCGCCAGCCACGGCTGCGTCCAGGTTTGCAACCCCAGGGTGGTGAGCAGTCCGTTGAGCATGCCGTTCGGGGCGAACACCGCCACGAAAATCATCGACTTTGCCGACAGGGACACCAGAGCAGGGGTGAACAGGATGACCCGCAGGGTGCGGTGGCCGGGCGGTTTGAGCGAGACGTAGTACCCCAGCATGAAGGCCAACGGCAGCATGATCGTCAAGACTATGACCAGCTGGATCAGCGAGTTCTTGGCGGCGGTCCAGAACACCGGGTCGTGCCACAGCGCGGTGAAGTTGCTGAAACCGGTGAACGACGCCGGGGCGATCAGCCCGCGCCATTTCAACAATGCTATGTAGAACATCGCCAGCAGCGGGCCGATGGTGAAGATCGCGTACCACACGACTGCCGGCACACTCATCGTGAGCATTCCGCCGCGGCGCCGCCGCGGCGCCACCGGGGCCGACACCAACTTCAGCCCCGCCGGCGACACATTCGAGATCTGCGTCATATCAGATCAGCTGCCTTCGACCGGAATACCCGTTACGCCTGTCACCCGCCAGTCTTATAGAGTGCATCCATCGCCGCACAGATAGCATTCGCATCCGACCCCTTGCTGAACGCGACGCTGGTCTGCCGGATCATTGGCTTGGCCAGGTCTCCGGGAACGACGGTATCGGGCATGACCGCATAGTCCACAGTGTCACCCAACGCCACATCTGCCTTCATCAACGGCTGAGTGATCGCAGCGTTCGCCCCAGCCTTCGCGGCCGTCACGGTGTTCGCTTCGGTAGCGAACCGGCTGACGATCGCCGGATCGTAGAACGCCGTGATGAACTTCTGCGCTGCATCGATCTTCTTGTCCCCATTGGGGCTGATCCAGAAGCCGGCGCCGGTGTAGCCCTTATAGGCTGTTGGCTTGGTATAGGAACTGCCGGCCGGAACGGGCAGGCCCCCCAGGGTCACATGGCCTACAAGGCCGGCCGGGGCGTTTGCGAACGCCCACGAGCCCGCCGACATCATCGCCGCCTTGCCGTCATAAAAGGCGGCGTTCATCTGATCCGCCGAATAACCTTCGGTACTATCCACGAAGACCCCGGAATCCCGGTACTTGGTGAACAGGGCAATACCCTTCATGGCATTCGCGTTACCGCAGAAGCCGCCTTTCGCGTACACCGTCTTCGTTTCAGCTGGAGTCATGAACGACTGCGCGATCTGCAGGAACATCTTTTGCCCATCCCAGTCGCTACCGCCCACGATCATCGGCGGGATCTTCGCTGCCCGCAACTTGCCGGCAGCCGCGATCAGCTCATCCGATGTGGTCGGGACCTTGTCGACACCTGCCTTCGTCAGCAGGTCCGTGTTGTACCAGACCGGCCAGCTGAACCCGGCGAACGGGAAGCCCTGCGCTTTACCGTCCGCCCCTGACCACTCCTTCAGCGCCTCTGGGTCGATCTTGTCGGTCAGTCCCCACTTGTCGATGTACTGCGCCGTGGAGACAGCCGCACCGTTCTTCACCCAATCGGTCGTCTTCTCGGCCAGGTTCACGATGACCACGTCGGCCTCCTTACCACCAACCAGAGAGGTCTCGTAGATGTCAGGGATCGTCTCACCGGCCTCGGTGATGTTGACCGTGATGCCTTGCCCTTTCAACGACGCGACCACATCGCCAAGGATCTTGCGTTCCGGGGACGACCCCGACCAATTACTCAACACGTTCAGCGTCGTTGCGCCACCGGCGGAACCAGTCGATTTGCTTCCGCAAGCGCTGATGGACACCGTCACCACCGCCGCTGCCGCCACTGCCGACCACTTCTTACTCCACATACCGTGCCTCCTTGCGCGGGTTGCTGGACCGACCGACCGTAGCAGCGAAACCACGACAAGAGAAGAACCGGTTAAGCGGTGTTATGCACCTGAGACCTGCGGATACAGACCCGAGCCGTAGCAGACACTTAACGTTCAGTAATACATCTGCCGTGCCTGCCGCTGAACGAGTGCAAGGATGAGTTATGTGGTTCTGGCTCAGGTTTCGTGATCCTGGCTGGTTGTGGCCGTACGGGCCGGTGGCTGTGCGTTCCGCGGACGCAGCCGAGGCCCTGGGTGTGTTGGTGCCGTTTCAGTGGTCGTCGCCGTCGGAGCGGCGGCGGCTGTTCAGGCTGCGGGGCGGCGTCTTGTCGTGGCGTCAACCGGGGCGGCGTCGATAGATATTGGTGTTTGCGACCTTCAGGACAGCAGTATCAGTTTCCTCAGCAGGTCGGGCTTCGCACGTCCGAACAGCTGCATCTTGCGGGCCCTTGATCTTGTTGACGGTGCCCTCCACCGCGCCGGAGTTGTATGGCAGGGTCAGCCCGGCCGTGACGGCCTCGAAGTCGCGGTGCAGCCCGACGTGAACGAGCGCAGCGCCGGCATCTCGTGATCGACGGCGGCCATCCACGCGGTCAGTGTGTCCTTGTCGCCGGACAGGTCCTTGATCATCCCGGCGAAGCCGGCAACATGCTGGACGGCGACGTCGATCTGGGGGCATCGGGACCGGATCGCCTTCAGGTGTGAATCGCCAAATTATCTGTGGCGGCCGACATGCTGGGCCAGCTGCGTCCTCGGTGCCAGAACACCGACCCTGATGTTGGCGGCGGCACGGCCGCGGCCGCCTCGATGGAGCGGTCTGCCAGGTGCACGTGCCGGTCTTCTACGCTGGCAACGCATTGACGGCGACCCGCAGTAGACGCGGCATCCCTGGATCTACCTCGACCCCCGCATCGGAGGCGCCTGCGAGTTGATTGCCGGTGCCCTTGACGGCGGCCGGCCCAAGAATCTGGTGCTCAGCTGACCGCAGGATCACCGCTGGGTGTCACCAGATGATGCAGTTCAGGCCCGGATGCAGTCGGTCACCGGGCGACAGTGGTGGGCCCGATTGCTCTTCGGGCCCCGGCGTAGATCTGCACAGATTCCGGGCACCAGTCGATCAGGGCGGACCAGCGCACCTGGAGATCGATTGCAGCGCAATCGGTCTGTTCGACAGATGGCCAGGGCGTCGTCTTGATGGGCTGGCCGGCGGGGTGTCCGAGCGACGGGCTGTCGACTTGCATCTCGACGTCGACCCCGACCGAACGGGCAACGTTGCGAAACTGTGCAGTTCGAGGTGATCGCGCACAGAACTGCTGTGGCCGGGGAGGATTTCACTTAAGGCCTTGACGAGGCTCGAGGCCCTAACTGGGAGAGAGTGAACGGTGGGCAGCTGATGTTGGATGGCCAGGACGAGGCGGAGATGGCTCTGCCCGGCCCGGCGGCCGAGTTCATCATCGGTGTCCTGGACGCCTCCGGTCGGCTCGACGCCGCCTCCGTGCGCAGACTGCTCGAGGAAGCCTCCGACGCGATCGGCCTGGGTGGATGCATCGACCGGGTGGTGATGCCGGTGATGCGGCAGATCGGAATCTGGTGGATAACCGGCTCCTATTCCATCGAGCAGGAGGCGATGACGACCGAGGCGATTCGCGCCTGGTTGGACCGCCGGACCGCCTTCCTCCCGGGGCCGACCCGGCCAAACCACATCCTGTTGGCCTGCGGACCCCATGACCGGCACACCCTCGGGCTGGAGGCACTGGCCCTGTTGTTGCGTACCCAGGGTTGGTCGTGCCGGATGCTGGGGGCACGTATCACGGCCGCCGCATTGGCTACCGCCGCTGAGGCGAACGACCCGGCAGCCGTAGTGGTGGTGGCGCACATCCCGGCCGGACACCGGCGCGCCGTGGCTGCTCTGCAGGCCGTCGATCAGCTGGGCTTCACGTTGTTCTACGCTGGAGGGGCGTTCTCCGACCAGGAGAGCCGCGAGGGGGTACCGGGCCGATACCTGGGACGACAGATCACGGGCGCATGCGCCATCATCGTCGACACGCTGGACGAAGCGTCCTGAGAGCAACCGGATCCGGGGGTGCGGGCGCCGACCACGTTGGGCACGTTCCTCCGGGCGCTGAAGTTCGGGCGTGTCCGGCAGTTGGACGCAGTGGCCGCCCGGTTCCTGACCGGTCTGACCGTGCACGGCGGCCTGATCGATACGGCGACGTTGATTACGTCGATATGGACGACACGATCCGGCGAACCTATGGATATGCCAAGCAGGGCAGCGGTACGGTTCCTCCGGCGTCAAGGGGCTCAATGCGTTGCTGGCAACGGTCTCCTGGGCTCACCGGGCGCCGGAGATCGTGGCGACCAGGTTGTGGAAAGGGTCAGCGAACTCGGCCGGCGGCGCGGCCCGCCTGGTCGCCGACAGTCTCAAAACTACGAAGGCGTGCGGGGTGACCGGGACGGTCATCCTGCGGGCCGACGCCACCTACTACGGGCAGCAGATCGTCGCGGCCGCAAGGACCGCGCCGTCACCGCCGCGATCAGCTCCATCCCCAACAAGAGTTGGACGAAGCTACCCGGAGCGGTGTTCGACGAACAGCTCGAGCAGTGGGTGTCCGACGCCGAGGTCGCCGAGATTCCCTTCACCGCGTTCGCGTCCCGCGGCAAGGCCAGTCAGGTGTGGGCTAATCGACCCGTCACGAAAGGGGGCCGGACTTTGGCATCTCACGCTCTTTGACTGGAATCGCGCTACTAAACCATCAGTTCGCCCACTCTGAAGCCTCCACTCAGTGATCCTCCTACGGGCCTGGCCGGACGAGCCAGCGGTGCGTCCGGCGTGGGTACACCCATATACCCACTAGAGGTACGCTAGCTGAGTCGGACATCGAAGAGGAGTCACCGTGAGCGCACTTGCCGGCTTCGAGCCGGTCGCCGAAGTAGCAGCCGACGACCGGGCACGGATCGCGTTCGGTCGTGCTGGTGTACACCGCAACGACCGGTTCTTGGTCTCCACCCGCTCGACCGGTGAAATCCTGCTGACACCGCTGGCGAGCATCCCGAAGCGGGAACTGCTGGTGTGGGAGGACGACGCGCTACGTGAGTCTCTGCTCCGTGGCCTCGCTGACGCTTCTCAGGGCCGCGTGAGCCAGCGTGATGATCTGCTCGCCGACGATGCCGGGCTGTGAGCGCGCCTCCCTTCGCGTTGGTCTACACCGATGAGGCACTGCACGTCTTGGACGACCTCGCCAAGCCGGCTTACGCGGCGAAATTGAAGAAAGCCATGAAGACGCTGTTGCTGCTTCGCGACGTCGGTCCCGGCCACCCGGGACTGAACTCCCACAAGTACCAGTCGCTGACCGGGCCCAATGGCGAGGACGTTTGGGAGTCCTACATCGAGAACAGAACCCCGGGCGCCTGGCGCATCTGGTGGTTGTACGGTCCCAATCCGGACACCCTCACGATCCTTACCCTTGGGCCGCACCCTTAGAACCTCAGAACAGCTCGCCAGACCAGGGACAAACGTCGAAAGGGGACGGTACCGGAGCCCCGCAAGCCGATGGCGGCCGGGTATGTCTTGGGGCGGTCGAATGCTGGGCCGGTACGTGGTCTGGCGGTCCGGGCATGTGCTAATCGATCCGCCGGGCGGTCCGATCGCACAGGGGTAGCCATTCGCCGGCAGGCTTCCACTCCCAGGAGATCTCCTGCGTGCGGCCGTCCGCACTGAACTGGAAGGTGGCACGCTCGTGCTCGCCGGTGAGTGTCCAGGTGGGACCATCGACCGTCATCGAGTAGCGCCGGGGTGATCAACCCCTGCTGCCTCACCCAGATTTGGGCTTGATCCAGGTCGTCACGACCCAGCGGTGCTTGCCGACCTTGCGGTCCTTAATGAATCCGAGGGCCTCGAAGGTGGACAGCGCCCCGTGGTAGAGGAACCCCGCAGCTACCGCGCCAGCCGGTTCCGGATACCCCTCGACAGCCCCGCCGCCGAGGCCGGCGATCAGATCCAGCGCGCCGGCCAGGGCCGCGGCCGACACGCCCTCGCGGCGGTGTCCCTTACCGACGTAGCAGCACCCGATCCGCCAGTCGGGAAGCTCGGCTTGGGCCTTCTCGTACGCGGCGAGGTTCTTGATCCGCGACACCTCGTCGGGGGAGCCGAACTGGCACCAGCCCAGGCAATCACCGCCGTCGAAGACGAGGGCGGCATGGGCCGCACCCGTCCTCACCCGGTCGTGCTTGCGCTCACGGTTCGGGGCCGTGTCGCCCCCATCGCGTTTGGGATGCATTCCCATGCACCAGCAACCGCCGAAGATTCCGTTGTTGCGCTCCACCAGCTCGGCGAAGGCCGGCCAGGTCGAATCGTCAAGGGCGCGGACGGTGTAGTCGGGCACTCCCTGAAACTAGACCCACGGTCTGACACCCGCTGGCGGGACGGATCCGGGCATGCGTCTCGCATGACGAACCCTCTGAGGAGCTCCACGGAGACGGCGCCGCTGGCCAACCCGCACGCCTGTTCGACCGTCCCGGTAGACCCGCCCGCAGTGTTCACCGGTGAGGGGGCGATAAAATAAACGGGGCACCGCGCCGACGATTTCACTGCGATGGATGTGCGCACCTGCCCCTTGTGGCAACCGCTTGGCTCAGCGTGTGCAGGAGTTCCGCACTTTGGTCGGTGGGCAGGTCAGCCGGTGACCTGAACAACCCGGGGTCGCCTGGGCAAAACCTCCCGTTGATCAAGATGGCGGCCTGCTGTTCATTGGTCGGCCAGCAGTGCCAGGATTCTGCGGTTGAGGTCGGCTGCTCGGCGGTCGGTCTCGTCCAGGGTGCGGTCGACTCCGCGGAGATGTGCCTGGTCGGCGCGGCGCCGGGCGACGGCCTGTTCCCAGTCGATAACCGTGTAGGGGGTGGCCGGTGGCGCGACCGGCGTCGTGGGCGGCGGCGGTTGCTGCGGTTCGTCGTGGGTTTGCGGGTCGACGCGGTGGACCGCGCCCGGGCCGGTGGTGTTGTCGCGGGCCAGGTGGGACACCGAGTGCGGGGACAGCGGCCGAGGGTCGATCGCCAGGTAGCCGCGGGGGTCGATCGGCGGTAGCAGCGGCGCCTCGACGATGCCGGTGGTGAGGGGGCGGCGGCTTCGGCACAGATGCGGCGACACGGAGTCCAGGGGTGCGGCGCGGTCGATAGCTGCTGCCAGGGTGCGGGTGCTGGGGTTGGTCACCGCGATATGCAGGGCGCGGAGCCAGCGGACCAACGCGCACGGCCCGCACAGCACCGGATCGTCGTCCGGGTGGAGGGTGATTGATGTGGTCGCGGCGATGGTGGCCACCCCATCGCTCAGCGCGACGTCGCCGGCGGTGAGGGCGGCGATCCGCCGGTACGGCACCCCCGCCTGGGCCAGGATCAGCAGGGCCCGGTCGCGGCGGCCGAACCAGCCGTTGATCCAGCCGTGGGACGGCAGCCGGCGCAACGCCGCCTGGACCTGCGCTGAATCCAGCTCCTGCCGGACGGGTTGGGCGGGCCGGCCCCGCAGCGCGTCGCGGATCTGCCTGGTCCGCTCCGGCGGGGTCACGCCGGCGGCCCGGTGGGCGGCGTCGATCGCCGTCAGCCGGCGGCCCAGC
>JAABUJ010004554.1_pt1 | contig 14493 bp, 13 predicted proteins | sample 5559131 | NCBI WGS metagenome assembly JAABUJ01 (sample SAMN10711875, study PRJNA513366) | rock metagenome | isolation source: Antarctica rocks | place: Antarctica: Victoria Land, Mt New Zealand nord | collected 2016-01-07 | reverse complement strand
GGGGTGCGGCAGGACCACTCTACCCTCAAGGGCAGTCATTGTCCTGTCGACAATAGCGCGCGATGATTCGCTCCACCAGGGCGCTCGAGGAGCGCGCTGGTAGGAGCGGCACAATCTCGACTGCCCCACTATAGGTGCGCACCACCTCTGCTTCAGGCAGCGATTTGCCCGTCCCGCCTGGCACGGTGGCGTAGTCCCCGCCTTTGACGTACACGTCCGGGCGTAAGGTGGCGACCAGATCCTGGGCCGTATCGGCGTCGAACAGGATCACCCAATCAACCGCCACGAGCGCCGCCAGCAATTCTGCGCGCTCGGCTGCCGGGACAATCGGGCGCTGCGGCCCCTTCAATCGTCGGGTGGAAGCATCATCATTGACGCCAACGACGAGCTGATCGCCAAGCGCCCGTGCCGCCCGCAGATAGCGGAGGTGCCCGACATGCAAGAGGTCGAAATGCCCGTTGGTGAACACCCATCGCTGCCGCGCGCGGCTTGCCTCGACCACCGCCGAGGCCTCTTCTAGCGTCACAATACGACCCACGGCTGCCTCTCGCTCGTCATTGCTCGGCGATCCGCATCGCCTGTGGTGGCTTGCTGGCCCCCTCTATGCACCAGGGGGAGGATACGCGGGCGCTATCTCAGACGCAAGCAACGAGGACTGCAAGCAAGAGCCCGCCCCGTTCCCCTGCGCGTGGGCGGGGTGCAACCGCAACATCCCGGTGCGCTCCCACCCCGGCGATGGTGTGAGACGACAGCGTAGTATGGAGCAGAGCGATGAAGCGATTATTGAGTGCGGACCAGTTCGATCGGCTACATCGGCGACTGCAAAGCGAGCAGAAAATCCACATGAAGCGGCGCGAGTTGGTCCGCCGGTTCCTGGAGGCGGTCCTTTGGATCGGGCGCAGCGGGGCGCAGTGGCGGCTACTCCCGGCGGAGTATGGCGCGTGGAACAGCGTGTACAAGCGCTTCGCGCGGTGGGACGAGTTGGGCGTATGGGAGCGGCTGTTCACCGGAGTGGCCGCCGACCCGGACTTGCAGAGCGTGATGCTCGACGCCACGGTGGTGCGGGCGCACGCCTGCGCGGCGGGCGCACCCAAAAAGAACGGGGGCCAGGCGGCGCAGGCGCTAGGCCGCTCGCGCGGCGGGTTCGGCACGAAGCTCCACGTCCTGGTTGACGCTCTTGGCAACCCGCTGAAGTTCCTCCTCACCAGCGGCGCGGCGGGCGACAACCCGCAGGCGATCCCCCTGCTGGAAGGGCAGCGGGCGAAGGAGGTCATCGCCGACCGGGGCTATGACGCGGACAAGACCATCGCCCACATCGAGCGTGAGATGGGGGCCGTCGCTATCATCCCGCCCAAGAAGAACCGCGTCGCGCCGCGCGAGTGCGACTACGCCTGTGGTGGCTCTTTATAGATCCTGGCGTGTTCCACGAATGAGACCGCGAAGTTATTGTGGGCTGAGGAGTGCGGTAGCGCCTCGAACTGGGTTGCGGCCCTCACTATGCCCTGGTCAGGCGGCGACGCGCAGGCCGTCCACGAGCCACAGGAAGGTCGTCGCGGCGGCGCGCGCCTGCGCGTGGTGTCCGGCATCGCCAGCTGACAGCGTGGCGGGCGCGGTGACATGGCCCCGCCGCACCGTCCGCGCCCGCTCGACTCCTTCCGCGACGCGTTGCCCGGTGCGGATCGACTGGAGGCCGCGCATCGGTCGCAGCCGGTCCTTCGTCGGCACATGGGACCGCTCGGTCGGCTTGGTGTCCGGCCCGCTAGCGCGGTGCAGCCCGCGCTGGATATGCGTCGCCTCGGGGACCTCGTCGCGGATTGCCCGGACAGAGGCCGGGTGCTTGTCGGTGATCACCCTGGCCGCGCTCGTCGATCGCGCGGTAGCGGTAGGCCCACGTACCCGCGACGTGCACATCCGTCTCGTCGCACCACCAGCGTGTGCCGGGGCGTGCGGCGGCCCGGCGACCCGCCCGCGCCGGCAGCGGGGCGAACTGCTGGACCCAATATAGGACCGTCCGTGCCGAGACGTCCACGTCGCGCTCCGCGAGCAGGTCGCGCACAGCAACCGCCGAGAGGCGGAAGCGCAGGTACCAGCGCACCGCGGTGATGATGATCGCCTGTGGCCAGCGGTGCCCCGCGAACGGCATGCCCGTGCGGGCGACGAAGGTGCGGCGGCAGGACCGGCAGCGGTAGCGCTGCCGGTCGCCGATTCGGTCGTCCCTGTTCACCTCGGCCCCTGAGCAGCGCGGGCACGGTGACATACGCCCCCCTTACAGACAGCTCCGGTTCGCCAGCGTCGGGAGGGTAGTACATTTCTACTTCGCGGTCTCTCTGGAACCGCACCGTCATAACTTCTTCGTTACAGATAGGCCGAGTTGCCCTGGTAGCCGAGCCGGAAGGAGATACGGTCGGCCGCTTCGCGGAGCAGGGGCAGGCAGCGATCCTCCAGGATGGGCAGAAGTCGCTCCGCCTTGCTGCTGATACTCAGGGCCGCGATGACCGTGCCGGCATGGTCGCGGATCGGCGCACCGACGCAGCAGAGCCCCAGGCGTCGCTCCTCCTGGTCCAGCGCGTAGCCGTGCTCGCGTACCTCCGCGAGGGCCACGGCCAGTCGCCCGAAGTCGTGGATCGAGTGCGGCGTATACGGGCGCCAGCCATACTCCTCGATCGTGGCATGCACCACGTCCATAGGGCTGTGGGCCAGCAGGACCTTCCCCAGTGAGGTGCAATGGGCGACCGCGCGGCGCCCCTCGGTCATGGCCCAGCGCGGCCATTCCTTCGGCACGGCATGGGCTACATGTAAGACGTCCCCTTCGAACAGCACGCCGAGGCTGATCAGCATATCGAGGCTATCGCGCAGGCGATCCATCTCGTCGAGCGCCTGCTTCCGGACCTCCAGCTGGTTCAGTCCCACGTTGGCGAGCTCGATCACGCGCAGCCCCAGGCGATAGCCGCCGTGCCGCTCATCTCGACTCAGCAACCCGGCGCGCTGCAGCGTCGTCACGTACCGGTAGACCGTGCTCTGATGCAACCCCAATTTCTCCGCGAGCTCTGCCAGCGTGAAATGGTTCTTCTCGGCACGGAAACAGGCGAGGATGAGCGCCGCCCGCTCGATGGTCTGGCTCTTTGCTGACGTCGACCGCTTTACCACATCGCTCGCCATACTGTTTCTCCCCGTTCCTTCTCACGCGAAGTGTACCATCGCGACGATCACGCGGGAAGCACCTGAAGCAATACACACAGCTTACTTTCAATTATTGAAAGTAAGCTGTGTGTATTGACATGTATAATCACAGGCGCTATGCTGGCCGCACCAAAACCATTGTTGGTATGACCAGCAGAACGACATTGAGATACCTGTGGAGGGGGGCGCGATGCGGGAGCAGTTCCGAGGGGTCTTCACGATCCCGGTGACGCCGTTCAGCGAGGACGGCACGATAGATGAGGCGGGGCTCCGCCGTTGCGTCGAATTCTGCGTCGCGGCCGGGGCGCATGGGCTGGTGGCCCCGGTGAATGCCAGCGAGTTCAGCGCGCTCACCGACGACGAGCGACGTCGCGTTGCCGCGATCGTGGTCGAGACCGCCGCGCGGCGTGTCCCGGTGGTGATCGGGGTCTCCGGCCTGAGCGCCCAGCACGCGTCAACGTTCGCCCGCCATGCGCGCGAGATCGGCGCCGACGCGGTGATCGCCATGCCGCCCTACGTCCGTAAGGCCGCGCCCGACGAGATCGTGGACTACTTCCGCGCCGTCGCCGCGGCCGCCGAAGTGCCGGTCTTCATCCAGAACTATTCGGCCCCGATCGGCACCCCGCTCTCCGCCGCCTTCATGCTCCGCCTCGTCCGCGAGATCGACGGGGTCGAGTATGTGAAGGAGGAGACGTTGCCCGCGGGGCACGTCATGAGCGCCCTCCTCGCCGAGGGGGAATCCCGCCTGCGGGGGGTGATGGGGGGGATGGCCGGACGCTTCCTCCTCGACGAGTTCGCCCGGGGCGCGTGCGGCACGATGCCGGCCTGCGAGGTCACCGACGTCCACGTCGCGCTCTGGAACGCCCTCGAGGCGGGGGAGCTGGCGCAGGCGCGGTCGATCTACAACCGACTGATCCCGCTGCTCAACATCGAATGGCTCTATGGCGCCGCGGTGTACAAGGAGGTCCTGCGACGCCGTGGCGTCATCGATGGCGCGACCATGCGCGTCGCGGGGGCCCAGACGCTCGACGCGCATGACCATCGCGAACTCGACGCCATCCTCGCCGATATCAGCCCGTTCTTCACCACCGCCCCGCTGGTCGACGTGCCGCAGCGGGAAGCGTTGATCGCCAAGTAATCACGGCGCGGCGATTGGGATGGGGGATGCGGGCGCACAACGCCTGTGGGAATAGAGGGGTAGCGACCATGGCGCAGCGACGATCCGCCACGACGACCCGACTGACCCGACGGTCCTTCTTGCAGGCCGGCCTGGCCGCCTCGGCCCTGGCCCTGCTCGCCGCCTGCTCCGGCCAGGTCCCGGCCCCTGACGCGACGACACCCGCCTCGAGCCCGGCGGGCGGGGCCGCACCGGCGACGGGCGCTTCCCCCACGGCGGCGGGGACGGCCGTGCCGACGCGTCCGCCCGCGGCGGCCGGGACGACCCAGCTGAGCATCATGACCTGGGGACGCCCGGATGGCGTGATCTGGGAGAACCAGGCGTTCGGGCGTGCCTTCCCGGATGACGCGAAGCGCCTGACGGTCCTCGACCCGATCATCGGCGGCCAGGGGGATAACGATGTCGCGCAGAAGTTCAGGCTGCTCCTCTCGGCGGGCGGCGGCGACATGCCCGACATCATCCGCCTCAATCGGATCCAGGTGGCGGAATTCGCCGAGGCGGGCGCGCTGCTCGACCTCTCCGACAATGCCAAGCCCTATGTCGACGATATGATCGACACCGCCAAGGCGCTGGCGACCTACAACAACAAGACCGTCGCCATCCCGAACGGGCTGAAGTCGAAGCTCTGGTTCTACCGCCAGGACCTCTTCCAGCAGGCCGGGATCGATCCCGACAAGATCGTGACGATGGACGATTTCATAACGGCCGGGAAGCAATTCCACGAGAAGCTGCCGAAGAGTTACATCCATAACGTCAACACGGCCTTCGCGGGCTACCGCCAGGGCAATATCCTCACCTCATTCGGCTCGATCAGCCTCTATGACCGCAGCGCGAAGAAATGGCAGATCACGACCCAACCGGCCTTCCGCGCGCTCTTCGAGACGCTCGACAAACTGCGCGACCCGGCGCTCTCGGCACCGTCCGACGACTTCACGCCCGACTGGTCCAAGCAGTTCGCGGACGGGACTATCGCCTCCACGCTGATCGACGAGTGGATGAAGACGTTCCTGCCCGGCTATGCGCCCGACCAGAAGGGCCTGTGGCGCGCCCATGCCTGGCCGACGATCAACGGCTCCAATCAGGGGAGCGATGCCGGCAGCGGCGTCGCGGTCGTGCCGAAGGCGGCGAAGAACGCCAAGGCGGCGGCGGACTATCTGACCAGGATCTATCTGACGAAGGACGCCGCGCTCGCCAACCTCGCGATCCAGGGGACAACCCCCTTCATCAAGAGCGCGCGGGGGCAGGTGTTGACGATGCCGAAGCCTGACGTCGACCCGAAGCGCGCGAGCCCGCTGCCCTGGCCACCGGATTTCTTCGGCCCGGACTACTACAAGGTCGAGTTTGCCGCGCAGGAGCGCATGGCCTGGATCGACTACGACCCCAACGCGGCGAAAGAGATCGCCCTGATGGGTGACTGGGCGCAGCGCTTCCTGGCGAAGCAGGCCAATGTCGACCAGACGCTCGCCGGGCTGCAGCAGGACCTGGAGTCGCAGGTCGGGGACCCCTGGCGCGTCTGAGCACGCGGGGGTGGGACGGGTGTCCGGCCATGGTCGGCACCCGTCGTGCTCCCGTTGAAGGTTGACCCATGGCTAACACCGCGCGTCCGGTCGACCGGGTCGGCGTGCCCCCCCAGCCGGGGAGGCGCGCTGCACCCCGGCGCGGCCGAACGGGGGAGGGGATCGCCCCCTACCTCTTGATCGCCCCGTTCGTCGTCTCCTTCCTCGCGCTCTTCGCCGGCCCGGCGCTCTACTCGCTCGTCCTCAGTTTCTATCGCTATCGCGGGTATGGCACGGCGACCTTCACCGGCCTCGACAACTACCGCAGCCTGCTCGGGTACCATCAGTTCTGGACCTCCTGGATCAACACGGGGATCTACTGGCTCGGCGGCACGATCGTGACGCTCGGGGTCGCCTTGCTGCTCGCGGTGCTCGTCTACTCGAGCGCCATCCGGGGCAAGACGCTCTACAGGCCGGCGATCTTCCTGCCGAATGTGATGGCCGCGGTCGCCGCCTCGCTGATCTTCCAGATCATCTTCGCGCCCGAGTCGGGTGTGCTCACCGCGCTGCTCGGGGTGAAGCTCGCCTGGAACCAGGATCTCTTCCTGGGGCGGGTGGCGGTGATCACCCTCCGCGCGTGGCACAGCATCGGCTGGTCGTTCGTGATCTTCCTCGCCGGCCTGACGACGATCAACCCCGAACTCTACGACGCGGCCAAGGTGGATGGGGCACGAGCCTGGCATAGCCTCCGCCATATCACGTTGCCGCTGCTCCGCCCGACCTTCCTCTTCGCCCTGGTCACTGTCAGCATCTCGTCGTTGCGCATGTTCGCCGAGCCCAATCTGCTCTTCAGTAACAGCGTCGCCCCACCGCAGTTCCAGCCGATCATGAACCAGCTCTACCTCAACCTCCAATCGGGACAGTTCGGCAACGCCGCCGCCGCGGCCTGGCTGATCTTCATCCCGATCCTCGTCGTCTCGCTCATCCAATTCCGCCTCCTGCGCGGCGAGGCGGGGGGAGGGGAACACTGATGGCCACCGGCACGCCGCTTGTCCGCTCGGCAGCTGCCACACGCGCCCGCCGCGCCCGCCCGCATCCGGGTCGACTCCTCATCCATGTTGTCCTCCTGGCCACGGCGGTATTGTCGCTCTTCCCCTTCGCCCTGATGCTGCTCAACTCGTTCAAGAGCAATTCGGAGGTCCTGCGCAACCCGGCGGGCTGGCCGATCGTCTTCACGCTGGACAGCTATCGCGAATTCTTCTCCTACCAGGGCAACGCCGCGACCCGCAGCTTCTTCAACTCGATCTTCGTCGCCAGCGTCTCCACGGCGCTCGCGGTCATCCTGGCGGCGATGGCCGCGTTCGCCTTCGCGAAGTTCCATTTCCGCGGGCGCGACCTGATCTTCGCCGTGCTCCTCGGCACCCTGATGGTACCGCCCGAGGTCACGCTGCCGCCGCTCTACATCCTCTTCTCGCGCCTGGGCTGGATCAACACCTACCAGGTGCAAATCCTCCCGAGCGTGGCGAGCATCTTCGGCGTCTTCATGATCCGGCAATACATGCTCAGCATCCCCGGCGAGTTGCTCGAGGCCGCCCGCCTCGACGGCGCGTCGGTCTGGCAACAGTTCCGGCTGATCATCCTGCCGATCTCCGCGCCGGTCCTCGGCGCGTTCGCCATCCTCCACTTCATCGGGCGGTGGAACGACTACCTCTGGCCGCTGATCGTGGCGACGAAGCCGCAGGTCCAGCCGATCATGGTCCTGCTGCCCACGATCCGGGATCCGGTGGTTGGCTTCTTCACCCCGTGGGGCATGGTGATGGCCGGCTGTGTGATCGTCACGGTCCCGCTGGTGATCGTCTTCCTGCTCTTCCAGGACAAGTTCGTCTCCGGCACCGTGGTCGGTGCCACCAAGGGCTGAGCCCCAGCCGATTCCTCCATCACCGGTGGGCGACACCGGGCGAACAGGATGCGGCGCACCAACGCGTCGCACAGGAAAGGAACCGGTCATGGTCAACAACGTCGTGCGCGTGAATGCCGGGCGGCGCGGCCCGGTCAAGGTCGCCATCGTCGGGGCGGGGAGCGCGCAGTTCTCGCTCAACCTCGTGCGCGATCTCTGCCTCACCGAGGCCTTCGCGGGGAGTTTGATCACCTTCATGGATATCAATCCCGAACGCCTCGAAGCGGTCGAGGGGCTGGCCCGCCGCTACGCGCGGGAGCTCGGGGTCGACCTGCGCTTCGAGCAGACGCTCGACCGCGAGGCGGCCCTGCGCGACGCCGATTTCGTCGTCAATACCGCCGCGATGTCCCACGACGACGAGGAGGCGCAGCGCGCGACCTTCGAGCGCCACGGGTACTACCGCGGCTTCCGCGTCCCCCACCTGAACCTCGAGTTGATGCTCGCGGTCGCGCGGGACGTCGCGCGCCTCTGCCCCGACGCCTGGCTGATCCAGTCCGGCAATCCCGTCTTCGAGGGGTGTACCCTGATGACGCGGGAGACCGGGGTCAAAGTCGTCGGGCTGTGCCACGGCCACGCCGGCTACGAGGAGATCGCCAGCGTCCTCGGCCTGGATCCCGCCGAGGTCGCCTTCCAGGCCCCGGGCGTCAATCACTGCATCTGGATGACCCAGTTCCGGCACCGGGGCGAGGATGCCTATCCGCTCCTCGACGCCTGGATCCGGGACGAGGCCGAGGCGTACTGGGCCCGGCCGATCGCGCGCTTCTCCGACACGCAGCTGTCCCGCGCGGCGATCGACATGTACCGTACCTTCGGCGCCATGCCGATCGGCGACACGCCCCGCTTCGGCGGGAATCAGTACGTGTCGAGCTGGTGGTATCACACCGACCTGGCGGCGAAGCGCCACTGGTACGGCAGCCTCGGCGGCTTCGATTCCGAGCTCGGCTGGGGGCGCTACCTCGACAAGATGCAGGCCAACATCGACGGGATCCTGCGGGTCGCCGCCGACGCGGGCGCGTCGGTGACGGCAGCCTTCCCGCCCCGGCATAGCGGCGAGCAGATCGTGCCGATCATGAACGCGCTCGCCAACGACCATCAGGGCATCTTCCAGGTCAATGTGCCGAACCGGGGCGCGATCCCCGGCATCGCCGCCGATGTGGTGGTCGAACTCCCGGCCCTCATCGGTGCCAACGGCATCCAGCCCCTGCGGCTCGATCCGCTCCCGCGCGGCATCCTCAATCGGGTGTTGGTGCCAAAGGTCCTGGAGATGGAGATCAATCTCGAGGTGTTCCAGACCGGCAATGCCCGGGCGTGGGTCCATGATTTGTTGCTCGATCACCGGACGCGGAGCCTGGCACATGCCGTCGAGACCCTGCGTGCCGTCCTCGCGCTCTCGTTCAATGTGCGGCTGCGCGAGCGCTTCGGCAACCTCGACGATGCACTGGAATTCGCACCCGCGGGTGCGACGCAGCACACCGTGACGGTGTAGGCAGCCGCGCGGGCGACCCGTTCGGCAGGGTGATCGTCCGTGCGAGGAAGTGGGATGCCCGGTGCGCCAATGCGAAACGATCGAACGTGATTGAGGAGAATGATGAAGATCATCGACGTGCGGACGACGGTCGTGGGGAATCCGTGGAAGAATTGGGTCTTCGTGCATGTGCACACCGACGAGGGGATCGTCGGGCTCGGCGAGGCGACCGGGGGCCTCAGTACCAGGCCGAATGAGGCGGCGGTCCACGAACTGAAGCCGCTGATCCTCGGCGAGGATCCGCGCGACGTGACCGCGCTCTGGGACCGGATGCACAAGGGCCTCTTCCTGAATCAGAATCCGGGGATGTCCGGGATCGAGATGGCCTGCTGGGACATCCTCGGCAAGGCGCAAGGGGTGCCGGTCTGGCGACTGCTCGGCGGCAAGGTGCGGCCCCGGCTCCGCGCCTACGCGAACGGCTGGTATACGGGGCCGCGCGATCCCGGGTTCTTCGCGGCGCGGGCGGCGGAGGTGGCCGGGATGGGCTACACCGCGCTGAAGTTCGATCCGTTCGGCAGCGCCTACCGCTTCATCGATCGCCGGGATCTCCGCCTGTCGCTCGATATCATCGCCGCGGTGCGCGACGCGGTGGGGGACGGGGTCGATCTGCTGATCGAGGGGCACGACCGCTTCTCGGTCTCGACCGCGATCGAGGTGGGGCACGCGATCGCCGAGTACCAGCCGTTCTGGTTCGAGACCCCGGTGCTGTCCACCGAGATCGAGGCGATGGCCGAGGTGGCCCGGGCGATCCCGGTGCGCGTCGTCGGCGGCGAGCGCTTCGCGACGAAGGGCGAGTTCGCCCGGCTGTTGGAGACGCGCGTCATCGACGTGATCCAGCCGGAGATCCTGAAGTGCGGCGGCGCGATGGGCCTCTTCAAGATCGCGGCGATGGCCGAGGGGTACGACGCGTTCGTCGCCCCGCACAACGCCCAGAGCCCGTTCACCACCGTGGTGAATGCGCAGGTGATGGCGACGCTGCCGAATGCCCTCATCCAGGAATGCTTCGACGATTTCCTGGTGCCGTGGAGCCGCGAGATCCTGAGCGGGACGGTCACCATCAAGGACGGGTATATCGAGGTGCCGGACGGCCCCGGCTTCGGCGTGACCCTCGACGAAGCAAAAGCGGCGTCCTATCCCTATGCCGATCGCAATTTCCTGCGCCTGTTCGCCTCCGGGTGGGAGCGCCGCGAGGCCGCGCAGGCATGACCGGTGTGGCGTGCCCGCCCCCGCCGACGGGGGCGGGCACGTATCGTTGAAGGAGACGGATATGGGGCAGGGCACAATAGGGGCGGTCGGACAGCTTCCGCTCCCCCGGCTTATCCGCGGGCCACAGCCGCGGCTGCTCGTCGACGGTGAGCCCTTCCTGATCCTGGGGCTCCAGTGGGATTGCAACAGCTGCTATACCGAGCAGGAGATGCTGCCGCTGTTCGCCGAGGCCGCCCGGCTCGGCTGTAACACCGCTGTCACGCCGGTCTACTGGCAGCAGATCGAGCCCCGCCCAGGGGAGTTCGACTTCTCGAGCATCGCGCTGCGGCTGGCCGCCTGTCGTGCAGCAGGGCTCCGGCTCGTACTGCTGTGGTTCGGCGGCTGTAAGAACGGTTCGTGCGCCTACGCCCCCGACGACATCCGCACCGATCACATGCGGTACCGGAAGGTCCGGCGCGTCGACGGGACGCCACAGGTCGATACCCTCTGCCCGACGGGGGATGGGACGATCGCGCGTGATCGCGCGGCCTTTGCTTGCTTGATGGCGTACCTCCGCGACCACGATGCGGCACGCACGGTCATCATGGTCCAGGTGGAGAATGAGTCCGGGGTGCTCGGGGCGGATCGCTGCTACTGCCCAGGCTGCGACAGGGAGTATGCCGCGAGTGCGGCCGTGTGGGCGGGCTATGGCGATCGCGCCGACGAGGCCTTCTGCGCCGCGATGGTCGCCCGCTACTGCGACGCCGTCGCCGCAACCGGGAAGGCCACCTACCCGCTGCCGCTGTACACCAACGCCTGGCTAGGCGGCGGGCCGGCCGAACAGCCGGGGCAGGACTACCCGGCCGGGGGGCCGATCGCGCGCTGGCTTCCCCTCTGGCGGGAGCATGCCCCCACACTCGATTTCCTGGCCCCGGATATCTACACCCCCTCCTATGCGCGATTCGCTCGCGTGTGCGCGGAGTTCGCGGCGGATGGTAACCCGCTCTACATCGCGGAGGCGGCCTCGGGCGCGGTGGGCCGGGCCGAGCGCAACGTCTTCTACGCCTTCGGCGCGCATGGGGCGATCGGGTTCGATCCGTGGGCGATCGATCGCGCCTACCCCGACTGGTTCTCCCCGCCATTCGTCCGCCGACACGATCTGACCTGGAGCCCCGCGGCCTATGCGTTGCGCGATTCGTATGTCGCCATCGGTCGGGCGCTCCGTCCCCTCGCACGCGCCATCGGCACCGACGCCCTGGTGACCTTCGTGCAAGAAGACGGCGACGCGGGCTATGCCTTCGCGCTCGGTGGGGTGGACTTTCGTGTGACGTATGAGGACCCCCGGCATGCCGGGCGGGGGATGGTGTTGCATGAAGCGCCGGGGCGGTTCCTGGTCGTGGGGACGGGCTTTACCGTGCAACTGTTCACCCCGGCACCCGCGGCGAGCCCGGCATCGCTCTACGGCCTTGAGCGGGGCCAGTTCGTCGGTGACGACTGGCAGCCAACCGCGACGGTGACGCGCGAGACGGCGCGCGGCGACCGCGGCATCCGGGTGGAAGAAGGCTCGGTGCATCGCTTTCATCTGCAACCCTAGAGGCAAGGCCATGTAGCTTGTGATTTAACTACGACGAAAGCCGCACCGGTTGTCGTCACCGGTGCGGCGCGCGCTTACAGCGCTGAACGAGGGCTCAGGCGGCCTTCTTGATGGCCGGGAGCCGCGAGGAGGGACCGATGGGCACGACGGCGTTCCGTCGCCGGGTCAGCCCCGAGGACTATCGGGTGCTCCAAGAGCTGGCGAGCGCGCAGACGCCCGACGCCGCCCGCGCGCGGATCGTCCTGGCGGTGCTCGGGGGGGCGCCCCCGGCGGCGCTCGCCCGCCAGGCGGGCGTCCCGCGCACCACGGTCTACAGCTGGGTGCGACGGTTCGCGGCGACCGGGGCCGCCGGCCTGTGCCACCGCTCGCCGCACGGCTACCCGATCGGGCCTTCTCGTGCAGGCACGGTGGCTGAGATCGCCTGCCCAGAAGCGCCCCCGCCGACCGGGCTGGGAGAGCGGGGTGACGTCGGGAGGGGCAAGGTGGGGGCGGTGCTAGACCGCGCGTCAGGCCCGCCGCCGCGCGTAGGGGACATGGAGGAGGTCCGCCGCCGCGCGCCGGGCCGCACCGCCGCGCCGGTCGTAGCGGGCGGTGGTGCTCACGTCGGCGTGCCCCGCGAGCTTCTGCACCGTGGCGATGTCCGCGCCTCGGTCGAGAAGGTCGCCCACGTAGGTGCGGCGCAGGTCGTGCGGGGAGAGGTCGTCCACCCCGGCCTCGGTCGCGCGCTTGGCAAGGACGGCGTAGACCGCCTGCTCGGTCATCCGCCGCCGGGCCAGGCGACCCCCCTTGTTGATGGGGACGAAGAGCGGCCCTTCCCACTCGCCCCGCACCAGTAGCCGGGCCTCAACAGGTTGCGTCAGAATTCAGACGAGGGCTGGTGGGGAAGGGCGCATTCTGGTAGCGTAGCGGCGTTTGGCCGCCGCATGAAGGAGGTGCCCGTGCCCTGTCCGCACTGTGCTGCGACCACGACCACCGAACAGCCCCGGCGCACCGGACTCGGCTATCGTACCTTCCGCTGTGCCATGTGTCGGCGCGTTTGCAACGAGCGAACCGGCACGCCCTACAACCATGTGCAGTACCCGACCGATCTGGTCCTGCTCGTAGTCCTGTGGCGGTTGCGCTACAAGCTCAGCCTACGCGACCTGGCCGAGATGTTTCTCACGCGCGGTCTTTCGTTCACCCATGAGACCGTGCGCGAGTGGGAGACGCGGTTCGCCCCGCTGCTGACCGCGCAGTTGCGCGCCAAACGGCGCGGTACAGCGAGCATGAAGTGGCACGCGGACGAGACGTACGTCAAGGTCGACGGGCGCTGGTGCTACCTGTACCGCGCGATCGATCGTGAGGGGAATCTCGTCGAGGCATTACTGCGCGAGACGCGCGATATGGGGGCAGCCCAGCGCTTCTTCGCCCAGGCGCTGGGCATGGTTGGCCGCGCCCCCGAGCAGGTGACGACGGACGGGCACGACGCGTATCCCCGCGCTATTCGGGAGATGCTCGGGGAGGAGGTGTTGCATCGCACGAGCCGCTACAAGAATAATCGTATCGAGCAGGACCACCGTAGTGTGAAACAGCGCTACTACCCGATGCGCGGCTTCGGCAGCTTCCCGTCGGCAGCGCGGTTTTGCCGCGCTTTTGAGGAGCAGCGCCAGTACTTCCGCGCTCAGGGGCGCTTGGGCGAGCCCATCTCGCTGGCCGAGCGGCGGCGCTGGTTCCAGGATCGTTGGGCGACCGTCATGGCCGAGCTGGCCGTCGCCTGACCGCCAGCGGGGCACGTTTCAGGTCGTCCGTAACACCCGTCGGCTATCTTCCTTGTCTCACTTCTGACACATCCATCAGCCAACCGCCGTCCACCTGCGGACCTATATCGAGGAACGCCAGTAGATCACCGTCTACCGGGGCCACCCCTACGGCGAACTCTTCGATCTGGCGGACGACCCGGAGGAGCGGCGCAATCGCTGGGACGACCCCGCCTGGGCGGCGACCAAGAGCGCGCTCTTGCACCGCTTCGTGCAGGCCGACATCGCACGGGAGCCCACCCGCCTGCCGCGCATCGCCGGAGCCTGACGGCGCACGATTTGGGATATGCGCGGGGTCTGGGGAGAGGAACCCTATACATGAGGGAGCGTGACTATGCGCGTACTGTACATCGACATCGACAGCTTACGCCCGGACCATCTGGGCTGCTACGGCTATGGGCGCGCGACCAGCCCGCACATCGACGCGCTGGCCCGCGAGAGCGTGCGCTTCGAGGGGTGCTACATCTCCGACGCCCCCTGCCTCCCGTCGCGCACGGCGCTGTGGAGTGGGCGCTGCGGTTTCCACACCGGCGTCGTCGGCCACGGCGGTACGGCGGCACAGCCCTTTATCGAGGGGCCGGGA
>JAABUJ010004553.1_pt1 | contig 14493 bp, 13 predicted proteins | sample 5559131 | NCBI WGS metagenome assembly JAABUJ01 (sample SAMN10711875, study PRJNA513366) | rock metagenome | isolation source: Antarctica rocks | place: Antarctica: Victoria Land, Mt New Zealand nord | collected 2016-01-07 | reverse complement strand
AGGTCAACGACGACACGGCAAGTCGTGTGCCCACGCCGAACCAGGCTGTCAGACCAGCCGCACCCCCACGACCTGCACCTTCACCCCCACTCAGACAGTCATGTGCCCATCAACTGCGGAACTCGGGGAGGCCAGCAGCAACGATTACTTCTAGCGATCACTCTGATCGGCCGTCCCGAGGTTCTGTTCTTAGACGAACCCACGGGAGCCCTGGACCCTGCCGCCCGTCAGCAGCTGTGGGCAGGCATCCGTTCCCATCGGGACAACGGCGGCACCGTCGTGCTTACCACCCACTCGATGCAGGAAGCGGCCAGCCTCTGCGACACGGTCGCGATCATGGACGGTGGTCGCATCGTCGCGAGTTCTAGTCCGGAGCACTTGGTGCGAGAGCACTTCCCTGCATCCACCGTGGTCTTTCGCACGACATGCCAGCCTGACCAGGCAGCCCTTGCGGCCCTTCCCGGGGTCGACACCGTCGATGTGCGCTGGAGCGGGGGCGGGGGCGGTGCCCGGGTCGCCATGCGTACGACGGCCCCTGAGGACACTCTTCGGGAGGTTCTCGCCTCCCCTTCGGCGCACGGAGCGACCGACCTGCGCCTTGAGCAGGGCTCGCTGGAAGACGTCTTTTTGGCCCTTACCGGCCATGCGCTCAGTCAGGGGGATGCATGACGGACACCCGGCGGGCGCTACGCAACAGTTCGTTCGTCCAACTTTCGTTGACGAACTTGCGGGAGCTGACCCGCGACCCGGTCGCCTTTCTAATCGTATTGGTGATGCCGTTCTTGTTCCTCGGGATGTTCGCGCTCATCTCCACCTTCACCAGCGGGGGGACCGCCGACGTCGGCGTCGTCAGCTCGACCGGCCAAGGCGAGCAGCGGGTCTTGCTGCAGTCGCTGACCCAGACGCCCGGCCTGCGGGTCACGCCGTTGCCCGCGGATGAAGGCCGACGCCGGCTTGACGCCGGCCGCCTCGACGTCCTGGTCTCGCTGCGCAGGTCTGCCATCAACGTGGACGTGGCCAAGGACAAGACCGCGGCCGGGGCGGTCGTGTCACGAGCCCTCACTGACGCGACCCGAGGCGCGGAAGCGCCACAGGTGAGCGTGCACGGCAGCGGAGAAGCCATCGGGTTCGGCGATCCGGTGCGCTTTGGCATCCCAGCCGTGCTGGTCTTGGGCTTCACTTCGCTGGCGTTCTTCGGGACCGCTACGCCGCTGATCCAGCTCCGTCGACAGGGCACATTACGGCTGCTAGGCCTAACCCCAGTGGCGCGGGCCACCTTCGTCGCAGCTCAGGTTCCCGCCCGGTTGGGGATCGGCCTGGTGCAGCTCGCCCTGATGATGGTGGTCGCTCGGGCGACCGGTCACTTCAAACTCGGACAGCTCACTGGCTGCCTGCTGACAGCGCTCATCGGTCTGCTCATGCTCTTTAGCCTGGGGTACCTGTTGGGCGGTTTGATCCGCTCTCCTGAGGCCGGCGCCGGAGCGCTGGCTGCGATCAACCCAGTAGTGCTGATGTTCAGCGGCGTGCTGCTGCCCCTGGCGCTTCTTCCCGACGTCTTGCGCACAGCTGCCCGCGCGTTGCCCTTCACTTACCTGGGCGACGGTCTGCGACAGCAGCTGGTCGGCAGCGCCGGAACGTTCTCCCTCACCGTCGACCGACTCACCCTACTTGTTGCCACCCTTGTCTTTACCGCACTGACGGTGCGCACCTTCCGTTGGGATCAGGGTGAGTCCGCATGACGACCCCGCTGCTTGACGGCTTGTCCCCCGCAGTCGATCTCGACACCGGACTTCGGCGCCTCGAGCAGCTGGTCGGGCCGCAGACTGGTCTAGTCGGCCGCGTCCAGCAGTACCCCGCCAATCCTGGGCTGCCCTCGTTTGCTATCTACGCTGCCGAACTTGGTGACCCCGGCGAAGCCTTACCCGGGGTGGCACTCAGCGCCCGCGGCCGATCCATTCGCGGCGATATGGACGGCGCTGGCGGCGGACTAGACCACGACCACGCCGCGCTCACCGCCGTCGCTGAAGCGCTGGAGCGCTACGCCAGTTGCACCTGGTCTGAGGAGCAGTTCATCTGGGCCAGGGCCGAGGAGCTGGGCGAGGACGCGCTCGACCTGCACCTGGTGCCACGGTGCTCCGAGCGCGAACTCGAGCACCCGCGCTGCCCCCTGGTCGCCCCCGACCCGAGCGCCCCGATCCGCTGGGTGCGGGGCGTCGACTTGCACACTGGCCGGCCGAGGTGGGTTCCGGCGCAGCTGGTCTACCTTCATCTGCCGTTCCTGAGCCGGGGCGAGCGTTTCACATTGCCCATCTCCACCGGATGCGCCGCTCATACAAACCTCGCCGCCGCTCTGCGCAACGCCATCTGCGAAGTCATCGAGCGCGACGCTCTTAGCCTTACCTGGCTGCAGATGCTGCCACTGCCTCGACTAGAGCTCGACCGGGCTCCCGAGGAACTGGCCGCAGTACTAGACCGGTGCGCGGACACCGACGCCCAGATACATCTATTTGACGCAACCACCGATCTTGGTGTCCCCACGGTCTACGGTTTGGAGACTGCCACCGCCAACAGCTCGGTCGCTACCGTGGCGATGGCCGCGACCGACCTTGACCCGGCCCGCGCCGCTACCAAGGCGATCCGCGAAGCGGAATCCTGCCGGATGGCGTTGGAGTCCCGGCCGCAGGCTGGGTCACAAGACCCGGACGAGTTCATCGGCGTCTTTGAGGGCGCGGCCTACATGGGGGCACCTAAGCGGCGTTCAGCCTTCGATTTCCTGCTCCAAGGGACTGAGACCAGGGCGCTTTCTAAGCTGGCGGTCCGGACCAGCGGCGACCCGGCTGAGGAGTTGCGCTGGCTGCTCGGGCAGCTACAGGCCAGCGGTATGGACGCGGTGGCGGTAGATCTGACCACCGACGAGGCGAAACGGGTCGGCTTCCGGGTGGTTCGGGTGGTCGTCCCTCAGCTGCAGCCGCTGTCGTTCTCCTATCGGGCACGCTTCCTTGCTCATCCCCGCCTGTACTCCGCCCCGACCGCGATGGGCTACCGCAGCCGTCTAGAAAGCGACCTGAACCCGTGGCCCCAACCCTTCGCGTGAGCCGGCCCTTTCCCTCCATGACCCAGGAGTGTCCCCCCATGGCTGTCGCCGCCCGCTCGATCTACGTCATTGGCGTTGGCCCCTTCGGGATCGATGTTGCTCAGCGCATCACCGACGACCTCGCCGGCGCTAGCATGCTGGCTCTGCAGGCAGAGGAACCGCTCGACAGCGCGGCCCTGCCGACCGCCAACCTCTACCTGCTGGCAACGTGGCGCCCGGTCCCGCGCCTGGCCGCTGCCCTGGGCAGCTGCGCCGCCCTGTGGCGCGTCCCCTGGCTGCCGATCATCCTGGACGGGCCGACGTTGCGAGTGGGTCCCGGGGTGGCTCCGGGCAGCGCCGGCTGCCTCGACTGCGCCGAACGCCGGCTGCGCCAGCACTCCGGAACCGCCGACGTCACCGCCGCGCTGCGGGCCCATTACCTCACCCGGCCCGATGAGGGTCCCACCGGTTACCTGTCCACCATGGCCACACTGGCGGCGGCTACCGGCGCCGAGCTGGCCCTGGAACTGCTTAGTGAACCCTCGACCGCAGCTGGCCGGCTGTTCCAGTTCGGTACGACCAGCCAGCGCAGCTCATCGAGTCAGGTGGTGGGCATTCACGGGTGCCCACGCTGCGGACTCGGACGCCCCGAGCGCGACCGGTCCTGGCGGGAACTGTCCGACGAGCTCGAAGACCTGCTGCCAGCTCCCGCCCCATCGCCCGTCCTGGGTTCCCACCTTGGCCATGCTCCAGCCCAGGCCACCTTTGCTGAACCTGCCATGGCGCTCTGACATGGCTACCCCAACACAAACCCCAACAGCCGCTTCAACGCGCCGGCGGGTCTCGGCACAGGCAATGGCCCTAGCGGTGGAAACCGATCCCCAGTTCATGGCGCCCGAGCGTCCCTCACTGCTGCCCGGTCTGGTCTTCGTCCCCCTGCCAGACGGACTGCTCGTCGAAGGCGCCGCCGAACGGCAGGTGCTGCGCGGCCGCGCAGCAAGCACCCTGCTTCCGGCGATCCTGCCGCTACTGGACGGCTCCCGCACCCGGACTCAGGTGGCACAGACCCTGCCTGGGACTCCACCAGAAGCCGTGCAGGCAACCCTTGCGATGCTCTACACCTGCGGCCTGCTCGAGGACGCCGCGGGACCTACCCATGCCGCAGGTTCGGAGCCCACCGGCGCGGCGGCGCAGTCGGCAGCCTTCCTCACCCGCCAGATTGACACCACCCGAGTCAACCGCAACGGTGCCGAGATCATGGCCCGACTTCGCACCGCGCGAGTGCTCATACTCGGCGACCCGGAAGGCCGAGATCGGGTCGTCGCTGAACTACACAGCTGCGGCGTCACGCGCGCCGCCGCCTGCCCCACCCTCAACCTGAGCGGCACCCGTCCGGATCTGGTCGTCCTGGTCTCCGCCGGCGCCCACGACATAAATGCTGCGACCCGGATCGACGACGCGTGCGCCGCTGCAGGTGTGCCCTGGCTCGCCAGCACGGCGCACCACGCGCAGTGCACCATAGGCCCGTACCTGGACCGGACTCACACCGCCTGCTACCGATGTGCCGCTGCAGCGCACCCCCCGGTGACCGGCCCCCGACCAGGCCCGCGACGCCTTGCTACCTGGACCGCCCTAGTCGCCCAGGAGGTGGTGTTCCTGCTCGGCCGGGTAGCCAGCCCGATGAGCCTGCGCGGGAGCACCGAGTTCACCTTCGAGGACTGGTCTCAGATTACGACCATGGTCCCCCGCCGACCGGGCTGTCCGTGTTGCGACACGGCCCGGTTACCAGCGCCTGAACCGGTCACGCTGGCGCACGCTTATGAGCAGTCCGTCGGTTTCCCGCCCCGCGACCTGCTCAACCCTAAGGACCATCAGCATCACTACAAGGCTGCCAACCTCTCCCTGCAGCGAGAGGAAAAGCGTTATCGCAGCGCGGTCCTGCGTCCGCTACCCGCTCAGGAATCGTTGCCCGGGGTCAACGGCGGGTACCTCGAGACCGTCATGGACCCCCCCGTTGCCGACGGTTGCCTGGACGTCGCGGCGCTCACTGTGATGTTGGTCCGAACAGTGGGGCTTCGCCCCAACCCCGCTATCGGAATGCCCGCCGGCGACTCACCCAAGATTCAGCGTTGGTCGCCGACCGGCGGCAACCTTGGTTCGGTGCAGGCCTACGTCCTTGCCGCTAGCGTCGCCGGGCTGGCCGCAGGCGCCTATCACTATCAGCCGGTTGAGCACGCCCTGGCCACCCTGCGCTTCCCAAGGCAGCAGCACTGGGACGTAGCCAGTCTCATCGTTCGGGGCGCCGGTGGACAACTACCGGCGCAGCCAGCCGCGGTGATCGTCCTCACTGGCGCACACGCCCGGGTGAGCTCGAAATACGCAGATTTCGCCTACCGCGTTCTGTTCTTGGACGCCGGTGCGGCCAGCGCCCAGCTCGAGGCGGTCGCGGCCGGATTACGGCTGCGCGCTGTGGTCGCCAACCGATGGTCCGATGAGGTCTTGCTCAATGAACTGGACCTCGACCCAGAACTCGAGCCGATCACCGCCGTCCTTGGGCTCTACGGGGTCGAGCAGCCGATGAGCCAAGCAATCACCTTGGCTCGGCAGGGGGTCGCGTCGTGACCGTGCCTTTGGAGCGGATGCAGATCGTGCGGGCGATGCTCGAGGACGTCCGGGTGGCTGCTGGCGATGTCGATACGCCGCGGGCACCGGTACCGTCGTGCTTGATGTCGCCGCCACCCGGTGGGGTTCCGGTCAGCGCTGCCCGCCCGGCGGCAGACCGGCGGCCGCTGGAGGACGTGCTGCGCAGCAGAACCGCAGCACGCGTGTACGGCGACGAACCACTCACGATCGACGAGGTCGGTGCCGTCCTAGCAGCGGCCGCCCAGGGGGACGCCACGTCCTGGGACCGCGAGCACCGAGCAGGACTGGCACTCGACCTGGTCCTGGTCGCCTGGAGGGTCACCGGCCTGGGTGTGGCGACGCATCTGTACCGGTCGAAACAGCACGCACTGCACCAGCTAGCCCCGGTTCCCTACGGTCAGGCAGCCCAGGACCTGGTCCTGCAGCGAGAGTTCGCCCTAGCCGCGGCGCTCGTTGTCGTTACCGGCCCGCTCGGTGGGGCGATTGCCCGGCACGGGACGCACGGTCACCGAACACTGCTCCTGCGCGCCGGGGCGGCGGCTCACCGCGCGTGGTTAGCGGCCGAGAGCCTGGACCTGGTGGGCTGCATCTTCGCAGGCCTGCTTCCGCAGGCGGTACGCGAACTTGCCGCCGCCGATGGCTTCGTCCGCGCTCCGTTGCTCGCCTTCGCGGTCGGCCGGCGGCCGGTTCGCCCCGGCAGTTCGGCTGGCAACGACAACATGAGCGGCATCAGCGGCTCAGGTTCGGGGCAGGTGCCGCTGCTGGCAATGCCCGGTTGGGATCCAACTGCCTCATCGACAATGGTGTAGGGGCCTTTCCTCACGCCGAGAGAATTTACAGCGCGGATCTGCGGATCCACCGGTTCTCACGAACCGCACTCCCTCTCTGGGCGCTGCACCGGACCGCCCCTTTGGCACCGGCATCTGCAGGACCAAGACGGCGCCCGCCGTCTTGAGGAACAGCTCGAGAGGAGCTCGCAATGCCCGCCTTTCCGGCTCTCCTTGACCTTTACGTCGAGGAACTCCCCCACGATCTGCTCGATCTGGGGGCCGAGGCGCTACCGATGGAGGTGTCGCCACGGGTCAGCAGCTTTACCAGCGTCGGCAGCCTGTCCTCGCTTGGCACCTTCACCAGCTCAACCGCGTCCTCAGGCGGCTGCGTGTCCAGCGGCACCAGCTACGTCCCCTGACCGGTCGATTCCGCCACTCAGAAAGGAAGCACCATGCACCACTTAGACCTGCTTGACCTCTACGTCGAGGAACTGCCGGCCGATCTGCTGGATCTGCAGGCCGACGCCCTTCCCGGGGAGATGTCGCTGCGTGTCTCCTCGCTCACCTCATTTACCACCGGCAGTTCGTTCTCCTGCCCCGGCAGCAGCATCGGCACCCTGACGACGGTTGGGACGTACGCACCATGATCCCCAGCGTCCCAGGCAGCGACCCCGGGCTAGACCTGTGGGCAGAAGAACTGCCCACAGCTCTGACCGAGCTGACCGCCGATTCCCTGTCCGATGCGGTCTCCTTCCGATCCGGGACCTTCACCTCCGCCGGGTGCTTCGGCACGTGGGGATGTGTCAGTAGCTGCGGCTCGACCTTCGGGACGGGCAGCAGCGCCTCCAGCTACAGCGGCTGAAAGGAAAGCAATGTTCGAGATCTCCGACTCCGAGTCCTTCGAATTGTTCGCGGAGGAGCTCACGGCCGAGGAACTACCCTCCGCCGACAGCTACCGGACCTCTACCGCAGCGTGCGTCGGCACGGCGCTGTGCGTAGGCACTTTCTCCGGTTCCACCGGAGGGTGCGCCAGCAGCATCGGCTCCATCTCCTCCTACACCCCCTGATGCAGGTCGTGGGGGGCCCCCCCCCCCGCACCTTCCCAGACAGCGAGCGCTACGGCTGTCCTCACATCGTTCGACCGCCTCACCGCAGAGCTGTCCAGCGTGCCGACCGCTCGCTGCCCAGCCGCGCCCTGACAGGGCACATCTTCTTGTTCTCCGGGGACCTGCACCGGCGCCGGGTCCTGAGGCACAAGGGGGTGTCAGCCGTCGCGGTTCGACGTTCGCGACCGGCAGTAGCGCCGTCACCGCAGGCAGGCACTCCCGCCTCTGCTTACCCGCCCACAGCTCCCGAAAGGTCCGCCGTGACCACCTCTGTCGACCCAGCGAACAACGCCTGGCCGCCGCCTTCACCCCCTGAAGGGGAACCAGAGCTGTGGATGACCGACATCGCGCTGCAGCTCGACCCCGACGTGGAGCTGCTGGTCGGCGCAAACGACACACCAATGCTCTTCCTGCCATCGGCGGGCCGCTATGTCCAGATGACCAAGAACGGTTCCCGGTTACTCCCCCTACTCGATGGCACCCGGACCGGTGAGCAGCTGGTGACCGAGCTCAGTACCCAGTACCGCACCGCCCCGGCGACGGTGCGGCCGGTAGTCCTACGCTTTCTCACGGACCTCAAGCAGGCAGAGGTGCTCAACCTGAGCTCCGACCGACCGCAGGGCCGCAAGCGCGCCCTGGAAGCAGTCCGCCGGCTGCCTCTGCTTCGGCTGCCCCTGACTCATTCGGTGAACCGGGTGCTCGCTCCGCTCGCGCAAGGCCTCAGGAGCGTGCCAGCCCGTCCCGGGGTCGCCTTAGTCGTCCTCGCCGTCCTCGCCGCAGCCGTAACCGCTGTCGTGACCGCCTTCCAGCTGGGTGTGCCCAGGCCGGCCGGGGTGAACTGGGTCGTCGTCGTCGGGGCGCTGCTCGTTACGGTGCTGCTGCACGAGGGTGCGCACGCTTTCGTCTGTCAACTACTCGGCGTGCCGGCGCGCGAAGCCGGGATCGGACTGCTGCTCTACGTCATCCCCGTGGCCTACGTCGACCGCACTGACGCCTACCGGCTACGCCGCCGCGGTGGCCGGGTCGCGATCGCGTTGGCAGGCGCGGCCAGTGATCTCATCTGGGCTGCCGTCGCCGCGGTGATTGCCAGCAGCTCCTCGGGCAGTGTCGCCGCGACTGCGCACCTGTTCCTGGTCATCCAGCTCATTTCCGTGCTTGCCAACCTCAATCTGCTGCTGCCAAGCGACGGTCACCAGGCGATCGAAGCAGCCGTGGGAGAACTGAACATCCGGGGTCGGGCCGTCGGCTATCTGGGGCACCTGGTACTGCGAATCCCGCTGCCCAGCGGGCTGGCGTACGTGAGCCGGCGGCGGGCCGCCCTGTACATCGGCTACGGGGTCCTGTGCCTGACCTACTTCGCCCTGCTTCTGTTCAGCGTTCTGATCACCGTCGTGTCCCTACTCGTCGGCATGTTCTGAGACGACATGCTGGATGCCGCCGACGTAGTAGCGGCCGACGTCGCCACCGTGACGACAGTTCACCCGCGCCCCATGACAGCGGAGCCGACCGAGCCGACCTGCTCGGTGTGTGAGGTCGCTCTGGTCCGCGCAAGCGGCGTACCGCCTGCAGTCTTAGACGGGCTGTGCGTCCCGCGGACGGCGGCGGCGCTTATCGACCTCGCCGCGGCTGAGCAGGTCCTTGCCACGCTCTCTGACCGGGTGGAGGAGGCGCTGTTTGCCCTTGTCCCCCAGCTGGACGACGATCCGCACCTGCGGCGCCGCGTCCTGACGCTCAAGCGGAACGTTCACAACCGGCGTTCACCGGGCGTTCCAACCGCGACCTGCGACGATATTGAACACCGGCTGGCCGCCGGCGACGCCGCGCACCTGCACACCTGGTTGGTGCATGCGGCCGTCCGCGACCGAGCCGAAGGCGTCGTTGACGAGGAACTCCCGGCTGAGCTGGCCAGGGCCGCCCGGATGATGGTGTCAGCCGTGCGCGATGAGACCCTCCTGCGCGGGGTGGCGCTGGCCAGCCCGTCGTTCACCACCGACCTGCTCACCCAGCCGTCCGCCGCCGACCTGCGTCCCGGTGCCCGTTTCGCTCGGACCGCCGTGTCATACCTGGCACGAGCAGCCGTCAAGACCAGTCCATTTAGCAGCCTGACTCAGGTCAGTGTGGCCCGGGTGAGCACCGGCCATGCTGACCGGACGCACCTTGGCCTGCCATCGGCGCCGGTCGACGACCCGCAGCGACGTGTCGCGCTGGGCAGCGTCGCCCTGGCCAGACAGTGGCTGTTGGCCTGCGCGCGCGAACCGGCACTCGCCGCCGCACTGCGCTACCGAGCCCGCGGCGGCCTGCGGCAGCTAGGCGATCGACTGCTGACCGTCTTACCCGCCTACTCCTGCGACGACGGCTTCTTCATCGCCCAAGAGCAACTAGTCGACGTGGGTCTGTACGCACAGGTCCTGAGCCGGCTTGCCGACCTGGGACCGCACGCGACCTATCAGGAAACGTTAGCCGTCCTGCCTGGAAACCAGCCCGAGGCGACTTTCCTGCGGCTGCTGCAGATGGGATTACTTGATCCCATTGCACCGTGGGCGGCCCACAGCACTAACCCGACGGCCGAACTCGCCGACTTAGCCGCCGCCGCCGCATTCGGCGCCAGCGAGGTCGACGCACCAACCCTTGCCCTGTACACGACCCGGCTCCGCCAACTGGCCGACGCCCATGATTGCCTGCCCACCACGGCTGCTCGACACCGCCCCGCGCTCTTGGAACATATCCGCACGGTGTCCGAGGAAGGGCTCAACGAGCGGGGCGTCGCACCCCCGTGGTTAGCGTCCGCTCCCCTGGTACATGAGGACATGGCGGCCGACCTGACAGCGCCGAACCTCGGCCCCGCCGTCCACGCCGACCTCGTCTCGGTTGCACGGATGCTCCAGGCCACCACGATCCGCACCCGGCTCTATGACCACCTGCTCGGCCACGCCGTCGCTCGCTTCGGCTCAGGCGGGTCAGGTGACCTGCTCAGCTTCCTCTACTCCTTCGTCGAGCGACCGGACGCCCACGACCTGTTCCGTGACAGCCTCGCCGAAGACACCGCGGCCCTGCGGGCTCCTCACCGGTCCCGCGCACCGGTCGAGACAGGCCGATCCACCGCCCGGCCATCGGCCACCTTGTTCGTCCAAGTAGCAGCCACCGACGTGGCAGCGGTGCAGCGGGGCGAGCATCTGCTCGTCGTTAACCAGACCAACCCGGGGCTCGGCGGGCTGTTCGCTCGGTTCAGCCAGCTTCCCGGCTCTGAATCAGTCGCTGCAACGCTGAAGCAATGGGCCGCGCAACTGGTGCCGGACGCCCGTCCCGTCGAGCTGCCGATCTCCGCCGACTGGAGCAGCCTTCAGGCGCGTGGCCGCGGGATCCTGCCGACCCTGCGGTGGCCCTCCGAAGCCCCCACGCGGCAGACGGACAGCAGCCTGTCCCTCGACTCCCTTCGCCTCGTACACGACGCGGGCACCGGCACCCTCACGATTGTCGCCGGGGACGGAGAACCAGTCGCTCCGCTGTACCTCGGAACCGTTCCCCCCTACGTCCTCTACGGGCCCGTCCGGCTGCTCCTGACCCTGGTAGACCCGTGGATGAACGGTGTCCGCTTCGGAACGCACGACTTCTCCCGCCGCAGCCGGCCCTCCGCGCCGCACCATGTGGCCCTCACGCCACGCCGCAGCTCGGGCCGGGTGGTGCTCCAACGCGCGCAATGGCGCGTCCCACCGGGACAGATACCGATCCAAGAGCGCGGCGAGACGATAGCCGCGTTCGTTCGTCGTGCCGACCGCTGGCGCCGTCAACACCATCTGCCCACAGAGGTGTTCCTGTCGGTCGAGCAGCGAACCGTCAGCCAGCGGCCTAATCGCCGCAAACCAATATGGCTGTCCTTCGACAGCCCCCACTCGCTCGCCGCCGCCGCAGGCCTGCTTGACGGCTCGACGGTGGCCGTACTACTTACCGAGGCACTCCCCGCGCGTGACCAGCACTGGATTCAGACCCGCGACGGCACGACCCGTGCCGCCGAGTTCCTCACCCTCGTGAGTTGGTCTGCGCGGGCACTCGAACACCACGCAGCTGTGACCTTGCCCCACTCCTGAAGGTCACGAGGCAGTCTCACCACGGCCGTCTCAGCACCAAGGAAGTGGACCGGCCCGGTTGCCGGGCATCAGGTCGATTCCCGGGTCGGCGTCCGGTGCTCGCGACACCAGATAAGTTGCAGCCCGGACCAGTCCTCGTCGAGAGCAGCGATCTTGACGTCCACAAGGCCGAGCTCAAGAACGTGACCCCGAACGGTGGTGTCGATGATGTCGCTTCGGTGGCTACCGGCCCGTCGGGGGCCACACGACCCACAAGGCTGATCACGGGATATCTCCTCGTGATCACACTGGTCATCCCTGTGGATGGGAGACACCCCTAGGTTAAGGCTGCGGCGCCGCGCGCGGACAGTGCGGACAGCCAGGCCAGCACGACGGGCCTGACTGTGTCGGTGAAGTTGTTGGCGTCGTAGGCGTCGAACCCCCAGACGAGGGTGGTGAAGCCGTGGCCGGAGCCGGCGGCGACGGCTGCCCTGCCCCAACCGTCGGGGGCGCTGCCGACCTCGCCAAGCATGGCGGGCATGCGGCTGTCGCCGTTGACGCGCCGGGCGCGGGTGAACCAGCGGGCAGCACCCGCCACTGCGGCACGGGCATCCGTGGCGGTGCCGGTCGGCGTCCCGTCGGCGGCGAGCGCGGGGTAGAGGTGGTCGTCGAGGACGTCGAGGTGCCGTACGTAGAGGGCGAGCTGAGCGTCGGTCAGCGTCATCGGGTCGAACACCGGGCGTCCGCCGCCGTTGACCTGCGCGGCCCCGAAGCGGTGCAGGAGCTCGGCGAAGTGGTCGAGGAAGCGCAGGCCCTGGTCGCGCTCCACAGCTTGGCTGTCGAGGCCGAGCATGTAGTTCGGCTCGTTCATGACCTCGAAGCTTGCGGCCGCGTGGTTACTCCCGAAGCGGCCGGCCACGCTCTGCAGCCAGGCGCTGAGCTCGTTCCACGGAGCAGACCCGGGGGTGGTGAGGTCCTGCTGGGCAGCAGCCCAGGAGGAGTAGGGGTGCCCGGCGAGCGCAGCGACCGTCTCCTGGGTGAGATAGTTGCTGAAGATGACCGCGACGTGCGCCGCGGCCGCGTCGTCCAGCAGCTGCTGGATACGCGCGAAGGTGGTGACGGGGTCACGCTGCCAAGCCCGGAGGACCAGGTCGTCGCCCACGAAGACCCGAACGCGCTTGATGCCGTGTGACGCGGCGACGGAGAATGGCCGGGCGGGCATCGCCGGCGTCGTGCTCTGCTGGGTCAGCTGCGCGACATACACCCGGCCGGCGTTGGGCCAGTCGAAGCCGACCGCGCCGGGTTCCCGCGGCGATGACCACAGGCCGGCAGCGAGCAGGACGACCACTCCTGAGATCGCAATCGACGTGGCCAGGGCGAGCAGGGCCAGAGCCTTCGCCCGCCGCCTGGGCGGCGGCTGGGGACGGCTCACGTCTCACAACCTCGTGGTGAGAACACCGAGGCCGAAGGTGACCACCCAGACCGCTCCGGCGATGAGCAGCGGCCGGTCGCCGAGCACGACGTCCTCCGGGGCGCCGCCCTGGCCGCGCTCGAGCAGCAGGCCGTAGCGCAGCAGGCCGAAGGTCATCGGCAGGATCGACAGCTGCCCCCAGGAGAAACCCTGAGCCGGTGCGCGTTCGAACGCCCACAGGCAGTAGGCCACGAGCGTGACGCCTGCGGACAGTTCACGCGTCTGTCGCAGGAAGTTGAGCGGGTACTCGGCGAGGATCCGCCGGGCGCCGGCTGCGTTCTCACCGAGCCCGGTGGCTTCGGCGTAGCGCTTGCCGACGACCATGTAGAGCGAGCCGAAGCCAGCGACGATGAGAAACCACCGCGACAGCGTCACGTGGGTGGCTGCAGCACCTGTCACGGTCCGCAGCAGGAAGCCGGCGGCGACCATGAGCATCTCCAGGATGGCGATGTGCTTGAGCCAGGTGGAGTAGGTGAACGTGACGGCCAGGTAGACCACCAGCGAGGCGCTGAGCTCCCAGCCGCAGAGCAGGCCGCCGGCGCCGAGTGCCGTCACGGCCAGGACCAGTGCGGCGGCGCGCGCCAGCCCGACCGGGACGATGCCCGCTGCGATCGGGCGATACCGCTTGGTCGGGTGCCGCCGGTCGGCGGCCGCGTCGCCGGCGTCGTTGACCAGGTACCCGGCGGCAGCGCACGCCGTGAAGGCCACCAGTGCGACGGCGGTGCGAGCGAGCACCGACGGCTCGAGCAGCACCCCGGCTGACGCCGGGGCCGCCACCACAAGCACGTTCTTCACCCATTGCTTGGGCCGGACCGCCTTCAGCAGCCCCCGGGCCACCGTCCGCAGGCGTTTTGGCGGCTGCCCGCCTGGCCCCGGAGCGGTGGGGGCGGGCACTCCGGCTGTGATCGTCGCACCGGCCTCGAAGGCGGAGTTCAGCATCAGATGGTGACCTTCCTGGGGGTGGGGACGCAGCTGGCCGGTCAGGGACCGCTGGGCGCGGCGCTCTGGTCGACGCGCCACAGTGACCACTCGTGGGATCCGGGCAGGGGGCGAGGGAAGCGGACCGCGAGGTGGGCCCAGGGCCCGCTGCTACCGGTTCCGAGATGTGGCCAGGTGCGGCGGATGGCGTCGTAGACGTCTCCGCCGTCGTTGACGAGCAGGTAGCCGATGTGGTGGCCGACCGGGTCGACGACAGCTCCGGCGAAGTCCCGGTCGGATGTGATCACAAACTGGCGGGGACGTCCGGTGGCGGCCAGCACCGCGAAACCGGGACCGGAGTCCACCAGGACGCTGCCCGGCGGCAGGGCCATCCGGTCGAGCCTGGCCGCGATCGCCCGGTCTGCGTCCCACACACCGTTGGCCCCGG
>JAABUJ010004552.1_pt1 | contig 14494 bp, 14 predicted proteins | sample 5559131 | NCBI WGS metagenome assembly JAABUJ01 (sample SAMN10711875, study PRJNA513366) | rock metagenome | isolation source: Antarctica rocks | place: Antarctica: Victoria Land, Mt New Zealand nord | collected 2016-01-07 | reverse complement strand
ATTCCCGATGAAAGGCGGCAAAGGAGGCCGTCACCCGCTCAAAATCAGCTTGTTCCATCGATACTCCCTTCTATATCATATCTATATCATAAGAAGTGTACCGCTAAACCGTCGTTGTAGTACTAGCCTCGTCGTCATGATCCCCGTCCTGGCCATCTTCATCTTTGGGCAGCGCTACTTCATCGAGGGCGTGAGCCTGAGTGGGATGGGCGGGCGCTAGCATCCCCATGGGCGTGCTTGTCGGCGTAGACATCGGCGGGACCAAGTGCGCCGTCAGCATCGGCCGCGAGAGTGGGTCAGTGATCGACGTAGCCGCGCGACACGCTTTCCCCACCCTGCCCACGCCCGAGGCCACGATGGCGGAGATAGCCGGCGCGATCGAGCGCCTGTCGCGCGAGAGTGGCGATGCCGCGCTCGATGCCGTCGGCATCAGCTGCGGCGGCCCGCTCGATAGCCGCGCGGGCGTCGTCCTTTCGCCGCCCAACCTCCCGGGGTGGGACCACGTCGACGTCGTGACGCCCCTGCGCGCGCGCTTCGGCGTCCCGGTCGGTCTGCGGAACGACGCTGACGCCTGCGCCCTGGCCGAGTGGACGTGGGGCGCGGGGCGGGGCTGCCACAGCATGATCTTCCTGACCTTCGGGACGGGCATGGGCGCGGGGCTGATCCTGAACGGACAGCTCTACACCGGCGCGAACGGCATGGCCGGCGAGGTCGGGCATGTGCGCCTGGCGGACGATGGGCCTGTCGGCTACGGCAAGGCCGGCTCGTTCGAGGGTTTTTGTAGCGGCGCGGGCATCGCTCGCCTCGCCCGCGCCATGGCTGCGGCGCGCCTGAACGCGGGCGGCGCGCCCCTGTATTGCCCGACGCCGACGGACCTACCCGGTGTGACGGCGCGGAAAGTGGGCGAGGCGGCGCGGCAGGGCGACGGACTCGCGCTCGAGGTGATCGACGTCGTGGGCCGCCACCTCGGTCGCGGCCTGGCCATGCTGGTCGACATCCTGAACCCCGAACTGATCGTCATCGGTAGCATCTACGCCCGGCAACGGTCGCTCCTGGAACCGATCGCGCTACGGGAACTGCGCAAAGAAGCCCTGCCGCTCGCCCTAGAGGTCTGCCGCGTTGTCCCCGCCGCACTGGGGGAGCAGATCGGCGACCTGGCGAGCCTCTCCGTCGCGTTGCACACGCGTTCTGGATACACGAGCCATCACTCAGTTGCTCTGTAGCCAAGCGTGCTGGCCGGAGGCTAGTGTTAGCTGGCCCACATAGCCCTGACGGCGCCAATCTGCGACGGACGGGCGCGCCGGTGCGCACGGACGGGCGCGCCGGTGCGCACGGACTGGGTCGCCGCCTCGGCGATGAGTTGGGCCCTGAGCCCGTCGTCCGGCGAAGGGGCGGGGGCGAGCGGCCCGCTAACGCATCATCCCGCTGTCGAGCACGATGGCCCCCATCGACGGATGGCGCGTCATCGCCGACCCCTCGGCGGTGACGAAGATGCGCGCGACCTGCCGTAACATGACCACGCGGCTGCCGGTATAGCCGCCAGCGCGCGTCGTGTGCAACGGGATCGTGGCAGCCATCCCCATGTCGCTCAGACGGTTGCCGTCGCTGGCCCACGCCACGTAGACGCGGTGCGGGGAGCGGAGATGCATCATCGCGGGGGCCGGCAGCGCAGACGCCGTGATCGTGACCTTGTAGTCGCCGGGTGACGTCTGTGTCACCACGGCGGCGGCCATGGCGTGCCGGGCCATCATGGTCCCGTGCAGATGGAGCGTGTGCGTACCAGCAGCGGAGGCCGAGGCGGCGGCGCCGATAAGGATAAGGGTCAAGCCGGCGGAGAGGGCAAGCGGACGAACAGTGGTGACAGCCATAGAAAAACCTCATGTGGCCGATAGAGTTCCGTCGGGATCATCAACGCCCCCGACACCCCCATCATCGGGCATCAGCCTTACGCCGATCTAACGATGCCCTTACAAATCCCTTACAACGCTATAATAGGGTCAGGCGGATACGCTAGATCGGATCGGAGAGGCCACACGCATGCCAGAGCACTACTGTGTCGGTCCAAGCATGGCGACGGACTGGGGCGAGGAGAAGCCAACGCTGAGTTGGCGCCTCATCCAGCGCGTGCTCGGCTATGTCCGGCCCTACGGGCGACGGGCGCTGCTCGTGCTCATCTGCATCGGCGCCGCCGCCGTCCTGGGCCTGGCGCCGGCGTTGATCACCAAGGCGCTCATCGACGACCTGGCGCACCCGCGCGGGGGCTTTGCCCACCTCGCTGTGATCGTGGGCGTCGGCGTCGCGGCGGCTATCGCCGCGGGCCTGGTGGGGGTCTTCCAATCTTTCCTGACCACCACGATCAGCCAGGGCATCATGGGCGACCTGCGCGCACAGCTCTTCGGCCGTCTCCTGCGGCAGTCGGTCGGCTTCTTCACCCACAGCCGCACCGGCGATCTGCTCTCGCGCCTGACCAACGATGTGGGCGGCATCGAGGATGTCGTCGCCGATACCCTGTTCGGCGCGGTGAGCAGCCTGGTTGTTATGCTCACCACGCTGGCCGTCATGGTGACCCTCGATTGGCGTCTGACCCTCGCCGCCCTGGCCCTGATGCCGCTCGTGCTGGCGCCCAGCCGTGTCGTTGGGCGCGCCAACTACCGGGCGCGCCAGCGGGTCCAGGAGAAGCTGGGTGAGGCCTCGGCCTACCTGCAGGAGGTGCTGGGCATCTCGGGCATCCTGCTCGTCAAGGCTTTCAGCAAGGAGCGCGCCGAGGAGCGCCGCTTCAACGGGCTGAACGCGGACCTGCGCCGGCTGGAGATCCGCCAGGCGATGATCGGGCGCTGGTTTGAGCTGCTCGGCGCCACCTTCATGGCGGTCGGGCCGGCGCTCCTGCTCCTATTGGGAGGCTATCTGGTGCTGACGGGCCAGACCACGGTCGGCACGGTGGTCAGCGTGGTGACCATCCTGGGCGCCCGGCTGGCTGGTTCCCTCGGGAACCTGGCTGGCCTGCACGTCAACCTGCTGGGCTCGCTGGCGCTGTTCCAGCGCATCTTCGGCTATCTGGACCTGCCCGCCGACGTGGCGGACCGCGATGGCGCGCGCGTCCTGCCCGACGTGCGGGGCGCGGTCGCCTTCGACGACGTGACCTTCACGTATCCGCAGGCGGCGCACCTGGCCCTCGACGGGGTCTCGTTCCAGGTCGAGCCGGGCCAACTCGTCGCGCTAGTGGGTCCGAGCGGCGCGGGCAAAACGACGGTCACCTCGCTGGTGGCGCGCTTCTACGACCCGGACCGTGGCCGTGTCCGCCTCGATGGCGTCGACGTGCGCGATGTGCGGCTGGAGTCGCTCAGCCGCCATCTGGGCATCGTCTTCCAGGACACGTTTCTGTTCCATGCTAGCGTGCGCGACAACCTTTTGTATGCGCGGCCCGCGGCGAGTCAGGCCGAGGTCGAGGCCGCGGCGCGCGCCGCGCACATTCACGCGTTCATCGTGTCCCTACCGGATGGATACGACACGATCGTGGGGGAGCGCGGCCACCGGCTCAGCGGGGGCGAGAAGCAGCGCATCGCCATCGCGCGGGTGATCCTGAAGGACCCGCGGATCGTCATCCTCGACGAGGCCACCTCGAACCTTGATACGCTCTCCGAACAGTTGATCCAGGCGGCGCTGCGGCCGCTGTTCACCGGGCGTACGGCGTTCGTGATCGCGCACCGGCTCTCCACCATCCTGGCGGCGGACGTGATCCTGGTGGTGCAGGAGGGCCGGCTGGTGGAACAGGGGACACACCACGAGTTGCTGGCGCGCGGTGGACTCTACCGCACGCTCTATGAGCGCCAGTTTCAGCCCGAGGAGGCGCCACTCTCCGTACTGGTCGCGGCAGGGGGCGCCGGCTGATCCGCTGTCAGCCGGCGTCGGGCGCTATGCGCCGGCGTGGCCGCTCCCAACTCGCGGCCGCCCCCTCCGCCGTGAGCACGAACTTGCGCACGCGCGAGGAGGCCGTCTTGGGCAGATCGGCGCGCAGCTCGATGTAGCGGGGGCGCATGAAGGCCGGCAGCAACGGCCGCAGGTGCGCGGAGATCTCTTCGGGCCCCAATTGCATGCCCGCGCGCGGGACGACGCAGAGCTTGACCTCTTCCTCCACCCCGTCCGGCGCCGCTACCCCGACCGCCGCCGCCTCGAGGATGGCGGGATGCGTCAGAGCGGCCTCCTCGATGGCCCGCGCGCTGATCAGCTCACCGCGGCGGCGGATGGCCTCGCGCAGCCGCGCCTGGAACGAGTAGTCGCCCTCGGCGGTCCGCGTCATCAGGTCACCGGTGCGATACCACCCGTCGGCGGTCCAGGCGCCGCCGTCGCCCTCGTGCAGGTAGCCCTCGAACATGACATGGGGCTGGCGCGGGCGCAGCCACATCTCCCCGATCCGCCCCGGCGGCGCCTCGGTCCCGTCCTCGGCGATGAGGCGCGCCTCGAAGCGCGGTACAGGCCGGCCGATCGTCCCCGGACGCTGCGGCAGGGCGGCCGGGGCGGTCCAGCAGGACGCCGTTTCGGTCTGCCCCCCACGTCTCGACAATGGTCAGGCCGAAGCGGCGCTCGATCTCGCGCCACGCGCCCACGGGGGTCGCCGCGCCCAGCGCCCACTCCACGGGGTTGTCCGCGTCGTCCGGGCGCGGGGGGCGCTGCGCCAGCACAGAGAGGATCGTGCCGACAAAAGTGAACCCCCGCGCGTTGGCCGCGCGCGTGCGCGCCCAGAAGCGGAAGGGGTCGAACCGCGCGTCGACGGTGACGTGGCCCCCGCGCCACAGGGCAGCGAGCACCGTCCCCTGCGCCGTGACATGTGCCAGCGGCAGGCAGGTGTAGAGCCCCTCGCCCTCGGCGATGGGCAGGAGTTCGCGCGCGTAGGCCGCCCCATGCGTCGACTCGCACGCCCGGCTCCAGAGCACGCCTTTGGGCTGACCCGTCGTCCCTGATGTGTACAGTAGCTTGCCCGGTTGCGCGGGATCGATGTCGGGCCATGGCACCGTCCCCGGTTGCGTGGCCTCGTCGAGGAATGCCGCGAACGCCGTCGTGCCGGCCGGCGCGGCGCCAGCGGCGACGATGACGTCCCGCACCTGAGGCGCCTCCGCGCGCACGGCCCGCAACGCGGGATAACGCGCCCCGTCGCAGAGCACGATGCGCGCGCCCGCGTGCGCCAGGACCGCGCCCAGCAGAGGTCCGTCGAGCAGCGTATTGACCGGCATGAAGATGGCGCCGAGCTTGGCGCAGGCGAACCAGGCGGCGACCAGGGGGATACTGTTGCCGCACAGCACGGCGACGATGTCGCCGGCTCCGTAGCCGCGTCCCGCCATGGCGGCGGCGACATCGTCGCTCAGGGCGTCCGTTTCGGCGTACGAGAGCATGCCGTCGGGGAGCGTCATGAACGGCCGCGCCCCCAGGCGGCGCGCTTGCGCGGCCAGTTTCATGCCAAGCGCGGGCTCTATCAAGGGATTCAGAGTCACTCCCGCTTGCTCGGTCACGCGCGCTCCCCGGCGCCACGCGGCGGGGCATCGACGGCGAAGAGCGGCGCGGTGCGCAGGGCGTGCCGCAGCCGCGGCCAGAGCAGCAGGGCCGCGCCCACGGCCAGCGTGACGCCCGCCGCGTCCATGCACAGGTTGAAGGGATATGCGGGGATCGGATAGACCGTGCTCTTCAGCACGTAGCCCATCACGAGGATGCCGGCCAGCAGCGTCCCCAAGCGCAGCGGATGGCGGCGCCGCCGCATCGAGTGAACGAACGCCGCGATCACGGTCAGCAGATACACGACGATGATCAGGTCCGCCCCATAGGTCGACAGGTAGAAGAACGCGTCGAGCGGCGTCTCGGCCGTCAGAAGGAGGAACGCGGCGACGGACACGAGGGTGACGACGCCGAGCGCCCCGACCGGCGAGCGCTGGGTCGCGCTCGTACGCGCGAGCCAGCGCGGCCCCACGCCGTCGCGGCCCAGCGCGAAGAGCAGGCGCGTGGCGCCGTTGACGGTCGCCAGTTGCGCGCCGAAGCCGCTGATGAGGGCGGCCACATTCACGGCCGTGCCCATCGTCGGCGAGATGTACACGCGCGCCACGTCGACCAGGGGCACACTCGAGTGGCTCAATGCCGCCGCGCTGGCGAAGCCCACCGTCTCGACCCACGACATCAGTGTGTAGACGCCGCCGGAGACGAGCAGCGCGGTCACTAGCGAGAGCGAGATCACATGCCGCGGCTGGCGCGCTTCCTCGCCGAGCGTTGCCGCCACCTCGAACCCCGAGAAGCCGGTGAAGGCGAACACGACGCCCAGGCCCAGCGTGGAGAGGCCCAGCCCCGGTGGGAGCAGCCGCGTGGCGGCGACACCGTGCCCATGGTAGCCCCCATGGGCGATGACGGCGACCGCCACGACGGCGACGAGCACAAGGGAGAGGCCTTCCAGGGCGAAGATGAGCGTCGCCGAGACGGCGATGGAGCGATAGGCCAGGGCGATAGTGAGCAGCCACAAGCCCGCGGCCAGCAAGGGCCACGGGATCCTCAGGCCGCCGGCCTGGAGCAGGTTCCCCAGGATGTTGGCGTTGTTGCAATAGACCGAGGACGCGTACGCGATGTACACGCCGATGAGCGCCCACACCGAGAGGAACCCGTAGGCCGGCCCCATGGCCCGGCCATTGTAGGCGTAGACGGAGCCGGCCGAGGACGCGTCGCGCGTGAACGTGATGAAGGCATAGGCCACGAAGAGCATGGCCACGATGGCCAGCCCGAAGGCCACGGGGCCGGCCGCGACGACGACGCCGGCCATCAGGGCGGGCAGGAAGGTGACCCCGCCGGTCGGCGCCTGGATACCGACGGCGCTGCCGACCGTCCCGATGAAGCGGACGCTATCCGCGCGCAGGGAGCGCCGCGGATCGTGCGCCGCGCTATCCCCGCGGGCAATGGCCTGAACTTGGGTCACGACTCTCTCCTCTCACCTTTTCTCCCAGGAGGCCCCCGGCTTCAGCCGTGGGCGCACAGGCCGCGACGAGCAGCGCATCCTAGCGCGCCTGGCGCAGCGCGTCCGTGACAGCCTGCGTCGTGATGGCATAGTGCGACGCGGACCACACGGCGCGGTCCTGGCGCAGCACGAGCGCCTGCGGCGATTCATGGCGCACGCCGGTTCGCTCCTCCACGTCGCGGGAAACGTCGTGTGCGCGACGCACGTCGACGAGCGGAATCTCGCCGCCCAACCGCGCCATCTGACGGTAGGCGGCTCTACTGATAGGGCATCCCTTGTCGTGCAGGAACAGGACAACCGGGCCGTCGTGAGAACGAGCCAGCAGCGGATCGAGCGCGGCGACGTCCGCCACGGGCACGAAGCGCGCTGCCGTTTCGCCGACGCCATCACTCTCATCCCTCCCGTCAGCGGCAAAGAGATCATCCATCGACAGGCCCATGCGCCGTGCTACGACGTAGCCGAGCGCCAGCGCGACGACAACAAACAGTGCGATATTCACCGGGTCCACAAGCCATCCTTTCCCCCATCATGCGCGCGGCCGGCGCGTTCATGTGATGCCCGCGCGGCGGCCACACTCTTCCAGGATGCCAGATTGGATCGTCTCTCGGCTGTAAGCGCGCTTACAGTCACGGAGATTGCTCCTCTGGTACAGTGGATATAGTCGACGCGGCATGGACGCGGCGACGATAGCGGCGTATGATGCGCCTAATCTGACGGACACACGCCCCGCACACCGGTGGCCGGCGCGGGTCGACGCGAGGCGTTGATAGCCGCAAGCGATACAGGAGCGAGCAATGACACGACAGGCAACGACGCGGCGCCAATCTCCATCTCACCCCAATCGCGCGGGGGCGGCGCGGCCTATCCCGAACGCGGCCCCACGGCGACGACCCCGGCTCGTCCTCACGACCGCGGGCGTGGCTGTGATCGCTCTGCTCGCGGCGACGGTGCTGCTCACGCGGCCGGCGCCCGCATCCGTCGCGGCGGCCTGCGCGACGACCGGGGCATCGATGGGGCTTGGCTCCGGGCAGTGCGCTCCCACCTTCACGTTGTCCGACCTGCAAGGGCGCCGCGTGAGTCTAACCAACTTCCGGGGGCATCCGGTCCTGCTCCACTTCTGGGCCGTTGGCTGCCCCAGCTGCGCGGCTGAGTATCCCGACTTCTCGCGCGTCGTGGCGGCCTACGCGCCCAGGGGTGTGCGCGTGGTCGCCGTGGATGCCTGGGGGGAGCCGCCCGCGCTCGTGCGGCAGTGGCAAGCCGGCCACCACCTGCCGGCCACACTCCTGATCGACCAGCCACAAGCGGTCGTCCGTCAGTACGGCGTGCAGGGCACGCCCACGACACTCTTCATCGACCGCACGGGGCGCATCACCGCCCGCAATACCGGCCCGCTGACCTATGCCGATTTCCAGCACGCCCTCACGAGCTTGCTCTAGCCCCGTCGCGTCGAAAGGACATGCCGATGGCCATCACACACCTCGGCGTCATCGCCGCGTTCGGCGCCGGCGTCGTGTCGTTCCTCTCGCCGTGCGTCTTCCCCCTCGTGCCGGGCTACCTGTCGTATATCGCGGGGACGACGGCCCGCGAGGCCCAGCGAGAGGGCGCGGCGCGCTGGCGGGTCACCGCGCACGCCCTCTTCTTCGTGCTGGGCTTCGCGCTCATCTTCGCGCTCCTGGGCGCCGCCGCCAGCAGCGTGGGCGCCGTCCTGAGCGGGCACAAGCTGCTCCTGGAGCGCGTGGCCGGCGTCATGCTCATCCTCTTCGGCCTGTTCCTGGCCCGGCTCGTGCCCCTCCCCGTTCTGTTTCAGGAGCGGCGCGCGCATGTGGCGGGCAGCGAACCCGCCCTCCTGCGGTCGGCCCTCGTGGGCGCGGCCTTCGGGGCCGGCTGGTCGCCCTGCATCGGGCCAATCTTGGGATCGATCCTGGCCCTGGCCGCGGCCGGCACGACGCTGGCCCAGGGCGTCCTGCTGTTGCTCATCTACGCGCTGGGCCTGGGCGTCCCCTTCATCCTGGTCGGCTTGGTCATCGACCGGGTGGGTCCGCTGGTACGGCGTATCAATCGTTATACCGGCCCCCTCTCGGTCTTAGGTGGCGCGATCATGGTCGTGACGGGTGTGCTCATCCTGAGCGGGCGCCTGGCGCAACTCGCCAACTACGCGCCGCTGTTTAACGTGTAGAGTTAGTTAAACAACGTGGGCAGTGCTTCGCACTGTCACTCGTACAAGGATGACGATGACCGCCTATCTATCCGGCGACTGGCCTTCCGACAGCGCCACCAACCACGAGTGGACGGATCGCGCGGCGGCCTGGCGTCGGTGGGCCACGCCGTGGGCGATACAGACGCGCGCGGCGACGGAGCTTCTCGTGGCGATCGGGCGCGTCGTTCCGGGCGCGCATGTGCTCGACCTCGCCAGTGGACCGGGCGAACCGGCGCTGACGCTCGCGCGCCTCGTGGGGCCGGGTGGACATGTCGTCGCCACCGACATCGCGCCCGCGATGCTGACCACGGCCCAAGAGCAGGCCGTGGCGCAAGGGCTCACGAACATGTCCTTCGAGGCCGCCGACGCTCAAAACCTCCCGTTCGCGTCAGCCTCGTTCGATGTGGTCACCTGTCGCTTCGGGATCGCCCATGTGCCCGACTACCACCGGGCCCTTGAGGAGATCCGGCGCGTCCTCAGGCCGGGTGGCCGCGCCGCCTTTGTCGTCTGGGGACCGCGCGATCGAAACCCGTACTTCACCCTCGTCGACGAGGTCCTGGCGCCTTATCCCGCTCCAGCGCCCGCGCCGACGCGCGGCCCCGGACCCTTCACCTTCGCCGAAGCCGGGTCCCTGCGGCGCGCCCTCGTCGCTGCGGGGTTCGGAGATGTCGACGAGGAGGCGCGCCAGGTGACCCTCACCTGGCCCGGCTCGGTCGATAGCGCCTGGCAGGGTCGCCGCGAGATGTCGGCGTCCGCCACGGCGCTGCTCGCGTCGCTGACGCCAGCCGAGCGGGACAGCATCGCCGCCGCGATCACCACGCGGCTCCGTGCGTACGAGCACGACGGCCAGGTCGACGTGCCGGCCCTCGTCATTGGCGCGGCGGGAATCGCGTAGGGCGGCGCGACATGAGCCGGCGCGACCGGGACGATGGGTGGACAACCGGGAGTAGCGGCGCCTTAGAACTCGACGGTAATGGCTCCCTCTACGCCCTGGAACAGCCGGCCGATCACGGCTCCGGTCGCGCCGCGCTGCCGCAAGCCGTCGAGCAAGGCGGGGCACGCGGCGGGGTCGATGGCGCGGTCGCGCCGCTATCGTCCCAGGGCGACGCGCAGGACCGCGATGATGGTCATGCTGTCCACGATGCGCCCGTCGCGCACCATCGCCAGCACCTCATCGAAGGGGAAGAGACCGCGCTCGATCTCCTCGGTCTCGTCGGGCGCGGCCAGGGCCGGCGTGAGCGCGCTCCCCGCGAACAGGTAGGCAATCTCATCGCAGTGTGCCTTGCTCGTGCGGAAGTGGCCCAGGGGCTCCAGGCACCCCGCGCGGTACCCGGCCTCCTCCGCCATTTCGCGATTGGCGGCCTCCTCGGGCGATTCGCCGGCGCCGATGTTGCCGGTGGGCATCTCCCACGGGAACGCGTCCCCGATGTAGCGGTACTGTCGCACCAGCGCGACGCGGCCGTCGTCGCGTAGGGGCAGCACGCCGACGCAGCGGCCCAACTCGAACACGCTGTAGGTGCTCTCCCGCCCGTTTGGGAACACGATGCTGTCCTCGCGCACCCCCACCCAGGGGCTACGATAGACCTCGCGCGACCCGATGCGGCGCCAGCGGCGCAGGCCATGGGAAGTATCGGTGTCGTCCGGCATAGCCCTACGCCACCAAGGTGCGCCGCAGCAGCGCGCTGAGGTTGTCGACGACCACGACCATCAGGAAGGTCACGGCGATGAGCGTCGAGACCTCGTGGTAGTTGAACTGCTGCACGTTCTCGTACAGCGAGTAGCCGATGCCGACCGCGCCGACGACCCCGACGATCGTGGAGTCGCGGATGTTGCACTCGCTCTGATAGAGGGTCAGCGAGACGAAGCCCGACCACGACTGCGGGATGACGGCGTAGCAGAGCACTTGCAGACGCCCGGCTCCCGTGGCGCGCAACGCCTCGATCGGGCGCTGGTCGACCGCCTCCATCACCTCGGCGTAGAGCTTGCCTAGCAGGCCCGCGCTGTGGATGGAGAGCGCCAGCACGGCGGGGAAAGCGCCCAGCCCCACGATGGCGATGAAGAACAGCGCCCAGATGAGCGCGGGCATGGCGCGCCAAAAGCTGAGGATGGTGCGCGCTCCGACGTAGAGGACACGTCCGCTCAGGCCATGGCGCCATCCTGTGCTCTCCCCGCCCCCGCCGAGCAGCCCCCGCGTCGCCAGAATGGCCAGCGGGACGGCCATGATGGCGCCGAAGACGATGCCAAGGATCGCTATCTGTAGCGTTTGCAGCACACCCACCAGGCACGCGCCGAGGAAGTCGGACGAGAGGTTGGGATGGAGCAGGAGGCCCGTGAACTTGCGCACGTAGTCGGTCTGGCTGCCCGTCACGAGTTGCCCGACATCGAATCCCGTGCCGTCGATGCTCCACTTGACCGCGATGAGCAGCGGGACGACGAGCAGGTAGCGCCAGCGTCCGTGGGTGGGGCGGCGTCCCGCACGTACGACCGAGGCCACGCTGGCGTGGACCAACTCCGTCTCGTCCATGGTCGTTCTCCTATCCCTCGACGGCCTCGGCGCGCTGGGCGCCGTAGATTGTGGCCAAAATCGTTTCGTTGAGGTCGTCCGGGCGCCCGTCGAATACCGTGCGCCCATCGGTCAGGCCGATGACACGCGAGAAGTGGCGGCGCACCAGATCGACATTATGGATGCTCACCAATAGCGTCTTGCTTCCCTGCCGCTGCACGCGCAGGAGCGTTTCGAGGACATCGGACGCCGTCCGCGGGTCGAGCGAAGCGACCGGCTCGTCGGCCAGGATAAGCGTGGGGTCCTGGACGAGCACGCGCGCGATAGCCACGCGCTGCTGCTGGCCGCCGCTCAAGTCCGCCGTGATCGCGTCGATCTGCCCCTCCAATCCAACGGCGGCCAGCGCTTGCCGCGCCATGTCGCGCCGCGGGGCCGCCGGCGCCACCAGGCTGCCGAGCGAGCCGAGCGTCGACCAGGAGCCGAGCCGGCCCGCTAGCACATTGTGCACGACGCGCAGTTGGGTCACCAGGTTGTGCTGCTGATAGATGGCGCCCGTATCGCGGCGCAGCGCCCGCGTTTCGCGCCCCGAGAGGGTAGCGAGGTCACGCCCTCCGATCGAGACGCGCCCTGTATCCGGCAATAGGAAGCGGTTGAGCAGGCGCAGCATCGTCGTCTTGCCGGCCCCACTCGGACCGATAAAAGCCACGGCCTCGCCCGCCGCGATCGTGAAGGAGACATCCCGCAGCGCCGCGACGTGACCGCGCCGGTAGACTTTACCCACCCGCGCGAACACGACGTCCCCCGACTGGCGCCGCGTCATCTCCCTCGATACGCTCGTCACCGCTACCATCCGACTATCCGCCGGCCTACTGGCCGCCGACCAAACCAGTGCGCGTGGCGTAGGCGCGCACGGCGGCGTAGTCCTGGTCGCGCGCGGGGACGAAGGCCGTGGCTGTGCCGCCGAGGAAACCCTTGAACACTGTCGCGTCATGGATACCCAGGAAGGCGGTGGTGATACGGCGGATCGTCGTCGCGCCGAGCGCCTCGCGCGCCACCCAGGGATAGCCGGGGATCGATGCGGACGCCCAGATCACGCGGATCTTCGTCGCGTCGACGACGCCCTGCTTCTCGAGCTGCGCCAGAATGTCGTCCTCGACGGCGCCGGCCTGCGCCGCCCCGTTCTCAACGGCCAGCGCCGCCGCCTGGTGGTTGCCCGTGAAGCGGACGTGGGCGAAATCCTTGTCGGGATTGATGCCGGCGTCGTTCAGGCCCACGAGCGGATAGAGGTGGCCCGAGGTCGAGGAGGGGTCGCCAAAGGCGAAGGTAATCTTCTTCTGACCGGCCAGGTCGCTGATGAGATGGTAAGGGCTATTGGCCGGGACGATGATGAGGCTATGGTACGTCGTGACGCCGCCGTGCGCCGCCGTCACGATAGGTTCACAGGAAACGAATTTCTTGGCCTGCTCGTAGGTCAAGCCGCCGAAGTAGGCGACGTCGACGTGGCCGCTGGCCATGCCCTGGACCACGGCGGCGTAGTTGGCGGGCACCGTCAGGTTCACCGTCACGCCCAGCGCACGCTTGAGATAGGTCCCCAGCGGACCGACCGACGTGAGCACCTTCTGCTGGTTCTGGTTCGGTACCAGGGCCACGTTGAGGATCGAGGGTAAGGCGGCGCGCCGCGCCGGCGCCGCGGCGCCGGCGCTCATACCCGCGGGGACGACAGCGAGAAGGGTCAGGGCAACTGCCGCGCCGGTGGCGCGCATCAGGGTTCGGGCTTTCGGCATAAGACTCGTGCTCTCCGGTTTTACATGCGTCGTGTGTCGATCCGCCCATACAATACATAGGGGACGGGATGCGACGGTACAGCGTCAGGATACCAGGGATGGCGGCGCGTGTTGGCGCCGGAATGTTACAAGAAGCTTACAGAATCGCCTTGGGGAGCGCCAAACCCCTGTATATCCACGCACGCTAGGGTACAATAGCGGGGAAGCCGCCGGGAATCGAGACGGGGTGCCCTGCCGCAGCCTCGGACTCTATCATGTACTAGCATATTTCAATATCTCAGCCAACTATCCAGAAGGAGACCTCGTGTCCTACGCCCTCGGCATCGGCCTGACCAACGAGTGCAACCTCAGCTGCGCGCACTGCTATCGTGGCCTCGGCAACCCGCGCCTGACGATGCGCGACCTCTCCAGCATCCTGGAGAGCGTCGACGTCGGCTCAGTCAACCTGGGCACGGGCGAGAACGCCCTGCACCCAGACTATCACGCCATGGTCGATCTCCTGCGCGCACAGGGGGTCAAGCTGGCCATGACCTCGAATGGGTACAGCGTGATGGAGATGAGCGACGAGGAGTTGCGCGATTTCCACACGGTCGAACTCTCGCTCGACTACGCGACCCGCGAGGAGCAGGACGCCTTCCGCGGCGCCGGCAACTGGGATCTCGTGATACGCTGCCTCGATCGCTGCCGCGACCTGGGGGTGCGTACCTCGGTCATCGCCGTCATGATGCGCCCCAACTGGGACAAGTTGGCCGCCATCGCCGCCGTCGCGGGGGAGTACGGCGCGATGTTCCGCGTCAACGTCTATCAGGCCGTGACAACGGACGAATTTACCTTGACCTACGAGCAATTCTGGGAAGGCTTCCGCCGCCTCTTCGCCGTGACTAAGCTCGTCGCCTGTAGCGAGCCGCTGGTCAACGCCATCATGGGCCTGGACACGACGCACGGCAGCCCCTGCGGCACGACGAGCATCCGCGTGAGCCCGCGCCGCCAGGTCTCGCCGTGTCCCTACTGGCCGGGGAAAAAGCTGA
>JAABUJ010004551.1_pt1 | contig 14502 bp, 14 predicted proteins | sample 5559131 | NCBI WGS metagenome assembly JAABUJ01 (sample SAMN10711875, study PRJNA513366) | rock metagenome | isolation source: Antarctica rocks | place: Antarctica: Victoria Land, Mt New Zealand nord | collected 2016-01-07 | reverse complement strand
GCACAAAAAAGGTCCGCACCGACCATCTACCCACCGGCTTCTGGGGCCAACGGCGGCGGCATGCGGCCCCAGAAGCCGCTGCTCCGCTTGACCTAGCCGCCTGATGCAGCGGAAACTAGAGTAAATAGTGGCAACGGTTGGTAGCCTTATGCGATGTTAGAATTTTTTTGTGAACCGTTGTCCCTCTTAGCTACGTTATTGCGAAAGCGAGTCATGTAGACGGCGGTGTCAACGCGACGCGGTGCGCAGTGTGATCGGAAGTCTTTGTCTCGCCCCTTGGGACGAGGGCTGAGACGTCTCAAGACCCGACGATACGACATCGGCGGATATGTTGCTACGTCGGGATGTGGTCTGCTGGGAAGAGATCGGCGAGCACACCAGCTTTCGAGTGCGCGATATGATCGGTGAGGAGGTGCGCCGCATCGTCGACCCTGTCATCGATTAAGGCGTGCAGGATACGCTCGTGATCATCGAGTGCGGTGTGCATGCGCGATGGGTAGGAGGTATCCCGGACATGAAACAGGGCATGCTGGCTGCGTAAGGTCACGAGGAACTGAACTAGTCACTGATTATTGGACGCGTGGATCAACATGTTGTGCAGGCTCATGTCGGCCTGCAAAAACAGGGCGAGCGGGCGCTCACCTAACTTGGCGCGAACACAATACAATATGTCGAGTTGCGCTTGTAAGTCCGAAGTGTCAAGGTGGGGAGCCGCCAGCCGCAGAGCGAGAGCTTCGAGTGCGCCGCGCAGGTCATAGATATCATGTACATCGTGATAGGTGAAAGTACGGACCCAAAAGCCACGGCGTAGGTCGGCATGGACGAGCCCATCCTGCGTCAGTCGCACCAACGCTTGACGGACAGGGGTGCGACTGACCCCCCAAAGTAAGGATAAGGTGACATCCGAGAGACGCTGTCCCTCCGTCAGGGTGTTGGTCACCAGTAGTTTCCAAATCTCCTCATAGGCATGGTCTACCGGCGTGGGCACGACGCCGCGTTGATGCCCATAGAGCAGATCGAACAGCACGGCGCTAACGCTCGCGCTATCCAAAGCCGGCACGATGTCAGACGCGCCATTCTCATTCCGTTGTATAGCTTGAGAGATCATCCTCGAGTACCACATCCTCCTCTCTCTGATTTCTGGATACAATATACCTGTGCTGGCCGTTTAGTTCATCCGTGCAACACCACTTCCTGTTTCGTTGCACGGATGAACTAAACGGCCAGCACAGGGGCCGCGCCCAGGACAAAGGGCGGGTCGTGGGGGTTCCAAAGGCCTGTTTTCACGCGTCAAACAGGGGTTTTCCATGGGTCCAAGGGGTTTAGGCCTAGACCCACGGTTAGGCCCAAGGAATGGGCCGGTGTAGGCCCACGCCGGACCCACGCGATGAGCGGTCTTACGGGGCCGGTGGGAAGAGATCGCGGCCGGCTTTGGCGGCAGCTTTGGCGAGGGCGAGGCGAAAGAAGGGATCGGCGAGGGCGACGGGGATGCCCGGCCAGACGCGCCGGTAGACCTGGGCTTGACCGGCGCGGAGGCGGCGGTCGTGGGGGCATCGCGCAGCGCGGCGCTGACCTCGGCGGGAGCGAGAGGTCCGCGGGCGCTCACGATGGCTCAGTCGTCGTCCACATGCACGGCGAAACCTCGCCGGTGCCGACGTGCTGCCAGTACGCGACCGTTGTCCGTGCTATCGTCCGGTCCCTCCCGTGCCCATGGATCGCGCCGCCCTGCCCCTCCTCTCCGCAGTATCGCAGGCCCGCTGATGCGCGGGGAGCCCCCTCACCCTTGACCCGACGTCGTCCATCGCGCGCGACGACATGGAGTGCACAACGACGTCCGTGCGGCATGAGGCGACACCTGTGGTGGATGGGGCAGCGCCGACATGTGCATCAGCATACAAGGACGTGTATAGCTATACCGTTGACCAAGAACGCATTGTTCGGCTATCGATCACATCTGTCGCCTATCTTCCCCAATTGACTAGCAGTGCTATGCAGGAGCGAGGCGCCGATATCATGCACGTTGCTCTTGCCAAATGATGCATTGGGGATACCTCGTGAGCAAGTGGTGCCGCTGCGCATCACAGGCACGGGTGAGCCGCTTCCAGATGAACGGATGGGCTTCTCGCTAGTGCAGCCATCGCGCGTCTCGCTGCAGTCTCCTGTGCAGGCCTTGGGCTAGCGTTCCGGCCGACGCTATCTGCCGTTGCAAGACGACATCGCGTCCACCGCGTTCTGGTATCAGAGAGAAGCCTCCGTCCCACAGCCCGCGTCACCAACTGCCGCGATGCTCGAGGTCATCTGACGCCGCTCTGCCAATGTGTCAATGGCGCGACTGTCTGTCCATGTGCAACTCCAGATTCCAGAAAACTTTTGGAGGGGCCAGACGTAGCGATATCAGGGGCAACAACGCTACTCGACGCTGCGAACAGGCCGTGGTCGTGCCTCTATGACGCAGATGCAGGTGTCGAGATGCCGCATTATAGATACGAAAAACGGACATTCGCAGCGCATACGCACCTATTGCAACGGCGCAGATGTCGCGGACAGGCCATTTTGCTGCCTGCGCATCCTTCCCAGAGTTTTCTGGAATCTGGAGGTGCAACGCTTGACAGAACTCTATGCGGGCTTTTGGCTGGCTCATTCACGGGAGCTTTGGTTGTAGACAATCCCCTCGACCGATGGTATGGTAACCTCAACTCTTGCCGGTGGGACGTGATATGAACCGGCGCATATAGCATGACGAAGAGGTGTGCGGGTCAGAAATGTCCGAAACAGTTGCTATTGTCGGGACGCTTGACACCAAGGGAGCGGAGTTGCGCTACCTTCAGCAGCGTATCGCGGCGGCTGGCGCCGCCACACTCGTCATTGACGTGGGCGTGCTGGCTGCCCCGGCCTTTGAGCCGGATGTCACCCGTCATGTGGTGGCCCGGGCCGCGGGTGCCCGTATCACCGATCTCGCGGCCGCGCACGACCGCGGCCACGCCGTGACGCGCATGGCCGCCGGCGCCGCCCACGTCGTCGCCGATCTTTTCGGGCAGGATAAGATTGGGGGCGTTATCGGCATCGGGGGCTCGGGCAATGCGACGATCGCCTGCACGGCGATGCGGGCGCTGCCCATTGGTGTTCCGAAGCTCATGGTGACGACCGTCGCGGCCGGTGATACCCGCCCGTACGTGGGGACCACGGACATCACCATGATGTATTCGGTGGTCGACATCGCGGGCATCAATCGGCTCAGCCGGCGTATCCTGGACAATGCCGCGGCCGCGATCAGCGCTATGGTCACAGGGCACGGCGCCGCCGAGACCGCGCCAGAGGATGGGCGTCCGCTCGTGGGCGCGTCCATGTTCGGCGTCACGACCCCCGGCGTTACGGCCGCCCGTGAGATGCTCGAGGCACGGGGGTACGAAGTGCTTGTCTTCCATGCCACGGGCGTGGGCGGGCGGTCGATGGAGGCGCTTATTCGGGACGGCTTTATCACGGGCGTCCTCGATATCACGACGACGGAACTGGCCGATGAGGTCGCTGATGGGACGTTGAGCGCGGGGCCAGATCGCCTGGAGGCGGCGGGACGGGCCGGCATCCCACAGGTCGTCTCGGTGGGCGCGCTAGACATGGCGAATTTCGGCCCGCTCGAGAGTGTGCCTGAGCGGTTCCGGCAGCGTCTCCTGTATCAGCACAATCCGGCCGTGACCCTCATGCGTACGACTGCCGAGGAGAACGCGCGGCTCGGTGCGCTTATCGCGGAGAAGGTGAACAGGGCGCGCGGGCCGGTGGCCGTGCTTGTGCCGCGCGGCGGCGTATCGATGCTCGATGTGGAGGGCGAGCCCTTCTTCGATCCGGAGGCGGACAACGCGCTCTTCGCGGCGCTGCGCCGCGATGTGCAGCCCCACATCGAGCTGATCGAAGTCGAGACTGATATCAATGATCCCGTCTTCGCGGAAACGGCCAGCACAACATTTGATCGCCTGTATCGTGCGTGGGAGAAGACGCACGGACGGGACGCCGCGACTCACACAGTATGACGCCATGATAGGCAAGAAGGAGCAACGCGCCATGGTACGCCTGACAATCCTCTACGGTCAACCAACAGATCCCGCGGCCTTTGACCACTACTACTGGAATGTCCATATCCCCCTGGCCAAGAAGATGAAGGGCTGGTCGCGTTGGACGGTCGAACCGGTGCAGGCCCCGCTCGGCGCCGATGACGCGGCCTCACCATACCATATGGTCGTGGGTCTCTATGCCTCCAGTCGGGAAGAGATGGAGCGCATCCTGGCGGCGCCGGAGGCCCAAGCGGCCTCCGCGGACGTGCCGCATTTCGCCACGGGAGGCACCACGTTTCTCGTCACCGAGGAGCATCAGATCGATATATAAGAAATGCACGCGCCTTGCGCCCGCATAATGGTTACATTGCCGCGATCTCCGCCGGGTAGCCGTCGCTGCTGTCCTGATCGGTCTCGATGACCTCATCAACCACCTGTCGCAGGACCCGCGGCGCCGCCTGTAGGTCCGCCAGGGACGCATACTGGAATGAGAGTCGAATCCAGGTGTGACCGGATGGCATGCCGTACAAGCTACCCGGTTTGATCGCCAGTCCGGCGCGCAGGGCGGCGCGAAATAACACGGTGCTGCTGACCGGGGCATGAACCTCGGCCCAGAGATGGAAGCCGCCGCGCGGCTGCACCCATGTTAACAGCGGGCCAAAATGGCGGCGCAGGCCGTCTTCGAGTATGTCACGGCGCTCCTGTAAGGCGCGCGTGATGTTCTCGATGTGCGCGCGATGATGTCCCTGGTCGAGCCATTGGGCCGCGACCCACTGGGGTATGGTGCTACAGCCAAACTGCACCTGATATTTTGTCTCAGCCAATCGCGTGGCTAAATACGGTGGAGCGACGAGCCAACCGACGCGTAAACTGGGCGCGACACTCTTGGAGATACTGCTCACATAGATGACCAGGCCACGCTGGTCCTGCGCGTACAGCGGGGGCGCCGCGGCGCCGTTGAAGCCAAGTTCGCCATAGACGTCGTCTTCGACGAGAGGAACCTGATAGCGCTCACAGAGATCCAGGATGCGGGCGCGGCGGTTCGCGGCCAGTAACGAGCCGGTTGGATTTTGATACGCTGGTGTGGTGAAAATCATGGCGACATGCCGTCGCGCCAATAACTCTTCTAAACGGTCGACGATCAACCCATGCTGATCGAGCGGCGCCCGTAGCACGCGTAGACCGGCGCTCTGCAATACATCGAGCGTAAGCAGATATGAGGGGGCTTCCACGACCACGGTATCGCCCGGTTGCAACAACCCCCGGCAGATCACGTACAGTCCCTGCTGCGCGCCGGCCAGGGTGAGCACTCCACTCATATCGGTTGGCGCCCCCCGATTCGTCATGTGCCGGGCCACCGCCTCGCGCAGCGGCCTATAGCCATGCCGATCTTCGTAGCTCAATGCCGCGGGCGTGATGGGCGCGCTGTGAAAAAGCTCCTGCATGACGGTTGTTGGCTTCAAATCCGGCGCCAATTCGCCCTGGGCCAGAGGAATGATGTCGGGGTGGTCGCGCGCGCGTGCGACTTCCGTGGCCAGTGACTTATCGTGTACGTATGTGCCACGGTCGAGCATCTCATGCCATTTGAACACTTTGCTCGTGCCATCCGCGTTGCTATCCAGCCCAACGACGATCGTACCGCCGCCCATGCGTCCCATGACCAGGCCATCGGCTTGCAGTTCCTGATATGCGGCGACGACCGTGCTACGGTTCAACCCGAAGCGGGCCGCGAGGGCGCGCTGCGGCGGGAGCCGTGCGCCCGGCCGCAACGCGCCTGTGACGATCTGGTCACGAACGTACACCATCAGTTGGCGATAGTACGGTATCGCGCTGTTCTCGTCGGGGCGCCACACAAAGTCGCCAAGCTCCATGGTCCACTCCTCCCAGCACATAGCGCATGCTGGCTGCCCATCGTCGTCCAGCCGCCAGCCAAACACCACCAACCATATGTACCATAGCAACCCGCTTGCAGGATGGCAATCAGCAGATGGTAGCCAGTGTACCCCTGATAGCCCCTTCTTTTGTGTTGGTCGGGTCGAAATCCACGGGTTTGGTTGGAGACAAGCAGCCCAAAGCGTGCTAGATTAAGAAACAAGTTGATGGGACACAAGAAGTAATGGGGGGAGAATGAAGGCCATGACCATGCTATCCAGGCCCGCTGTGCTGGAGCGCATGCGCCGTGCGATTGCCAACGGGCAGCCGATTATCGGCGCTGGGGCCGGCACCGGGCTGTCGGCCAAGTGCGCCGAACAGGGCGGGGCCGATCTCATCATCATCTACAACTCGGGACGCTATCGCATGGCGGGCCGAGGGTCGTGGGCTGGTATGTTGCCGTATGGCGACGCCAATGCCATCGTCGTCGAGATGGCGGCGGAGGTTCTGCCAGTGGTGCGGCATACACCTGTCCTGGCCGGTGTCAACGGCACGGACCCCTTCCGGCTGATGCCGCACTTTCTGCGCACGCTGCGCGATCTTGGCTTCAGCGGGGTGCAAAACTACCCCACGGTCGGCCTATTCGATGGCATCGTTCGTCAGCACCTGGAAGACACCGGGATGGGGTACGGCCTCGAAGTCGATATGATCCGGCAAGCGCATGAGTTGGATCTCCTCACCTGCGCGTATGTCTTCAACCCACGAGAGGCGGAGCAGATGGCGGCGGCAGGCGCCGATATCGTGGTCGCCCATATGGGTCTCACCACCAAAGGGATGATCGGCGCGCAAACCGCGCTCACGCTACAAGAGTGTTGCGGGCGTATCCAGGCCATGCACGACGCGGCCAAGCGCATCAACCCCGCTATCCTGGTCCTTTGCCATGGCGGCCCGATCAGCGAACCGGAAGACGCGGCCGTCGTACTCGCCGGAACCGAGGGCGTCGCGGGCTTTTTTGGCGCATCGAGTATCGAGCGTATCCCGGCCGAACGCGCCATCATCGCGCAAGTGGAAGCATTCAAGAGCATTCCGATCTCGCACCATCCAGTAGAGTCAGGGGCTTCAACCTCCGACGGTGGCACCTCCACGACGGGACACGCCGCATTGAGCTATGCGGGGAGGGAAGATGTGATGGTCGATGCGCGGACCGAGCCCAATGGGCAAGGGCCGAAGGACACTGACGCCCCACGCGCTGAAGCGGGGAGGCGGGATCACGATGCCTGATAAGATGCGACGAATCGTTCAGGTTGGCGTGGCGCCAACCGGCATCGGCTCCGCCTGGCTCGCGTTAATCCAGGAAGCCGCCGATTGGGAGTTGGTCGGCGTGGTCGACGTGGTTCCCGAAAATCGCGCACACGCGGTCGCGCAGGCAGGGCTTGGCGCCGATCGTGGCTTTAGCTCAATCGACGAGGCGACCCGGTCGATCAACTTCGACGCCGTCGTCGTCGTGGCGCCGTCTCCGTTGCACGCGGACCTCTGCAGCCAGGCGTTACAGGCCGGGAAGCATGTGATCGTGGAGAAGCCGTTCGCGGTCGATTTCGCGCAAGCGCGCGCCGTCGCCACCCTGGCTGAGGAGCGCGGTCTGCGCGTCATGGTCGACCAAAATTACCGCTACTTGCCCGACCTACAGGCGCTACGGCGCGCGGTACAGGACGAGGCCGCCGGTAGACCGACTCACGTCGCGCTCACGTTCAATTACAACTGGCCCGCCCGTACTTACCAGGCGGCTATGTCCAATACCATGCTGCTGGAGATGGCCATCCACCATCTCGACGCGTTGCGCTTCGTGCTCGCTGGCGACGCGCGAACTGTGCAGGGACAAACGTGGCGGCCGCCGTGGACACAGTACCAGGGCGATACCTGGGTGACCTGCTCGTTTGAATTTCCACGCGAGGTGCGCGCGCGCTACAGCGGCAGTCTGGAAGCGCCGGGCGCGCAAGACCCCTGGCAGGGCGTCTGGCGCATCGACTGCGAACGGGGCGCCTTACACCTCGCCGATCTCGGGCGCGGCTACGGGCTCTATCTGAGCCGGTCCCCCGAGACATTCGACCTCCTTGAGTCATTTGGCGCGCCGCCGTCGCCCGGATCGGGGATCCCAGGGACGCTGCGCGAGTTCGCCGCGGCGTTGCGCGAGGGGCGCCGGCCACAAAGCGATGGCCGCGACAACCTGCGCACATTGGCGATGGCCTTTGGGGTCAGTCGCTCCTCGACGGACGGGCGTGTCGTCGACCTGGAGCAGGAGTTCTTCGCGGATCAGGAGGCGACAGGGTCATGATCGCGGCAACAGCGCGGCGCTCCAGCACACCATATCGCCGGAGGATCGTGAAGCCCGAAACGGCCTGGGCCTATCTCTTCATCGCGCCCCAGATCATCGGTACGCTGATTTTCGCCCTGGGTCCCATGATCGCCACCCTCGTCCTGAGTTTCGGTAATTGGGACTTGATCCACACCATGCAATGGGTCGGCCTCAACAATTACAAAACCGAACTCTCCGACCCCATCTTCTGGACGGCCGTCCGGAATACGATTTACTATACGGCTGTCTTCATCCCCATCAGCCTGATTCTCGCCTTGCTGGTGGCGCTGGTCCTCAACCGAAAGATGGCCTTGCGGGGGTGGTATCGCGCGATTTTCTTCATGCCGGTTATCACGCCAACGGTCGCGGTCGCACTGGTGTGGTTGTGGCTGCTAAACCCCGATGAGGGGCTAATCAACATTGCCCTCAGCTATATCGGGATCAGTGGGCCGCAATGGATGTCCAGCCTGCAATGGGCGCTGCCCTCCGTGATCCTGGTCAGTGTCTGGCGCAACTTCGGCTACAGCATGGTCATCTTCCTGGCCGGCTTGCAGGGCGTGCCGGTACAGCTCTACGAGGCGGCCCAAATGGATGGCGCCGGACGTTGGGCGCAATTCAGACATATCACGCTGCCCTTGCTCTCGCCGACGACGTTCTTCCTGGTCGTGACATCAATCATCTCCTCGTTGCAGGTGTTCGACCAAATCTACACGATGACCAATGGACAGGCCGGCCCCGCCGATGCCACGCGCGTCATCGTCTTCCATATCTATGAACTCGCCTTCCGGCTGTTCCAATTCGGGCCAGCCTCCGCCGCGACAATTTTCCTGTTCACCGCCATTCTTCTCATCACATTGCTGCAGTTCCGCTTCCAACGATGGGTGCATTACTAATGAGTAAACGCATTACGACCCTGAGCTACGCACGCCAATCAGGCTCTATTGCCCGTGACGCGCGCCAACTCATCATATCGCTCTCAGGGCGACTGCTCTTCCATGTCGTCATGGTGGTTGGGTGCATTGTGGTCCTCCTACCATTCCTGTGGATGATTGCGAGTTCGCTTAAGACCGCGGATGCGGTCATCGCGTTCCCTCCGCAATGGATACCCAACCCCGTGGTGTGGGACAACTACCCGCAGTCGTGGGCTGTCCTGCCGATGGCCGCGGCGTACCTAAACAGCATCAAGATATCGTCACTCGACACAGTGGGCGGCCTGCTCACCTGTTCGCTGGCCGCCTATGCCTTCGCCAGGCTGCGCTTTCCTGGCCGCAACGCCCTGTTTATTGTCCTCCTCGCCACCCTCATGATCCCCCAGGAAGTCAATCTAATCCCGCTCTATATTCTCTTCAAGCAGATCCACTGGATCGATACGCACTGGCCGCTGATCGTGCCGCCTATCCTCCAGAACCCCTATGGTGTGTTTCTGTTGCGCCAGTTCTTCCGCTCCCTGCCCAGTGAGCTTGAGGATGCGGCGCGCATCGACGGCGCCAATCCCTGGACGATCTATACGCGGATCGCGCTTCCGCTGGCCGTACCGGCCCTGGTAACCCTGGGCATTTTTATCTTCCTCTTTAACTGGAATCAGTTTCTGACCCCACTGATTTACCTCAATAGCCAGAGCAACTTCACCGTTCCCGTGCTGCTCACGGCCTACCTGGCTGACTACGGCACACAATGGGGGCTGATGATGGCCGCATCGACCCTGGCTATGGTTCCCTTGATCGTCGTGTATGCCGTGGGACAGCGCTACTTTATCGAAGGCATCGCGCTGAGCGGCCTGAAGGGATGATGAAAGGAGGGTAGTCCAGACACATGATGACCGCGTACAGATGACGGTTTGCGAACTCTTCTGGACCCGATTTTTGCAGTGATTTCGCAGTGAAAGGATGATGTCACCGATGACTCATGTCAATAAAATGTCGCGGCGCGACGTGCTCAAGTCCACCGCCGCGGCCACGCTGGGAGCCTCGGCGCTCCCAGTGGTGGGCGCCCCTCTATCCGCGTCCGCATTCACGCGTAGTAGCGCAATGACGCAGTTGAAGTACTCAACGATCGCCAGCGCGACCGAGATACCGATCTTTAAGGGATTGGCCACCCAGTTCAACAAGACACACAGCAATGCCCAGGCGGCGCTCCAGCCCGTCGCGGGGACCTGGGAGAATTTCAATCAAAAGCTAACCACGGAGTTGGCGGCCCATGCGGTACCGGATGCCATTCGGCACGCCATCATCTACCGGCCGTCGCTGATTACCAACGGGTACGTCGAAGATATGATGCCGTACGCGCAGAAAACACACTTTAACTTGGACGCCTATTATCAAGGACCCCTCAAGGGCTATCTCTCAGGTAAACACCTCTGGGGCCTCCCCGCCGGCATCTACACGATGGCCCTGTACTATAACAAAACGATGTTCAAGGAAGCAGGCATTCCTTTGCCTCCGACCGACTGGACAAAGGGCTATGACTTCAATCAATTGCTCGACGTCGCAAAGAAGCTGACCAAAGGGAGCGGACCGGCCAAGCAATATGGTATCAGCACGGCCAAAGATCTACGCTGGTGGATTCAGTTCATCTGGCAGAGCGGCGGGGATTTCCTCAGCCCAGGGTATGGCCGTAGCACGCTTGGAGATAGCGGTGCACAGGAGGCGTTGAACTACATCCACGACCTCATATTCAAGGACAAGGTCTGGCCCAATCCAGAGACGTATAGCGATCCGGGTAGCCTTTTCGTGAGCGGGCGCTTGGGCATGTGGATCGATGGAAACTGGTCGCTGCCCCTGGCGAAGACGATCAAGAAGTTCGAGTGGGGTGTCGCGCCGCTGCCACATAACACGCACGTCTACACCGGCTATTACATCGATGGCTGGTTCGTGCCGCGGGGTGTCCCTAATCCCGAGCTATCGTGGGAGTTAATCTCCTCATTCCTTAGCCCCCAGACCGAGGATTACGTGGTACGCCAATCGGATCTGGGCATTCCCTTGCTCAAGGAAGTGGCGCAGAAGGACGCGAACATCCTGTTCAATCCGTTGCCAGTAGCGGAACAGCGGGTCTGGTTGGACTCCATCAACCATGGACATACGTTCCCGTACAGCCCCATCTACAATCAACTCGATCCGATTCTCGCGCGCAACGTCGATCTCTTCTCGCTGAATCAGGTTACGCCGAAACAGTTCGCCCAGAATATCAGCAAGGCCATCGATCCGTTGCTCGCGAAGCTCACACCGGCGCAACGCTCCGCCTAGCCATTAACAGAAGGAGGTCTCACGTATGCCAATTGCCAAGCCAAGAGGCGAAGGTTCCATACCGGAGTGGAGTGACATCATCCATTATGGTATCAATACGCTAGAGCCGGGCGATACTGTCGAACTCCACTACCATGACGCCAACGAGTACTGGGTCATCATCAGCGGCCGTGGGACCTGCACGACCGAGGGCGATACCTACGAGATCGGTCCGGGCGACATGGTCTTGACCAAGATGGGCGACGAACACTCGCTTGTGGTTCACGAGCAAATGGTCTCCGCCTATCTCTATGGCCCGCTCAAGCCGGGCGGCGTCTTCGGCCATCTGCACCACTAACCGCTTCCTGTGCTCCGGCCCACATCTACCACGGGATGGGCGTATCAGACGACAGTCACGTCGTCTGATACGCCCGTTGCGGAGCAGAGACCTGCGACTGATGTTGCATGGCAAACGGCGGGCACTGCGACTGACATCGTACGGCAGCATACGGGCACGGCCGTGCTAGGGCAAGGCTCGTGCATTATTCGTGGAACCGAGGCGTTCGGCGCCGCGTAGGGGCGTATCGCGGTGATATAGCCCTGTCCGATTAACATACGGCAGTAGATAGGGGGTAGGGGCGTATCGCGATACGCCCCGCAGTCGCGGGCGCACGGCTTGGCGGTCGTCGGCGTTCGCCATCCATTGGATGTCTATGTGGCGACCGGCGGTTGGGCTGTCGGAGCGGAGAGAGTCCAATCCGCATGGGCGTATCGCGATACACCCCTACCCCCTATCTACTGCCGTATGTTAATCGGACAGGACTGTATCGCTATACGCCCCTACACTGCGGCGGGTTTGCCACATTGTGTATTGTGTGAGGAGGGTGTCATGCGCGTTGCCGTTACCGGGGCCAGCGGGGGCCTTGGCCGTCACGTTGTCGCCGATATGCTGGCGGCCGGCCATGAGGTACGGGCGATCGACCGCATCTTACCGCAAGAACAGTGCTGCCCGTTCATCATGGCCGATATCCGTGACCTCGGTCAGATGTGCGGGGCGTTGGCCGGCTGCGACGCAATCGCGCATTTGGCCGCGATCCCCAGCCCCGGCGGCCACACGCCGGACGAGCTATTTAGCGTCAACGTCCTGGGTACCTTCAACGTCCTGGAGGCCGCGCGCCTGCTCGGCGTCAGGCGCGTCGTGACCATCTCGTCGGCCGCCGTGCTCGGCCACGCCTTCGCGGAACGCCAGCCAGTCCCCCTCCACTACTTTCCTATCGACGAAGAAGGGCGCGCCCCACGATTGTGAGATGGAGCCTGCGACTGCGGTCGCATGGCAGCGGACGGGCACTGCGGCGCCGGAACGAGGGGCGCTGAGGGCGCCCCGACCGGGCTGACCCCCGACCGCAGTCGGCGTCACGCTGCCATGCGACCGCAGTCGCAGGCCAAGCGCGCTCACCATCACAATCATGGGGCGCACCCGCTTACTTTTCAGGGTCATTTAGTTCTCGGCGCGGCGGCCCGGCCCTCACCCCCGACCCCTCTCCCTGACGCGGGAGAGGGGGGCCGCCCGGCGCATCACAGGTCTCCCCCCTCGCCCCTGGAGGGAAAGGGGTCGGGGGTGAGGGGAAAACTAAATGGCCCTGCTTACTTTTTTCACTTTGGGCGTGCCGCGAGAGAAACGCGGCCTGGGCTTTTAAGGCCAGGCTCGCGGCGGGCGCCATCACGAATGATGGTTAGCCGCCGAGGGTGGGCGCGTAGTCGACGGCGGTGATGCCGACGTGCTTGCGTGCGGAGAGACGCCCCGCATAATCCGCGACGTAGGCGCCCGAGGTGGGAGCGACGTCGTCGTAGTCGCGGCCGACCGCGACCGTGACGTAGCGTAGGGTGGCCCGGCGGTCGTGCAGCGGGTCGAAAGGTACGGCGACCGCCGCGTCCGGGTCGTCGCCGGCCGGTACCAATACGTCGACCCAGGCGTGTGTGCCACCCTCGCCCAATAGATGGCCGGAGACGTAGCGGGCCGGCAGACCGCACAGACGGCACAGCGCCAGCATGATGTGCGCGTAGTCCTGACAAACGCCGCACCCCCCGGCAAGCGCCGCCGCCGTGGTATGGATGTCGGTGACCTCGTGGGCGTAGCGCATGGCGCGATAGACCCATGCGTTGATACGTTCGGCCAGAGCCAATCCACCCACGCCCGCGTTCGCCGCGGCAAGTTCGGCCGCGGCCGCGCGCAGCAGGTCGTCGGGTTCGGTCAGGCGCGACGGCGTGAGGAAACGTGGGTCGGTCAGCGCGGCCACGGGCAGGCGTTGCGGCTCCTGGCCGTTGGTGCGCTCCACGACGATCCACGCCTCGAAAAGAATCGCTCGCTCGACCGAGGGGACGCGCACGGTGACAACGGTGTTGCCGAACGCGTCCTGCTCCTCGACGATGTCGTGGTCGGGGACCGAGACCTCCAGCCGATGCAGGACGCGGCGCTGGTCGCCGAAACGCGCGGGCGGCACGATGATGAGGCGTTGGCGCAGGTCGCGGATGGGACCGGGATACTCGTAGCGATAGCTCTGGTGCACGAGGTAGGCCGTGCGCCGCACGCGGCTCCAATCGACACCCTGTGGATCGAGCAGGTCAAGGGTGGCGATCTCCGTGTGGTCGAGGGCGATCGGCTGGGGTGATGGCTCCATCGTATCGTTATCCATCGCTCACCGGGTCTGCTTCTCGTAGGCGCGGTGCGCGGGGCCATCGACCGTGGCGACCGGCGGCGCGGCTGTCTCCGCCCCGTCTTCCGCCTTATCGGCGCGCACGACCATCTTGCGCAGGCGCGGGCCGCCGTAGGTCGTCACCATGGCCACGTCGAGCGCGTCGCGTCCGCGGCCGATCACGGCGCGTCCGACGCGCGGCTCGTTGTTGCGTGGGTCGAAGGTGTACCAGCGGCCACCAAGGTAGGCCTCGAACCAAGCGCAGAAGTCCATCGGCGCGTCCGGCGGCGGCACGTCGATATCGGGCAGATAGCCGA
>JAABUJ010004549.1_pt1 | contig 14506 bp, 16 predicted proteins | sample 5559131 | NCBI WGS metagenome assembly JAABUJ01 (sample SAMN10711875, study PRJNA513366) | rock metagenome | isolation source: Antarctica rocks | place: Antarctica: Victoria Land, Mt New Zealand nord | collected 2016-01-07 | reverse complement strand
ACCCAACTGACGGCGCACCTGAATGCGGTCCACCGGCCCGATCCGACCGACACGGGGCGGCTGGGAGAGACGCTGACGGCGCTCGCCGAGGAAGTGCGCGTGCTCCGGCTGGTGCTCCTCGGCGTGACGCCGGAGGCGAGGGAGGAGGCGGGATGATCCAGAAGGCGCAAATCGGGCGGGGCTTTCGCGGCGTCCTGAACTACGTCTTTGCCGAGAGTGCCGAACGGGGGCACGACCCGGCGCGCATTGTGGACACGAACATGGCGGGGCGCAACCCGCGCGCGCTGGCGACGGAGTTCGGGGCACTGCGCCACCGCAATCCCGACCTGACGCGGGCGGTCTACCACTGCTCCTTGCGCCTGCCGGCGGACGAGCACCTGGATAATGCGGGATGGGCGGGGTTCAGCCGTGACTACCTGGCGGCGATGGGGTTTGCGGATGTGCCGTATGTGGTGATCCAGCACGCGCCGGACCATGTGCATCTGATCGCCTCACGCATCCAGTGTGATGGACGGACGGTGCCGGACGGCAACGAGCGGTGGCGGAGTAACCGGGTGGTGTACGGCTTGGAGGAGCGGTATGGGTTGTCGCACGCCCGCGACCCGGAACGGGAGCGCACGCCGCGACCGCAGCTGAGCCGGGACGAGATCGCGCAGGCGGAGCGGCGAGGGGAGATCCCGCCGAAACTCGTGCTCGCGGCGCGGATCGACGCGGCGATTGCCCGCAGCGACGGGACACGCGCGGGGTTCGCTCAGGAACTGGGGACACTGGGGGTAACGGCGCACTGGAATATCGCCAGTACGGGGCGGGTGCAGGGGGCGAGTTACGCAGTGCGCGACGAGGCGGGGGAAACACAAGGGGTCTTCAAGGGCAGTCAAGTGGGCAAGGAGTACGGGTGGAGCCAACTGGCGCAGCGGTTGGAGGGAAGACAACAGGAGCAGGAACATGGACGAAGCGACGACGCAGGGACAAGGGAAAATGGCCGACTTGCAGCGGCAAGCGCGCGCGACGGTACCCGCAGCGACCATCGCACCGACCGAGAGGTCGCCGTCGCCGCAGGAGGAACAACCACCGACCGCAGCGAAGCGCCCGAAGCGCACCCCGCCGCCGACCGCGCCCGCGCCGAGCGGTGGCCCGCCGGTGCAGGTGGTCGAGCCGACGCCGATCATCAAGGCGATCGAGCGGCTCCATCAGACGGTGGGCGACGAGATGGCGACGGTGACCCGCTTCACGCAGGTGCAGGGGGAGTATCTGACCGAACTGAAGCGGGCACAGAACGCGCTGACGAGCGAGTGGTACAAAGTCGCCGCGCAGGTGCCGCAGGTGCAGAGCGCGATGCAACAGTTGGCGCAGGAGATCCGGCAGCGGCAGCGGGAGATGGAGCAGAGCGCGAAGCTGGTACAGCGGGTGGCGGCGGTGGCCGTGGCGGTGATGGTCCTCGCCGTCGTGCTGACCGTGGCAGTGCTGATCGTGATCGCGCGGCGACACCTGTAGACCGGACGGCCGCAGCGGTGCGGGGTCAACTGGCGGCGATGGGATGCGCGCGGTACGAAATCGGGGTGCATGATCCGACGCGGGGGATGCTGACGCGCGAGGGGAGCGTGGACGAGATCATGGCAGGGATCGGTTGGCTCAAAGCGATGAACGCACAGGGAAACGACATTTCCGTGCGGCCGGCGGCCAGCAGTGGCGTGATCCTCGTGGACGACCTGAGCGCGGGAGCACTGAAGGAACTGGCGCGGGACGGGTTGATGCCGGCGGCGGTGACGGAGACCAGCCCCGACACCTACCAGGCGTGGGTCCGGGTGAGCGACGGGCCGCTGTTACCGGACATCGCGACGGAAGCGGCGCGGGAGGTGGCGGAGCGGTACGAGGGTGACCCAAAGAGTGCGGACTGGCGGCAGTATGGGCGGCTGGCGGGGTTCACGAATCAGCAGCCGGAGCACACACGGGGGGACGGGCAGCAGCCCTACGTGCGCTTGCGGGAAGCGCGCGGTGGAGACGCACCCGTTGCCGCGAAAGACGTGCTGGCGAAGGTGCAGGAGCGCTTCGAGGGCCGCCTACAGGTATCCAGGTCCGGACCCTTGCTGCCGCCACGACGCGAGGATAACGGGGATAGGGCACGTCCCTCCCTCGGCGAGGAGTACGGGGAGCGGGTGGCGCGGCTGTCTGCGCGGTACCCCGATGCCGACCGGTCGTGGGTGGACTGGACGGTGACGAAGGACTTGGCGCGGGCCTATCCGGAAGCGGATGCCGGAGCGCTCACGGACGCGATGCGTGCGGGTAGCCCGCAGCTCACGGAGCGCAGGGGGGCACAGGTGGAGGACTATCTGGCGCGGACGGTGGGGAAGGCGCTCTCGACACCGGACGTGGTAGCGGCGCGGCGGGCGACGCGCGCCCGGGATGACGGGCGCGATGATCGGTGAGCACGGAGCGGCCCGGCCGTGGCGGAATCTCGTGCACCGATTCCGCCGATAGGTCTCGCCGATCACGCGCGATCGTGCGAGACGGTGATCATCTACCGGGCGCAGCATCCCGATCTGCCGCCGCGCGATCCGGAGGATCAACGTGCGGACGATCGGTGGGCGTTCCTACATCCGATCACGTCGATCATCGGCGGTTGCCTCGCGGGCGGTCTCTTGATCCCGCGCTAATCGTCGGTGCCGTGCAGCGGGGCGGGTGTCGGGCGATCCGTCTGCGCCAGGAACGGGCGCGCGAGCGCCACGAGATCCGCGCCTGCCGCGACTGATTGCATGTCGCCATCGCCGCTGAGCGGGCCGCGCAGCAGGACGACCGCATCGAGATACGCCGGGCCGAACTCTGCGACGATCTCCGCCACGGCGGCGAGCGCAGCCGCTTCCGTGCCGAACTCCTCCATCAGATTGCCCGTGCGCGTGCTCCACATTTCCCAGACTTCACTGTTCATCGTGCGTCTTCTTCTCCTTCCACCGGCACGACCCAAGACACGCAGGCGAGGAGGGCGTCCGCATCGCTCCACACCGTGTAGTGCCCCACGCGGCTCCCCGTGCGCTCGGCGCGGAAGCGCGGGTTAGTGGGGAGATCGAGCGCCGCGACGAATGTGCCGAGGATGGGTGCGCGCCGCGCCGTCGCACGCGCCTGAGTGAGCGTCTCGGTACATGATACGCCACGCCATAACCGGCGTTCCACCGCCGAGAGGGTGCGACGCGGGACGATGCTTGCCTCCGCATTCGATACAAAGTCGCTCCGGGTGGGTGGGTTGGTATGCACCACGCGGAACAAGCGGCGCGGCGGCGCGTCACCCATGCCCCGCGTCGTCCGTCTCGCCTTGCGTGGTGCGTCGCCGTGCGTACTTGCCGCGCCGATCCCGGTACGTCCGCCGGTACGCCTCGATCTGCTCATCGGCGATGAGGAGCAATCCGGCGCGCTGCCCACCGCCGCCGATGCGCACCGCCGTCAACTTGCCTTTCGCGATGGCGTCGCGCACCGCCCCCGCTGTCATACCGAGGTGGTGCGCTGCTTCTGCAACTGTCCGCATCGTCGTGTCCATGCCTTCATCATAAGATGCAAATAGGCAAATTACCAGCCCAGACCCCTTGACAGATCATGTAAAAGATGCTAATATGCATTTATTAGAGGAATCGTCCTCTAAGATCGAAGAGGCCCCGCCGGTGCGGTCACACCGACAGGGCAACGCACAGGAACGTAGGAGGTTCCCATGCAGGCAGAGTATCGCACCGTTTCCGCCCCCGTCACCCTGATCGTCCCCGCCCAGGTGGATACCACCACCCCACTCACCCTTTTCTCGACCGTCGAAGAAGTCTACGCGCGCATCGCCGGAAACGCCATTTCCCGTGAGATCGTCCATCTCCTCCTGGAGGCGACGCGCGATAGCGGCGCGGTGGTCGTCCTCTACCGGCACGATAGCGAGACGACGGCGCGGGTGCTCTGGCCGGTCGCCGTCTTCGTCTCGCGGGAGCACGCGCTCGTCTGCCGCGCCTACTGCACCTATCGTCAGCAGTACCGGAATTTCCGGCTCGACCGGATGGCGGCATGCCACCCGCTCACCACGCCAGACGATTACGAGGCGGCGCGCGCATAGCGGTAGCTATCGGGGAGGGGCGGCACATCCCACCCCTCCCCAAAAGGAGGACTGGCCATGACGACCATCCGCGCACGTTTCACGACCCCGACGATCACCGCGACCCCCGCAGCCCTCGAAACACTGGCCACGGCGGGAATCGCACCGGCGAAGATACTGGCGCGCCACTTCGCGGGCGAGTGGGGTGGCCAGCCGGATAACGCCGCACGCAACGAGGAATATCTCGCATCCGGGGAGGGGATGCTGCTCAGTGTCTTCGCCGACGTACCGGGCGGGCCGCTCTGGGTCATCTCGCACATCGGCTGCGGCGACGACGCGTACACGACGATCCTGCTGCCCGCCGAGTATTGAAGACGGCTCATGCGCCGCGCCGCTGAGCGGCACCTGGCTTTCGACGTTCGACGATTCGACGGTTCGAGGATTCGCGATGGCCTCATCCCTGATGAACAACGACGAATAGCACCGACAGGCATCCTTCGCCCTCATGGCTGGCTCCGAAGGTGGAGCACCGGCGCAAGCAGCGCCTTCACGCCGCCAACTGTCACGGCCACGGAATCAGTCCCACACGCCGATGCCAGCGAACCGCCGCCTGCTCGACGACCTCTGGCAGGAGTACCGGCTGGAATGCGCCGTCCGCGAGCGGGAGGGCCTGCCGTTCGTGGGCCTGCCGGAGTTCGCGGCGATGCGCGACTGGGCGGATCGGGTGGACGAGTCGCAGGATGTGGCATGGCCAAACGTGACAACGGAGATGCGGGAGTATTCACCGAGCCGCTTGTCACGCGATACCGACACTGTGGGAGTACCCTAACACCCGCGACGAAGGCACGGCGTGGGAATGGGCGCGAGAGCCATGGAGTTGGACTTATGATCCTACACACATACCGTCACTCGGGGTGGCAACAAATAGCGGACGCGATCTGGCGCCTGTGCGCTGCGATCCATTGCGGTGGCTCGAAACGCCGTATCACGCCATCGCAGAGACGGCCCAGAATCTTGCCACGCGTCATTGACAGTATTCGTGTAGCATCATGCGACGCAGTCCACGAGAGCCATTCGAAATTTCGATTTTTCGATATCCAACCCCACACTCCGTCTTATGAGGCTTGACACATATGGGTACTAGCCGCGAGACACGCTGCCGACCGCAGGCAAGGTGAACAATGGCTCCTGCTCGGGGTCGTCCGTCCGCCGCTTCCGCGCTCTGTATGTCTCAAGCCGCAGCACCTTCAGCCATTCCCCCTCACCGAGCGTCCATAACGCCAACTGCGGCGATCGGTGCGGCGTCGCGAACAGCCGCGGTTCCTCAACAGCGGTGAAATGCTTCCGGTCGGGTTGGTAGCGCACGCGGTACTGTGCCAACGCCTCATCCGCGAACTCGACGGTCAGCGTCTCTTCGTACAACCAGACAGCAATCTCCTCACCCGCGAGTCCGTGCTCGCCATAGAGTCGCCAGTGTCGGAAGCGCAGGTAGCCGAGCCGGTCCAGTTTCCTGCCGAAGCGCGTGCGATAGAAGATCCGGTGCAGTTCCTCCGGCGTGAACTCCTTGCCGCTCACCCAGCCGAGCACCGTCTTCGGACTCTCGCGTCCATCGGTGCGTTGCCGATGCGCCCAATGCACCTGCTCGTTGTAGTTGCCCACCCAGCGCGCGTGTGCGTCCGCCAGTTCCGTCCACGTCGTCGCCCGAGCAAAGTCCCAGTCCGCCATCCGCTGCTGGATGGAGAAAAGCGTCTCGACATAGTTCTGCCACGGTTTGCGCCGCTCGATCCGCTCCTTGCGGATGCCGAGCGCCGCGTAGATCTCCTGCGCCTGCTTGGCGCGAAAGACACTCCCGCCGTCGCTGACCAGCGCCTCGGGCGCGCCGTGCTGCCGGATCGCCGCATACAGGACGATCAGGAACGCGGTCAGATCCTGCCGCAGTGAGACCGCACTGGCGAGGATGGCGCGCGAGTAGTTCTCGAGGATGGTGATTGCATACGTCTGCTCCCCGAGCTGATCGTTGTCGAGATAGCGGATATCGACGCTCCAATACTGATGACGATGCTGCGCGGCGAAGGGCATCACCTTCGCTTCCTTCGCTTTCACCGGCGGCCCGCTGAGGCCGTAGAGGTTGCGGTTCAGCGCGAGGATCCGCCCGCAGGTGCGCGGGCTGAGATGAATGCCGATCTGCCGCAACGCCGCGTGCATCCGCCACTCCCCGAGGCGGGGATTCTCCTGCAGCTCGCGAACCGCGGTGATCGCCCGAAGATCGACCTTGCGCACCCCGCGGCGCGCATGCGATTTGTCGGCGAGCCCGAGTACGCCCTCGTCGATCCAGCGCGTCAATGTCGCATGGACCGTCTGGCGGCTTGTCTGCAGATAGGCGGCGATCGTCTTGGCATTCCAGCCGTCGGTGTGCAACTGGACGATGGCGTGCCGTGCCGCTGCCGGGTCCGCGATCTGCTGATAGGGCGGGGCGCGGCGGATGACTGATGGCAATGTTCCTTCGGTGAGGACGCGCTCGACCGTGTGATGACTGATGCTGCGCCCGAATTGGATCGTGCAGATGCGGGTGATCTCGCGCGGCCGGAACGGCGGGTGTTCGGCCTTGAGGGCGAGGATGGCATCACGGATCTCCTGCGGGAGGGTGCGATGCTTGGCCGGTTTCGGTGGCGCGAAGAGGCTCGCCATGCCGTGTTCTTGGAAGGCGGCAGCCTGGCGATAGAGGGAACTGCGCGGCATGCCGGTGATCTGAGCACGTTCATTCGGCGAGTGGCCGAAGAGGACGACAGGACGGATCACCTCGTAGAGGCGCTGCTCGGGGAACTGGACGAGCAAGTCCAACTGCTGCCAGTCGTCGGTGGGTTCGAGACGAGGGCGCAAACGTGCCGGCATGATCACTCCCGCGGCGATAACGCGCCGGTGGCGAGATGCGTGATTGCCTGGACGCGCCGAATATTATGTCGAGTCCCGTGCGGGGATGATACGCGGTCAACGATGGGAATGACAAGGAAGGTCGGCGGTCGGTGTCTCCACGTCTGTGCCCATATGTGTCAAGGCTCATACGACGTGGCGTGATCCAACCCACCCAAGATCCGGTGACAGTAGGGTGTACGATGGCGATCACGTCCCGGCTCAGGCGCGTGTAGAAAGAAGCAGGAGATGACCGCACCGCGACCGACGCACCACCCCACGCTGGCGGAAAAGATCGACCGGTTGTTCAAGACGATCCGCCCGCACGAGCGCGGCGAATACACCTACGAGGAGGCCTCCGCCGACATTGCCGCCCGGAGCATTGCGACGATGTCGGATACCTACCTGTGGGAATTACGCACCGGCAAGAAGGACAATCCGCGCAAGAAGCACATGGAGGCATTCGCCGACTTCTTCGGCAGATGATTCCATCCCCCGATCCGCATCAGATTGGTATCACCGTCGCATGCGCGTCATCAGGCATAAAGGAAACGTTGGAGGGTCTCGAGCACCTTGCTCTGCTCTTCGATGAAGGGGAAATGCCCGCTCTGCTCGAAGATGACCAACTCGGAGCCGGGGATCATCTTGTAGAGCACCTCGCTCTTGCGGACGGTCGTCACCCAGTCGTAGCGACCAACCCCGACGAGGGTGGGCATCGCCAGCTGGCCGAGGAAGGGGCGCGTGTCGTACGTCGCAAGGAGATTCTTCGTTGCCCACGAGACAGCCGTGGCACGATAGATCGTCTTGTCATTGGCGATGAAGGAGGTTGCCGCATCATTGTTGTAGAAGTAGAGCGGTAGGATCGTGTACCAGACCCGTTTCCACTCATTATCATCGGTCACCGTCCCCAGTTTCCCAAGGGCGGCGGTTTCTTCCGGCGTGATCTTCTTCGCCACGAGTTGTGCGCCGTCCGCGTTCCCCAACGCCGTCGCGGGGCTGGTGTCGAGGAGCACGAGCTGACTGACGGTGTCCGGGTATTTGATGGCGTAGAGTTGCGCGATGAATCCACCCCACGAGTGTCCGATCACGATCCACTGCTTGATGCCAAGCGTGCTGCGGAGGGCATCGAGATCATCAATCATTTTCTCGTGCGTGTAATCGCTTTCCGCCACGAGGTCGGAACGCCCGTTCCCGCGCAAATCAGGGTAGACCAGTTGGAACTGCTGCGCGAGCGGATCCAGCCACGGCTGGAAATAAGTATGGTCGAATCCAAGGCCTCCATGAATAACGAGCACAGGGCGACCCGTGCCCTGCGTTTCGACGTAGAGCGAGGCGCCCGTCGGGAGGTCAATTATGTTCCCCGTCGCGTCGGCCGCTGTTGCTGAGCGTTCCAACCCGCCCAATCCGCTAAGCGCGAGGCTCGCGCCCGTGCCGACTGCCAGTTTGGTGAAATCACGTCGTGAGAGCTGCATCGCGAACACTCCTCTGTGTAATGTGGCTGATCGACCGGGATCGTCCCACCATTGGCGATGGTGCTGCGGTGCTTCGCCTTCCCCCCTTTCTTGTCCTCTGTGCCGATGCCTTCCATTCACACCTGTTCTGCCTTCCGTATACCGCGATCTCGACAATGCTCGGCAAGGTATTCCGCCCGTTCACGCAACTGCCTCAGTCGGTGCCCCATCGAGGTGCAAATAGGGTCCCATCGGTGCCAATCGGCCCGCCTCGCGGGAGCCATTTCGGTGTACTGAATGAAGCCTCGCCCAATGCGGCGGTACTTCCGGTAACGATGCTTCACGAGTCTGCCACCATTGAGGTGGCCCACCTGCACCAGCGCATCCAGCAGGTAATCCCTGAGGAGTGCCGCCGCGCCATCCGGATCGCGATGTGCCCCGCCGCTTGGTTCCGGTACGAGGGTGTCCACGACACCAAACTTCAAGCAATCTTGGGCGGTGAGCTTCAAGGCGGAGGCAATCTCTGCGGCGCGTCCCGCGTCCCGATAGAGGATCGCGGCCGCCCCCTCAGGCGCGATCACCGAATAGATCGCGTCCTCCAACATCAGCACCCGATCCGCGACGGCCAGCGCCAGTGCGCCGCCGCTACCCCCTTCGCCGAGGATCGTGGCGATCGTCGGCACAGGCACGGTGGACATTACCCTCAGGCATTCAGAAAGCGCGAGGGCGAGACCGCGCGCTTCCGCCGCAAAGCCCGGATACGCGCCCGGCGTATCAATGAACGTAAGCACAGGTAGGCCCCACCGCTCCGCCAGCCCGAGTATCCGGAGCGCCTTGCGGTAACCCTCCGGATACGCCCGCCCACCGCGTCGCTGCTCGTGCTCTGCACTGCGGCCTCGCTCCTGCGCGATCAGGGCGACGGGTCGGCCGCCAAATTCCGCGAGGCCGCTAATGATCGCCGGGTCGTCGCCGAAGAGGCGGTCGCCATGCAACTCGATGAAGCCGGGGAAAAGGCGTTCAATGTAATCGCGCGCGGTGGGGCGGTCCGGATGCCGTGCGAGACCGACAATCTCCCACGGTGCCCGATCCACCGCGCCGATCGGGCGCAGCAAGCGTGTACCGCGTGTTAATCTGCGGGAGACCGGATAGCGGCCGACGAAACGGCTGAGAAGAGTATCCAGTGTTTCTCGCAATTGGGCACGGGGCACGATGGCGTCGATCAGGCCATGCTCCAGCAGGAATTCCGCGCGGTGGGTGCCGTGGGGCGGTTCCTCGCCGGTTGTCTGTGCGATGACGCGCGGCCCGGCGAAGCCGATCAGCGCGCCCGGCTCGGCGAGGATGATGTCGCCCTGATTGGCGAACGAGGCGTAGACGCCACCCGTTGTCGGGTCGGTCAGCACGGTGATCAGCGGCACATGCGCCTCATGGAGGCGGGCCGCTGCGGCCGTCGTCTTCGCCATTTGCACGAGTGAGAGCATCCCTTCCTGCATCCGCGCCCCACCGCTCGAGCAGACGGCGATGAAGGGGAGTTTGTGCGTCGTCGCCAACTCCAGCGTGCGCGTCACTTTTTCCCCGACGGCGAGGCCCATCGTGCCGCCGAGGAAGCTGAAGTCAAGGACGGCGAGCGCGCACGAGCGACCGCCGATTCGTCCGGTACCGGTGACGACCGCCTCCTTCAGGCCCGTTCGCTCACGCGCTTCATCGAGGCGCTCGGGATACGGCCGACGATCGACGAAGCTGAGGGGATCGGCGGAGACGATCCCGGCGTCTGTCTCCTCGAACGAGCCGAGGTCGACGAGGCTCGCGATTCGCTCGGCGGCGCCGAGCGCGAAATGATGCTGGCACATCGGGCAAACGCGCACGCGCCGGTACAACGGTGTCTCGGCAACCTCCGTCCCGCACGATGGGCAGGAGACCGCCTCGATCACGGTCGTGGCGACGTTACCTGGTTCCCTGATCCGCCGCTCTCGCATGCTATCTTCGCTCCTCATTGTGCGCGATCCTTCTGTCGATGACGAACGCCTCCCCGGTCGCGAAGACCTCGCCCTTGATGTCCGAGAGCAGCGGCAACCAATCGCCGAGCGTACGCAAGTGGCAGTTGAAGCGCGAGTCAACGACCACGAGCAATCACGGTTCCTTTCCATCGGGATTTGGTGCCCGCTGAGGGCAGACCTGGGCCTTTTTCAATAGCCTCAATATGCCCCTTTCCTCTGACAGAGTTTGTCTTTGGTTACGCGCTGGTGGGGACGGACTTAGTCTCTTCGTACCATTCGGGTGCGAAGCGCACGACATCGCCGGGACAGATCGTGCCACGGCGGAGCACATGGGCGTACACGCCGAGGCAGGCGTACTGCCCCGTGCCCCCGAGATCAATGCGGTGATGATCCGCGATACCCCGCAGGATCGAGAGATCGTGCGGGAGCTCCCCTTGTGGGAGGGTGGTGACCACGCAGCGCGGTGTCGGCGCGACCACGCGCAGCACAAGCGCCTCCCCCACGATCAGCGATCGCCCGACCCATGCGTCCTCCGGGAAGTCCGCGTGTGCGTCGTCGGGCGCGATGACGAGATTCGGGCGGAACCGCTCGGGCGCGAGCCGCCCGCCGGGATTGAGGCTCGCCAGTCGGTCGAGCGATGCCGTGGTCAGCAGATGCACGGGGGCGTAGTCGAAGAACGTGCCCTCGGGGGCCGCGCCGGCGATGCGGCTCGTGGTCACGACCTCGCCCGGCTCCGCCGCCACCTGCCCGCGCTCGCGTGCGGCCCGGGGGGCGAGGCGCTCCACATCCGGCCACAGCCGTTCGATCATCGGGTCGGGCGGTGGTGTGCGCGCCAAGCGGACAGTCCGCCCGATCACTTGGGACAGCCGCGCCTCGATGTCGGGCGCATCGCTCATCGCGACCGTGCCATCGGGGAAAGTCACCCGCACCGGCGGCAGGGGGCAATCGGGCTGCGGCGGCGAGGCGAACGTCGCCGCGAACCCGAGCAGCACGCCCCACTTGCGCGGATGCTTCGCGCTCCCCACCCTGCCCCCGTCGGCGTCGGCGTCGACGAGGGCGAGGGCGCGATCGCCGATGAGCCCTCGTTCCGCGACGTGGCTCTCGCCCACCGCCTCGCCGCGCATCGACTTGACGGGATAGCGCCATAGATTCACTACCTTCCCGACGCGTGCCGTGCCCATCGTCATCTCTCCCCTTGCTCCTTGCTCCGCGCCTCATGCCGCCCCAACGGCGACGTCCCAGTCCAGCCATGCCCCGGGCGCGAGGAGATGCGTCCGGACTCCCCGTTCGCCCGCCTCGCGCAGAAAGGTCGCCTCCGCGTCGGGCTGCTCCCGATAGTGCTCCGGGTCGCGATCGTTCCCGTAGTGGAACGGGACGACGACCCGTGCGCCGAGAAGGTGCCCCGCCGTCGCGGCCTGCGTCGGCGTCAGGGTCGCGGGGATGTCGCTCCCGATGTAGCGACCGCGACGGTAGATCACGCCGTTGATTGGCAGGAAGGCGAGGTCGAACGGCCCGAAGCGGCGCGTAATATCCCACCAATGGCCGTGCCAGAGCGTGTCGCCGCAGTGGATGATCCTGCGCCCGCCCCCGTCGATCACCCACGAGACCTGCGTCAGCCCCCACCCGTCGGCGGCGGGCACGGCGGTGGCGACGAGGTCCGCAGTGAGATCGTTGAGGAATACGGACGCGTGCAGCGGCACGCCGCGAACGTGCAGGCCGGGCCGGGCAATGTCCCCGACCGTCGCGTCGTGGCAGATAACGGTCCCATCCTCGCCGAGGATGCGGGCGAGCGCGGCAGGGTCGTAGTGGTCCGTGTGTGCATGCGTGACGAGGGCGTGACGCTCCGACGTCTCTGCGGACAAGGGCACGGGGGGTACGTGGAAATAGGGTCCGCCCTCCACCGCGTCGACGAAGAGCGTGACCGCGCCCACCTCAACCTTGATCCCTGCCCACGCCAGCCGTTGGATGCGCATGTTCCCCCCGATCACGACCCCAGCCGTCTTTCGAGCCATGAGACTAATGCATGGTATGCTTGGGCACAAACAAGGATCGCTCATGGACGACGTGAGGTGAATCGATGCCCAGCTTGGCCCAACTACGCATCTTCCTCGCCGTGATCAATACCGGGAGCTTCACCGCCGCTGCCGACGCGATCGGGCTCTCCCAGTCGGCCGTCAGCCACTCCGTCGCGTCGCTGGAGCGGGAGTTGGGCATCGCGCTCTTCGCACGCGAGCGGGCGGGCGCGGTTGCGATCCCGCCCGCTGAGCGGATCGCCGATCACGCACGCAAGATGCTTACGCTCGAGGAAGCCATCGGTCGGGAGGCGGACGGCGTGCGGGGGGCGGAGCGCGGGCGCGTACGGCTGGGGACGTTCCCGAGCGTGTCGACGCGTGTCCTTCCGGGCCTCCTCGGCGGGATGCGCCTGCGCCACCCAGGCATCGAGGTCATCCCCTTGACTGGCACCGACGACGAGGTACGGGGGTGGATCGCCGCCGGTACCGTGGATGTCGGCGTGGTGACCCTCCCCGCACGCGGCATGGACACGCTGCCGCTCGCCGTGGACGCGTATATCGCCTTGGTGCCCACGGCGCATCCCCTCGCGATCCGGGCGAGCGTGCGCGTGGCGGAACTGGCGGGCGAGCCGTTCGTGATGGGCCAGCCGGAGTGCGAGCGTGTCGTGGCCGCCATGTTCCGCAGGGCCTGTGCGGCGCCGCGCCAGCGGGTCGTGGCACTCGACGTAGCGACGATGCTGGCGATGGTGCAGGAGGGACTCGGTGTCACGATCGTACCGGAGTTCGCCGTGCCTGCAAATGTGAGTGGGGTGAGTGCGCTACCGCTCGACCCACCGGAACGTCGGCACCTCGCGCTCGCAGTACGATCGCTGGCCGCAGCCGCGCCCGTCGTGCGGTCCTTCCTGCGCCATGCGGAGGAATGGGCACGGAGTCGGGGGACGTTGGACACAAGACCTTGACAGCAGGCAAGGCACGAGCGAGGTGTCCCAAAAAGGGTCGAGTGTGTGAAAATCGCCACTTGCGTTTCATCCCATCAACCTACTAGCATCAAAACAGTAGACAGACGATCCCTTCTGGGAAGCAAACCGGGAGTGATGCCTGGGAAATCATTCGTTATCACCCGCCCCTATCGCGCAAATTTCCCTTCACGAAAAGGCGCATAGCACACATTTCTTCGATAGCAACGGAAAGGCAGAGGCTCTTCGCCAGCCTTGGGACACGAACAGGGTGACTGGTCGCATCGGCGTCCGGATCGACTGCGGCGGCACGGCTCACTCCGCTGTCCGCAGATACTGGTAGAGCGTCTCCCGGCTGATCCCATACGCCCGCGCCACCGACGCCTTCTGCTCCCCCGCCGCCAGCCGCTGTCGCACCTCCGCCCGTTGCATCGCACTGAGCGCCTTCTTCCGTCCCCGTATGCCCCCCGCTGTTTCGCCAGCGCGATCCCCTCCCGTTGCCGCTCCCGAATCAACGCCCGCTCGAACTCCGCGAACGCCCCCATCACCGAGAGCAGCAGCGTCGCCATCGGCGCGTCCTCCCCCGTGAAGGCCAGCCCCTCCTTGACGAACTCCACCCTGATCCCCCGCCCGGTGAGCTGCTTGACGAGGCGGCGCAGATCATCGAGGTTGCGCGCCAGGCGGTCCATCGAGTGCACGACGACCGTATCCCCCTCGCGCGCGAAGCGCAGGAGGGCGTCGAGCTGGGGACGCGCGACATCCTTGCCCGACGCTTTATCGGTGAAGGTGCGATCGACGGGAATTTGTTCGAGTTGGCGGTCCGGGTTCTGGTCGAGGGAACTGACCCGGACATAGCCGATGCGCTGTCCATTCATCGTATTTCCTCCATCTGTCAAGATAGAGTCTATAAGGTTTAGAAACAGCTGTCAAGAAAGATGAATGAGGAGTCTATTCTGACGCGAAGAAGGTAGGGAGACTGACATCAGGGTGGGGTAGACCCTAGATTGACGATTCTCCACGCCTTCCTTGGAGCACCGCTCGGCGTCCCGACCGAAGCGTACGATGTTGTCCGTTTCGTGAGGTGACCCCATCGTGGCCGTAACTCTCGCTGAAGAACGGGATG